>Ga0193726_1002161_pt1 | contig 13756 bp, 6 predicted proteins | sample H2c1metaG_FD_144928 | JGI IMG/M metagenome (GOLD analysis project Ga0193726, IMG submission 144928) | Soil microbial communities from a riparian zone of the East river system, Colorado, United States - H2c1 | ecosystem: Environmental > Terrestrial > Soil > Riparian zone | place: USA: East River... | reverse complement strand
TCCGCCGCCGCGCCCACGCGCTCAGCGCCAGGCGCTCATCCTTGGTCAGCTCAACGGGAACCAGTCTCGGGCTCGGCACCGCCCAAGCCTACCAAGTAACGGCGAATTAATGACTCAGAACACTAGCTTCATGATCCGGACCTGGGTCAGGTCATTCTCGGCGATGCATGGGGCAGCGTGACATTAGAATATGAATTGTCACGATAAATTGCAGGGTTATCGCAAGGTATGGAACGGCCCGCTCCTGGCTAGCGTCATTCGCCGGGCAGGCCCAGCACCCCGAACAGGCGTACCGCTCCTGCTACGGGGATGCTGCGGTGCCGAGGGAGTTGGCGCCCGCGAATTTCGGGGCGCCCTTCTCGTAGAAGACGTCGAGCTCCTGGATGGTGAAGCCCGACGTCGGGATGGTGCACAGCGTCCAAGTGGACAGTGCAGCGTCATAGCTGTCGTCGGCGAAGGGCAGCGACTGGCCGTCCAGCCCGGACCGCTGCACCGGCACGGCCGCCGCCGCAACGCGCCGGGCGGCCAGCTTCCAGCTGACGTCGGACGGCTCGACCGTTCAGGATCCGCGGGAGGACCTGCTCGCCGTAAGCCCCATGACTGCCTCCTCACCTGCGCCGATATTCGCCGGCGGGTCCTCCTCACGGGCCGGCCCGCCGGGCGCCCGGAAGACGAGCCTGGCAACCAGCTCTGCCGCCGGCCATCAGCTGGCCCCTGGGCGTGCGGCTGCGGAACGAGCTCGTTTTGGGCGATCCAGACCGGGGCATGGGCGAGAGGCTACGGTTTCAGAGCCGATAGATACGTCAGGGAGTGGGCAAAGACGTCCCGTTCGGAGATCGAGAACATCGTGCCGAGCGCTGCCTCACGTCCTGCCGCTGACTCGGCGGAGTTTCTGCTCAGCTGGCAACTGCTCGATGTCTGCCCGCTCGCGATGGCGATCGTCGGCCCTGATCTTCGGATGCGCCAGGCAAATCAGGCCATGAGGGATCTGAACGGCCTGACCAGTGAGCAGATGGCCGGTAAGGCCCTGCCTGAGTTGCTGCCGCAGGTAGAGCCCCGGGCGTGGCGGCTGATCCGGCGGGTTCTGGAGACCGGCGAGCCGGCCCACGAGACGGAGATTACGGGCACCGTCGGCGCGTCCGCACCGGGCAGTCGCGTATGGAGTGTTTCGCACTATCCGGTCCGGGACCGCGGCGGCGAGATCGTGGCGGTGGGCCTGATCATCGTGGACGTGACAGAACAGCGCCGCATAGAGGCTGAGCGCGATGACGTGGAGCGAAGGCTGCGGCTACTCAGCCGCGCGAGCGCCCTCGTCGGGGCGTCCCTGGACCTGGCCGCCACCCTGGAGGGAGTGGCGGAGCTGCTGGTGCCGGAATTCGCCGACATCTCCAGCTTGTACCTGCTCGATGAGGCACTCGACGCTGATGCCAGGCCGGACACGCTCATGCTCCGCCGGGCGACCATAGCCCACGGGGACGGTGACTGGTCAAGCAGTTCCTCGGCCGTCGGCAGCGTGTATGCATTCAACCGGAAGACGGCAATGTACCGAGCGCTGATTACCCGGTCGCCTGTCCGGTTCACGTACGACGACCAGGTCATCCGCAACCTGGAAGTTCCGGCCGCAGCAGAGTATTTCCGGCGCCTGGGGCTGCGAACGGGAATAGCGGTACCGCTGCTGGCCGGCCGGAGTTTCCACGGCGGGCTATTCGCGTGCTTCGGCAGCTCCGGCCGGGAGTACAGCGAGCAGGACCTGCAGACGGCCGCCGATGTAGGCAGCCGCGTCGCCAGCGCGATCGCAAACGCCCGCACCTACGCCAGCCAGCGCCAGGTCAGCGTCGCCCTGCAGCGCAGCCTGCTGCCGCCCGCCACACCCGTCGTCGAGGACATGGAAATCGTCTCGCGGTACGAGCCCAGTGGCGCAGGTGACGTATCCGCGCCCCCGCCAGGTCGCCCTATCGTCGGCCAGCCCGGCGGCCATGGCCGGACCGGTCCGGCGGCCAGGACCGAGGCCGGCGGAGACTGGTTCGACGTCATCCCGCTCTCCGCGGGACGGTTCGCCTTCGTCATCGGTGATGTCATGGGCCGAGGCGTGGCCGCCGCTGCGGCGATGGGCCAGGTCAGTACCGCAGCGCGCGCGTTCGCCGCGCTCGACCTGCCCGCCGATGACGTGCTGACTCATCTCGACAGCCTCGTCCAGGCCATGAGCGCCGGGCCCGACGGCGCCCTGGTGAGCTGTGTTTACGCCATCTTCGAACCGGCCACCGCCACCATCGCCCTAGCTAACGCCGGCCACCTCCCGCCGGCGCTGCGCGACCCCGACGGACAGGTCCGCTTCCTCGAGAACCCCGGCAGCGCGCTGCTCGGTCTCGGCGGGCAGAGGTTCACCGAGACGCACCATGCGTTCCCGCCCGGCGCCACCCTTGCCCTATATACCGACGGTCTGGTCGAGTCACCCGGCGTCGACATCGATGAGGGGATGGAGCGCCTTCGCCGGGCGCTGACCCAATCCGGCACGGCCCACGCCACCGCTGGCCGGCTGATGGACCTGATCGACCACGCTGGCGGTCATGACGACGACGTTACCCTCCTGCTCGTTCAGGCCGCCGCCGTTACCCGCCGTGACACCGTAAAGGCGGACCTCGCATCCGACCCCAGCATCGTCGGGCAAGTCCGCGAGACTGTCAGCGCCGCGCTGCGCGACTGGGACCTGGCCGAGTGCATCGATACCGCCGAGCTACTGGTCAGCGAGGTTGTCACCAACGCAATCCAGTACGCCCGCGCGCCGGGTGACCTCGTCGTGCGCCGGGCCGCAGACGCGATCTACATTGAGGTTTCCGACTCCGACGGCCGGGTCCCGCGCATCCTCCATCCCAGCGACGACGAGGAACACGGGCGCGGCATGATCCTCGTCGAGGCGCTCGCCGCACAATGGGGCACCCGGCCCACCCATACCGGCAAGACCGTCTGGTGCCAGCTCGCGGCTGTCCCAAGATCATGAAGGCGGGCACCGGGGTGATCGCGTGATGCCCGCCGCACGCCGGGACCCGACACCCCGCCACTTACCGGGCCGGAGCATCTGCGGGCCGGGGATGCGGCGCCGTCCCGCCCGCCGGAGCGCCACCCCGCTTCTGCTGAGCCTGGTAGCCCCTGGTCTCCTGCCAGGGGCTACCAAGCCATTCGGAAGCCTTGGGAGCTGGTCCTCCCGCCTTTGCCAAGGTCTGTGACTGTCGAGCTTGTCAGCTAATCACGAGGAGACTGAGTTGCTAGGCCAGTTGTGAGCACGGGGCGACCACATGCGCATCTATGTTGGCGTTCTTCGATACCTGGCCGCCGGCCGGGATTCCTATGAGTTTGCCGCTGGTGGTTTCGATGCACCATGATACGCGTGCATCGTTAAAGTACGACTGGATCACGAATGGCGTGAAGACCGTAAAGTTCTGGGTCAACTAGTGACTCGAGTTATTCGGCGTTGCTGTCATGTGAGTGTCATGTCGCTGCCGCGAAGCGGGGGAGCCCGGCAGAATCGGCGCGAGCACGCGCGTTCAGGTATTGCCACGGGCAGGTACGGGTTGCGGGACGCCGGCGTTGCCTCGGTCTTTCGCAGCTGTGGCCTGCTGGTCTGAGGTGCCTTCTTCCTGCCGGAGGGGTGTGTTCCGGCTGGTCAGTCTGCCGGAAGGGCCGCGGTGCCGTCATCACACTCCACGCCGCGGGACGTGACCCTGGAGATCCCGCCGGCAGGTCGCGGGCCACAAGCGAGGTGCCCGCTGCCGTCCAGCCGTGTGCGCAGCTCGATGTTCGGCGACGACCGGCGTCGGGCTATGTGCTTGCTTAGCCAACGGATCGTCGCTGTCACCGGCACGACCCTGCCCCCGCTGGAGGTACCGGCCCCGTGACCGCCGCGACACTCACCGAGCCCACCGGATTCTCGGCCTGGGCCGCCCGCCGCGCCGTGTGGTTCCTGATCGCACCCTCGACGACTCGATCGTGTACCCAACAGTCGCTGAGTTGACCGGACGCCCGCCTCTCACGTTCCGACAGCGGGCCGACGCCCACGTGGCAGCTTTCACGGGGTGGGCTTCGGGATACCTAGATCAGTAATGATGGCGAGTGCCTGGTCCCGGTGCCGCCGGGCGGCCTCAGGATCGGTGCGATACAGGGTGCGCGCGATGCCGTCATGGGCTCGGGCTTGCTCGTAAGGATTGCGCGTGTGGGTGGCTAGTGCCAGCGCTTCGCGATGGCGAGGGGTGGCCTGTTCGGTATGCCCCGCGGCGTCGCAGGTGGCGCCGAGGTCATTGAGGATCTGAGCTTCAAAATAACGGCTGCCGGCCTGCCGCACCAGGGTAAGTGCCTGGTGGTGATAGTCAAGGGCTTCGCCGTGCCGGCCGAGTCGGCGGTAGATGTTTCCGAACTCATTCAGGGTGCCGCCCTCCCCGGCCAGGTCGCCTGCCTTGCGCCAGAGGCTGAGGGCCATCTCCTGATGTTCGAGCGCCTCCTGGTGGCGGCCCAAGTGTTCGTAGACTACGCCGAGGTCGCCGAGGACCGTGCCCTCGTACCTGCCGTCGCCCATCAGGCGGAAGGCCGCCAGCGCCTCGCGATACTGGTCGAGGGCCTCGGGATAGCGACCCAGGCGCCAGTAGACGCCACCTACGTAAATCTCGGTGAAGGCTTTGCCCCTGCGGTCACTGATCTCATCGCAGAGGTCGATGGCTGCGCAAAGGAGTTCGAGAGCCTGAGGGTAGCGGCCGGCATATAGCTGGATCTGGCCAAGAACCCGAAGCGCGTCAGCTTCACCGCGACGGTCACCGATGCGGCGGAACAGGCCGAGAGCCTGCTGCTGGTGATCGATGGCCTCGGCATAGCGGCCCACGCACCAGTAGGCGATGCCCAGGTGCCCGAGTGTCTCCGCCCGGGCCGCATCGTTTTGCAGGCAGCTGGCCGCGGCCAGCGCGAGGCGGTGGGAGGCGATCCAGTCGTACAGGTGATGCCGGGTATAAAAGTGGAACCAGATGCTGCCGGGCAGCCGCCAGGCGTGGTCATGCCAACCGTGTGCGGAGGCGTGGTAGATGGCCGATATCAGGTTGGCATGCTCACTCTCGTACCAGGACAGTGCCCCGGCCTGGTCGGCCAGCGGCGGCGTCCAGGCCGGCGGATGCGCGAGGTCAGGCCAGGGCCGGGCGCGGCCCGGACGGAGAATCGTGTCGGCCTCGTGGGCCACCTGCAGGTAGTAGTCCAGTTCCCGGCCGATCGCATCGCTGCGGGCCGCGTCCGTTTCCGCCTGCCTGGCGGCGCTCTGCGCGTGCTCGCGCAGCAGGTCGTGGAAGCGGTACCGGCCCGGTGCTGGCTGCTGCAGCAGATGGGCGTCTACGAGGTCTTCCAGCACCTGCCCGGCCTCGGCCAGGGTCATCGAGGCGAGCGCGGCGGCGAGGTAGGCGTCAAAGTCCGGGCCGGGGTGCAGGCCCAGGAGCCGGAACAGGCGCTGCTGGCATGGGGCGAGCTGCTGGTAGGAGACGGTGAGCGCCGCGGTCACGCTGCGGTCGCCAGTGGCCAGCTCGGCCAGGCGCTGGCGCTGGTCGCCCAGGCGCCCGGCCAGGTAGCTGACGGTCCAGGCCGGGCGCGCGGCCAGCCGGGCGGCGCATATCCGGATGGCCAGCGGGAGGTACCCGCACAACCGCAGCACCTCATCAGCCGGGCCGGGTTCCGCGGCAGTCCGGCCGGCGCCGGCGACGGCTGCGAACAGGGCCAGGGCGTCACCGGGCGGCAGGACGTCAAGAGACAGTGTCCGTGCGGTGTCCAGGGCGGTCAGCCGCCGCCGGCTCGTCACCAGTGCCAGGCACCCGGCCGCCCCCGGAATCAGCGGCCGAACCTGCGAGGCGGACGCCGCGTTGTCCAGCAGTACCAGCACCTTGCGGCCGGCGAGCTCGGTGCGCCAGAGCCCGGCGCGTTGTTCCAGGGTCTCGGGAATCTGCTCGCCGGGCACGCCGATCGCCCGGAGCAGCGAGTCAAGCGCGGCAGCCGGATCGGTAGGGTGACGGCCGGGTGTGTGACCGTGAAGGTCAATGAATAGCTGCCCGTCAGGATAGCGGTCAGCCATCAGGTGAGCGGCATGCACGGCCAGGGCCGTCTTCCCGACGCCTGCCATCCCGTCGACCGCGGCGATCACCACCGTCCGAGCGGTCTCGTCCGGGCCCCGCAGCCCGTCCACAAGCTCGCGCAGCTCTAGGTCACGCCCGGTGAAATCGGCAGCATCGCCAGGCAGGTCGCGGCGCGCGCGCCAGCCTCCGGCCACCCGTGACGCCACCGGCTGGACCCTGTCCGCTTCAGTCGGCCCGTGCACCTTACCCGCGACACTGACGGTGCCATCAGCGCTCGGCGCTCCGGCCAGGATTCTGTGGTAAAGATCCTGCAGTTCCTCGGAGGGGTCGACGCCGAGCTGCTCACGCAGCAGATCACGCACCTCGTGGTAGGCATCAAGCGCATCAGCCGGGCGCCCCACGCCCGATAGTGCAGTAACAAACTGCCGCCAGAGGGTCTCCCGCGTCGGCCAGCGGCGGGTCAGCTCACGCAGCTCAGCCACCAGCTCGCTATACCGCCCGGCGACCAGGTCCAAGTCGATCCTCCGCTGAATCGCGGTCAAGCGCTCCTCGTCCAGTACCGCCTTGACGTCACGATGCAGCGTCTCTGAGCGCAGTCCTTCCAGCGGCTCGCCGCGCCACAGCCTCAGCGCTGCACTGAGCATGTCCTGGCTCTTGACCGGATCCGGCAGACTCGCTGCCTCAGCAGCCAGCCGCCGGAATCGCAGCACGTCCACCCCATCGGGATCCATATCAAGCAGGTAGCCCGCAGGTACTGTGCGGATGAGCTCAGCACCGAGAATCCGGCGCAGCCGCATCACCTGGTTATGCAGGCTCGCCTTAGCCGACTGCGGGAGCTGCTCACCCCACACGTGGTCTGCCAGTACCTCGAAGCTCACCGGCTGGCCAGCCGACAATGCCAGCACAGCCAGGAGTACGCCAGAACGCCCCCGGGGCATGGTGACCGGCAATTCGCCGCGCCGTACCTCCAGCGGCCCCAGCAGGCCCACAGACAAATTCGCCAACTATCCACCTCCAGGGTCCGCCGTGCCTTCCAAAGCCATCCAAGTCAGCAGCCGCCTGGTCCGCAAAGCTTTTTGCAGCCCGGCCCCAGACCTGCTGCGCACCTGGCCGGCGCCCCGGCTAGACAAGGCCGGTTCCTCCTGGCGGCGCCTGCCCAGGTCGAAGACCAGGCCGACGCGGTCGCAGCCGACGATCGACACTGCGGTCGTTCGTCACCGGCCTGCGCAGCGATCCGGACGCCGTTACCGCCGGCCTCACCCTGCCCCGGAGCTCCGGCGCCGTGGAAGGGCACCTCCACCCACGACCCCCGCCGCCCGTCCATGGCAGTAGGTAGCCCCTGCTCCGGCGGGCGAGTTGTTCGCCCGGCGGTCCCGGCTTCGCTAGGTTCGGCTCACCGGCCGCAGTGGCGGGATAGTGGTGGAGGGGCCGGCCAGGTTGGCTGGCCGGCCCTGCCGGGTGGCTAGGGCGGCGGTGGCAGCGCGAAAGCATGCGTGGCCGGGCCGGAACCCTGGTGCGGGATCAGGCTCAGGTAGAGGGTGCCGAATGCGGCTACGCCGATCGCTGCGCCGATTTGCAGGGTGGTGGTACTGACGCCGCTGATGTCGGCTGCGTATTCCGCGGGCACGGCGGTGGTCAGGTGTCTGATCAGCGCGCTGAACTGGATTCCCAGGCCCAGGCCTCCGACGCCGAGGAGCACGACCAGCACCACCTGGGCATGGCGGCCGGTGAGCAGCATGATGCTGATCGCCGAATAGGCAGTGGCCAGCAGCAGGCATCCGGCGGCTGGCGTGAGGGGTGCCAGGCGCGGAGGCAGCCGGCGCACGAGCTGCCCGGCCAGGCCGAAGGCCGCGACCCACGGGACGAGCGCCAGGCCCGAGATAAGCGGGCTGTCTCCCAGGCCTTGCTGGAGGTACTGGGCCAGCGTGAACAGCAGGGCGTAGTAGGTGCCGGTCGCCGTCAGCAGGGTCAGCAGGGCCCAGCAGATGGCCGGCCGGGCGAGGACCTGCACGTTGACCAGCGGCGATCCGCCGCGGGAGGTAACGCGGCGCTCGGCGGCGAGGAACAGCGCGCAGACCGGCACGCTGGCGGCCAGGCAGATCCATGCCCAAGCCGGCCACCCCGCGCTGCGGCCGAGGACTAGCGGCAAGACGATCAGGAGCAAGGCGGCCGAGAGCGCCGCAACGCCGGGCAGGTCGAGACGCTGTGCTGTGCGTGGTGAGTCGGCGGGCAGGTACCGTAGCGCGGCCACGATGACCGCGACGCCGGCGGGGATGTTGATCAGGAAGATCGCGCGCCATTGGCTACCTGCGATATTGGCGGAGATCAGCGCGCCGCCGAGGATCTGGCCGACGACCGCGCCGGTGGACAGCGCGATGGCGTACAGCCCGATCGCGCGCTTGCGCTTATCCCCGGCGAAGTTCAGCTGGATGCCGGTCAGCGTTTGCGGAAACATCAGCGCGGCCCCTGTGCCCTGCAGGATGCGCGCGAGAACGAGGAGGAGCGGGCTGGGCGCCAGGCCGCACAGCAGCGACGCGAGGGTGAATGTGCCCACACCGAGCAGGAACACCCGCCGGTAGCCATGGCTCTGCCCGAGCCGGGCGCCGGTGATCAGCAGCACGGCGAAGGCGATCAGGTAGCCGCCGATGACAAGTTCCAGCGCGGCGCCCGAGGCTCCCAGGCTGGCGTGGATCGACGGCGTCGCCACGTTGGCGATGGTGGCGTCAGCCTGAGCCATGAACGGGGCCGCCAGCAATATGCCCAGCAGCCACCCCTTCCGTAGTACCCGCTGCGGCGTCACTCGGTTCCTCTCATCCGGGACTTCGCGGGGGCTGCGGCAGTCGTGCCGCAGCGGTCTGCGCACCTGAAAACGCGAAAGCGACCCGATTCGTGAGGTCCGGACCGCCGGGCGTCCCCTGAGCCCGCGACCCTCCACACGGCCGTGTCAGGTGCCAAAGCCGTCATTCGTACTGAGCATCCGGGCCAGACTGCAATGCTGGACCGCGACGATCCTCATCGCGGGCTCGATGACACGCTCACTGAGGCCACCTCAATGACGGTTACTTAGCTGGGTGAGGCCGTCGCAATCGACGCGGTGGTCAGGTGTGACTCCGCTGGCCGCAGATGTGCTCCCCTCCTCCAAGAGTGGCCTGCGATAGCTGCCGGGGCGGTGGCGTGCAGGAGGCCGACCAGCTCAGCGAGCAGCGGGGTAGCCAACACTGCCGCGCAGCGCAGGCGGCGGCTGACATGGGCCACGGACACTCCGTTCCCCGGCGGTGGAGGTATCAGGACCGAGCACGCCTGGCCTGCCCAGAGATGAAGAACAAGTCAGAAATCTAGGCATAGCGGCTGTCGGGCGCCTCCCGGGACACTGTCACGAGCCGTTCGCCCGGCTGGTGTCGCGAGGTCATGCCGCTGGCGGATGAGCGGTTCACCCGTCACCCGGCTGAGATGCGCACCACGGCCGGACTGGTCCAGGGGCGGCCTGATCGCCCGCTTCGACAGGGCCGGCGCCCGCGCCACCACCCGGCGCGGTCCAGTAGAGGCGACAGGCGAGTGACAGCGAGATGCAAGGGCCGTCCGATTTGATGCTGACCGCGGTGCCCCTCGCGCAGCGGTGGACGGCAGTACCAGGCTGCCGCGGCGCCCGACAGCCAGGAGAGAGGACAGGTCGGGTGCGGACTCACGGTAGCGCTTGGCTCGAAGCCGACCGCGCGCCAGCGCGCTCTGGTTGCTGAGTCCCTGCGGCGCCGCGGCCCGGACGGGGAGCTCCAGGCACGAGCCGCCGCGGGCGCCTGCATCTCCTTCCACCGCCTCGCCCTTGACAACCGTGCGGCCGCCGTTACCGGCCTTGTGTCGACCAGCGTCACGGCACGGTGATGGCCTGACACTCAGTTCCTCGCGGAGCGGCAGGCTGTCCGCTTCGCCGCGTCGGGCCTGTCGCCCATAGCCGGCGCCGCTGAAGTCGTACCGGGTCACACCTGCACGTGGCACGCGGGGGCGCCGTTGCGCGCTCCGGACATCCAGGCGTTCGCGTCATCCCGCGCCGTGGCGAGCGCTGCTGGCCCTGCTGGCGTACCTGCTCCGGGAAGCGGGCCTCATGCACCACGCCGACTTCGTCTTCGTGGGGCGGACGACTCTCCCGACCTCCCATATGCCCGAATGGTTGCCGACGACCTACGGGGAGGGGAGCGACGAGCTCTACCGGCCAGCACGTCGCCCACGTTCCCGACGTTGCTGCCGCCGTACACCGCGGCGTCGGTGTTCACCAGCTCATGCCACCTCTCCGGCTGCGGCAGCCCGGCCCGGCACCCGTGATAAGGCTCCTGGAGAAAGTTGATGATGCAGGCCATCACGCCCTCAAATGACTGATGCCATTGGCTCGAAGCTGCTGTCCGGCGTGCTCCGGATTCCGGCCGCGGCCCGGTCCCGGGACGCGAGCGCCAGTCCGTCGGCGGCCTGCGGTCACCAGCTGGCGCCGAGCCACCCGTCCGCGGAAGTCGCGAACTCAGCCGGGCTGAGCTTTCCGGCGCCCTCGGGAATGACTCCGATCAGGGGTACGGCGTGCCTGCTCAGGTAGTCCCGGTTGCTGGTGTCGATATCGGTAGGGTGGCGCGGCCATGATCCGATGATCAGTCCGCGGATGGCGATCTCGCGTCGGGCGAGTGCCTCGATGGTGAGCTCGGTGTGGTTGAGGGTGCCGAGGCCGGCCCGGCATACGATCACTGCGGCGGCCGAGGACCCGCTGTCTTGCGCGATGTCGGCGAGGGTGTGGCCATCGTGGTCGAGTGCGACGAGCAGTCCGCCGGCACCCTCGACCAGGGTGTGGTCGCGGGTTGCCGCGAGTAGCTGTATCGCGGTGACGTGGGCTTGTGCGGGCGGGAGCTGCGTCCCGGCACGTGCTGCTGCCGCGACGGGGGCCATCGCATCAGGAAGCCGGATTCCTTCATGTACATCGCTGAGTCCGGCAAGCCTGCGGACCACGTTGATGTCGCCTTGCCCGTCGTAGGTGCCTGCTTGCGCTGGCTTGTACACGGCGACGGCCCGTCCGCGAGCCCTGAGCGCTGCAGCCAGCGCCGCCGTTGTGATCGTCTTGCCGATGTCGGTGTCGGTCCCCGTGACGAAGATGATCCTTGGAAGCCTGTTCATGTGCCGTCCGGTCTCACCATGGCTGGACATGCGCGGCGGGCTCTCGTGCGCTCGTGTACCTGAGTGCCAGGGCCGCTGCCCCGGCGGCCTGGCTGGCGTCCACGGTGGCCCGTGCGGTCAGGCGGAGTCGTGAGATGCCGTCGGGCACGGATGGCGGCCGGAAGCAGCCGACGAGGACCCCGTGGTCGTAGAGCTGCTGTGCGGTGGCCAGGGCAGCGTCAGGCGAGGCGACCGGGATGGACTGAACGGCACCGGGGGCGCGGTCGATGCCCGCCGCTGCGGCTATCCGGTCGGCGACCTGGTGGAGGGCGCCTACCCGTTGCGGCTCGGCCGCGATGATGCGGCAGGCCGCGGCTGCCGCCGCAGCGGCAGCTGGTGCGAGCGCAGTGTCGAACAGGGCGGTGCGGGCAACGCTGACGAGGTGCTCGCGCAGGAGCGTCGGGCCGAGCACGGCTCCGCCTTGTGTCCCGAGTGCCTTGGACAGGGTTGCCGTGATCACGACGTGCTCAGTGCCGGCCAGCCCGGCTGCGTAGACGGCGCCGCGGCCGGCGCCCGTCACGCCGATCCCGTGTGCTTCGTCCACGATCAGCAGCGCGTCACGCTGGGCGCAGATCGCGGCGGTGCGCGTGAGGTCGGCGGCGTCTCCGAGGACGGAATAGACCGACTCGATCACCACTATCGCGCGCGGCTGCGCGCGGGTACGCAGCAGCCGGTCGAGCGCGTCGAGATCGCGATGCGGGCAGATCTTGACCGGGGACCGGGCCAGCCTCGCGCCGTCGATCAGCGAGGCGTGGACGTGTGCGTCGCTGACGAGCAGCGTGCCGGGATCGCCCAGGGCCGTGAGGAGGCCGATGTTTGCGGTATAGCCGCTGGAGAACACCAGGCAGCTCTGCTGCCCGGTGAGTACGGCCAGCTCGTGCTCGGCCTCGGCGTGGCTGTCGGTCGTTCCGGTCACCACGCGTGAAGCCCCAGCTCCGGTGCCGAACCTGCGGGTCGCCGCGGCCGCCGCCATGCGGAGCCGCTGGTCGCCAGCCAGGCCGAGGTAGTCGTTGGAGGCGAGGTCAAGCAGGCCGCCGTCCGCCCGGGGGTGGCGGCAGGGATCGGTCGTGCGGACAGTGCCGGACCGGCTGCGCTGGCCTGCCGCCCGGGTCAGCCATTCCTGCATGGCGGCCCGCTCAGCCATGTGCCGCTGCTACGGCAGCAGTGATCGCAGCGCCGATCGCGGCGATCTCCTCGGATGTCGCAATATACGGCGGCATCGTGTACACGAGGTCCCGGAATGGCCGTACCCACACGCCGTTCTGGAGTGCGGCGCGAGTCACTGCCGGCACGTCCGCCGCAGAACTGAGCTGCACGACGCCGACCGCGCCGAGGACGCGGACCTCGCGGACCGACTCCAGGTCCGCGGCCGGGCGAAGCGCGCCGGCTAGCTCCTGGCCGATGTCGGTCACCCGGCGTCGGCGCTCATCGGTCAGCAATTCGAGTGACGCGGACGCTACGGCGCACGCCAGCGGGTTTGCCATGAAGGTCGGCCCGTGCATCAGGGCCCGCTGCGGAGACCGGGTGATCGCCTCGGCGATCTGGCCCGTGCAGAGGACCGCGGCGAGCGTGAGGTAGCCGCCGGTCAGGGCCTTTCCGACGCACATGAGATCGGGGGAGACTCCGGCCCAGTCCACCCCGAAGCCAGCGCCGGTGCGGCCGAACCCGGTCGCGATCTCGTCGGCGATGAGCAACAGCCCGTACCGGTCGGCGATGCTCCGCAATCCAGCCAGGCAGCGCGGAGGATAGACGTGCATGCCGCCCGCGCCCTGGAGCACCGGCTCGACGACGATGCCCGCAATGGTGGCTTCGTGCTCGGCGATCACGCGCTCGGCCGCGGTCAGCCAGACATCGCTGAGCGTATCGTCGTCAGCGGCCAGGGCGTCGCTGAACCGGCCGTGGGCCAGCCGGGCGGCCGGCGGCTGGGGCAGGAAGACCTGCCCGGCCACCAGGCCGGTGAACAAGGCATGCATCCCGTCAACCGGGTCGCACACGCTCATCGCTCCGGTGGTGTCGCCGTGGTAAGCGCCTCGCAGTGCGGCGAACCGCCGCCGGTGCGGACGCCCGACGGCAGCCTGGTACTGAACGGCGAGCTTCAGCGCGACCTCGACGGACACCGAGCCCGAGTCCGCGAAGAACACGTGCCGCATGGGTCCTGGTGCCAGCTCGACGAGCTGCTCGGCTAGTCTCACCGCCGGCTCATGCGTCAGCCCGCCGAACATCACGTGACTGAACCTCCGGACCTGCTGGTGCAGTGCGGCGTCGAGCACGGGGTGCCGGTATCCGTGGATCGCGCACCACCAGGAACTCATCGCGTCGATGGCGTCGAACTGCACGCCGTCGCCAGACTCCAGGAGCAGCCTGGTCCCCGAGGCCGCCAGCACGGCATACTGCGTCGGCCTGTCCAGCGCTGCATACGGATGCCAGACGAGCCCGCGATCGCGCTCAAGCAGCCCCCGCCGGGCGGCGCCGGTGGC
>Ga0193726_1002160_pt1 | contig 13759 bp, 11 predicted proteins | sample H2c1metaG_FD_144928 | JGI IMG/M metagenome (GOLD analysis project Ga0193726, IMG submission 144928) | Soil microbial communities from a riparian zone of the East river system, Colorado, United States - H2c1 | ecosystem: Environmental > Terrestrial > Soil > Riparian zone | place: USA: East River... | reverse complement strand
GCGCCGAATGCAGAGCTTCAGGAAGATCGCGCCCGGGCCCAAGTGCCAGGTGACCAACCTGTGTGGTGCGGGGATTTATCTCAATCAGGTAGGCATTTCCGCTTCCCGCCTCCAGCATAAAATCAAATCCATGCAGCCCGGAAAGATTGAGACGGCGGACTATTTTTTCCGTGGCCGATGACATTTCGGGGTGCTCGATCAGGCGCACAACGGTCGCGTGCCCTGCTGCATCGGCCTTTTGCAGCACTTCGAAATGAAGGCTGGCTCGAACTGCACCGTTCCAGCAGGCGACCGCACTGGTGGCTTCGTGCCCAGCGACAAATGCTTGTGCATTCACAATGGACTGACGACGTAGCAGTGATCGCGACAGCAACGTTTTGTCATGATCCACAATCGCGCGCTTGATTGCTCTCGCCAAAAGCGGAGGAGCCTGCAACGCCAGTAGCGCAGCTTCGGCTTCTGGCATGTTATGGACGATCCGCACGCCGTCGCCGCCGGAACTGCCGTCGGACTTGAAGGTGGCCGGAAAGCCCATTTCGGCAATCCAATTTTTGAGATCGTCTGTGCTTCCAATGACCGCGGTTTTCGGAACCCGAATGCCTTCTTCCTGAGCTACTTGCATGAAAGCGGTCCTGGCAAACACCACCGGGAAACTTTCAGCCGCACCGAGCGAGCGCTCGATAAGCTTGCAGATCGAGTCTCCGGCTTTCCCGTAGCACCGCTCCTTCTGGTACAGAAGATGCAGATGCTGAGTAGCCAGGTCGTCACCGGGAACGATCAGGTCTGGCCTGGCCCTATTGATCGCGTCGGCGAACGACCGCAATGGCGCCAGCCCATCGTAACGATGAGTACACCGTACCGCGCTGGTTTTGGCGAGGGGATGGCCGGAGGGGCAGACGGCTTCGACCGTGCAGCCCGTTTTGGCCAGCGCCATCGCCATCCGGGCAGTCGGCACCCAGCGACGCGTGGTGGCAAGCAAGATGGTTGGTTTCACCTTTATCCCAGTCTCCATATCAACTCAGGCAAGAATGCCCACCGCGTTTACAGATAGACGAAGGCTCCGCGTCTGCCCAGGGATTCGGTAGCCGCTTCGAGCATCTTCACTACGCGAAGTCCCGCCGCGCCGTCATTCTTGGGAGTCTTGTTGTGCGAAATGCAATCGATGAAGTAGGCCAACTCCTGGCTCAATGCTTCCACCCGATTGACCTGTGGAGACCACATGTCGCCGGAGCGGTAGTTCACCAGCAAGTTGTAGAGGCCCTGACGAGTCGTGATGTCCACGCCCTTGTCGTAAATCTTGATCTTTTCGTCGGCCTCGAGATCGTTCCACACCAGCATCTTCTTTTCTCCACCAATGAGCGTGGTGCGGACTTTCACCGGTGAGAGCCAGTTGACGTTGATGTGAGCAATGATCTTGTTGGGGAAATAAATGGTGATGAAGGCAATATCTTCATGCCCATTCAAATGGGTTTGGCCGGTGGCCACGATGGCCTCTGGAGTTTCCTTGATCAGATGGTCGATCACGGACAGGTCATGGGGCGCGAGATCCCAGATGACATTCACGTCGTGCTGGAAGAGCCCCAGGTTCACGCGCGTGGAATCGTAATAATACAGTTTGCCGAGCGCCCCTTCGTCGAGGAGTTGGCTGATTTTTTTCACCGCCCCGGTGAACAGGAAGGTGTGATCCACCATGATCTTGAGATTTTTCTGTTCGGCCAGATTGATCAGTTCCTCAGCCTGGGCCGTGTTGCTGGTGAATGGCTTTTCGACGAACACATGCTTGCCATTTTGCAGTGCAGCTTTGGCCAGTTCGAAGTGGGTCCACACCGGAGTCACGACTGCGATCGCATCGATCTCAGTGGATTCAACAAGTTCGGAGGAATCCGCAGTGACCTTCACAGTGGGGTGGGTCTTCTGGATTCTCTTCCGGGAAACCGGGCTTTTGTCGCACACCGCAACCACCTCGGAACCTTCCAGCTGTTCGAGATTCCTAACGACGTTCGGTCCCCAGTACCCGTATCCAATTACGCCAAACTTAACCATAGTTTCACCTTTGACAGCTTTCCTAGCTGCTGAGATTTTTTTGTGGTTTGGAACGCTACTCGAACAGAAAATGGGAAGGGGTGGTACCGAAAATTGGGGGAGGAACAGGATGATCAGTGAGCGCCTTCACCAAACATCGCACCCGGAGTTCGCAACAGGATTTTGATGTCCATCCAGGGCGACCAGGTCCTTGCATAGTGCAAATCCAGGCGAACCATTTCGTCGAAGGTCACGCGGCTTCGTCCATCGACCTGCCAAAGACCAGTAATTCCGGGCTTTGCTTCTAAGATCCGGCGACGGTGCCAGAGGTCGTAAGCTTCGACTTCATAGGCAATAGGAGGGCGCGGTCCGACCAAAGACATTTGGCCTTTCAGCACGTTGATAAATTGAGGCATCTCGTCCAGACTGGTGCGCCGTAGAAAACTTCCAATCTTCGTGATCCGAGGATCGGCGGTCATCTTGTAGACTCCGCCGGCGTTTCCATCGGAAGGGTGGCGGCCCGCCTCACCATTGATCAATTGGGTGACGTATTTTTTGTGGGCACTGGAATCGTTGCCGACATGCATGGACCTGAACTTCAGAAACTCAAAGGTCTTACCATGCCGGCCGACCCGCTGCTGGCGGAAAAAAATCGGTCCCGGCGATGTCAGCCTAATTGCGATCGCGATGGCCAGCAGCAATGGCGAGAAGACGACTATCGCCAGTAAGCTGCCCACGATATCCATCACTCTCTTGATCACGGCTAGCCCCTTTTTCGCTTCGTCTCGCTTGGACAGGTCGGGATAGAGCGTCGGATTACTTTGCCGCTCCGGCAGATCGTGCTTCCATTCTTCCGGAAAAAGATGAAAGGTAATCTGGATATGGGCAAACTCCTGCGGGCTCAAATTACTTCGCAGAGTTTCGCTGACCCGGGTCTTCATGGCGTTCAATATCGACGCTCGATCGTCGCCGATCTCGGTGAACATCACCCCAATCACCGAAAGGTTGGTGTACCAGCCGGCAATGTCAGTTTCACGCGTGGTAAGAGAAAGGGCGGAAATGATCTGGCTCAAAACTTTTCCGTTCTTCAGCTTGGGCAAGGATTCGCCGAGATCGACAATCATCAGCATGAACGGTTTTCCCGAACGCTCCGTTCTTTTTCGTTCCCGCGAAATCATCTTGTGAAAAGACGCTTCGTCTAACACACTGGGATCCATGCGGGGCTGTGTCCGGGTCACGGGAGAGCCAATTCTCTGAGTTGAACCGGGAACTGTGGCGATGCGACGTGAATTCACGACTCCCTCCCCTGATTCTGCCCGGTCCTCTTCTTTATCCCGAGCAAGAACAAACAAATTGTCTGTGAGCTGTGACATGAGGCTCCTTGAGACTGTCTGGGGAGGGACTGTCTATCGGTCAAACGTCGGTACAGCAGAAACTACAGGTTCAGCGAAGACGGGGAATCTTGCTGGAGACCATTCTGCGGTGTTGTTACCACGGGACTGTAACGCTGATAATAATTCTCGTGGTCACTGTTGGTGCTGCTGTTCAATACCATACCAAGTAATTTCGAATGATCCAAAGCCTCTAGGCCTCTTTTTAGCTGGCGCTTTTGGGTTACTCCTTCGCGGGCCACGAGCAGTACGCCATCGACCAATCGCGCCCAGAGGCTGGTATCGGCCAAGGGTAGCACTGGAGGAGAGTCGATTATGATCCAATCAAAAGCCGCCGTCAACTGTTCAATTAATGCAGAAAGCCTTCCAGACTGCATTAATTCCAAGGGATTGTCGGCGGGACGTCCGGCGGGCAAGAACCAGAACCCGGCACCGTCCAAATGGTAGATACTAGTCATCTGTCGAGGCTCGCCCTGCAGCCATTCGGTAAGCCCGGAAAGCTTGCCCAGACCAAACCGGGCCCCCAGCACCGGGCGCCGCAAATCACCCTCCAATAACAGAGTCCTTTGTTGCTTTCTGAAGCCCAGGACAGCCGCCAGATTGCCGGAAACCACGCTTTTTCCCTCTTCCGGAATCGTGCTGGTAATCAGGATCTTCTTCAAGGGCCGGCTCTGCTGGATCTGCCGCAAACGCACCCCAAGAAAGCGGAATTTCTCGGCCGCCAGGCTTTCCTGATCGCTCAAACAGACCAACCGACTCCCGGGAAGAATACTGATCGGTATGCGCGGACATTCGCTGAACTCATTAGGTCCGACTTCTTCCCATTGAATAACTGCCGATGGGATGGTTCCTGCCGACGGGATGGTTCCCGCCAATGGGATGGTTCCCGCCGATGCCAGTTCCGCCCGCTGTAGCAGTTCCGTTGCCAGGGACAAAGAATCCGGAAATTCGCTCCCGGAGCGCTCGGCCTCGGATCGTTGCAACGCTTCAAATATCTTGCTCATGTTTACTGGGCCCGCGGTGTTACAGAAACAGGTTGCGGTTCCGAATCGGCAGATCGCATCTTTTTGAGATAGTCGTGTAAGTTCAGCAAAGTTTTGACCGCCTCCAATGCTTCATTATTGTCGCTCCTCGGAGTACTCTCCCCAGCTGGCCTATGGATCACTCCCAGGCGGAAGTCAGCCGCCACGTCATCAACGATCGAAGGCGCAACACTCGGCAGTTGGTGGGCGAATGAAGTGATCAATGCGTTTTCAGAAACCGTATTGATGAGGCGTGGGATCCCCCGGGAATGGCCGTGGACTTTCACGATCGTCTGCTCCGAAAACAACGACTGAGCCCCTTCCGCGGTGGCGCCGGCCAGCTCCAGCCGACGATGAATATAACCGCGGGTTTCGTCCAAACTTAAGGGCTCAAGCTGCGAACGCAAAGCGATCCGCTGCTTCAACTGCCGCAATTCGACGGAGTCGAGTTTTTCGTCTAGCTCCGGCTGACCCACCAGCAAGATTTGTAACAGCTTCTCCTGGGTAGTTTCGAGGTTGGTCAAGAGCCGGATTTCTTCCAGAACGTCGGTCGAAACATGATGCGCTTCATCGACCACCAGCACCGTCGTCAACTTCTTGAGGTGGCGCGCAATCAGGTAATTACTCAACTCCATCAATAATTCACTTTTGTTTTTGCCCGATGTTGGAAGCCCGAAATCTCCCGCGACATATTGCAGGAACTCGAGCGGCGATAACCGGCTGTTGAAAATATAGGCGTAGCTAACATCGTTGCGATTGAGCAATTGCAACAGGCAACGCACTAGCAACGTCTTGCCGGTACCGACTTCTCCTGTCATGACCACGAAACCCTTATGCCGCCGGACCCCGTAGTAAAGGGCCGCCAAGGCCTCGTTGTGTCTCCTGGTGGGGAACAAGAACGACGGATCGGGACTGATCTCGAATGGGTTTCGCTTTAGATTGTAGAAAGCTTTATACATGGGTTGCCAAACTAACCCCGGAAATAGCTCAACGCGGACCCCACCAGAATTGATACGAACACAATGCTGGCCACAGCCCAAGCTAAGCGATTCGATTGACTGCGTCGTATGTCTTCGTCCGCGGTCGCCACCTCGGGGATTTCGGATATGACAGCCACCGGAATCAGCTCCTTGAAGTCTTTTTCGTTATGAATTCGATCGTCCATGAATTCAGCGCCGCCCGCGATTACGCCCCCCAGGACAAAACCCAGTGCCAGACCGACCGCGCAGAGTTTTATGCGATTCGGAAAATCAGGCTTCACCGGAAGGCTGGGAGGATCAATCATTCGGAAATGTTCTCCCTGCTGGCGTTCCGTCAAATCAGTGGCCAAGGCGGAAGAGTTTTTCTTCTTTAAAAGGTCGTCGTAGTTTGCTTTCGATTGATCGTAGCCGCGACTCAAATCCGCCAATTGCTGTTCGCGAATTGGCGCCTGGCCCAATCGAGCCTGGTACTCGTTGATCTTGCCTTGCAGGGTCGCGATCGATCGCTCACGATTGGCGATCTCGATCTGATTAGCCTGCAACTGGCTCTGGAGTTGGGCCAGAGACATATCGCCGTTGGAACTGGTCGCGCTATTGTCGGGCACTGGAGTTGCCGTATTAGAATTCAGGCTGGCGGCCAGTTGCGCCTTCATCGTTTCAGTTTCGGCAATCTGTTGTTTCAATTTCCGGACGTCGGGATGCTGCGGGGTGTAATGAGCGCTCAAATCCGCGAGCTGGGCCCTGAGTTTGTCCAAGAAATCATCGATCGCCGGCATCCCACCCACTGGCGCTCCGCTCGGACCCTTAGATGATTTCTGCAGCGCCCGATATTGACCGATCAAAGACTGGTAGTACACGCTCTGCTGTTTGGCGCGGTCCAGATTGTCTTCATCTGTCTGAAGCTGGCTCTGTAGTGAGGTCATAATTGCCAGATTGCTTTGCAACTGACCAGGCAGGTCCGAGGTATGCTGGTCCTTAAACTGGCGGATCTTTTCTTCCTGTTCGCTGAGGCTTTTTCTGGCATCTTCCAATTGACTTTCGAAAAACTTAGTGGTGTCGGCCGATTGCTGGTTCTGCATTTCCAGATTCTCATTGATAAAGAGATTGGTCAGTTCACTCGTGACTCGTTGGGCCGTCTGCGGGTCATGTGAAGAAAACGCCACGTTGAAAGAAGTCAGTTTTTCCCTTCCTGGGGCACGCACCAACTCGATGTCAATGTCCTTCCGCATGCGCTCGACCAAAGCATCAGGAGCGACCCGGCCCTGTTTGTCCGGATAGAGGTTCAGGTTGTCGATGATATGGATGAGGCGTGTCCGGCTCAGAATCTGCTGGGTAATGCTCTGCAGGCGGTCTTGCAGATTGTCGTTCACGTTCGAAGGCACCAGCTCTTTGGACACGGTCGGTGCCAGGATGATGATGGTGGTTGCCGATTTGTAGGTGGACGGCAATTCCCAGCTCGCTACCCACACCAACAGCCACCCGAAGAACAGTGGGATCAGGAAGTGCCAGCGCCGACGGCGGACAATCCCCATTACCTGCTGCAGGTTCAACCCTTCTCCGCTTTTTTCTTCGAAATCTTCGGTCATGATTTTTCTCTAAATTATTTATCTTCCCAGGGCCCGTTCAAATTGGTAGCCGATGGAAAACCAAACGCGGTTTCGATTCGGAACGCTTGAAATCGCCTGGATGTCGTAGCTCTGGTGCAAGCGCAAATAGCCCAAGGTCGCGTTGAAGTGCTCGCCAAACGTCCTCTGCAGGGTGACCGTCCCGGAAATCGAGTGGCCGCCATTACCGTCCGAGGCGCCCGCGGCCAAAACTTTATTCACCGAGTAATCCGCTCCCACAGTGCCGCTGAAGACGGGAGAGAATCGGTGATGGACCGAAGCATCCGCGCTGGTAAAGGTGACGGCACCCTGCAAGCCACCTCCGTCACTAATTTTCCGCGCAAAGTTGGCGATAGCCGCGTTGCGCTGACCCTGCCAGTTGAAGCTGCCGCCGCCTCCCGGGGACCAGGAGCGCACAGGCGGTACCATGAGTGCCGTACAACCGGGCAGTGTACACAGTCCCCCGTATGTGTCCGAATATTGTGGCCCGCCAAAGACGGACAACGACAGCGAACGTTGTAGGTACAGAGTATAAAAAAGCATTAAACTTTGAGTCAGCGTGGCTGGACCAACGAGAGTCACGACGCCGTCCGAGTGGGTGAGATATTTTTGATATTGGTAAGTGGCGCCAATGTAATGCTTCCCAGACAACCGATGTGTGTAGTAGGCACTTCCGCCAGTTGCGCTCGAGCCATGCAGCCCCGGCACATCCCCCTGATCAGGATAGCGCAACTCGGAGAAGTTGCCAGTAACTCCGACCATTCCACCGGGACTGAATTGATAGGTGATCTGGGCGCTGGACGAGTCGTTGAGAGTGTCGGTTGCCGGGGCAACTATTGAGGTGTTCGGCGATTGCAGCGCACCACACGAACCGCCCGTTCCAATCTCGCAGGGCCCCACATAACCACCCAAGCTTTTGGAAAAAGCTTCCTGCGCGCTGAACGTCACATGCGGGCTCAAGCGATAGCTGAATTTTGTCGCGACATTCTGGTTCGACTGATTCAGAGATGAATATTTCTGATAGAACGTGAATCCCGGGCTGTACGACAGGTTCCAGCGAAAGCGCGATCGGGTTTGGTCAAACGAAATGGTCGGAGAAATTGAATAGCTGACATCGCTGGCAGCTTGCGACGAAACAGACACGACGTCATCGTCGTAGGCCGTGCCGAAAATCAGCCCCCCGCGCAAGTAATTGGTGCGCGGCGTTTCTGAAGCGAATTCCATCGAATACCCTTCCCCGCTCACTGGAGCTGGAGCAACCATGGGGCCGTTCGCGGTGGTTTCACTCGTACCAGCACTCCCCGTGGCGGCGGAGGGGTCCGTCTGCGACCAAAGGGGCGAACTGACCCCAAGAAGAACAAGTCCCAGACTCATTCTGGTGAAGGTTCGCATCATCACGGGACTACGATTGTATCTCGGGGCTGGAGTCTGACGTTCTGCGCAGAGTTCTTTCCTTTGACGACATCTTTGTAGTTGAAATCGAGCCGCGCCTGAGTGCCGTCGGGTTTCTCACGCAGAACGTAGATGGATTTTTGCTTCGCGAAATCGCGGAATCCTCCCGCCAGGGCGATGGCATCGAGAACGGTCATGGAGTTCGTCAACGGGTACGTACCGGGCCGGGTTACCATGCCCAGAACGTTAAATTTCTGACTCCGGATCTCCTGAACGATCACCGTCACTTCCGGCTCGGAAATATAATTCTTCAGCTTGGCCGCAATGCCCGCCTCCAACTGATGGGGCGTGTGCCCTGCGGCTTGTACCTCTCCAACCAACGGAAGCGAGATGTTCCCGTCCGAGCGTACCGGCACCACGCGTGAAATGTCGGGCTCCTTCCAGACATTGATGGCTAACACGTCGTCGTTGCCGATCACATAAGTGTTGTCATGAGGCTTGCCGTTTGCAGTCGCCTCCGGGCTGGACGCTGGTGCAGGCGCCGGAGGTGCGCTGGCCGTACCACCAGTGGATCCGGCCTGGGCCGGCAGCGAGTGGGACAGAGACGTACAAAGGAGGACGCAACTGCAAAGAATCGTCACCCCTCTGAAAGCAGGACGCCTCATAGCATTTGTCATAGCGACTCCGTCGTCCCCCCGGGGATTTGCGCTACTGCCCATGACCATTACTCTTAATCCCCTGAACCATCTCCGGAAGATAGGTTGGCGGGGGAGCTAGATTATACTGCTGAATCTTATAGAGAAGAGTTCGATAACTCACCCTGAGCAATCTCGCCGCGGCTTTGCGATTCCAGTGAGTTTGTCCGAGAGCTCCGACGATGGCGTGTTTTTCCGCCTCCCCTTTGACGCTCTGCACGAGTGACTTGAGACTTGAAGCCGAAACCGGCGCTTCGCCTTCGCTCCCCGTCTCTCTTACCAGTTCGAGTCTCGTGCCTGCAGGCGCGGAGTCGCCAGTGCCCGCCAGTTTTCGCTCCAGTTCCCGGAGAGACAGTTCCTCGTCTCCCACCACCAAATATCGCTTCACAAAGCTTTCCAGTTCTTTCAGGTTGCCCGGCCATCCGTAGGCTTGGCAGGCATGCAGAACCGCCGAAGAGAAGGCTCGGGCCGGTATGTCATAGTGTCTGGCCAGGCGGTTCATAAAATGCCCCAACAGAAGCGGAATGTCCTCTTTCCGTTTCCGCAGCGGTGGCACATAAATACTGAAGGCACTGAGCCGGTAGTAGAGATCTTCGCGCAATTTTCCTTCGGTCAGGAGGTGATCGATCTTGGTATGACTGGCGGCAAGAATTCGGACGTCAGCCGGTACTCTGGTATCCCCACCGACCCGGAAGAAATACTTGTCCTGCAGAATGTGCATCAGCTTGCTCTGCAGCGTGGCCGGCATTTCCGAGATTTCATCAAGAAACACCGTACCCTTTTCGCAGACTTCCAGCTTTCCCGGCGTGGTGCGGGAAGTCCCTGCAACCACCCGGCGTTCCTGTCCAAACAGCTCGCTCTCCAAAAGATCACAGGGAAGAGCCGTACAATTAATCTTCAGAAACTGAAAACCCGAGCGAATGGAGAGTTTGTGAAGCAGGCGGGCAACAATCTGCTTGCCGCTGTCACGCTCCCCGAGAATCAGGACCGGGGCGTCGACCTGCGCCAGCAATTCCGCCTGAGCGCGGAGATGGCGCATGGCAGGGCTCGCCGCGACCAGAAACATTTCGTCGCCGACTTGTTCGATGTTCTCGCTGCCGATCTCCATGTCGGACTCTTCCGAATCGATCACCAACCGCCGCCGAATGGCGATTTGCAGATGTTGTTGCTCGGAGGGAAGCGAGAAATAGTCATCGGCGCCCAGCCGGATCGCCTCGGCCTTTTGCGTAGCATTTTCGGAGTGCGACAGCACCACGACCGGAAGATCGGGACGAATCCTGTGCAACCAGCGCAGCGTGTGAAGGCCGTCCGCGTCGCTCTGAACCAGGTCGAGCAATACCAGCTCGGGCGCGGTTTCGGACTGAACCAGTTCAAGAGCTTCCCAGCGGCTGGACGCGCTCTCCACTTGCCAGGAGTTGGCCGCTGCAAGCGCCTCAAGCAGGGTGAGCACGGATGAATCTTTGCTCACAACAAGGATCCGGGGTGTTTCGTTCATGGGGTCAGGCCGGGGCAATTGATCAGGATGAATACGTGGGAAATTTCTTGGGAGAGGGGATTGTTTTCATCTTACACAGGCTCTACGTCGTAGCCTTCGATGCGGACGGATAAGGACCTTTGAATCGCATCGACAGAAACCACCAATGTGCGATCTCCGTCCCGCGCCACTAATATGCCTTCTACGCCGTTCAAGGCACCACTCTTGATGCGGACTCGTTGGCCGATCTTGAGGAAGGGGTGTTCTGACCAAGCCAGCCGTTGCGAAGTAATCGCTCGAACCGCTTCGATCTGCTCGTCGGGGATGGGAGCTCCCTCGCCTTTTCCGCCGACGATCCTGAGGACTCCATCGACGCAGCACACCCGTAAACGCTCTTCCCTGCCGGCCGCCACTTTGACGAACACGTAGCAGCCGAACAGTGGCAGCTCGACCAGCTTCTTGCGATCGCTCCAGCGGCGAACTTCACTCACCAGCGGAAGAAAAATCGGGAGGCCTTGTTCCCGAAAGCGTTCTGCGACTCTTTTTTCGTGACGGGCACGGGTCTGAACGGCATACCAGTTGATTGCCTCGGGCCCCGGTACGGCATCTGCAACAAGCATTTCCGTTAATCGGCTGGTGCCAGCGCTCACAGCTTCGCCCTCTGAGTCACATGAGAGTGACCCCGAAAAAATTTACAGTTGAACCTGATGGTGCCTTACTTAGGGGAGGGAAAAACAAACTGGATTAGGGGTATCCAGTGACTTCACTTTGCAGAGTACAAAATGCTGCAATACGCTGCAAGAGGTACAAAGGCTCAGATCTTAAGTTACCATAAAAAATAGACCTTATTTAACCATGTTGATAGCTACAAATAACCAGGGCCTATTTTCTCTATGCAAGTATATGCACCGTCACCAACAGCGTTCTCTAGCATGGGAATAAAGCTCCGATCCGACTTCAATTTATGCGATTTAAGTTGTTTATTATTAATAACTTGATGTGTACCTAAAAGGACTCATTGCGGGCCGTCTCGAGGACATTCTTGCCACAAGACATGGAGACGTTGATCCTGTTATAAACTATCCAAACTTTCCTGTCATGCTGCATAATACTTCAACTTCCCATTGCTCGGAAGCCGTACGGTTCGCTACACTGGCCGTGAGCTTCGAAAGCTGGGATCAGGCTCTTTTTTGGTAAATACTCCCCGAATGTCTGTGCGGCATCGCCTTAGGTTGGCGTTCGAGTTGGATAAAAAAGGGCAATCGATTCCCTCTCGAAGGGATTCTTCCAGGGGAAAACTGGTACTGGTAAAGATCGTCAGGGAGGACTATGCATCAGGAAGAGAGTCCAGCTAGCGGCGTGATACGGGTTGTCGTGGCAGATGACACAAGCATCCACACGCAATTGCTCGCCGGCGCTCTGGAACGGGATCCAGGTCTGAAAGTAGTGGCGGCCCATTCCACCGGCTTGATGGAAACCGCCAGACTTCATAGTGCGGACGTCGGCGTGGTGAGTTCAAATTTGGACGAAGACCCGCTTCGATCGTTTGAAGTCCTGCGGGAGCTTCGCGCGGCTATTCCCAAGATCAAGGTAGTCGTGCTTTTGGAGTCCTCGAAACGGGAGATCATTTTGGAAGCCTTCCAGGCGGGGGCAAAAGGTGTGTTCAGCCGGCATGAATCTCTGGAAACACTCTGTCAGTGCGTTCGCCAGGTACACGCCGGACAGATATGGGCGAACAGTCAGCAGATGTCGTTTGCCGTCGAGGCGCTGGCGTCCACGCCCGTTGTGCGTGCAGTGGGTGCGAACGGCCTCAGCTTGCTTTCCAAAAGAGAGTTGGAGGTCGTGCGTCTCCTGGCCGAGGGCCTTACCAATCGCGAGATCGCGGAACGCATGGTGCTGAGCCAGCACACCATAAAAAACTACCTGTTTCGAGTTTTCGACAAGTTGGGCGTGTCCAGCCGGATGGAGCTCCTCTGTCTGACTCTGGCTTATCCCGCTGGTCAGACCCCGGGAGGCCGAGGCGGGACCGCCAGCGGAGCAAAGGTCGGGGACAGTGCTCGAGATACCGACTTGGCTTCGCAGCAAAGAGCGGCCGAGCAAGGCGTGCCGAGTGCACAGATCGCGTTAGCCCGATTCTATTCGGAGGGAAAGCAGATAGAAAGAGACTCGGTTGCCGCCTACATGTGGTATTTGGTTTCAGAACAGTCCCTGCTTGAAATGAGGGACGTGATCAGCAACGGCAAGAGAAGACTCGCGGAATCACTCACGACGGACGAAATTCTCGAAGCACAAAAGAAAGCTTCCGACCGCCTGAAGAAATCGGCGAAGCTCACATCGCTCAGTTCTGAGGACGGTCACACCGGTTTGGCGCAGGTGCGCGGATAGGCGCGAACCCAGTAAAAAAGCCGCTCCGGAGAGCGGCTTTTTTTACTGCTGAGCCATTCCCTATCGGGAAAATCTCTTTCTCATGGCGCCAAAAAGTAACAAGCCGCTGCAAGCGAGCAGGCCCAGAGAACCGGCATCAGGCATGGCAGTAGAGGTGGAAGGAGTCAGTCCGTTCGCAACCAGCTTGAGGTCATTGATGGCAGCACTGAAGTCAGCTTGAGCAGCAGCCCCGTGTCCCTTCGCCCATTGCGCAATACCTGCTAGATCCAATGCGCTCGCAGCCAGAAATTCCGACTGCAGAACTCGGCTGGACTCGAAAGCTATCAAGTTCTGGCTGATGGCGTTGTTGGTGACCGCAAAGGCTGCCACAACATCGCTCTGACTCACCGAGTCCGCCCACAAAGATCCGCTCAAACACAACATCAGAGCCCCGGCCAGAGAACACATCTTAGCCATTCGCATTTTTCCTACCCTCACGAAGCAGACGCTAAACTTCCGCCCCCACACATTACAATAGCCGCAAATCCTGTCAAGACTGAGAATTGTTGCAACCCACGTGTCAATCCATTGCAACACCACTCTAAGCTGTTTACAGATAACAACATAGTCGCAGACTCCGTTTGCGAACATGCAAAATTGATGCAGTACATTTTTCGGATCTCCCAATCGCTCGGTGTTCCTAGCAGTGGACGATTTTGGGGCTGGGAATGCCTTTGGTGGCGTTGCGGGTGTCGACCACCAGTTGGGATTGCTCGACGATTTTGGCGTAGTCGTAGTCGGAATGGTCGGTCACG
>Ga0193726_1002159_pt1 | contig 13764 bp, 15 predicted proteins | sample H2c1metaG_FD_144928 | JGI IMG/M metagenome (GOLD analysis project Ga0193726, IMG submission 144928) | Soil microbial communities from a riparian zone of the East river system, Colorado, United States - H2c1 | ecosystem: Environmental > Terrestrial > Soil > Riparian zone | place: USA: East River... | reverse complement strand
CCAGGTCGCGGTACCGGGCCTCGGCCAGGCAGTCAGGCCGTAGCTGAACAGGCCGGCGGCGAGCAGCGCCAGCAGCCAGGCGCCGTAGGGGGAGCCGGCCACCGAGCGGAAAGCGGCGTCCAGCCCTTTGGCCTGGTCCGCGTGGGACAGCACCGCGGCCCTGACGAGGAACACGCCGACCAGGACGAACACGACAGCCCGGGCGCCGGAGCCGAACGCGCCCGGGACCCGGATCACGATAGCCAGCGGCCGGGCCGTGTGCCTGGCCGCGAACCGCTCCCGGAAGTTGAGCCGCACGCCCGCCGGGCCGCCTCCAGTCCGGCCGCCACGACCAGGAGCCCGGCCACGACCAGCAGCGCGCTGCCCCAGTCAGCGCGCAGCAGGCCTGCCGTCACGCCCGTGTCCTGGCGCTGCTCGGACTGCGCCGTCTGCGGCGCCGGGGTTCCCGCCAGCGGCCGCGCGGTGGTCACGCAGAACGCGGAGTACAGCACGAATCCTTACGACGACACCGCGCTGCCGCCACCGGCCCGCCGGGCCGTCAGCTCGGGCAGGCCGGAACACGGCCTCCAGCAGCTGGGTCAGAGAACACGCCGGCAAGCCCCCGTAACGAAATGGTTCGGCTCGGTCACGGCGCCGGTTCGCCGCCAGCCGTGGGGGTCCTTGGCGGCCTGGCGGGGACCGCCTGGTATCGGAGGTTCTGGTACCAGTAGAAAGTTCCCACGGCAGCGACGGCCAGGATCGAGCCGGCGGCGAACCCGAGTGGCCTGGACGACAGCCGTGTCACGCCGAGCGTGACGCCAGTGCCGGCGACGACGCTGTTGGTCACGGCGATCATGCTGGCCATCGTGAACATTCCCTTGCTGCCCATCCACGTCCGGCGGGCTCGGCTGGTGCCCGGCAGTCGCTTCGCCACGACGGGCGCTGGTGCGTTGTCGTCTTCAACCGGGCTGTGCGACGGGAAGTACGACGGCGCGTCGGGAGACAGCGTCTGGTAGAACGAGCGAATACGCGCGATGCTGGTCAGCATCGCAAGGTTCTCGACGCCGGTGTCGACCAGCCGGACGATGGTGAAGATCCCGAGTACGACTATCACGGGAATCGCTGTGCTGACCAGGGGCACAAAGGCCTCGGTGCCGGATGTGAATCCGATCGCGACCAGCGAGCTCGTCAGGGTCATCAGGTAAAGCGTCGCGCGTGCTGATGCCTCGGTCACGGTTGTGCTCGCAGCGGTCTGCAGCACGAAGTGCTCTGTTGTGAGCGCGGTCATGAACATCGATCGCTCGGACTCGCTCGGTTCCGGCCCCGATGTCTCAGTCACCGCATCACGATGTCACAACGTGCGGCCTGCGGTGCAGGGCCGCGTGCAGGATGGCGGCCAGGTCTCGCGCGGGCATCGCCAGCTCGCAGCTGGCCTCGGCGTACCCGAGGCCGCCGAAGAGCACGAGCCCGAGAGCTCCGCGTTCTTGGACGCTCAGGGCACCAGGATCCCCCTGGCCCGGCGTGCCGGCTGGAGCCCGCCGGACGGCGGTCCCGCTCCGCTGCGCCGGTCTCCCGGCCAGTTCCTGGCAGCGCCAGTAGGTCGAGACAGCTAGGCGCCGTGCCGCGCCGCGCGCGCTGGCACCAGCCGCCCCGGACCGGATGCACTCATCCACGATGACGCTCATCACTACCTGCTCGGCCAGGCCCTCGTCGCCGAGTGTCAGCAGGGCCTGCTGGTACAGGCCAGCGGCGTGACTGCCAAAAACGCTCCCCGTCTCCTCGCCCGGCGTAGCCGCCAGGGCAGAATGAGCGCGGTTCTTGCTCGCGAAACGTCGCATCAGAGGCTCCGGTGCTCTCGGCGCCGCTGTCCGCGTACGCCACCAGCCACCGGGGTCTGGAGCAGTCCCGCAACGCTAACACAGCCCGCAGGCGCCGCCCGGAGGACGCCTGCGGGGACCTCGCCGCCGGGCGGGTCAGTCCGTAGCCGGAGCGTAGGTCGCGAGAATCGCGCCCGTGCTCGTCACCTGGCTGTCCAGGAGCCGCAGTGGCCTGAGCACCCTGTCATCGCGGAAGATGCGCTTGCCGCCGCCGACGAGGAGCGGGTCGAGCATTATCCGGAACTCGTCGACCAGGTCATGCTCGATCAGCGTCTGCACAAGCTCCGTACTGCCCAGCACGTATAGATCTCCGCCCGTCTCGTGCTTCAGCGCGACCACATTCTTGGCGAGGTCACCCTGGAGCAAAGTCGAGTTCTGCCAGGCCAACGCTCCGGTGAGCGTCGTCGATGCCACGTACTTCGGCTTCGTGTTCAGCGGTCGCGCGAGGATCTGCTCTTCTTCGGGCGCGTTCGGCCAGTGGCCGGCGAGGCTTTCGTAGGTGCGTCGGCCGAGCAGGAAACCGCCCGCCGCTCTCAGGTTCTCGACCACCCACCCGCGGGAGAGATCGTCGAAGTAGGGCATGTGCCAGCCGCCGTGCTCGAAGCCGCCGGTCTTGTCCTCATCGGGTTCGCCGGGCGCCTGGACGACCCCATCGAGGGTCATCCACTCGTGAACGATGATCTTGCGCATTTTCGCTCCTTCGATCGACTTCGGATTGTACTGCACAGTTCAGTTCATATGAACTCTACCGTTCAGTTCACTCTGTTGTATAGTGATGTCATGTCGGACCGGGAGGTCGGCCGCGCGAAACCGCGGGTGCCGTCGGGTGAACGCGCCGAGCGCAAGCGGGCGGCCATCATGCGGTCCGCCCGCGAGACGTTTCTCCGCGACGGCTTCGACGCGAGCGTCGATGACATCGCGGCCCGGGCGGGCGTGTCCAAGGTGACGGTGTACAACCACTTCGGGAACAAGGAGGCGTTGTTCAGCGCCGTCGTAGGCGAGGCACTCGACCAAGCCCTGAGCGGCACGCTGGCCGAGGCGCAGTCCCACCTCGATGCCAGCACCGACGACATCCGGGCGACGCTGATCGTGACAGCCCAGTGCTGGGTACGTGGCGTGACCGATGCTTCGGTCATCGCGCTGCGCAACCTGGTCAGCGGGCAGCTACATCGCTTCCCTGAGCTCGGCTCCGCATGGCGCGAACTCGGCCCCGCGCGGTTCTTCCCCCTCCTCGCCGCCGTCCTAGATCGGCTCATAGAGCGCGGCCAGCTCGTCATCCCGGACGTGGAGGTCGCCGTAATCCAGCTGTACGGACTCACGCTCTATCCGCACCTGGTCTACAACTCCTACGGCTCCACCCTCGATGAAGGGCTCACCGACCAGCTCATCACCACCGGCGTCGACATGTTCCTGACCTACTATCACCCGCCTGGGCCAGCCAGGAGTGCCGGAGCATCGCGCGCCGCCAGGGCAGCCGGGTTCATCGACCTCAAACATTGACGACAAAAGCCCCGGCCACGGGCGCAAGCGCCCGGTGCGAGCCGCCGGCGGCGGCGGCAGCCTGTCCCGCGCTGGGGTGCACGGAGAAGATGCCGATCAGGCGGGTGAGGATGAGCAGCCGCAGCACCTGCTCCTGCGCCGCGGCCAGCAGCAGGTCGCCGCCGGCCTGCCGGGCCTGCTCCCGCACGCGAGCCAGCGCCGCCATGCCGCTGCAGTCGATGAACTCCAGGCCCGCCAGGTCGGCGACGACCCAGGAGCCGCGGGCAGCGGCGGCCGCCAGCGCTGTCTCCACGTCGGCCACGGCCGCGGCGTCAAGCTCCCCGCGCAGTGCCGCCACAACCGGTCCGCCGCACTCCGGGGTACTCAGATCCACCCGTAACACCGGGGCGCCTTCCTGCTCGGGCAGCAAGGCGGGGTCTGGACCCGGCGGCTAATCGGCCAGCTCTCGCTCATGATGCTACGCCGGATCAGCCCGTTTGCTCCTGTCCAGGCATCCCCGTCTCAGGACCAGCCAGATAACTGCCGAGCGGGGGCTTGCGGCCGGTGACGAGTACTCGGCCTGGCCACCACCTCGTCGCCGCCCGCGATGACATCGAAACGGTCAAGGACCCCGGCCCGCGAGAGATGCGAGACCAGCCAGCCGACATGGATGAGGAGGCAACGGCCAGCCTGAGTCCCAGGTCTGAAACCTCATTCAGCCAGTCCCGCAGGCCAGCTGCAATATCGAGGCTCTCGTGCCCCGGGCGGCGTCGCGGCCTGCACAGGCGAGACCGATCGCAGCCGGTGGGCGAGTGCGCGGGCGGGCACCGTTACGTATTCCGCGGCCGCGCCGCCCCGGTCGAAGTCGATGCGGGCGCAGACATCGCCGCCGGGGTAGACGCTAGTATCTCTTGCTAGGTAGAGTTACCGGCCATGACAGGCCGTCGCAGGTTCTCGCCGCAGGCCCTGGCGGTCCTGGCCGCATTGTGCGCGGCCCCCGGGGCGTGGCACCACGGGTACGGGATCGCGCGGGACACCGGGCTGAGCTCGGGCACGCTGTACCCGATCCTGATCCGGCTGGCCGACCGCGGGCTCGTGGCCGCGCGCTGGGAGGACGGGCAGCCCGCCGGGCGGCCCCGGCGGCACCAGTACCAGCTGACGCCCGAGGGCCTGGCGGCGGCCCGGGCAGCGCTGGCGGGCAGGCCCGCCCCCGGACCGGCCCGCGCGGCCCGGCACCGGGCCGGCCCGGTGGGACGGCCCGGGCTCCAGGAGCCGTCGTGACCGGGCTGGCCCGGATGGCTGCTGCGCTGCTGCGCCGGATGGCCGCCCTGCTGCCCGCGGGACAGCGCGAGTGGGCGGAAGCCGCCCTGGCGGAGGCCGCCCAGGTCCCGGCCGGGCCACGGCGGCTGGCCTGGCTGGCCGGCGGCCTGTGGCTGGCCGTGCGGGAGTCCCGCCAGGAACTGACGCTGCGCGCGGCCCGCCCGCTGGCCTTCGCGGCGGCCGCCTCGGTCACGGCGTGGGCCGCCTGGCGCGGCCAGCCCGGAGGCCTGGCCGACCCGGCGGTCGCGGTCAACCGGGCCGACATGGTCGCCATGACGGTGATCCTGACCGGGCTGCCGTGGCTGGTGCGCCGCCGCCGCGGGCCCGCGCGCGGCCGGGCCGGGCAGGCCTGGCGCGCAGCCGGGTACGCGGTCATCCTGGGCCTGATCGCGGCCAAGGATCTCGTGGAGCGGTACGCCTACGCGGCACCGGGCATGCGCTGGGCGCAGCCGCTCCTGTGGATCGGCGAGCCCGTCTTCCTGCTGGTCATGGCCGGCTACGCCGGCATGCTCCTGACGATGACCAGCCGCCGGTCCCGGACGCCTCCCGCCAGCCTGGCCATCGGGGCCGGCGCAGGCGCCGCGGCCGGCGTCCTGGCCTGCGTGCTCGGCCCGCTGGGCGCACCGTTCCATATCTTCGGAGCCGGGCCCGCGATCCGGTATGACGCCGCCCTGGCCGCTGGCGCCTTCCTGGCCCTGGCCGCGCCGGCCGCGGCCGCCGCGGCGGCCGCCCGGCACAGCCGGCGACGGGAGCCAGCCACCGACGCCGCTCCGGCCGGCGTCGCGGCAGGCGCGATCACGGGCGCGGCCGCGGCGCTGCTCACCGCCGCGACGTCCACGTGGATGATCGCGGCGCTGCCCGGCCATCCCCGCCTCTTGCGCTGGGCTGCGGCGCACGTCGGGTATTACAGCATCGGCGGCGCGCCCCCGCACGGCCTCCCGGACTTCGCCGCGGGCTACAGCAGCTACGCGGCCGGGTACCTCCTCGTGCTCCTGCTGTTCCCGCTGCTCGGCACCGGCCTCGCCGCCTGGCCGGCCCTGCTCGCCGCAGGCCCCCGCCGCCCCGGTCCCGGGCGGCCCGGCCGCGGCGGCCCGAGCGAGCAGCCACCGCCCGCTCCCCCGGATGCCGGCCGCAGCCGCCCGCCATCCCCTCAACACGACCTGCCCGGTCCCGCCGAGCCGGCCGCGCCGCGCGAGGCCGGCGACCTCATCCCGGCCTAGGTTCGCGGGTCGCGGCGGAGCGGGTGGTCGCCGGGAATTTCCACGACGACAATCCGGACGCCGTCGGGATCCTCGATCCACATCTCGGTCAGGCCCCAGGGCTCACGTACCGGCCCGCGCAGGACAGGGGCTCCGCCTGCCGCCAGCCGCTCGTGCTCGGCGTGAATGTCCCGTACCTGCAGCCAGATCATCAGCCCGTGCCCCGCGGCGCCGTCAGCGGACCCGGAGACCTCCAGCAGCCCCGGCCCGAGGAAGAACACGATGCCGGGCGACGCCGGCGCGCCGAACTCCCGGTAGACCGCCAGGCCCAGGACGTCCCGGTAGAACTGCTGGCTCCGGGCCAGGTCGGCCGGGCGGAGCAGGACCCGGCTGCTCAGAATCTCCATGTCACCATCCTCGGGCAGGCCGCCGGTGACCGTACGGTGGTGCCCAGCATTGATGGCCACCGGGAGGCGACGTTCATGAGCATTGAGCGAGAGAAGCAGGTCGCCGCGGAAGCGGCCGCGAGCCTGGTCGAGAACGGCATGACCGTCGGCCTGGGCACCGGCTCCACCGTGGCGTCCCTGCTCCCGGCCCTGGCCAAGCGATCCCTGAGCATCGTCTGCGCCGCCACGTCGCCGCGTACCGAGCACGCCGCGCGCGAACTGGGCCTGCGGATCGAGGACGTCACGAGCATCGACCGGTTCGACATCACCATCGACGGCGCGGACCAGATCGCCCCGGACGGCTGGCTGGTCAAGGGGGGCGGCGGCGCCCACACCCGGGAGAAGATCGTGGCCGGGGCCGCGGACCGGTTCGTCGTCATCGCCGACTCCTCCAAGCCGGTCCCGGCCCTGCACGCCCCTGTTCCCCTGGAACTGCTGTCCTTCGGGCTGCGCGCCACCATGCGCCGGGCCGGCCCGGCCGCGCTGCGTGACGTCCCGCTGAGCCCGGACGGCGGCGTCATCGCCGACTACCACGGGCCCATCGAGGACCCGGCGGCGCTGGCCGCCCGGCTGTCCGCGACGCCCGGGGTCGTCGCCCACGGCCTGTTCCCGCCGCAGATGGTGGCCATGGTCCTCGTCGGCCGGGGCGAGTCGGCCGACCGGATCGACTTCACGCCCGGTAACTGAGGAGATTCCGCGGCCGCGGGCCTCCGGCGAATGCGGCCGGACTGCCTCGGGATCCACGCCCACAGCGCGGCCGCGGCAGCGAAGCCGACGAGGCCGCTGATGACGATGCCCGAGCCCAGCCCGGCGACGGCGGTCACGGCGGACAGGATGACCGGGCCGACGCCGGACCCGGCATCGGCCAGCTCGCGCCAGATCCCGAGGAAGGTGGGCCGCCCGATCGCGGGCGAAATGTCGGCGGCCAGGGTCATGACGATGCCGGAGCCGATGCCGTTGCCAAAGCCCATGATCATCGCGACGAGCGCGAGGGTGATGGCGCCGTGGGTGAGCGGCATGAGGACAAAGGAGATCCCCATGATGATCGCGCACGGCACGGCGACCCAGCGGCGGCCGTAGACATCCATGACCTTGCCCGCGGGATAGAAGGTCAGGGCGTCGATGGCTCCGGCGACACCGTAGATGACGGAGTTCGCGGTGGGCGACAGCCCGATGTGCGCCCCCCACAGGGGGATGACCACCTGCCGGGTCTGCCTGATGGCCGACAGCAGCAGGACGCCGGAGCCGAGGGTGACGAGGGTGCGCCAGTACCCGGTCAGGATCCGCCGCGACGTCACCTGCGCGGCAGCCGCCTTGTGCTCCTCACTCAGCTCGAGGTCAGGCACCCGGTAGACGATGACGGCAGCGGCGGCGATCGCGGCGAGGCTGACGTAGTAGGCGCCGGGCAGCCCCCACAGCTCCACCGCGCCGGCGCCGAGGAAGGGACCGAGGAACACCCCGATGCGCAGGGTGCCGCCGAGGGTGGACAGCGCCCGGGCGCGCATGTGCGGCGGCACCATCTCCGTCAGGTAGGACTGCCGGGCCAGGCTGTAGACGGAACTGGCGGCGCCGATCAGCAGGATCCCGGAGCCGAAGGCCAGCAGCGATCCCGCGCCGTGGCCGAGGTTGACCAGGCACAGAACCAGGCCGGCCACGGTCGCGAGCGCGGCTATGAGCATCGACTTGCGCTCGCCGATCCGGGTGGCGAGGATCCCCGAGGGAATGTTCGTCACGATCGAGCCGATGCCGAGCAGCGCGCCGATGAGGGCGGCGATCGAGATGCTGGCGCCGCGGTCTATCGCGCTGAGCGTGATGACCGGCAGCATGGACCCTTCGGCGAGGCCGAAAAGGGTCGCTGGGAGGTAGGCGGCTACCGCGATCGAACGGAGGCGGAACTCCTCGCTCACGTCAGCAACACATTCCGCACGATATCGCCCGGCCCGCGCACGAGCCTGACCGGGACAGCGGACCGCCGCGCCGGTCCGTCAGTCCCGCCGGGCGCCCTCGCCCTCGAGAGCGCCGGCGAAGAAGTCGAGGAGCCCGAACGGCGCGCGGTCGCCCAGGCAGAGCTCGAGGAGCAGGTACGCGTCCGCGGCCTCGGACTCGCTGCGCGGGAACAGCGCCTCCTCGTAGGCGGTGAGTGCCGTCTCGGGGGCGTCGCGGTGCGCGGCGATCGCCGTCCCGAGCTCGGCGCCGTCGAGCATCGCCAGGTTCGCGCCCTCCCCCGACGGCGGCATCAGGTGCGCGGCATCACCGAGGAGCGTCACCCCGGGCACCCGGTCCCACCGGTGCCCGTTCGGGAGTGCGTAGATCATGCGCGGGACCGGTGCGGTCTCGCCGTCGGTGATCAGCGCGGTGAGCTCCGGCGCCCACCCGCCGAACTCGGCCGCGACCCGGGCCCTCGCGGCGGCGGCGTCCGTGAAGTCGATCCCGGCCATCCACTCGGCGGTGCGGTTCAGCTCGACGTAGGTGTGCAGGATGTCGCCCGCCTCGCGGTGGGCGACGATCCCCTTGCCCGGGGTGAGCGCGTACATCGCGCCGCCGCCGACCGCCGCGGCCGCCGCGGGGTGCCGCTCGTCGGCGTCGTACAGGTACATCTCGATGAACGTGGTGCCGATGTACTCGGGCTGGGCGTCGGACAGCAGCGGGCGGATCCTCGACCAGGCGCCGTCGGCACCGACGAGGAGTCCGCTGGTCACGGCCGGCCCGTCGGCGAAGGTCAGCTCGTGCCGGCCGTCGCCGAGGCGCCGGGCACCGGTGACCTTGCATCCCCACTGGATCATGTCGCCGGGCAGCGAGCCGAGCAGGATCCGGCGCAGGTCTCCGCGGAGCACCTCGGGACGCCCGGCCGCGCCGTTGTCGGGCTCCTCGAGCAGTACCGTGCCGTGCTGGTCCAGCGCGCGCGAGGCCTCGCCGCCCTCGTGGATGATCGCGCGGAACTCGTCGGTGAGGCCGGCCGCCTCGAGCGCGAGCTGCCCGTTGTGCTCGTGGATGTCGAGCTGGCCGCCTTGCGCGCGGGTCTCAGCCGAGGGCTCCGCCTCGTAGATCGTGGCAGGGATGCCGTGAACGTGGAGGACGCGCGCGAGGGTGAGCCCGCCGAGGCCCGCGCCGACGATCGTGACTGGCGTCGTCATCGTGTTCCCTTCCGAGGCCGGTTGGAACGCCGTTCCAGTAACCATCTTGGAACATCGTTCCAACCGTGTCAAGATAATGCTCATGGCGACCAGGGCGGAGCGGACCGAACGGCGCGCGGACGCGCTCTCGAAGGAGCGCATCGTCGGGGCCGCGATCGGGATCCTCGACGCCGACGGTGAGAGCGCCCTGACGTTCCGCGCTCTCGGGGCTCGGCTGGCCACCGGCAGCGGGGCGATCTACCACCACGTCGCCAGCAAGGACGACCTGCTCGCGGCGGCCACCGACGACATCATCGCCCGGGTCATGACCGAGGTGGTCAGCGGCGGGGAGCCGCGGGAGGCCATCCGCGGCATTGCCCTGGGGGTGTTCGACGCGATTGACGCCCACCCCTGGGTGGGCGCCCAGCTCTCCCGTGAGCCGTGGTCGTCCGCGGTGCTGCAGGTCTTCGAGGGCGTCGGCGGGCAGCTGCTGGCCCTCGGCGTGCCCGGGCGAGCGCAGTTCGACTGCGCGTCCGCGCTCGTGAACTACGTTCTCGGGCTCGCCGGGCAGTACGCCGCGGCCGCCCGCCTCCTGGCCCGCGAGACGGATCGATCGGCCTTCCTTGCGACCGCCGCCGCACGGTGGGCGCAGCTCGACCCCGCGCAGTACCCGTTCATGCGCCAGATGGCGGCGCAGCTGCGCGAGCACGACGACCGCGAGCAGTTCCTGGCCGGCATCGACCTCATCCTGGCCGGGATCACAGCCGTCCGGTAGCCGGTGCTTCTCAGCCCGCGACGGCCCGGGAGCTCATCCGCTGCCCCTGATGTCTGCGCACAGGAGCGGACGGAAGAAGATGGTCGGCTGGCCGCTGCGGAGGATGTCGCCGCTGTTCCCCTGGTGGATGTTGAGGTACCAGCCGCTGGCCGGGATCGGCGCGGTCACGTTGGTGAATACCCGGACCGCGTGGACGATCCGGCCGCGGTGGTTGGCGATCAGGTCCCGCAGCATGTACTTGACCGGTCCCTGGCTCCTGCAGCTGCCGAGGTGGATATGGGCGGCGTGCGGCCCGGGCGTGACCCCGCTGGCGCTGACGGTGACGGTCAGCGTGTGACGGCGCGCCTGGTAGGAGACGGAGGCGTGGCCCTTCGGGGTCCCGTAGCTGATGCCGCGGCGGGAGACTTCCACGGCGGTCAGCCGGTGTGCCCCGCGGTAGGGATGGCTCAGCCGCCCGGTCACGGCGATCGGCTCCCGGGCGATGGCGCTGCTGCCGGTTCCCATGCGGACCAGCAGGCGGCTCCCCCTGGCCAGGTGACCGGCGAAGTTACTGTGCAGGGTGCTGCTCGCCTGGCCGACGCTGCTGGCCGTGAGCGTGCTGAACTGGACGGCCCGGGCCCGGCCCGGAACCCGGACGATCACCGCGTGCGCTGAGCCGGGCGTGAGGCCGGACATGGCCGCCCGGACGGTCAGCAGGCCGCGGCTCCTGCCGAAGGTGACGGTTCCCCTCGGCATCGCCCGCAGGTGAAGGGCAATCGCGGCCGACGGATGATGAGCCGCGGCGCTGCTCGCGCCGGCGCCGACGGGCGACGCCAGGGTGAGGACGGCGGCGGCCAGGACTCCCGACGCGCCTGCGGCGGCGCCGAGGCGGACCCGGGTATCCCGTAATGTCTTAGCGGTAAAGCTCACCTGCGATGTCCTTTCCCATTCCATCGGCCAGCCGGCGAAAAACACTGCGGCTGATTCATTCCGGGAATACCGGCCAGAAGCATCTCATGCGGACATCCGCACTGACATGCTGCTTCTGATCCTAGCCTGGGACAGGCCTTTATCGGCGTTTGCCGAACCTCGGCATGGCGAATGTCGCAGGCGATTCATACGCCTTTATGAGGCTCTTATGCGACCAGCGGGATTTCACAATAGGAAAGCGCTGCCCTGGCTGCCGCTCGCGGCCGCTGTCAGGCGTCGCGCCGGTCCGCGAACGAGTAGGGCGGCCAGGGGCCGCTCACCTGGGCCCGGAGCGCGGCGTGGGCCTCGGCCAGGTGCTGCGCGATCCGGGAGAACTCAGCCGCGCGCCCGGCATCGAGCAGGTAGACGCCGTTCAGCACCATCAGCCCGTCACTGTCCTCGAGCCGCAGGTACGACACCGGATGCCGCCGCGCCGCGATGGCGATGCCGCTGAGCGCGCGGTCGATCTCCGCGGCGCACGCCTCCGCCTTCTGCCACCGCGGTTCCCGGCCGGGCAGGCCGTCCCGCTCGCCGGCTGCGGCGGCACACGGGTCGTCCTGCCTCCCGTCGGCCGTGAGCTCCATGTACACCGTCACGCCCCACTCCTGCGTCCCGCTGAAGGACCGCAGCAGCTCAGCGAGATGGTGACGATGCTCGGCCAGCAGCATGCGGACGGTCCCGTCGTCCGGGTAGACAGTCGCGAGCCGCAGCGGCACGACGGGGCCGTCCGAGCCGACGGAGGCGACCACCTGATGATGCTCCCGGCCGATCGTCTCGACATTGGCCAGGTCGGCCAGCAGGCTGGTGAGCGAGCCGCCGCCGAACGCCGCCACGTCGACAGAGCCGACCACGGCGCTGAGGCCCGCAGCCGCGACGGCGCGGACCGGCTCACCGCCGACGCCGGCCAGGCCCGAGAGCCGGACCGGATCGAGGTGCGCGACCACGGCATACACCCAGACCACCGTGCTCGCCGCCGCCTGCTTCGGCACCGTGCCGCGCCCCGTCGCCGGCCCGGCCGCGCCGTTCACCGACGCAGGCGCGAACCTGGCTGTCCGGCGCCGGAAATGGGCCGGCATGGCCCCGCTCACTATGCGGGCGGTCCGTGTCTGAGACACCTGTGATCTCCATGGGGTCGGCTGAATGCTGCGGCTGCCTGTCCTGGGATACCGGGAAGTGCTGCGGCCTGCGGGCGGCGCGGCGGCGGTAGCCTGCCGTTCCGCCCGCAGGCAGCGGTGACTGGTATCCCTGCGGAGGCTCAGCCCGGCAGGTGCGGCAGCACCGTGCTGGGGAGCGGCGAAGGCACCGGGCCCGGCAGCTGCCCCAGCAGAGAACTCGGCAGCTGGCTGCGCAGCTGCGACAGCACCGGGCCCGGGAGCTCGCCGAGGATCCGCGACCGCACCGAGGCGGGCAGCGCGGTCAGCACCTGGGACAGGCCGCCGGCCGGCAGCGCGGTCAGCACCCGGGTCAGTCCCGCCGCGGGCAGCCTGGTGAGGATCCCGGACAGTCCATCGGCGGGCAGCGTAGTCAGCACCTGGGACAGCGACCCCGACGGCAGGGCCGTCAGCACCTGCGACAGCGTCCCGGCCCGGAGGGCGACCAGGGCTTCGGACAGCACCGGAGCCGGCAGCTGGGCCAGGCCGCCCGGGTTCGGGAGCTTCGGCAGTCCGAGCAGGAGCCCGCAGTAATCGGGGACGTTGGTGCCGCCTTGCGCGGTGCTGACCAGCGAGCTGAACAGCGAGCCGCTGAGGACCTGACTCAGCTCGGGGCTGGCCAGCGCCTGCTCGAGGCGGCCGACGCTTGCGGTGCCCCCGGCCGGGTTAACGCGCCCGGCCAGGGCACGGCAGAGGTCCCGCGCGCTGCCGGGCACGACAGGAGAACTGGAAGGCGAGGCAGCGGCGGTCGGCTGGGGGGCGATACCGCCCGGGCTGGCCGGCTGGCTGACGCCGCCATGCCCCCGGGCGGTCTGGGAGCTGCTCAGCGCGCCGTCGCTGGCGGCAAGCGCCACTCCGCCGGTGGCGAAGACGGCCACAGAGACAGCGAGAACCTTGGCCGTGAGGAGTTTTGCGAGCGGAGACTTGATCATCTGTCCTCTCCGGGAAGCCGTGACTGGGACGAGATGATGCGCGCGGAACGCCGCTACGGCCGCTTCCTCGCCGGCCAGCTCGCTCTCGCGTCCTGGCGCCGCGGCCGCAGCCAGCACGCGGGCCAGCTGCTCTGGGCCCGCGCCCGGTCCGGCCGGGCCGCCGAGCAGCTGCTCGGCGGCGTTCCGCCGGAACTTCCGGGGCTGCCTTGTGCTCATCTCACTTCCTCCAGCGTCAAGTCCCTCGCTTGTGTCACACCTCCAGTCGCGTCACTCCTCCTCCAGGCGTCCTCGTGGCCGCTGCGCGCTGGCGCCGGGCCTCCCGGCCGCGTGCCCGTCCCCGGCCTGCTCAAGGAACCTAGCCAGGGTGCGCAGACCCCGGTGGGCAGCAGTTCGCACCGCTCCCGGCCGCCTGCCGAGCACCTGCGCCGCTCTCTCCGCGTCCAGCCCGACGACCACGCGCAGCAGGACTGCCTCGGCCTGGCCCGCGGGCAGGGTGGCGATCAGGCGGACGGCCGCGTCCGTCGAGACCGCCTCGAGGGCGCTGG
>Ga0193726_1002158_pt1 | contig 13766 bp, 1 predicted proteins | sample H2c1metaG_FD_144928 | JGI IMG/M metagenome (GOLD analysis project Ga0193726, IMG submission 144928) | Soil microbial communities from a riparian zone of the East river system, Colorado, United States - H2c1 | ecosystem: Environmental > Terrestrial > Soil > Riparian zone | place: USA: East River... | reverse complement strand
CCTGATGATTTTAACGGGACCGACAAACAAGAACGGGACTTGCATATTAAGGATCATATTGTGAAAGGAGGACGATTTTCAATGACTCTCGATCTTCTTGGAATTCCCTTACCCAAAATTAAGAACGGCAAACATAAATTGGATTTATCTCTTACAGTCAGCGCCGGCGTGAATTTCGATAACTACCGGGGAATTGGTATGGATATCGGATTCAACCCAGGGCTTAGTTTATCAGATTTCGGTGGTGGTACAAAGACTCCCAGTGATTCGACAGGCTCTCCTGGCTCTCTTAAGGTTGATGGAGGATTGACTCTGAGTTCCCAGGATGGACCCAGCACTAAGATAAATGCCAAAATCATTACCGATAATGTGATTTCTGCGGATAAAGCAAATAGCCTGTCCAAATCAATTGGGTTCAGTTATAACACCAGGGCCGGTCTAACCGGTATGACATTAGGTTTATCCTACAGTGCACAAAAAGCCGCAGGAGAAGATTGTTCCAAAAAATTAAAGACAGATTTTGACGCACATTTTAATTCTGCAATTTCATTTAATGGTGATACATATACTCCAACTATTGATCATCCCACCTCCTTTCAATCCTATACATTTACGCTGAATTTGGGACCTTACTTATTTGTTGCTTTACCTGCAGTAGGCGTAACTGGGTTTTATTCAAAGCAGTCCATATCAAAAAAAGTCAGGATTAGCCCCGCTTTCGGATCAATGTATAGCGAATTAGGTAAAGATAATCCAGACGCATTGATGGATCTAAACCGTGAAAAAGATATTCCTTTTACAAACCAGGTAAAATATCTACCCATTCCTATTCCAACTTACGACCTTTTTAATGCCAATAGCCAGGATGGCTCCGGTCAATATAGATTATATAGGGGAAGTTCAGGTGTTTTCTTTGATCAGAAAACGGAAAACACAAGTGTAAGCGCCAGCCTTGGGATAGAACTAGGTGCAGGTACATATGTGGATGTAGGTGGTGATTTTTATCTCCAGGATCTAAAAGATAAAACTCAAAAATGGATAGATAGAAATAATTTTCTTTCAAAAGGTGATTTTCAAAAAAACTCATCTAACCCTTTATACGAAAAATCATACTTCAAAAGGGTGGGTGAGCCAGTTCCCTATGATGCCGGTTATATGGCCAAAATCAAAGGTATAGATCCGGTTGCAGTAGAACTCACTTCAAAACTTAGCAATGGTATAAAGGGGGCGGAAGCTTCTGACAAACTCAGAACAAAGGCATCTCCAAATGGCGAAGCAACTTCTGTTTTGCAGCGGGACAAGCGCGAAACCAGGAATACAACATTTAGTTACCTCACCGCAGGTGAAGCAATCAATCATGGATTGGATAAAACAATAAAAGATTATAACCCTGATTCTTTATCATTTGGCGGATGCAATACTGGCGGAATCAGGAATTCATTTTCAAGAGTTGGAGGATACCGTAAAAGCCATCATATTTCTGAAGTTACAATAACAGGCGATGATGGGAAACGTTCTGTATATGGCCTACCGGTTTATAATACCTACCAGGAAGAAGTCTCATTTAGTGTACCTCAAAATCTGGCGATGAGAAAAAAGGGTCTTATCCACTATAATAACGCAAGTGACAATTCCACAGAAAATGCCAATGGGTTGGAAAACTATTATAGTAAGGAAATTACTCCGCCTTATGCTACTTCCTATCTTCTTACTGCAATTTTATCTCCCGATTATGTAGATGTAACGCGTGACGGCGTTACGGACGATGATTTTGGCACCGCAGTGAAATTCAACTATTCAAAGTTAAATTCAACGTATAAATGGCGAACTCCTTTTGCCTTTGGAGCTGATACAGCGAACTATAATGAAGGATTTTTGAGCGACGACCGTGATGATAAAGCAAATTACGCATATGGGGAAAAAGAAGTTTGGTACTTGCATTCTATTGAATCCAAAACCATGATCGCCCAGTTTGTTACCGCAGATAGAGATGATGGTCTGGGTGTGTTAAATTCAGAAGGTGCGGTAGATACGACTGCGAGACTTAAGAGATTAAAAGAAATCAGGTTGTATTCGAAATCTGATCTTAGGCTGAACGGCAATGATCCCTCCAAAACTGTTCCAATAAAAGTTGTTCATTTAGTTTATGATTATTCCATTTGCAAAGGCTTGCCTAATAGCAAAGGGCTGAAGGGTAAATTAACTTTGAAATCTGTCTATTTCACTTTTGGATTAAATAACAAAGGCAGTTTAAATCCGTACGATTTTCAATACGACTCATCTTTTAATTTTTACGATTACAGGCAATATGATCGTTGGGGAAATTTCAAAGACGGAGCGAACAATCCAAACAGCCTCAACAATTCAGAATTTCCCTATGTGCTTCAAGATACTATTACCAATCATTTTGCCTCTGCCTGGCAATTAAATAAAATCACTCTTCCTTCAGGTGGCAGCATTAGCATTAACTATGAATCTGACGATTATGCTTATGTCCAGAACCAACGTGCTTCGGAAATGTGTATGTTAAATGGTGTGGGTAGCTCGGGTTCGGCAACAAATCTGGTGGGAGCGGATTATGTCTTTGTAAATCTCCCTTTTCCTGTTTCGAGCGATGCAGAAATGAGGGAAAGATATTTTGAAGGAATTACCAATCTCTATTTCAAATGTTTTCTTAACCTGGATGCGCTCGGCCATAAAGAATTTGTTCCGGGATATGCCGAGATTGATCCTGGTTTTAAACCTGTGCTTGAATCAGGAACAAATAATGTCGCCAAAATAAAACTTAAGAAAATTAATGGCATTAATGCAATTGCAAGAGCAGGTTGGCAATTTCTTCGAACCAGCCTCCCCAGATACGCATTTCCAGGATCAGATAACCTGGAAGAAAATTCCTCTGATCTTAAAAAGACAATTGAGGCAATGGTGAATGCTTTTGCTTCAATCAAGGAGTTATTTTATGGGTTTGAAAAAAGAGCAAAGAATAAAGGGTTCTCAAATAATCTCGATCTCAGCAAATCATGGGTCCGTCTTTGCTCTCCGGGATGGAAAAAAATGGGAGGTGGTTCAAGAGTAAAGCGAATTGATATATCAGATGATTGGGAGAATATGTCTGGTACCGGCGGAGCAAAAACGGCCACATACAGCCAGTTATACGATTATACGACAAAGGACACAAAGGGAAGAAGTGTTTCTACAGGGGTGGCCTCATATGAACCCATGCTTGGCAATGATGAAAATCCGTTTCATCAACCTGTTCGTTACCAGCAAAATCAATTCCTCGGACTTGACAATTATTATTATATCGAAGAGCCTTTCTGTGAATCTTTGTTTCCTGCATCAAGTGTGGGGTATAGCAAAGTTACTGTGAAAACAATAGGAACAGGCGACGACGAATCTGCAAATAGAACTGGCACTGTCGTTAGTGAATTTTTTACGGCAAAGGACTATCCGACTAAAGTTGATATGCTGGGACTTGAGGAAAGAAAACCTGCTACTGACAAGATTTTCAAACTCATTAGTTCAATTTCTTATGACATGGTCGGACTTTCACAAGGATATTCCATTGAACTAAATGATATGCATGGCAAACCCAGGTCAGTGAACGTTTTCAACAAATCAGGACAAAACATTTCAAGTGTAGAATATTTCTATAAGACGGCAAATGAATTGGCGGAAAAGAAACAATTGACTAATGACGTAAAACTAATTGATGAGACGGGGACAGTGTCAGACGGAACTATTGGAATGGATGTAGAGACATATACTGATATGAGGCAGGAAACAATGGACAATTTGGGTGGCAGTGTAAAAGTAAGCGGAGGCAGCGGCGCGATCATATTCTGGCCCCTTCCATTTTTCTTTCCCGGGATAGGAATAAATTATGATCAACGGTCTTACAGGGCGTCTTCTACAATTAAGATCATCAACCGGTTTGCCATCCAGTATAAAGTAAAGAAAACTGAAAATGGTTCAACGATTGCTTCTGAAAATTTATTATGGGATTCCGAAACAGGAAATGTTCTATTAACCAAAACACAGAATGAATTTGATAACCCTGTTTATTCCTTCGCATACCCCGCTCATTGGATATATAACAGGATGGGGCAGGCCTATCAAAATCTCGGGACAATTTTGAATGATTTCTCTACCGGATCAGACGGTACCATTACAAATTCTTCTTTTAACAATCTCCTTGTTCCTGGTGACGAATTGATTGATATTAATTCAACAGCGAAATACTGGGTGATCAATTCGCCTGTTAGTGCGAGTTATCAAAACAGGATCATTGATGAAAATGGTATTATTCAATCTGTGAGTGATGTTACACTTAAACTCATCCGTTCAGGCAGAAGGAATATGGCCAACACAGCTATCGCAACTATCAGTTCCCTGAATAACCCTATTGTAGGTGACAGATTAGATGTAAGCCAGTTAACAAAGATCCTCGATGCTAAAGCAACTGTATTTAGTGAGGAGTGGAGTATGCCACTATATTATTGTGCCTGTCCAGGTGGTTACCACCTATCGCCCGATGGAAATTTCTGCATAAAAGATACATTGCCATCTGTTGATAGTGCCTGTTATACTGCCTGCCAGGGCTCCCATGATCATACTTACTCTGAATTGGGAACTCGTATATTCAAGGAAGGTTATGACACAAGTGGCACAGGAGACGTAGATACTTCAATTACCGATTCTGGCAACCGGTTATGGGTGAGTGGGGATTGCCCTTCCGAAGGATTTTCCAGAACGTCATCACAATCCTTAAAACTGCGGACGGACTCTTCAGAAATGTCTTCATTCTCAGAGAGTGAAAGTGAACTTTTATCCAGTGATACCTGTGTCGGCGACCCAAATGCTGCATGGAATAATGGATTCTGCGGGCCACTACATCGTTGCGGTATATGGGCCTGCCGCGATAATATAAATGGTCCTGTGAGACATCCCCTTAATCAATGGATCGGGTTCTCAAAGTGCATCACAATTTCCACTTCAAAAACATATTATGTAGGCATAGCAGGGGATAACCAGGTCCGGTTTTATGTGGATGGGGAACTAAAAGTAGAATTAATAAGTTGTACATCTCAGAGCACATTTAATGTATGGAGAATTTACCCGATTACGCTGCAACATGGAAGTCATATAATCCAACTTGAAGGATATAATTGTGGGTCAGTGGCATCATTTGGAGCTGAGATTTATGATAACACGGTAGCGGAATTGGCTGGAGCTACCAGTATAGGAGATTTGAATATTATATTCACAACCCGGGACATGGTGGGGCACCAGCTTGATGTCGGCCATTATACCTGCCCGGGAGGCTATTCATTGAATACCTGCGATTCACCCTTCACATGTCGTGCATTTATTCCCTTAAACAAAACAATAAATCCATATTATAAGGGGGATTTAGGTAATTGGCGGGCTCAATCGCAATATGTCTACCAGGTGAGCCGCGAGAATATCGCAGGTAATTCCAGTGATTTGGGAAGCACTAATATCCGTAAATCCGGTGCCTACAATATTTTCAATCCCTTTTGGAAGTATAATACGGACAGTTTAGCCTGGAAACAAAATCCTTTCGAGGATACGAAATGGATTGCTGCAAACCAGGTAACCTTCTTTAATAGCAAAGGATTGGAAATCGAAAATAAAGATGCTTTGAACAGGTATAGCTCCGCTCTCTTTGGATACCTGGAATCAATGCCTGTGGCTGTTGCATCAAATTCAAGGTATCGTGAAATAGCGTTTGATGGATTTGAAGATTACGGATTTAATCTCAATTGTTCTTCAGCCGATACCTGTAATAAAGGGCACTTCAATTTCAAAAATCTTTTGGATGGAAGCACCGTTGATACTACTAGTGTCTACTCTCATAGCGGAAAGTATAGTTTGAAATTGGATGGGGATGCGACTATTGCAAAAACAGTTTATACAGGGGAGCCAGCTCAACTATTAAGCTTTGATGGCTCCGGCCAGTATTTTCTGGGAGCTAATGAATTGGCTAAAGGGTTCTCTCCCATGCCGGGCAAAAAGTATGTACTTAGCTTCTGGATAAAAGACGGTAGTCCAAGAGATCCCACAACAACTTTCCAGGCCAGTGTGAATGGCGCCTCTCTGCTTAGCAGTCTTTCCAAATGGCCAGTCGTAGAAGGATGGAAGAGAATTGAAACGGAATTTATGGTTCCGGCAATAGCAAGCTCTTTCAGCCTCGAACTTCAATCTTCAGGCGCTGTGTATATAGATGATATACGAATTCATCCTTTTGATGGCCAAATGAAATCGTTTGCGTATGATCCTTCAACCCAGAGATTAATGGCCGAGCTGGATGAAAATAATTTTGCAACATTCTATGAGTACGATGACGAAGGGATTCTTATCAGGGTCAAGAAAGAGACCGAAAGAGGCATCATGACCATTAAAGAAACAAGATCTTCTTACAGAAAACATGAATAATGAATAAAAATTTTTCAAGAATAGCTGCTGGACTTGTTTTGGTGATTGCACTAGTATTGCTCTATAGCACAGCGGTTACTCAAACTGCCGGATCAAAAAAGGGAAAAACAATTTCACCGGTTGCACATACAGATACTGCTGATATTGAAGGACCTACTCAAGATGACCCCTGGGCTGAGTTCGACAACCTCGTTAAAACCTACTATGCAAAAAATGGTATGCTGTACCAGGGAACCATGAAGGTCATTGATGGTAATGGCGACAGCGATAAGGTTCTTGAAGAAAAAAAATTCGAATACACCTGTTTTAACGATGAATATAGTTACAGCCTTTCACCTCTGGAAGTTGTAAGCAAGAAAAATTTTACGGTTATCGTCAATCACGATGACAAGATGATTGCAGTGGCTTCTAAAGTTACAAGGGAGAAAAGATCAAAGGATCTATTGAGTCTTGATGCATTTAGAGAAATGATCGAGCAACAAAAAGCGAATATAAAAGTGACAAAACTCGGCGACGAAAAGATATTGACTGTTGATGGCATCCTTGACCCTCAAATACAGGGTTACAGGATATTTTATTCACCTGGAACTTATAAAATACACAAAATGCTCATTGGAATGTTGCGGCTGTCGCCGCTGGATACCGATTCCGGGAAAAATGATAATCAGCAAGATAATAAAGAAGAAAAAAATCTTGTTGATGCCGGCAATGCGCAGGCATATGTCTATTACCTGGAGATAGATTATTCCGCTGCCAAACAACTTTCCCTGCAACGAGGTGATTTCAATCCTGAAAAGAGATTTGTAAACATAGAAGGAAAAAACATCTCATTAACTCCTGAGTTTAAAGGATATGAGTTATTCAATTCAGAGAAACCATAAAGACTACTTGTGCAATTTTTTAGAAAAATATCTTTGATCTTAGTGCTCTTCTGCCTTTTTTGTGGTGAGAATGCATTTGCTATACAGGAGCCCTACATGAATGAGTTGAAAGGGGCCGATGTTGCCGCAGGGAAATCTTTTACTGTCTCTGATGAAAAATTTGAAAATTCTGCTTCTTGGAGCCTGATTGCACAAAACATTTCGGTGAGTGACATCATATCATTTGAAATAAATTTCGACACTTCCATTTACTTCTATAATCAGCCGTTTTCCTGCTCCATCAATTTTAAAATTTATATTTATGGCAATGAATCAGATACAAGCCAGGTAACTGATTCTGCTACGTACGCAAATATTGGTTTACAAATTCAATATGATACGATTACAGGCAAACCATATAAAGGCATTGCCCTTTATAAATTCAAAGATGTTTATAAGTACAAGGTCAAAATCCTAAGTATTTCATCTCCGCAATTCGGAACTATTCCGGCTATCTTTCGGTTAAAAGGTGAAATACTGGTTGACCGGCAATATAATTTTTCAGATAGCGGTACAGATATCACGCGGTATAGAATCCTGAACGGTAACCAGCTACAGCTTGAATGGACTCCCGCAAATTATCCAGGAGCGGAGATGTTTGATCTTGAATATACACAGATTGATGACTCCAGCCAGGTCGCCAATTCAATCAGGTCCTATGAAAGCGGTGGTGATTACACCGTTCCTGAAGACTCGCTTGCGAAATGGTTTAAGAATAATGGTACCAGAATTACAACGACAGCATCCAATTATCTTCTCAACATTGCTTATGACAGCGGGTTTATTCTGTTTAGGATAAGAGGTGTACAGATCCATTACTCCGACCAGGTGCGCTGGGAGGGAAATTGGAATTACGCCGCAAAATTATATTCATCCGGTTGTACAAGCGGTTGTCCGACGGGCGTGGTATTCTTTGCAGGGCATGAAGTTTCTCTCAATTGGCAATACTCAGTAACTTTTGCCGAAGAAGGTAAAAAGAAAGAAGTCATCAGTTATTTCGATGGAAGTCTTCGTAACCGTCAATCGGTAACGCTTAATAACACCGATAACAAAACGATCATCCAGGAAAGTATTTTTGATGTGCTGGGAAGACCTACAGTAAATATTTTGCCGGTGCCTGCCGATGACAGCACATTGCATTATTTCAAAGGATTTAATAAAAATACAAGCGGCGATCCCTATAGTTTTTCCGATTTGTCTGAAGCGTCGTGCATTACGAGTGCGGCAGCAATGGACACCAGTTCAGGTGCTTCTAAATATTATTCTGCCAACAATCCTTTTTTGAACAATTATTATTATTCCAAATATATTCCAGATGCCCATACCTACCCGTTTACAGTAACCCAATATGTTGCAGATAACACCGGAAGGATACTTGCCCAAGGGGGAGTCGACACAACTTTCCAGATAGGGCATGGTCATGAAACTAATTATTTCTATGGAAAACCTTCACAAACTGAGCTGGATCGCTTATTTGGAAATGAGGCAGGCCCTGCAACTCATTACCTGAAAAATATGGTTGTTGATCCGAATGGACAAATTAGCGTGAGTTATGTAGATGCCAGCGGAAAGACCGTTGCGACTGCATTGGCAGGATCATCTCCAACGAATTTACATCCTTTGCCATCCAGCGTTGGGGCCAAAGTACAAATGAATGATGAGTTAATGTCTCCCCGTGATTTTTCGGTCAACAGCAGCAACTACACGATTTCGGCATCTGCTACTATACTTGCTCCCGTTACAGGGACATATGTTCTGAGTTATGAAGTAGATCCGTTGGAATATCAAAAACTTTATGGCCCTGAAAAAGATAGCGTGATTTGCAGCACCTGCTATTATGACCTCTTGATTACAGTAAAGGACAATTGCGAAAATGTTCTGCATGCAGACTCCGTATCTGCAGGAAATGTATTTGATACTACGTGCGAAAATGGTACAGCTATTACCGGAACGATGAATGTAGATATAAATAAGATCGGGGAATATTATGTTTACTATCAATTAAGAGTCAGCCAGGATGCTTTGAATTTTTTTGACAGCGTTCACCTGGAGAAAAATTCAGACGTTCAAAAACTTGATTATTTTTTACTGAATGAATTAAAGCAAACAGATTTTTCCGGCTGTTACAATAATTGTCAAACCTGCTTTGACAAATTGGGAGACAAGCCAGATTTTGTTTCGACTTTCAAATCGATCTATGTGCGTGATTCCCTCAGCTTCAGTGAAAATGATTCTCTTTGGGTACTTACGCTTTATGATTCACTGTATGCGCACTGCCAGGCAATTCAGTCGGAATGCACACACGAAAGTATCTGCGATCAGAAACTTGATCTCTTGAAAATGGATGTTTCTCCTGGTGGCCAGTATGCCTTGTACGACACAAACTTTGTTCTTTTGGAACGACCCATTAACCGGCTCGACACTGCCTGGCGGCACAGGATATCTTCTTTTTTAGATGAAAACGGCAACCCGGATTCCATCACCCTGTACACAACCGAAGGAGAAGATTCAGTAAGGATCCCTGTTAACCAGCTCAACGACTCTATGTTCATTGCCAACTGGAAAGATTCCTGGGCCGATTCACTGGTGAAGCTGCATCCTGAATATTGCAATTATCTCTGGTGTATTACCAATTCAAACAGCTATGATTTCGATAACGAAATAGAAGAATGGCAGGATGCGGATTCTGTCCGTGCAATGGGATGGTTCGATTCGACTAACTATTATGCTCTTCTTGATCATGATCCTTTTTTTACAAGTGGAGGATTGGGGGAATCCTTATACAGCAGGATGAAAGACAGTCTCCGTTTATTTTCGAGGAGCCTGCTTGGTCTTTCCCAGCCAGACAAAAATATCCTGCAATTCGTTGATATTATTCTTTATTGCAAGAATCAATACAATGCATTTGATTCCTGCGTACCTGACAGCGCCTGCCGTGCGCCCAATAGAGAATGGCTGTTATATAAAGAGCTTTATTTAAATCTCAAGCAAAAATTCTATGAAGAAGCAAGAAGAACCAGTACGGATTCCGTGTTTGCCAATTGTAGTAATTGTTTTATTGGTTCCAATATACTTGGTCTCTCCGGCATTAGTTGTATAGCGCCACCTCTTTCTGATTTTTCGCTTGGTACCGCAGTAACTCCAACTGGTTCACTGGCTAGTAACGCGCTTGTTTTTAGAAATCAGGAAGAAACTACAACCCACCCATTGAGGGTTTATTTGAGGCATCACATAATTCCGGACGTAGATGGGTTTCCTGATTTTTTCGATACAGCCTTTATTCGATTTGCAGCAGGTACTAATTATTTTGTGATAGGATTCTCTCCTCATGACATTATTGATGGTATAGTTGGTGTGGAATGTGATACAACTTCATACGAACCATTTACCGATTCAACCTGTAACTATCATTGTGCCGGCGGTGTATATGATCCCTATGACCGTGATAGTGTTTCTTTATATGTAGAGTATGGTAATCCAAACAGCTCACCCTCCAGCATACCCAGCGGATACGGCGCCTGCAATTTTTATTCGGTTTTTGATCTGAAAACCGGCCCTTCTTCTTCCTGTAAATTCTATAATGTATGGGTCTGCGTTTATGATTCAACCTGCAGCGAAGGCGGGCCATGCCATGTTGGTACTTCCTATCCATCGCAATGTACCGCTTCGGGAACTGACACACTTTATCAAAACAAAATTCGCCGTTACCCAGAATATGTGAACACAGACGAATTTATTAAAGGTATTCAAAGCGGCAATCCGCAACAAAGCGCCGCAGAAAATGCTCTTCAAATACTTAATGAATGTCATTCCAATTGTGAAGCGCAGGCCGACTATTGGATCAGGACTTTGAAACGCTGTGACATGAATTCAGATGATTCGGCGGATTTGAGAGCAGCGTTGGTAGATATTTGCTCCAAAGGCTGTTCCGACTTAAATGTTTTTGGAACCTCTACGCTTCCTGGTACCATTACAGCAACTTATCACAGTTTTGAAGAAGCGATCATCGGAATCCTGGGGCCGGGTGCCATTAACGATTCTTGTACCACTGAGCTATTAAGCCACCCTTATCCTTACGATCGCCAGCCGGTATATGATGACAGGCTAATATCAGAATCAGATTATGATATCTGCCATAAGCTAGCGCTGAGAAAACAGGCTTACCAGGCTTCCGGTTTCAGTGGCTCATTCCATAAATGGTTACTGCAAACATATGGGGCATCTTATACACTAGATTCAATACAGCTGGATGATCTTATGAACAGCTGCACGAATTGCAATGGTATTTTAAAAAATGATTTAGTACTTCCTTTGGTCTTTGATCCGAAATCCAGCGACTGTTTGCATTGCGATAGCTTACAGGCAACACTAACTGCATTTTACACTAAATTTTCTTCAATTGATTCGACCAACCCTGATTATGAGGTCCTTTTCATGAATTTTTTCAATCACCGTCTTGGCTTTTCGCTAACCTTTGATCAGTATAAAAATTTCCTTGATAGCTGTTCCACTCACCCCACTTCTATATTATGTAATGAACCGGAAGAAACGGAGGATACGACCAGCAGTAACGGCGGTGATTGCACCACAGAATTATTTACAACGGCGCTTACAAATGCTAACAACACTTATATCGCTTACATTGATTCTGTTCATAAAGATTTCCGGGATGCGTGGATGACTAAATGCCTGAATGTGCAGCCGAGCCTCAGAATGAAGGCGGACCTTTATGAATATCATTACACTCTTTACTATTATGATCAGTCGGGTAATCTGGTAAAGACTATTCCCCCGGAAGGAGTAAGTCTTCTCGATTCAGTCTCGATCGATACGGTAAAATATATTCGTTTGTTGAAGAATGAAGGTTGTTATCAATATTCTGACAGCATCTTATTTAATAATAATGGTAAGATTGAATGGCCGATACCTGCATTCGAATCAAATCCTTATACTGTTGAAATGCAGGTAAATCTTACATCGCACGCCGACCAGGTGATCGCGTCCAAGTTAACAGAATATACAGTTCTGACCGAGCATCCTCACTCAGGCTTTATCATACAGGTGGTTGATAATAAGCTCGAGGTTGATCTTTATGATCACTTTGTCGGCACTGAAGATACAAGCATTGCTGTTTCTTCCCTGGATATTTCAAGGCTGATACCTACCGGTAAATGGACCCATTTAGTGGTTGAGCAAACCGGGAACCTGTCCGATCCTATAAGGATCTTTATCAATGGCCAGGCCATCAGTTTTACTTATACTGTAAACAATCTTTCTGGCCTACTTGTACCGGGAATGTCAGGAACCTCGCCATTAATCGTTGGTTCACATGACGCCTCACATCTTTCCTTGTCCGGAATGCTGAGAGGGACGATAAAAAACCTTCGAATCTATAACCGGCAACTGTCTACGGATGAATTAAGACAAAATGCGTTCAATGCGTGTCAGACACCTTCCAATGCCTTAGGATTATTATTCTGGTCAGCGCTGAATGATGCAACCAGTGATTCTGTTACGGAGATAATCACCAGGACAAAAGGAATACTAAGCGGATTTACATGGATTGCTACAGAGGGTAAGTTTCCACCGCACAGACTTGCCACAACCTATCACTACAATTCATTTAACCAGGTCCTGCAACAATACAGTCCCGATGGAGATACCACCCAATTCTTTTATGACAGGCTTGGAAGATTGATTGTTTCCCAGAATAAAGAGCAAAAAGAAAATGCTTCGTACAGCGGATCGCCAAACAGGTACAGCTACACACAGTATGATGCATTAGGCAGAATTAAAGAAGTAGGGGAAAAATCAGGAGCTGACAGTATTCACACAATTGATTTGCTTGACACGACTGCAGTGAATGATTGGCTCGCCTCAGGAACAGACAGGCAGATCACCAAAACGATCTATGATGATCCTATTAATCTCAACTTTCAAAATATTTCTACGAGTCGGAAAAGAGTAGTAGCAAGTATTTATTTAGAAAATAAAGATGACACCGAGGGAGACTCCACTCTCTACAGTTATGATATTTTGGGGAATGTAAACACCCTGGTACAACACATCAAGGCACTGGTAGCTGCCGACGGAACGAATGGCAAAAAAAGAATTGATTATGATTATGACCTGGTGAGCGGCAAGGTAAATATGGTAAGTTATCAGCCGGGTAAGGGGGATCAGTTTTTCTATAAATATTTATATGATGCAGACAACAGGGTGATTTCGAGCTACAGCAGTCGGGATAAATTAATATGGACTGAAGATGCCAGCTATAATTATTACCTGCATGGGCCGCTGGCCCGAACCGAACTGGGTAATTATAAAGTCCAGGGGGTGGACTATGCATATACCCTGCAAGGTTGGCTGAAAGGTATTAACCGTGAT
>Ga0193726_1002157_pt1 | contig 13771 bp, 12 predicted proteins | sample H2c1metaG_FD_144928 | JGI IMG/M metagenome (GOLD analysis project Ga0193726, IMG submission 144928) | Soil microbial communities from a riparian zone of the East river system, Colorado, United States - H2c1 | ecosystem: Environmental > Terrestrial > Soil > Riparian zone | place: USA: East River... | reverse complement strand
GTGAGAGCCTTGCTCCGCTGCGGACTTTGTCCAAGAGACCTACGGTCTTCGCGCCGCCGGGTCGTGGCTGTTCCAGCGGCCACGACCCGCTCCGCATTTACCGCATCTCCAAGACACAAGAGACCTTCCCTCACGATAGGCCGCTTATCGTGGAGAGAAGGTCTCTCCGCTCGGGCCTGCGGCCCTCGGTCGAGACGACGGGGAATCTCGGCCCGTCACAAATCCACCGCTATCGTTCGTACACACGCAAAAACTGCTGCAAAGTCCTTATTTTGCTGACCATAATGAAAGCTCGAAACTGAGCTTTGGAGACGAAAGTTCCGGCCGCGATGACCACACGTCAGATGCATCTGATCGCCTACCTGAAGACCGGGCCGACCGCCCAGCACACCGGCGGCTGGCGTCATCCCGAATCGACGCTCGACGACATCCTGGAGCCCAGCCGTTACGAGTACATCGCCCGCCTTCTCGAAGCGGCGAAGTTCGACGGCTGCTTCTTCGCCGATCTGTTCGGCCTCTACGACATCCACGAAGGCAGCTACGACGCCTACCTGCGGCGCGGCGGGCAGATCAGCTTCCTCGATCCGACCGTGGTGCTGCCGGTGATGGCGGCGGCGACGCGCCATCTCGGCCTCGGCGCCACCCTCTCGACCAGTTTCCACTCGGCCTATCACCTGGCGCGCTGGCTGGCCTCGCTCGACGTCATGAGCAAGGGCCGCGTGGCGTGGAACGTCGTGACCTCGGCGACCGATCTCGAGGCCAAGAATGCCGGCCTCGACGAGCTGCCGCCGCGCGAGCTGCGCTACGACCGCGCCGACGAGGTTCTGGAGGCGTGCTTCGCGCTGTGGAACGGCTGGGACGAGAACGCCCTCGTGCTCGACAAGAAGAAGGGCGTGCTCGCCGACCCGTCGAAGGTACATTACGCGAATTACCAAGGCCGCTGGATCAAGACGCGCGGTCCGCTCTCCATCCCGCGCAGCCCGCAGGGCCACCCTGTCATCATGCAGGCCGGCAGCTCCGATCGCGGCCGCGAATTCGCCGCCCGCTGGGCCGAGGTGATCTTCACCATCCAGCGCGGCAAGGAGGAGATGGCCGAGTTCTACACCGACATCAAGACGCGCATGCAGGCGCGTGGCCGCAAGCCCGAGGAATGCGCCATCCTGCCCAACGTCTCCGTGGTGCTGGGCGAGACCGAATCGATCGCTCGCGAGCGGGCCGACTATCTCGACAGCCTGATCGACCCCGAGCTCAATCGGGCGGCCACATCGAGCAATCTCGGCGCCGACATCACCAAGCTGAAGGAAGGCGTCACGCTGGAGGCCCTGCAGGGCAACCAGGGCATGAAGGGCTCGGAGGACGTCCTCAAGCAGCACATGAAGGCGCAAGGACTCACCTTCGCGCAGGTCGCCGAGAATCGCGGCCGCAAGCGCGAGCTGGTGGGCACGCCCGAGATGGTGGCCGACCGATTGCAGGAGATCTTCGAGTCCGGCGCGTGCGACGGCTTCGTCGTCTCGCCGATCAACCATCCGGGCATGTTCGAGCAGTTCTGCCGCAGCGTCGTGCCCGAGCTCCAGCGCCGCGGCCTGTTCCGCAAGGACTATACCGGCCGGACATTGCGCGAGAATCTGAGGGGCTGAGCAAGTGGGGGAGACCGACATGAGCATGACGACACGCCGCACCGTACTGGCCGGCGCCACGGCCGCCGCGGCGCTGCCGCTCGGAGCCCGCGCGCAAGGCGCGATGGATCTCAAGGGCACCACCGTCGTGTTCGCGAGCTGGGGCGGCGCCTACCAAGACGCCGAGAAGGTGAGCTACTGCGAGCCCTTCGCGAAGGCGACCGGCGCCACGGTGGTGCAGGACGGGCCGATGAACGTCGCCAAGTTCCGCGCCATGGCGTCGAGCGGCACGCCCGACTGGGACGTGGTCGACATCACCGGCGGCTTTCTCGAGGTCGCGGCCAAGGACGGATTGCTCGAGAAGATCGATCCCAAGCTCGTGACCTTGAGCCGCATCGAGCCGCGCTTCGTCCACGAATACGGCGTCGGCTGCATCGTCTGGTCGTACAATCTCGGCTACAGCACGACGGCGTTTGCCAACGGTGCGCCCACGACCTGGGCCGACCTGTTCGACCTCAAGAAGTTCCCCGGCAAGCGCACCGTGCTCGACCAGCCGGTGGCCTCGCTCGAGGTCGCCTTGCTGGCCGACGGCGTGGCGCCCGACAAGCTCTATCCGCTCGACGTCGACCGCGCCTTCAAGAAGCTCGACCAGATCAAGGGCCAGACGGTGTTCTGGACGACCAACTCGCAGAGCCAGCAGCTGTTCGTCGACCGCGAGGTCGTGGCCGGCATCATCCTCAACGGCCGCGTCTATGACGCCGCCCAGAAGGGCGCCAAGATCGCGCTGTCGTGGGAGCAGAACATCCAGGCGGTCGACTATCTGGTGGTGCCCAAGGGCAGCAAGAACCGCGCCGCCGCCATGCGCCTGATCGACACCATGACGGTGGCCGAGAACCAGGCCAAGGTCGCCAACCTGATCGCCTATTCGCCGACCAACATCGAGGCTTACAAGACGATCGAGCCCAAGCTCGAGCCATGGCTGTGCACGACGCCGGAGAACACCAGGAAGGGCTTCATCATGAGCCAGCTCTACTGGCGCGATCACCTGAAGGATCTCACCGAGCGCTGGACCGCGTGGAAGCTCGCGTGACGTCTTTTCCATGAGGGCAGTCGATGGCCGTGTCTGGCTGATCCTGCCGGCCGTGTCGTTGCTCGCCGTGGCTTTCCTTGTCCCGGTGGGCTGGCTGCTGTCGCGCGCCTTCACCTTTCCCGAGCCGGGCCTGCAGAACTTCGCGCTGTTGTGGGAGCGGCCCGTCTACATGCGCGTGATGATGAACACGCTGGTGATCAGCGCCATCGTCACGCCGGTCACGGTGCTGCTCGCCTTCCCGGTGGCGCATCTCATGGCGCACGGCTCGGCGCGGCTCAGGCGCTGGCTGATCTTCCTGGTGCTGGTGCCGTTCTGGACCAGTTTGCTGGTGCGCGCCTTTGCCACCGCGATCCTGCTGCAGCGCCACGGCGTCATCAATTCGTTCCTGATCGGCTTCGGTTTGATCGAGGAGCCGCTGCCGCTGCTCTACAACATGACCGGCCTGCTGGCGGGCTGCGTGCAGGTGCTGCTGCCGTTCGTGATCTTTCCGCTCTATTCGTCGATGGCGCGCATCGACCCCGGTTACATGCGGGCCGCCGCCACCCTGGGCGCCCCGCCGGTGCGCGCCTTCCTGCGCGTCTACCTGCCGCTGACGCTGCCCGGCCTGGTGACAGGCGCCACTCTCGTTTTCATCAGCACGCTCGGCTACTACATCATTCCGGCCCTGCTGGGCGGCGCGCGCCAGCAGATGATCGCCCAGCTCATCCAGGACCAGATCGCCGCCTTCGGCAACTGGGGTGTCGCCGGCGCGCTGTCGCTGGTGCTGCTGGCGATCACCGGCGCCATGGTGGCGCTGCTGCACGTCACCGTGGGCCTGAAGGAGATCGCGCGGTGAGCGCCGACGGCATGACGCCCTGGCGCCTGCTGCGCGGCACGCTCGTGATCATGGTGGCCGTCTTCCTGCTGGCGCCGCTTGCCGTCGTGGTGATCATCTCGTTCAGCTCAGCGCCCTTCCTGCAGTTCCCGCCGCCCGGCTTTTCGCTCCGCTGGTACGGTGTGCTGTTCTCGACGCCCGCCTGGACGAACGCGCTGTGGGTGAGCGTCCAGCTCATGGTGCCGTCGTCGATCGTGGCGACCATCCTCGGCACGGCGGCGTCCTACGGTCTGGTGCGCGGGCGCGTGCCGGGCGCCCGCTTGATCACCGCCTGCCTGATGCTGCCGATCATCGTGCCGGGCATGATCACGGCGGCGGCCTTGTTCGGCATCTATCGCGGCCTTGGCCTCAACGGCACGCTGACCGGCCTGATCATCGGCCACACCGTGCTGCACATTCCCTATGTCGTGGCCGTCGTCTCCTCGGCATTGCGCGTGCAGGATGTGCAGCTCGAGCAGGCGGCCGCCACGCTGGGCGCGCCGCCCTGGGCCACGTTCCGCCACGTCACCCTGCCGCTGATCATGCCGGCCGTGATGTCCTCGCTGCTGATCGCCATGATCCTGTCGTTCGACGAGCTGATCGTCTCGCTGTTCGTGAGCTCGGCGCGCGTGCGGCCGGTGGCGGTGCAGATGTGGTCGAACCTGCTGGGCGACTTCGATCCGACGATCGCTGCCATCGCTTCGGTGTGCTTCCTCTTCGCACTGCTGGTGATGGCGGCCGACCTGGCGCTGCGCCCCGGCCGTACTCAGGGGATCGGGTGATGGCCAGTGCCGTTCTCGAGCTCGCCGGGGTGCGCAAGCGCTACGACTCGCTGGTCGCGGTCGACGATCTCGACCTCGCTCTCGAGACCGGCGAGTTCCTGACCCTGCTCGGTCCTTCGGGCTCGGGCAAGACCACGACCTTGATGATGGTGGCCGGCCTGCAGCAGCCCGACGCCGGCCGCATCATGCTGAACGGCGGTTCGGTCGCCAGCCTGCCGCCCTATCGCCGCGACATCGGCATGGTGTTCCAGAACTACGCGCTGTTCCCGCACATGACGGTCCGGCGCAACGTCGCGTTTCCGCTCGAGATGCGCGGCACGCCCACGGCTGAGATCGCGCGCCTGGTCGACGAGGCGCTGGCGCTGGTCAAGCTGCCCGACCATGGCGAGCGCCTGCCGAAGCAGCTCTCCGGCGGCCAGCAGCAGCGCGTGGCGCTCGCCCGCGCCATGGTCTACCGGCCGGCGCTGCTGCTGATGGACGAACCGTTGGGCGCGCTCGACCGCAAGCTGCGCGAGCAACTCCAGCTCGAGATAAAGCGTGTGCACCGCGAGCGCGGCATCTCGGTGCTGTACGTGACGCACGACCAGGAAGAGGCGCTCACCATGAGCGACCGCATCGCGGTGTTCAACAAGGGCCGCATCGAGCAGATCGGCACGCCCGAGGAGCTCTACGACCGGCCGGCGACACGCTTCGTGGCGAGCTTCATCGGCGATACCAACCTTGTGGAGGGACGGGTACTTGGCGTTGCCGGTGGGATCTGTGAGATCGAAACAGCGGCCGGCCGCATCGCCGCTTCGACTCGAACGCCAATCGAAGCGGGCGCCACCGTTTTCGTTGCCGTCCGCCCCGAGCGCGTCGTTCTTGCGCCCGTGCGGGCGGCCGGAGCGGGTCTTGAGGGCACCATCGTCGAGCAGGTCTTCCTCGGCACGAGCCGAAAGTACGTCGTCCGGCTGGCCGATGGCACCGAGCTTGTCGTGTTGCGCCCGATCAGCGATCCGCCGTTCGAGCAGGCAGCGCCCGCGGTCCGTCTATCGTGGGCAGCCGACAAGGCCACGGCGTTCAGCCTCTGAAGCGCAACGCGTCGACCAGCAAGGCGAAGGCCGGCGTGGATTGGCGGCGGCTCGGATAATACAGGTGGTAGCCGGAAAAGGGTGCGCACCAGTCGTCGAGAACCCGGATGAGCCGTCCTGCGGCAAGGTGCGTCTGCACCTGATCCTCGGGCAGGTACGCGAGGCCAAGCCCCGCCAGCGCCGCATTCAGTCTCAGGGCGAGGTTGCTGAACACCAGCTGCCCTTCGACGCGCACCTTCAGTTCGCGCCCGCGTTTCTCGAATTCCCAGGCGAAGAGTCCGCCGTAGGTTGGCAGGCGGAGATTGATGCAGTCGTGGGCCGTCAGGTCCTGCGGCCGCTTCGGCCTCGTCCGCTTCGCGAAGTACGAAGGCGCGCCAACGACGGCCCAGCGAAAGTCCGGACCGATGCGGACGGCGATCATGTCCCGCGCCACCTGCTCGCCGAGACGAACGCCGGCGTCGTAGCGCTCCGCGACGATGTCGGTCAGGCCATAGTCGACGATCAGTTCCACCTTGATATCGGGGTACTGCGGCAGGAGCGTCGCCAGGGCGGGCCAGAGGATCGCTTGGGCCGCGTGCTCGCCCGCCGTGATGCGGATGGTGCCGGCCGGTTTCTCCCGCAGCTCGCTGAGGGCCGCCAGCTCCTCGCCGATCTTGTCCAGCGCCGGGCCGAGCGTGCGGAGCAAGCGCTCGCCGGCCTCGGTGGGGGCGACGCTCCGCGTGGTTCGGCTCAGGAGGCGGACGCCAAGCCGCTCTTCGAGCCGACGGACGGTGAAGCTCAGCGCCGACTGCGACGTGCCGAGCTTGGCCGCGGCCCGCGTGAAGCTGCGCTCCTCGGCGACCACGACGAAGGCGCTGAGATCGGCAAGCTCCTCGCGTCTCATTCATGAGCTCCAGATATAAGTGCATGCACTCCTTAGCGCCTAATCGCTAGGCGGTGCACCTCCTATGTACAAGCGACGATGCCGAAAGCGGATCGATGTTTGCCGCGGCACGTTCTCCCAAAGGAGCAGGACGATGCAGAAACGTAAACTGGGCAACAGCAACCTGGAAGTCTCGGCGATCGGACTTGGCTGCATGGGCCTGAGCTTTGCGTACGGTCCGGCCATGGAGAAAAAAGAAGCCGTTTCGCTCATTCGAGCCGCGGTCGAACGCGGCGTCACCTTCTTCGACACTGCAGAAGTCTATGGACCGTTCACGAACGAGGAGGTGGTGGGCGAAGCGCTTGCGCCGGTTCGCGCGCGGGTCGCGATCGCAACGAAGTTCGGCTTCGACGTCGATGCGGACGGCAGGCAACGCGGCCTGAACAGTCGACCCCAGCACATCAAGCAGGTCGCCGAAGCCTCGCTCAAGCGGTTGAAGACCGACACGATCGATCTCTTCTATCAGCACCGGGTTGACCCATCGGTACCGATCGAGGACGTCGCCGGGGCGGTGAAGGAGCTGATCCAGGCAGGCAAGGTCAAGCATTTCGGCCTGTCCGAACCGGGGGTGCAAACGATCCGCCGTGCGCACGCGGTTCAGCCGGTCACGGCAGTTCAAAGTGAATATTCACTGTGGTGGCGAGAGCCCGAAGACAAGGTCATTCCGGCGCTTGAGGAGCTGGGGATCGGCTTCGTTCCCTTCAGTCCTCTCGGCAAAGGCTTTCTCACCGGCGCGATCAGCGAGAAGACGACGTTCGACAAGGACGATTTCCGCAACATCGTGCCGCGCTTCACGCCGGAAGCTCGCAAGGCCAATCAGGCCTTGGTGGATCTGATCGGCAAAATCGCCGCCAACAAGCACGTGACGCCGGCACAAATCGCGCTCGCCTGGTTGCTGGCTCAGAAGCCCTGGATTGTTCCGATCCCCGGCACCACGAAGCTGCATCGCCTCGAGGAGAATATCGGCGCGGCCGACGTCGCACTGACAGCCGTGGAACTCAAAGACATCGCCGGCGCTGTCTCCAGGGTCACGGTGCAAGGGGCCCGGTACCCGGACCATCTGCAGCAGCTCGTCGGGCGCTAAGCAGGTGTCCGAGCAACCAAACCCGGCCGCGCCGCATTGACCCTCTGTCAGTGAGAAAAGGACAAGATATGCAAAATTCCCGCGACTTCGAGGTGTCCCGGCGTGACCTGATGGTCGGCGCCGCCGCCTCCGCGGCGGTGGCCGCAGCGCCGTCCGTCGCCGGCGCCCAGACGGCCGCCGACGTGCCTTCCCTGAAGGTGTCTTTCACGGTGAACGGCAAGATCCGCGATCTCGAGCTCGACACGCGCACCACGCTGCTCGACGCGCTGCGCGAGGGCCTGCATCTCGCCGGCACCAAGAAGGGGTGCGACCACGGCCAGTGCGGCGCCTGCACGGTGATCGTCGACGGCCGGCGCATCAACTCCTGCCTGACCCTGGCGGTGATGCACCAAGGCGGCAGCATCACCACCGTCGAGGGGCTGGGCACGCCGCAGGATCTGCACCCGATGCAGGCCGCCTTCGTGAAGCATGACGGCTATCAGTGCGGCCATTGCACGCCCGGCCAGATCTGTTCTGCCGTGGCGGTGCTCGGCGAGATCGAGGCCGGCATCCCAAGCCACGTGAGCGCCGATCTGACCGCGCGGCCGCAGGCGACCGCCGCCGAGTTCCGCGAGCGCATGAGCGGCAACATCTGCCGCTGCGGCGCCTATTCCAACATCGTCGACGCGATCACCGAGGTCGCCGGGAGGAAGGCATGAAACCCTTCACCTACGAACGCGCGCGCTCACCAGGCGAGGCGGCAGCGGCCGCCGCCGGCAGGCCGGGTGCCAAGTTCATCGCCGGCGGCACCAACCTCCTGGACCTGATGAAGCTGCAGATCGAGGCGCCGACGCACCTGATCGACGTGAACGGACTCGCGCTCGACAGGATCGAAGCCACGCCCGAGGGGGGCTTGAGCATCGGCGCGCTGGTGCGCAACACCGACCTGGCGGCCGATGCGCGCGTGCGGCGCGACTACGGCCTGCTGTCGCGTGCCCTGCTGGCCGGCGCATCGGGCCAGCTGCGCAACAAGGCGACGACCGCGGGCAACCTGCTGCAGCGCACCCGTTGTCCGTATTTCTACGACACCAACCAGCCGTGCAACAAACGCCAGCCCGGCAGCGGCTGTGCCGCCCTCGGCGGAGTCAGCCGTCAGCATGCGGTCGTCGGCTCGAGCGAGGCCTGCATCGCGACCCATCCCAGCGACATGGCGGTGGCGATGCGCGCGCTCGACGCCACGGCGGAAACCGTGCGGCCGGATGGTTCGACACGAAGCATCCCGATCGCCGAGTTCCATCGGCTGCCGGGGACCACTCCGCACATCGAGACCGTGTTGGAGCGCGGTGAGCTGATCACGGCAGTGACGCTGCCCAGGCCGGTGGGCGGCACGCACGCCTACACCAAGGTCCGCGACCGCGCCTCCTATGCCTTCGCGCTGGTCTCGGTCGGCGTGATCGTCCAGCCCGACGGCAGCGGACGCGTCGCCCTGGGCGGCGTGGCCCACAAGCCGTGGCGCGTCGAGGCGGCCGAAGCCGAGTTGCCGCGCGGCGCCGAGGCCGTGACGGTGCGGCTGCTGGCCGACGCCAGGCCGACGGCCGAGAACCAATTCAAGCTGCCGCTGGTCAAGCGCACGCTGGCCGCGGCCCTGGCCGAAGCGAGGGGCTGAGTCATGAAATTCGACACACCCGCAACCACCAACCCGATCGACCAGCTCAAGGTGATCGGCAAACCCACCGACCGCATCGACGGTCCGCTCAAGACGACGGGCACCGCGCCCTATGCCCACGATCGGCACGACGTCGTGCCGAACCAGGCTTATGGCTATGTGGTCGGCTCGGCCATCGCCAGGGGCCGGATCACCTCGATCGATCTTTCGGCCGCCAAGGCGGCGCCCGGCGTGCTCGCCATCGTGACCGCGGACAATGCCGGCAAGCTCGGCAAGGGCAGCTTCAACACCGCCCGGCTGCTGGGCGGTCCCGACATCGAGCATTATCACCAGGCGATCGCCCTCGTCGTCGCGCGGACCTTCGAGCAGGCGCGTGCCGCCGCGCAGCTGGTCCGCGTCGACTATGTCCGGGCCCAAGGTGTGTTCGACCTCGCGGCGGCCAGGGACTCCGGCAAGCCCGTCGCTGGCTTCGGCGGCCCGGCCGATACCGCCATCGGCGATTTCGCGGGCTCGTTTGCCTCGGCGCCGGTCCAGCTCGACGCAACCTACACCACGCCCGATCATGCCCATGCGATGATGGAGCCGCATGCCTCGATTGCCGCCTGGAACGGTGACAAGCTCACGCTTTGGACCTCGAACCAGATGATCGACTGGAGCACCGGCGAGATGGCGAAGACGCTGGGCATCGCCAAGGAAAAGGTCCGCCTGATATCGCCCTTCATCGGCGGGGGCTTCGGCGGCAAGCTGTGGTTGCGCGCCGACGCGCTGCTCGCCGCGCTCGGCGCGCGGGCGGCCGGACGGCCGGTGAAGGTGGCGCTGCCGCGGCCGCTCATGTTCAACAACACCGTGCACCGCCCGGCGACGATCCAGCGCATTCGCATCGGCGCGACCCGCGACGGCACGATCACCGCCATCGGCCATGAGGGCTGGTCCGGCGATCTGCCGGGTGGCAAACCGGAGACCGCGGTCAACCAGACCCGGCTGCTCTATGCCGGTGCAAACCGCCTGACGGCGACCCGGCTCGCGGTGCTCAACCTCCCTGAGGGTAACGCCATGCGGGCGCCAGGTGAGGCGCCGGGCATGATGGCATTGGAGATCGCCATCGACGAGATGGCCGAGAAGCTTGGGCTCGATCCGATCGATTTCCGCATCCGGAACGACACCCAGGTCGATCCTGAGAGGCCCGAGCGGCCGTTCTCGCAGCGCCGCCTGACCGAGTGCCTGCACACGGGTGCCGAACGCTTCGGCTGGAGCAAGCGCAATCCGCTGCCCGGCAAGACTCGCGAAGGGCGCTGGCTGGTCGGCATGGGCGTGGCCGCCGCTTTCCGCAACAACCTGGTGATGAAGTCGGCGGCGCGCGTGCGGCTCGACAGCCGCGGCATCGTGACGGTCGAGACCGACATGACCGACATCGGCACCGGCACCTACACGATCATCGCGCAGACTGCGGCCGAGATGATGGGCGTGACGCTCGACAAGGTGGTGGTGCGCCTGGGCGACTCGGCCTTTCCGGTCTCGGCCGGGTCGGGCGGACAATGGGGCGCCAACAGCTCGACCTCCGGCGTCTATGCCGCCTGCGTCAAGCTGCGCGAGTCGGTGTTGCAGAAGCTCGGTTTCAATTCCGCCGATGCCGTGTTCGCGGACGGCCAGGTGCGCGCGGGCAATCGCAGCGTGGCGCTCGCCGAGGCGGCGGGCGAGAGCGGCATCGTCGCCGAGGACGCCATGGAATTCGGCGACCTCGACAAGAAGTACCAGCAATCGACCTTCGGCGCGCATTTCGTCGAAGTCGGCGTCAATGCCGCGACGGCCGAGATCCGCGTGCGTCGCATGCTGGCGGTGTGCGCGGCGGGCCGCATCCTCAATCCGAAGTCGGCGCGCAGCCAGGTGATCGGCGCGATGACCATGGGCGTCGGCGCGGCGCTGATGGAGGAGCTCGCGGTCGACAAGCGCCTGGGCTTCTTCGTCAACCATGACCTTGCCGGCTACGAAGTGCCGGTCCATGCGGATATTCCGCACCAGGAAGTGATCTTCCTCGACGAGACCGATCCGATGTCCTCGCCGATGAAGGCCAAGGGTGTCGGCGAGCTCGGCATCTGCGGGGTCAGCGCCGCCGTTGCCAATGCCATCCACAACGCCACCGGCGTGCGCGTGCGCGACTATCCGATCACGCTCGACAAGCTCCTCGACCGGCTGCCGGATTTCGGATGAAACCTGCGGGGGTGGCGTCTCCCTCAGGCGAAGGCGAAGCCCATCGTGCGGCCGTAATAGTAGAGGCCGCCATCCTGGACGATCAGGGCGAGGGCGATGTCGTCATCCGTCACGGCGCGGTGCGTCTGCACATTGCGATGATCGTGCCCCGCGCCGGCCGGCGTCAGCAGCGTCACGTACCGGGTCCAGGGGAACGTCTTGCCGCCGATCGTCGAGGCGCAGCTTGCTTCGTGCAGCGCGAGCACGAGCGCGGCCGCGTTGTGGCGATGCAGGCGCTGGGACTCGCCGGGCCGCACCGCATTCAGCGTGAGAGTCATCGAGGGCAGGCAGGTGCCGAGCCGTTCGGTGCGCTCGCTCGCCATGAACAGTGCGCGCCCGAGCGTGTCTGGCGCCATCGGCCGGTCGTAGAGCGTGCGCAGCTCGCGGGCGATGTCGTCGGCCCGGTAGTGCGTCGCCTCGATCGGCGCGCGCGCCGCGACTTCGGGGCGCACGCCTTCGAAGGCCAGCGTCGGTTCATCGGTCGCGACCCACAGGACGGAGTCCTCGCTGGCCTGCCACGACGAGGCGACGCCGCCCGGCAGCGCAAACATGTCCCTCTCGCGCCATTCGATCGTTTCGTCGCCGCGCTTCAGCATTCCTTTGCCGCGCAGCACCATCCACATCTCGCCGCTGGCGGCAAAGGCGTAGTCGAGCCGCTCGCCTCCACGGACGCGGGCGTAGCGCGCCAGCATGAACGGCGTCGTCGCGGGGTAATCGGTGCTGAGCGCGCCGGAGAGGTCGAGCGGCGTGAACCCGGTCGGCGCATCGTCGGCAAAGGCGCGGGCCATTTCAGCCACGAAGGCCTGCGGCTCGATCGGCGGCCGCTTGATGTTGAAACCCTTTTCGACCGGCACGTAGCGGGCGCGTTCCGCGTAAATCGACATGGCGGATCCTCTTGCTATAGCGCCATGAAACCGCCGTCGGTGCACAGCACGTGCCCGACGACGAACGAGGCCGCATCGGAGGCGAGCCAGACGACGGCCTCCGCGACTTCCTCGGGCTGGCCCATGCGTCGCAACGGCAGGCCGGCGGCGACGGCGCCCATGTCCATGATCTTCGAGGCCAGCATCATGTCGGTGACAACGCGTCCGGGCGCCACGGCGTTGATGCGGACGTTCTTCTCCGCGTATTCCATCGCCGCGGACCGCGTCAGCGAGACGAGGGCAGCCTTCGAGGCCGAGTAAAGCGCCAGCCCGGGGTTCGGATTGCGCAAGCCGCTCACGGAGGTGTTGACGACAATGGCGCCGCCGCCTTGCTGCGCCATGATGCGGACCTGGTGTTGCAGCGACAGGTAGATCGACCGGACATTGGTATCGAACACGCGGTCGTAGAGCGCGGCATCCTGCTCGGCCAGCGGCGCGCGCGGCTCCTGGTAGCCCGCGTTGTTGAAGGCGATGTCGAGACGGCCATGCTCCTTGAGGATCGTGCGGTGCAGGGAAGCGAGATCGTCCGGCTTCGTGACGTCGGCCACGATGAAACGGCCGCTGCCGCCGATCTCCGCCAGGGCCGCGACGGCCTTCTCGCCCTCGCTCTGCCGGCGTCCCGCCATCACGACCCGCGCGCCGCGGCGGGCGAAGGCGAGGGCGGCGGCGCGCCCGATCCCGGTCGCACCGCCGGTGACGAGGACGACCTTGTCCTTAAAGTCCTGCATCTTCCGCCCCGGCGCACGGCGCCATCCGCGCGCGCTCGACGATGGCGTGCTGGTCGAGGCCGGCCGGCAGGCTGCCAAAGGCCGTGCCGCCATCGTCGCCCAGGCGTGTCGCGCAGAAGGCATCGGCCACGGAAGCGGACGAATGGCGGATCAGCAGGCTCGCTTGCAACGCAATAGCCATCCTCTCGACGATGCGGCGCGCCCGCGCTTCGTGCTCCTCCGGCCGGCTGAGCTCGGCTTCGAGGCGCGCGATCGCGCGGTCGAGGCGCTGGTCACCACCCTTGGCCAGGCGCACCTCGTCGAGGAAGGCAGGGACGCTCTCCGGTGACTTCGCGGCGGCGCGCAGGACGTCGAGGGCGATGATGTTGCCGCTGCCTTCCCAGATGCCGTTGAGCGGCGCCTCGCGATAGAGCCGCGCCATCGGGCCTTCCTCGACGAAGCCGTTGCCGCCGTGGCATTCGAGCGCCTCGTGCACGACGCCGACAACGCGCTTGCAGTTCCAATATTTTCCGACCGGCGTGCCGATGCGCACCAACAGTGCGGCGCTCACGTCGCCGGCCTGCTCGTCGTCGACCGCGCGCGCCAGCCGGAAGGCGAGCAGGGTTGCCGCTTCGACCTCCAGGGCGAGGTCGGCGATGACGTTCTGCATCAGCGGCTGGTCGATCAGCGATCGCTGGAACGCCCGCCGCCCGGTCGTGTGGTGGATGGCTTCGGAGAGGGCGCGGCGCATCAGGCCGGCGGAGCCGATGGCGAAATCGAGCCGCGTCAGGTGGGTCATCGCCAGCGCCGCCTTGATGCCCTGTCCTTCCTC
>Ga0193726_1002156_pt1 | contig 13772 bp, 10 predicted proteins | sample H2c1metaG_FD_144928 | JGI IMG/M metagenome (GOLD analysis project Ga0193726, IMG submission 144928) | Soil microbial communities from a riparian zone of the East river system, Colorado, United States - H2c1 | ecosystem: Environmental > Terrestrial > Soil > Riparian zone | place: USA: East River... | reverse complement strand
TTCTCTCTGTACGAAACCGGACTCGACCGCTTTGAGCATGCCTCCCATGGCATCGATTTTTTCGATGTAGGCCACGGCACCGGATTCGATTTCATTCGTGAGGGATTCGATAGCATAGGAACCGGCGACGGGGTCGATGGTGTTGGCGACGCCGGTTTCATTGGCGATGATTTGTTGGGTGCGCAGGGCGATTAGCGCGGAGTCTTCTGTAGGGAGCGCGAGTGCTTCGTCCAGCGAATTGGTGTGCAGGGACTGGCAGCCGCCGAGGACGGCGGCCAGCGCTTGGATCGCTACGCGGACAATATTATTTTCTGGCTGCTGCGCGGTCAGCGAGGAGCCGGCCGTTTGCGCGTGAAAGCGGAGAACGAGCGAGCGCTGATCTTTGGCGGAGAAACGTTCACGCATGATTTTGGCCCAGAGGCGGCGGGCGGCCCGGTATTTGGCGATTTCTTCAAGGAGATCGCTGTGCGCATTGAAGAAAAAGGAGAGTTGCGGCGCGAAATCGTCGACCGGAAGACCAGTATCGAGAGCGGACTGAACGTAGGCGATGCCGTCGGCGAGGGTGAAGGCGACTTCCTGAATGGCGGTCGAGCCGGCTTCGCGGATGTGGTAGCCGGAGATGGAGATGGTGTTCCACTTGGGAACTTCGTTGCGGCACCAGGCGAAAATGTCGGTGACAATACGCATCGCGGGGCGGACCGGATAGATGTAAGTGCCACGTGCGATGTATTCCTTGAGGACATCGTTTTGCACGGTGCCGGAAAGTTTGGCGAGACTGGCGCCCTGCTTTTTGGCGACGGCGACGTAAAGGCAGAGCAGGATGGCGGCGGTGGAGTTGATGGTCATGGAGGTGGAGACTTTTTCAAGGGGAATGTTGTCGAAAAGCGTTTCCATGTCTTCCAGGGAGTCGATCGCGACGCCGACTTTGCCGACTTCGCCGGCCGCGAGTGGCGAGTCGGAGTCCATTCCGATTTGCGTGGGAAGATCGAAGGCGACCGAGAGGCCGGATTGCCCTTTGCCGAGGAGATAGCGGTAACGCTGGTTGGATTCGCTGGCGCTGCCGAAGCCGGCGTACTGGCGCATGGTCCAGAGGCGCCCGCGGTACATGGTGGGATAGATGCCGCGGGTATAGGGAAATTCGCCGGGGAAGCTGAGACCAGATTCAGGATCCAGTTGCGGAGATTTTCGTCGGTGTAGAGGCGATCGACAGGGATGCCGGAAAGCGTGGTGAAACGCTCCTTGCGTTCACCGGACGGAGGCGAGTTGGATTTGGATTCAGACATGGGATGTGGGGGGAGGCGGCTGCGGAAAGCTCCTTAGAGTCTGCGCGATCGGCGAAACGTGGTTACGGCAAAACTCATGAACAAAACGGCGACCCCCAGGGCCGTGGCGATAAGCCAATGCGCCACGTCGCGAGTCCAGGAGCGGAACGCGGCGTTGAGCCAGGCCAGGGCGAGAATGGCGAACAAGGCAGCGATGATTTCAAGAAAAAGCTGCTTGAGAGCGCGCCAAAAACGCTGGAATCCGCGCAGTTCAGGGGCGGAATTGGCAGTGGGCGGCACGGACTTCATGATATCGCAAAGACCAGGGATTTGCGGAAAACGGACGGTGGGACTGCCGCCGAACCAGGCCAGGCGGCGGCAAAAACCTGTCCCAAGGGCCTATGAACGGATTGGAGACAACGAACGGAAGGTCTCTTGTATCCGAAGAAACGCAGGCCTAGAATGGCAAAAGAGGTAGGGGAGAACCAACCTTGCAACTCGACGATCACCTTAAGAACCTGCTGCGTGAATTGGGGCATGCGATCAACGATACGGTGTCGGAATCGGATCGAATCACCGGAGCGATAGCAGGAGTGCGCGCCCATGGCTTCGATATAGTACTGAAGCTGGACGCGACGATTGGCTTGGCGCGGCGCGACGCATCGGCGGTGGAATCGAGTTTGACGACGCAGGACCGGCGATTTCTTGAGTCGCTGCGGATTCAGGTGGATCAGGAATCTTTCGGGGAAGAATCAGAAAAAAAACCCGTGGCGAAATTGACGATGACTCCACAGGATTTGCGATTCCTGAAGTCACTACGAATTGCAACGGATGACAGCGAATGAAGATGAGTCACAAATTCGGCGGACGGATTCTGGCCGGCCTTATGCTCTCGGCGGGATTTTACTCCCTACCGGCGGCGGCGCAAGATCCTGTTGTGACGCCCATTATTATTGATACGGCTGTGCCCATTATCATCAACGCAGTGAAGCCGAAGCCGAGCGGATTGACGAAATTCGAAGGAACGTATCTGAACGGCAATAATGCGCAGATTACCGTGAAGGCCAAAGGAAACGACATGGCCATTCAAACGTTCACCCTTTCAAAGGATGCGTCGGCCAAGATGCAAACGATCGTCGATAAGGGCGGCTACCAGTACGGTGACAAAGTAACTCTGTTCTTCGATCCTGCAACAACCCAGGTGATCAAGTTCAAGGGCAAACCTTCCAAGCCGGTGTGAGCATTATTCTTCCTGCCTTCCCTTCAATCTCCTTTTTGTTCTAAATTTTTCGAGGTCCTGATTTCGTCTGCAAAGCAAAAAAAAACGACTCCGCTTTTGGAGTCGTTTTTTGCTTTTGACTGGATAGATTTATTAGTGTGGTCGGCCGCCGGCGCCGGACGATCCGCGGGGAGCTGACCCGGCCGATGAAGAAGAAGGACGAGAGGAGGCGCCGGACGGGAAACCGCGACCACTGCCGGAGTTGCCCCCTGATGCGCCGCTGGAGCCGCCGCGCACCGCCGTTGTCGAGCGCGGAACCGACGGAGGATTGATGGAGCGACGCGGTGCCGCCGTTGCTCTTGCTGATGGTGTTGCCGGTGCCCGCGACGGAACAGCATTCGGTTGTCCGACACTCAAGGTTCTTTTCCCGGCTACACTAGAAGATCCGGACCCGGGGTTATTTGCAAAGCGGCCGGTCGACATACCTCCGGTCGAGACGCTGCGCGTTACTCGCGTGGGAGCTGTTGCGACGGTGATGTTGCTTTTCAGGGATTCACGCGGGGCAGACTTCAGGACTTTCCATTTTTCGTCTGCGCCCACCGGAGTTGCAACGCCCAGTGCTCCGTTGCGGACCGGCATTACCCCACGCGCCATATTGATTGGAGTTTTGCCGCGAGCATCAAGAGGATGGACCGGAACGACGCCGATCCCGCCGTTTCTTGAGCGCACCCAAGTTCCCGTTGCGCCCCGCCAAGTACCGTAGCCGCCATATCCGAAACCACCAGGCAGCCAAGTCCAGCCGAAGCCTGGATCAAATATCCAGCTCCCATAGTGATACGGCAACCAACCCCAGGGCGCTGAACCAAAAAAGGACCAGCCAAGGGATGGATCGAATCCCCAGCCACCGCTGTCAAACGGCGACCAGCCCAAGCCCACGCCGTACGGGCGCCAGCCGTAACCATAGCCGCCGGTAGAGAACCAGGAGCCGTAGGTGTAGAGATCACCAAAGCCGGACGAGTAATAAGGAGAATTGGCGTAGCGCATCGACGCGTTGGTGGCCGTCGTGACGGAGTCGACGCGGCCCGATGCCCAGCGATCAAATTCATCCGGCGCGTTGGCTTGCGAAACCTGGACCGAGTCTTGGCCGGCAGCCATGGAAAGCGCCTGGCCTTTGTCGAGCGGAGTCGAGTCTTTCTTGTGTGCGACAGTGATGTGGCCTTTCGAGACGTCAACGGTACTGCCGTCGTCGAAATTATCGACCCGGAAAGCGGCGCGTCCGGTGACTTCGGCGGTGAAGTCGCCCCCGGTAACGCTGAAATAATCACCTTTCGCGGAAGCTACGGAAAACGAAGCCGTACCCTGGCGAAGAATGAGGCGCGTCGTGCGTGCGCCGTCTTCAATCGAAAGATCGTAGAATTCCAGGACGGTATTTTCATTCAAGAAGGCTACGGCGCCGTTTTCAAATTCGACTTCCGCGCGGCCGTGGTCGGTCGCGAGCACATAGCCCTGCCGAACGGGCAGATTCAAGACACCCGCGTCCCAAAGGGCTTTGTCATCATTGAGCGGGTCTCCATGCGTGTCGCGTGAGAAACGCACGTCGCCCTGGACAAAACTGAGCCGGATGATACGAGCATGGCTCGCATCGGCAGAAACCGGCCGCGGGCCGGTGATGAAGGCACACACCAGAACAAAAAGGATAGACCTGAAAGCAGTACGTGGATTCATAAGTCACCCCCTCACGGGGACGCTGACAGAAGCTGTAGATTTAGACGTGCGAAATTAGCATCAGGTTGCGGGGCGCCTGTACCTGACGGTAGGCTTGATGGTCTCGCCGCCCGGGTCCGGCGTCAAGTAAGGTTTTTGTCAAATCTGGGACTCACGGAAACAGAAGCCGACCGGAGCCGTCAAAAGGGGAAGAAAGGACGATTCAAAGAATGAAAACTTTCCGCGTTTCGTTTCTTGACACGCCTAAAGTGAATCGCTAGTTTCAACTGGGGTGAGTGTTACGACACACTCGCAACACGTCCATAGGTGGTGGTCCTTTTAAAGCAAGGACGGCTGAGAACCTGGGTGGGGTTCCGGCAGAAACTGTGGGCCTGTGAAGTTCATTCTCGGAGGGGGAAATTGTGAAAAGCACTTATAGAATGATATCGGCCGTGGTGTTCCTGCTGGCGGCGCTGCTCGGCGGGACCGCGCACGGGCAAGGCGGCGCCACCGGCGCCATCAGCGGATCGGTTGTAGACTCGAGCGGCGCGACGATCGCCGATGCCGACGTACAAATCATAGACGCACGCACAGACCAGCTGACGCGCAAACTGCCAACCGGCAGTGATGGAACATTTGTTGCGGTACTTCTTCCGCCCGCGACGTACTACATCGTGGTGAATAAGTCGGGTTTTGCCGAAGCCAAAGCCTCCGGCATCGAAGTACGCATCACGGAAACGACCCGCGTGACGATTCCCTTGAAGCCGGGCGCAGTCACCGAAAAAGTGGAAATCACGGCCGACGTCGCCGCAGTGGATACCACCAGCGCGACGACCGGCCAATCGATTGGCGCCAACACCGTTCGCACGTTGCCTCTGGCGACGCAGAACTTCCAGCAATTGCTGACGCTGTCAGCCGGTGCGCAGAGCGACCTGAACAACTCCACGCAACTGGGACGCGGCGATGTGCGCATCATCGTGAACGGGCAGCGGGAAGACAATAACAACTATTCGATTGAAGGAATCAGCGCGACCGACTACAACGTGGCGGAACTGACGAACACGCCGCTGCCGAACGCCGACGTGATTCAGGAATTCAAAGTGCAAACGTCGCTCTATGACGCCAGCCAGGGCCGCAACGGCGGCGGAAACATCAATGCGATTTTGAAGACCGGAACGAACAAGTTCCACGGCGATGCGTACGAATTTTTCCGCAACGACAAGCTGAACGCGAACGATTTCTTCTTGAGCGGTCAGGGACAGCCCCGCCCGGTGTTGAAGCAGAATATTTTTGGTGGCAGCTTGGGGGGGCCGGTCGGAACGGATAAGCTGGGCTTTTTCTTCTTCAACTACCAGGGTTCACGGCAAAGGAGCGGCTTGTCTCCAGGCACATTTATCAGCACGTTTATTCCAGAATTGCCGACCGATCGTTCCGCGGCGTCTCTGGCCAGCACCTTCAGCAATCCAGCGCAGGGATTGTGCCCGGCTCTGGCCATTGATCCGGCGCAGATCGACCCCGTCGTGCTGGGGCTTCTGAATGCGCAAAGCAACCAGTTTGGCGGGGCGACGAACGGTTTGCTGATTCCGAGCGTCGGAACGAACCCGGGGATTTCCTATGTGCAGACCTCCGATCCCAATGCTTCCGGATTCTGCCAGCCGGTGGTAAACGGCGCGCAATTTACCTATAGCAAAGCGGGTTCATACACCGACAATCAGTTCACGGCGAACTGGGACAAAGAGTTCCATGGGGGCAGCGATAAGTTGTCGGCACGTTTCTTCTATTCCAACACCAGCACCTTTGAACCGTTTGGAGCAGGCGGTTTGCAGGCCTCCCTGGGAGGCAGCATCGCGGCTTCGGATTTGAATTTCCCGTATACCCTGCCGGTGCGGGACCGCTTCCTGGGCATTACAGAAACGCACTTGTTTTCTCCGACGCTCGTGAATGAATTCCGTTTTGGCGTGGTGCACATCAACAACCAAGCCACCAACGACGCGCCCGTAACTGCCGATGATTTGGGAATTAACCGTCCGACCAGCAACATCACCGACAGCATTTACAAATTCACGTTTGCCAGCTCCGGTTTTCAGATCGGGCCGACGCCGCAAGCCGACGCCGCCAACGAACAGAACAACTACAACTTTGTGGACACCGTTTCCTGGGTTCACGGGTCGCATGTTTTCCGTTTGGGCGGAGAATTCACGCTTGTGAATCTCGATAAGCAGTTTCCGCAGGTGTTCAATGGACAAGTATTTTTTGCAAATACAGCAACGGGCGGTCCGCTCAGCGACAACATTGCGACAACAGACTTTCAAAACTTTCTCGTCGGCGACCCGCAATTCAGCTTCGGCGGCGGCGGGGTGTTTGATCACAAATACCGGCAGAACAACTACGCCGTCTTTGTTCAGGACGACTGGAAGGCGACCAAGAACCTAACCCTGAATCTGGGGCTTCGCACCGAAGTGCTGGGCGCGTGGAATGACGGCGCTTGCCACATCGGCAACGTGGATTCCGCGTTGACCTTGCAGGACCAGAATCCGCTGGTGTACCCGGCATGCGTAAACAATCTCGGCGTCGCCGGGCTGACCGGCAATGCGGACAACAGCACCTTCCACAATCGCTACTCGACCGGGCTGGGCCCCCGTGTGGGCTTTGCCTACGACGTGTTTGGGAAACACCGGACCACGGTTCGCGGCGGCTACGGTATCTACTATGTTCGCGAAGACGTGGGGGTCATCGACCAGCTCAGCTTCCAATCGCCGTTTCTGCCGATTGTTTTTGGCGGAGGCAGTGTGGGCAGCCTGGCCAACTTCTTTGCCACTCCACCGAACGCGGTTCCCCCGGCCGGAGTGCTCGATCCGACTTTCATCCCCGTGTTTTCGCACTTGACGGGTTTTGCAGGAGGCGATCCTAACCTGGCTCCTTCCTATGACGGAACCACGGTTGGACTGTTCGCTCTTGAAGTACCGCGTAATTTCAAGGTGCCCAACACGCAGCAGTGGAACCTGACGTTGCAGCATTCACTCGGCAAGCAGTGGGTGGCGGAACTTGGCTACATTGGAACGCATGCCATTCACCTGCGCGAGACGCGCGACGGAATTCAGTCGCTGGACGCCACGCCGAGCAATCCTGTCGTCGTGACCGATACCTCGGGCAACACCTACAACATCACAGCGAACACCTTTGCGAACGCGGTGGCGCGGACGCCGACGCCGGGACTGAACGGGTATAACGGCTACCAGTTGTTCGCCAACGACGCTTCGTCGTACTACCATTCGCTGCAGGCCACCGTATCGCGTCGCTGGGACCGCGGTTACTTCCAGGCGGCGTATACCTGGTCCAAGTCGATTGATACGACGTCGACCGGCAATACCGCTTTCAACACGGCGTACAACGATCAGAGCGACATCAACGCGTCGCGCGGCCTTTCCGATTTTGACCGTACCCACCGCTTTGTTGTCAGCTACGTTTACGATTTGCCGTTCTTCTCTCACGCGGAGGGTTGGAAGCACACAGCACTCGGTGGATGGAGCGTCAGTGGTGTTTCGATCTTCCAGTCGGGTACGCCGTTCTCGATTTTTGATTCCGGCGCAGCTACGGCGTTCCTCGGAGCGGGCAGCACCCCGCTCCTCGGAGCGAGTCTTGCAGAAGGAGCGACGATCCAGAGCGGCTACACGAGCGGCAATGTTCATGACCGTCTCAACGGTTATGTCGACATCAACAACTTCGTCCCAGCGGCTCTGCTGTATCCGACGCAATGCGACCAGACCAATTTCCCGGCCACGTACGATCCCAATTTCTGCGTGACCGGATTTGGAAATCTGGGGCGCAACGCGTACCGCGGCCCGTTCCAGCAAAACTGGGATTTTTCGCTCATCAAGAACTTCAAGTTCATGGAGCGGCAGAATCTGCGGTTTACAGCGGACTTCTTCAACATCTGGAATCACGCAAACTTCTCCAATCCCGTGGCAACCGATGTGGAGAGCCCGAGCAACTTTGGACAGATCGTCAGCACGAAAGGAGTACCGCGGTTGATTCAGTTTTCGCTGCGATATTCGTTCTAGGGCCGCGATCCAACGAACGTTTACCCGGGGACGCGGCTTGCTGCGTCCCCTTATTTTTTTGGTAAAGTGGACTGGCCAACAGGAGAAGAGCGAAAAATGAGCGAAGGAAACCCGAGAATTCCGCTGCTGGAGAAAGAAAATGCCGCACCGGAGACCGCAGCGTTATACGACGCGCTCGTTGCCCAGCGCGGCGTGGTGCCGAATATGTTCAAAGTGCTCTCCTACAATCCGGAAATTGCCAAAGGCATGGCAGGATTCTTGAAACCGTTGCTGAGCGATGGAGCGCTCAGTGGCTGGTACAAGGAACTTGTTGCGGTGCGCATTTCCGTCCTGCATAAGTCGGAATATGCGATCAAAGCGCACAGTATTTCCGCCAGCAAAAAGGGCGCCAGTGCCGAGCAGATTGCCGGCGTCGGAGAATTTGAAAAAGGCCCGTTCAGCGAAAAAGAGAAAGCGGGATTTCGGATTGCCGACAGGCTGCACGGGGGAGCCCGCGAGGTGGATGATGCCGCCTACGCGGGAGTCAAGAAATTCTTTGGCGACGCGGAAATTGTCGAGCTGTTTTTAACGGCGTCGGCCTTTGAATTGTTTCCGAGATTTATCGACAGCCTGAAGATTCCGGTGACGGCGATGCCCGCCGGGAAGTGATATCCTTCTGACGGGAAAAGACCCATGAGACCAATTGCATCCCGTGTTGCACAATTGAATGGCGAAGGGGCGCTGGCGGTGTTTATGCGCGCGAAGGAACTGGAGAAACAGGGACGTTCGATTATCCACCTGGAACTGGGTGAACCGGATTTTCACCCGGCGGCTCCGGTGGTGGACGCCATGCGCGATGCCGTGGCCGGGGGACGCGACCGCTATTGTTCGACGCGCGGAATACCGGCTTTGCGGGAAGCGATTGCGCAGTATCTGAAACGCACACGGCGCCTGGATGTGGCACCGGAAGAAATTCTGGTGGCTCCGGGCTGCAAGATGGCACTTTCCCTCGCGATGATGGCGCTGATTGAGCCGGGCGATGAAGTGCTGTATCCGGATCCAGGATTTCCCATCTATCCGTCGTTCACACGCGGACTGGGAGCAACCGCGGTTCCGTTTGGACTGGAAGAGCGAAATGAATTTCAGCCGGATATCAGGGAGATTGCGGCAAAGATCACTCCCAAAACGAAAGTATTGATTTTTAATTCGCCGAACAATCCAACCGGAACGGTGTTCAGCGATGAAACGCTGGAACGGATTGCCGATCTCGCGACCGGGCACGACTTGTGGGTGATTGCGGACGAAATTTACGCGCGGATCCTCTTCCGAGGCGAATACAGGTCAATTTCGTCTTTGCCAGGAATGGCCGAACGGACGGTCATCATTGATGGATTTTCAAAGAGTTTTGCGATGACCGGATGGCGACTCGGATACGCGGTCGCGCCGAAGCATGTGATCGATGCGCTGGACTTGCTGGTGTTGAATACGTTTACGTGCACGGCAGAATTTACGCAAGTGGCTGCGGTTGAAGCGCTGGCGGACACGACCCATGCCGTTGAGGGAATGGTGGCGGAGTACCGGAAGCGTCGCGACCTTTTTGTGGAGAAGCTGAACAAGATTCCCGGGTTCCGGTGTCAGTCGCCGGACGGCGCGTTTTATGCGTGGGTCAACATTGAGGAAACGGGATTGCCGGCAGAAGAAGTGGCGAGACTGATGCTTGAAGAAGTGGGCGTTGCGGGAATTGCCGGAGCAGCGTTCGGTCCTGGCGGCAAGAATTACCTGCGATTTTCGCTCGTGAGCGCGCGGAACCTGCTCGAAGAGGCTCTGGAGAGAATCGAGCGGCTGTCCCTGCGTTGGCGATCGCTGGCAGTTCGCTGAATTGCAAGAATTTGCCAGGGCAGGCTGACGTGCCCTGTACGGAAGCGCTTCTCGGGATTGGCGGACCATGAAATCATGAAACCTTCGATTCACAGGCTTTCAGCTGTTCTCTTGCTGGTCGCGACCGTGCTGGTCGGGTCCCCGGCGATCCGCGCGCAGGCCAGCCCCCTGGCGGGCACGGATGTCCGGAAAATATATGAGCGGTTGCTCAAGCAGATTGATCAAATTCCCATCTATGACAATCACTCGCACGCCACATTTCCCGACGATTCCGATATGGACGCGCAAGCGGCGCCGCCCGACGAGAGTTCCGTCCTGCGCCTGCGCGACACGAATCCGGAATTTGTCACGGCAGCCAAAGCCCTGTTCGGCTATCCGTACGACGATTTCACGCCGGAACATGCAAAATGGCTGATCGACAAGAAGAAAGCCGCCGAGGCTGCAGGAAGTACGGCCTATTGGAACGGCATTTTGGACCAGCTGAATATCGAAACGTGCCTGGCGAACCGTGTGGCGCTTGCGCCGTACCTGGATCCGAAGCGTTTTCACTGGGTATTTTTCGTGGATTCTTTTCTCTTCCCTTTCAACAACCGCGACCAAACCGGACGGAATCCGGACATGGGCGTGTATATTCCGCTGCAGGAAAAAGTACTGGCGCGTTACAAGAAACAGGAAAACGTAAACGTTTTGCCGGCCGATTTGGCGGGTTATGAAAATTTCGTTCGCCAGACGCTCGCGGACAATCAGAAGAAGGGCGGCGTAGCGATGAAGTTTGAGGTGGCGTATTTCCGCAGCCTCTTTTTTTCCGACCCGCCTCGCGAAAAAGCAGAAACCATTTACGCCAAGTACCATGCCGGGGGAGTGCCTACCGCGGAGGAATACGCTGTTTTTCAAGATTACATTTTTCGCGTGCTGGTCGCCGAAGGCGGCAAGCTGAAACTGCCTCTGCACTTTCACAGCGCAGTGGGGATTGGCGACTATTTCAGCCTGAGCAACGGCAATCCGCTAAACCTGGAAAATGTTTTGCGGGACCCGCGCTACAAAAGCACGAACTTTGTGCTGATTCACGGCGGCTACCCGCACACGCTTGAGATGATCTGGATGACGGCAGCCAAAAACGTATACACCGACTCTTCGCTGATGGGCTATTACGTGTATCCGTCAGAACTGAAAAATATTCTGAAGCAATGGATCTCGTTGTATCCGGAGCGAATGATGTTTGGCTCGGACGCGTTTCCGTTCAACGATGCGGTGGGAGCCGAAGAGACCTTCTGGCTGGCGACGCGGTCGGCGCGAACCTCAGTGGCGGCCGCTCTGGCCGAGCTGGTGTCAGAAGGGGCATTCACGGAGCCCCGGGCGCTCGAACTGGCGCACCTGTATCTGCACGACAACGCAGCTAAGTTGTATGGAGGAAAACCATGAGCGGTCCTGCGGAAATGAAATACATCGCGTGGAAAAACGTGGTACGCGAGCCGTTAAACCCCTTGATCGATCGCGAAATGGTTGTCGGCGACAAGCTGATGCTGGCGCGCGTGCTGATGAAGAAGGGGGCGCACGTGCCCTTGCATCATCATCACAACGAGCAAGTCACCTACATCCTCGAAGGTGCACTGAAATTTTCCATCGACGGCAGGGAAATTGTTGTGAAAGCCGGCGAAGTCCTGTGTATTCCTCCGCATATGCCGCATGAAGCGTGGGCGCTCGAAGATACGGTCGATCTGGATGTGTTTAATCCGCCGCGCGAAGATTGGCTGAACAAGACCGACGACTACTTGCGGCACGGCCGCTAGCCGGCTCGGGAACCTGGCTGGCGGGAGGGCCCGGCGCCCCTTCCTGATTCGTGCTTTTTCTGCGAAAGAAGATAGACAAACACCAGCCCGGTTGATTACCGTAGTTACTGGCTAAATGCAGGCGTGGGGCCAGCCCTGAGGGGAATACGATGAATAGGCTATTGGTACTGGGATTCGCGTTATTGGGCAGTGTGTCGACGGCAAAGGCTCAAGACGCCGTCAATGTTGCCGCGAATCAGAATTCGGCAGGCGACTTTGCTTTGACATCGGCGGCACAACCGGTCGCCAGCCGCGCGCTCCGTCTTTCCAGCTCACAACTGGCCTTGGCTGATATGGCTCTCGCTTCCGCGCGGCCTGCAGAAGCCCCGATCGTTGAAACGGCCCTTCCGGCTGCTGCAAGCATGGCGGAGCCGGCTCCTACCCCGAAATTTCTTTACGGCGGCCGCGACGATTATCGATTTCAATTGGGACTCGGTTTCGCCTGGACCCGTTTTCGTTCCCAGCAGTTCAATGCCAGCGCCATCGGGCTAAATACGTCGCTCTCCTACTACACCAATGACTGGTTCGCTGTGGAAGGAAGTGTGTCCGCTGGCTTTGCCCCTGACCTGCCGGGTGGCGATCACGTGAAGTTGCTGTTCTACGGCATCGGCCCGAAGATCGCGTGGAGACAGCGCCGCTGGGAGCCGTGGATGCATGCCCTGGTTGGCGGAGTTCACGAACAGCCGCAGACTGCTGCCGGCGGACGAAACGCTTTCGCGCTCGAAGCAGGCGGCGGCGCTGACTATCGAATCAATCCGCGCTTGTCTGGCCGCTTGCAGGCAGACTGGATTCGTACCAGCCTCTTTAGCGCAACGCAAAACAATTTTCAGTTAACGGGTGGAATCGTCATCCACTTCTAGCCACGCGAAAATCTCCAGACTCTAATACACCCCGTGCCTTGCGCCTGTGGCTGCCAGCCGTCCGTCTTCTGCGGAAAGTTGATAGTCCTCGCCGCCTGCGCCCGTCCACTCTCGTACGTTAAACGAAGCTCCGGTTGGAGCGCGGTGAACGGCAACGCCATCCAGGCGCAGTTGCGTTTTTCGTTTGCAGGACGCGGGCGGATTTTTCAGCTCCAGAAAGTAAACCGGCCCCGCGCCAACCACCTTGCCTTGGCCGTCCGGTTCCAGAAGCACCGCTGCGTTCTCTTCAACCGCGATGGCGCGAACTTGTGCAGCCCATCCGTCCTGGACGATGCGCGCGAGAAAAACCAGCAGACGCCCCATACGGTCACGTTTGACGAAGTGGGTATCCGTAATGGTCCCGACCAGCAAGGGAATGTGCAGGAAATCACGGGAGATGGTCACTTTGTTTCCGTAGGGATCGGCGAGCGCTTCCGGGGAATGAATGGTGTCAATGATGGACGCGAAGGAGAACTCGCCCAAGACGGCCAGTCCGGCGCTGGAACCGCCAAGGGGCTTGCCGGCGGAGATGTGGCGATTCAGTGCGTCCTCGACCGGAGTGTCCTGCCAGAAGCGCACATAGCTCGATTGATCGCCGCCTGCAATGAAGATGGATTCGGCTTGGTCGATTTTTTCGAGCAGTTTTTTATCGGTGGAATCTTCACGGTCATCAAAAACGATGGTGGCCGCAGAATTCAGCGGACACATTGCTTTCATCTCTTTGTTGACCTGCCGCGCGTAGTCGTCTTCGGTGTTGGCGCGCAAAATCAGAAAGTCGCCGCCGCTGGCGCGATCGCACAGGAATTTGAAGGCAACTTCCTGTTTGCCGCCGCCGCCCATCAAGGCAAATCCAGCTTTGGCTTTGGTAGCCGCATCCGCGGAGTTTCCTTCGCGGAAGTATTTCCATTTGGCAGATGCCGGCGAAGCAACGGCAGTGCAGC
>Ga0193726_1002155_pt1 | contig 13775 bp, 20 predicted proteins | sample H2c1metaG_FD_144928 | JGI IMG/M metagenome (GOLD analysis project Ga0193726, IMG submission 144928) | Soil microbial communities from a riparian zone of the East river system, Colorado, United States - H2c1 | ecosystem: Environmental > Terrestrial > Soil > Riparian zone | place: USA: East River... | reverse complement strand
TGGTCACGGAGGCAGTTCGTGGCGAAGGCGGACTGCTCACCAACCGAGCGGGTGAGCGTTTCATGCAAAAATATGATCCCAAGCGCATGGAGCTTTCCACCCGCGACGTCGTCGCGCGAGCGATCTACACCGAGGTCCGCGAAGGACGCGGGACCGAGCACGGTGGGGCTTTTCTCGACATTTCACACAAGCCCGCCGAATACGTAAAGCGAAAATTGCCCAGCATGTATCACCAGTTCAAAGAGCTGGCGGACGTTGATATCACCCAAGACCCGATGGAAGTCGGACCCACCTGTCATTACATGATGGGAGGGATTCGAGTCGAAGCCGAGACCGCGCAATCTTCGGTTGCGGGATTATTCGCTGCCGGGGAAGCTGCAGCCGGACTTCACGGTGCGAATCGTCTGGGGGGAAACTCACTCTCCGATCTCCTGGTATTTGGCCGGCGCGCGGGACTCGCCGCTGCCGAGCAGGCGAAGAAAACGGTGGCGTCCCGGGTGGATCCGGCGCAGGTCGCTGCGGCTGAGCGCGAGATGCTCACCCCATTCGAACGGAAAGACGGAGAAAGTCCCTACGCCCTGCATCGTGACCTGCAGCAGGTGATGCAAGCTCTGGTGGGAATCTTCCGCACCGAGGAAGACCTGCAGTCGGCGCTGGACAAGATCGAACAACTCCGCGAGCGGAGCGAAAATCTTGCGGTAGAGGGCTCCCGCATGTTCAATCCGGGATGGCATTTGTCCCGCGATCTGAAGTCCATGCTCACGGTTTCCCGAGCCGTGGCCGAGAGCGCTCTGGCCCGGCGCGAGAGTCGCGGCGCGCATAGCCGCATCGACTATCCCGATTACGATGCAACTTGGGGCCAGCAGAACAATCTCATATCGAAACAGGGCGGCACGATGAATTTGCGTCAGGTGGCGACGGCGGAACTGCCGGATGATTTGAAACCATTGCTCGAAGAAAAAAAGTGAAAGGGGTTTAGCCATGGCTGAAGCAACCCTGAGAATTTTTCGAGGCACGCGCGAGAGCGGCGAAACCGTCGAGTACCGCGTGCCCATCACCCCGGGCATGGTCGTGTTGGACGCGATCCATCACGTACAGGGCCATCAGGCGCCGGACCTGGCGGTGCGCTGGAACTGCAAAGCCGGCAAGTGCGGATCGTGCTCGGCGGAGGTGAACGGCCGTCCTCGTCTGACCTGCAAGACCCGCATGGATTCTCTTCCGGCGGACAAACCGGTCACGGTGATGCCCATGAAATCTTTTCCGGTGATCAAAGACCTGGTCACCGACGTATCGTGGAACTACCAAGTCAACAAGAAGATCCCGCCATTCCAGCCGCGTCCCGGGGTCGAATGGAAGATGCAGCAGCAGGACATCGATCGCGTGCAGGAATTCCGCAAGTGCATTGAATGCTTTCTCTGTCAGGACGTTTGTCACGTCCTGCGCGAGCACGACAAGAAAGAGCAGTTCGCCGGACCGCGTTTCTTTGTTCGCGTGGCAGGCCTGGAAATGCACCCGCTGGATGGAGTTTCGCGCACCAAGCTTCTGAAGGACGAACTTGGCGTCGGGTTGTGCAACATCACCAAGTGCTGCACCGAAGTCTGTCCCGAGGAAATCCACATCACCGACAACGCCATCATCCCGTTGAAGGAACGTGTCGTGGATGACTTTTACGATCCCGTCCTCATGCTGGTGAGAAAAATCACGGGTGCGGGGAAGGCTTCGAAGGAACCATCTGCAACCAAGTAGAAGTTAAGGAGTCCTATGGAATTCCAGCTCAAGGCAATCTCTCCGGAAGGCGTGGACGCCGCTCTGTCCAAAGCCGAACTATACCGCCTGCTCAACGAGCCGGAGGAAGCCGAATCCATCTGCCAGGACGTGCTGGCGGTGCAGCCCGGACATCAGCTGGCGCTGCGGCTGCTGGGATTGGCAATCACGGACCAGTTTTCCGGAACGCCGTCGGATCGTTATTCCGAAGTAGAAAGAACTTTTCAACAGCTCACCGACAACTACGAGCGGCGCTATTATTCAGGATTGCTGCACGAACGGCGAGCCAAGGCCCAGCTTCGTGCGGGTCGGTCGCCGCACACGCTAATGGTCCTGCTGGAAGAAGCGATGCGCTGCTACGAGAGCGCAAGCGAAATCCGCCCCACGGGCAATGACGAGGCCATTCTGCGCTGGAATCGCTGCGTGCGCCTGATTCAAAGCCGCGCGGACTCAGTCTGGCATCGCGAAGTTGAAGTCTTCGAGACTGGCGACAGCGCACCCTAGCGCCCAACCCGGGATCCAATCGGTGGACTACGAGTCTGGTATTTCGGAGTTTGTGCTGCGGGGTCCCCGGGGATTTCACCGGAGGTTGGGGGATGGCGGCCACCCGAGTCGAGGGTCCCCGGGAGAGTCGCTTGCGGAAATGCCCAATCACAATCCCGCTAGGTTGCGGTGGGATTTGGCAGACGCGTCCGGATCGACCAGAGTTCTTCAGGCTGGGTGAGGGCAAACGCGGCAAAGCAAAGCGCCAAAACCGAGTGTTCCAGGGAAGCGCCCAAGTATTGCCAAAGGCGGGCGTTCGGGCCGGGATAATTGGCGGACAATAGCAAGCTCGTCATATAGGTCACGCCGCATAAACTTGCTGTTCGCACCAGGAGTCCAAGCACCAGCGCGATGCCAATCGCCATTTCGCCGTACGCCACCAGAAACGCGATGATTGTGGCGTGGGGAAGCACGAAGTTTTTCAGGACGGGAACCATGAACGGGTAAGCACCGTCCGCGAGAAAGCGGTTGATCCAATACTGGAACCCGCCCTCGGTCGTGAACTGTGCGCCAAAGACCTTGTATTCAGCGAGAATGAGAAAGAGCAAACCGACTGCCAGGCGAAGTCCCGTAAGCGTCTGGCTCGCTGATCTCGCCATTCTCGATCGACGGACGGGGACCGGCACCGCCCGCCACTCTCCGTTCTTGCGCAATGCGCCTAGTTCAGTAGGAGCTTACCACCAGACGCGAGTTCCGAGTATAACCCGGATTTTCCCTGCACCCATTTGCTCTCAACCCAGACTCCGCGCGGCTTTGGGCGGTTCATGCCGGGTTGCTTAACTGGAGACCGCCATTTGACAGGAGGGATTTTGGTGTTACAACCGTAGCTGTAGGTCCAAATCAGTTGCTTTTGCTTCCGGAGGCGCCATGCGGCATCTTTTACCGACCCTTCTTACACTTTGCGCGGTGGTTTTACTCGGTGGTTGCGGTGGCGGGAAAAACCCGGGATTTGGGGGTGGCGTACCCGCTGTGACCCTCGCCCCGACGACCTTAACCTTCAGCGACAGCGCGGGCCCAGCCCAGACGATCACCCTCACCAACTCGGGGACGGTGCCGCTCAATATTATGACCATAACCGCGAGCACGAACTTCTCGTCCGATTCCACCGCCTGCCCGGTCACTCTGGCTGCCGCAGCCAATTGCGTGATCAACGTGACATTCACTCCCACGGCCACGAATCGTCCTCTCAACGGCACAATTACCTTTACCGACAATGCCGCCAACAGCCCGCAGACCGTTGCCCTGACCGGCATCAACTAGTTCGGAAGCGAGCCGTGAGGTCTTGCCGGTGCGGGCTGAGGTTCGGCGTTTCTAAAAACAGAAATAGAGACACCTTCCTGCAAAGCGGGCAGGCAATTTCGCCGGGACCCCCGCGCCAGTGTGATCGCTCGGGGCGATAGGAGTTGAAGCTTACGCGCCTGCGCCGCAGGCAAACTGCTTACCTTATGGGATTGAACTGCTTGGGTCTACTCAAACCAAACCGTTTCGCCGAGTACGGCTGGCCGCGCGCGAAGCCAGCGCCCTGGCGCCGGGCAATCCTGTCCTGGGGAAACCAGCGAGTTCGCAATCGCGTAGGTCCAGAGCGCGATCCGGCTCTGTTCCCCAGTCTTACGCATTAGTTTTGCCGAGGTGGGCTTTTCACGGTGCGAACCTCGATGCCCAGGGGACAAGCGATATCCTTGTTCGATCGACCCTCGACCAGCATTTCCAGGACTTCCCGTTCGCGCACCGTGAGAGTCTCGCAGCCACGGGGGAGAGGGCGCCCCACTAGACCGGCTGCTCGTTCAACAAACATCGATATTACCCGGCGCGAAATCCACGCTGAGCCTTGACTCACTGCACGGACGGCGCGAACAAACTCGGCGGCTGAAGCGGCTTCGTCCACATAACCCTTGGCGCCGGAGGCAACGGCTGCAACAATGGTCTCTTCGCACATCCCCGAACCTACCGCGATGATCTGCATGCGAGGATAAGATGCCCTCAGTCTAGCCACATCATCAAACGAGTTCCGCTCCCGCCGGTTGCCCAGCAGGATGACGTCAATTTGCTCAACGCGTTCAATATTAGGGGACGAGGCATAGATCAGATCGAAGTCCTCCTCTCGAGCCCAGGAATGTACGGAAACCGATCAACCTCAAAGGATCGCTATCGACTACGCGGACGGCTGGTCTCTCGGACTTTTTACTTGAAATCATAGAATCCTTGAATCCTTACCTCGCGCGAGGTCGAAAGCAAAATCTGCCGAACCTGGGACGGAACGACGAAGCGGTACGGCATCCAGGTAGTGCTTGTTCGTTCACATTCGTGCTTTCGCGTTGGTCAGCACGGCTTCGACCGCCTGAATTAGAATCGCCGAGTTGTTCTCCAGGGATTTCTCTGATTTCACAAAAAACGCGGCTGCCCCTTCTTTCAGGAGCTTGGCTTCATTGGCTTGACCGAGTCCGCTCAGCACGATCACGGGAATGTGCTTTACGAGCGGGTCGCCTTTGAGAGCTCGAAGGACATCGAGTCCTGACACCTTGGGCAACATCATGTCGAGCAAAATGAGATCTGGGGCGTTCTCGCACGCGGAGCGGAGTCCTTGCTCGCCGTCCCCCGCGTGGATGACACTGTACCCCGCCTTGACCAGCGCGCGCTCATTTGCAAGCCGCTGGAATTTGCTGTCTTCGATTAAGAGTATTTTCACGTTAGCTCCCGGGTCATTCTCTCCTCAAGCCATACGAGCGATGTGCATTTCTGGTCCGATGCGCTCAAAGAGTCAGCCAGTTTGTTTGCCTGTTCTAGCCTGAGACCACCCCAAGGATCAAAGTTCAGCCCAGGGTTCGGTACTGACACAGCTTCACCGAAAGACTGCAGAGCGATGGTGGGGCGCCCACCTCATCTTTCTTTTTGGCGATGAAACGACATGTCCCGCGCCCGATTCCCATATCCGGCATGTGAACCTCGAAGCGTGGTGAAACCATCGACTTGTAATCCAAGGAACTCCCGCTCCCTTTTTCTGCGAGTCACCAGTATCAAACTCCAGACGGCAGAAAACTGATCAGAATTGACCGTCTTGCAGATTAGTGAACGGCAGAGATGAACAGAAATACTCGAGGAGGCCGACGGCTGGGTTTACCGCTTTCTACGTACTGTAGTTTGCCACAACTCTTGCCACCTTCCCGATCGCTGACAACTCCATAAACTCTGCCGTGCGCGTCCCCTTGTGGTTGGTGTAGTAGAGCACCAAGCTGTTTACGCCCCACAGCACGTCCGCGAGGCGAAAGCTGAGTTCCGGGTAGGCGTCGAGTCCTCGCCGAAAGTAGGCTTTCAAGCTCGCCTTTCCTACCACCCTCCCATCCGATGTCCCCAATAGCTGGGCGGCAACTGGCGAAGTCAACTCGACTGCATCCTCATAATGGCTCATGATCAGGTCCAAATCATGAGCGTTCCAGGCCGCGACCCAAAGGTCAGCCAGATCCCATGCCTCATCTCTCGTCATTGCCGGTTCCCCGATCGAAGAATCATGATTCGAATCGATTCTATAGGTGCCCGATGGATGGCGAGGAAAAAAACGCCGAGATGGGTAGGGCGACGAGCCGATGGGCAAAACAGCAGTAAAGTGGCGGCCCGTCCCCACTCGCTCCATTTTCGATGCCAATAAAAAGCCGAACTGTTTGAGTCCGGCTGAAGAGAGGCGGGGTGAGTGTCTTCCTGAATCGAATGCGCCCGTTGTTCCAGGACAATACGGTATTACCCGAGCAATTTTAGAGGGAGCCTATCCAGCCCCTTCGAGCTTGAGCTGCCCATTCCTGCTGCTCTTTGTGGAGTGAGCGCATTTTGTTTAGGGCGTCTTGGATTGCCTGATTTTCTGTGTCGTGAGGCCCCGGCAAGTCTCTCAACTCTTCAACACGGTTGAATATTTCGTGGCGGGCGTCAAGTAATCGAGTGGCCATTGTGTTCGGGTCCATCTCCAGTAGAGCTAGCTGATAAAGTACGACCCATCTTTGCGCCTGGACGGCCATGCGACACCTTTCTAAAATGACCTTGGAGCTAACCGATGAGTTATAACTTTGTTGATAGAAAGGATCCATACAGTGTTTTCCCGAGGCAAAAAATGATGCTTTATCGCAGGCCGGCCTGTCCTGTATCGAACAGTCTTTGCCTTGAATCTCTTTTCTTTTTCGCGCCTTAGTTGACATTTGAGCGTCTTGGCGGCCTAGCCGCGACCCAGCAGACCCTCCCGCTTACACCGTCTGTTTGATGCCGGACACTATGCATCTAGACAGGCGGTCATAACGATTCCGCTATGCAAAGGTGAAACGAAAGAACGGGATGCAACTATCGGAACAGGCCACCACGGAGCAAACCCCGGTGAAGTTGCTACAGCTCATCAAGGAAATAGGCGCGCTACTTGCGGCGAAACAAGAGCGGCTTAAGAACAGACCTAAAAGCGACTAACTGAGAAAATTTTTGAACGGTTTGGCTCCTGCCTTAGAATTCCGGCCCGGTAGAAATTCCGGGTAAACAGTTGATTTTATGATTGGTCGGGGCGAGGAGATTTGAACTCCTGACCCCCGGTGCCCAAGCTATGGGTGCTATCTCAGAAGGGTTGCTCTCATTGCAAACGACTTACCTACAGCAATCGAGCTGGGCAAATCATAAGGCAGGTGGGCTATAAAGGCAACTGATTTATGAAGTACTTTCTCTCAACAGGCAGGCGCAGATTCATGGCTGCTTTCATCTCAGCATGCGTCATATATCTGCCCTTCATCTTGTTGCACTCACCACAGCAGGGAACTGAGTTCTCCCAGGTGTAGTCGAGTTCATTGTTCATACGGTCGATTCCATGACCACTCCTTGGCAGCTCAGACCCACAGTAGGCACAGGATCTCCCACGGAGAAACTGGAACTGCTCAAAGGTCAGGGTCATCTCCCTACCTTTCAATCTTGCCTTGGTCTTCAGGTGCGAATACAGCTCCGTGTCACTGCGATGGTAGTCAGGGCTGGACCGTAGCGCTCTCATTCTCCTGTTACGCGCGTCTTTGCTTTCCATACCTCCATTATAATAAGCAAGAATTGTGTTCCAAAGGGAGCTTTATGCGAGTGTATGAAGAAGGAATGGCAAGATGAGGTTCGTGGACTGTCTATTTTCTTGCTGTAGCTCGGTCGAGCATCTTGTCAAGGTTTCTGCAATGCTTGTCCGTGGTAGGAGTATTGCCAAACGCTTCACCCGGCATTTGTTCTTCCATGTCGAGACAGCGTTTGTATTCACTAACGCGATAAGGGGAGGCTTCCCAAGTGACTTGTGCTAGATGATAACGAAGATTAAAGAATTCATGATTACTGGACGCTGTGTTCGCGGCTATTACTGCTTGTGCATCCCTAAGGCCATCGGCACTCGCCTTCGCCTTCGCATCCCACACTTGCCAGATGATGAGCCCGCCTCCCACCAACAACGTGAGTAGGATTGCCCACAATAATTTCTTCATGTCCGCTATCTCCTCGATGTCGCGTGAGCCTGAGACTTCTTAGAAGCCAAAGCCTGCGTTGCATTAAGCAAAAACCACCCGAACATTGAGGGAGCGGGGGTCGGTTTACCGTCCTTGCCTGGCATCAGGATGTTGAATACTTCCGGTATCCCTTTTCCGGTTTTCCGAGAGAACCCGATACCGTCCTGTCGTCCATCGAAGCTGATAATGTGGTCGAAAGGGACACGGAACGTCGTATGCTGACCGCCGAAATACATGGCTCCCGTCGTGAGTAGCATTCCGCCGTAATCAATTTCTTTCATTGCCACTTGTTCCACCTGTTGCCCCTTGAAGCCGCCGAAATGGGAGTAAACGCCCGGGGCTACACGGAGACTCAAGCCGCTGTAAGCACCTACGCGAGACCTCGTAGTCTTTTCCTGTGAGTAGACAACGCTACCAAAGAATGCGATGGGGACGTCTCCCGACTCAAGATTGAACGGATTTTGAGAAGTCATGACGTTCTCGTAGAGTTCCTTGACGTCATGGACTATAGCCCAGAGAACAAGGCTGAGCGAGGCACAGCGGAAGCCATCTGTTTTACTCAAGCCCTGTGCAGTAAAACCGAATTGCTTACACAAGCCCATTAAAGCAGTCTGTTTCTCAAGGGAAAGAAGTTCGCGTAGCGAGACCTCGTTTACAGCGGTGCTCCAACTTTCCGCGATGGCAGCATTGGCTGATTCTCTCGGTATCCGCTTGTCTGTAATCACCTTTTCGATGCTGGACTGTATGGCCGGAGTGCCCCCTTTTGCAACCTGCTCGACTGCGGAAGCCATGGTGGATTTAATTTGAGCCACCCCGGTCTCGACCGCCTCAACGCAGGCGGCATGAACACCTTTGAACCACCCAGCACTTTCACCGCACAATTTACAGTTACCCATCTCGCTCCTTGTAGATGCTCAAGGAGTATCAGCCCGGGGATGTCGGGGTCAATTGCCCAAAGGCGTATGCCCAGTGCGCGACAATCGGGCTCAGAGCACAGGCAGCATTCTTTGTGGCATGAGTTGTAGAAGTCCTCCACAGATGACCCACTCAGCATGGAGAGATGACGCTGGAGAGCCTTCAAGTTCTCTTCGGTCAGGATCTCATCTTGACGAGGATCGGGCTTCCTCTCCATCTAGGGAAGATTAGCATATTCGTCTTTTGTTCGCCAGCGCTTGCCTCACTTTACTTTGCCTTGGATCTCATGAATAACCTCTACAGCCTTATCGAAGCCCGTACTGGTGAGCGTGTACCCTTCCTTCACCGAGCCATCGATCAATCTTCGCTTCCACAGAGAGCCCAGACCGTTTCGGATCTGCAGATCCGTTATCCGATTAAGGGACTCCTTCATCGTTTGCTTGCTGGTCACGGTTCCGTAATGACTGTGCAACAGGATAAGTATTTCCTCGGATGGCTGGACATTATGAAGGACCAGACGCCGGAAACCGGTGTCTTCAACGAGTCCACCAACTGGAGCATTAATCAAGGCGATGAGTCTCCCGGCTTCTTGCATGGTGAGTCCACTGACATTCCTCAGGATCTCAGCCAGAAGCCACTGAGCGCCGTGCAGAAGGTAGAGAAGGTCGTATTTGTTTGTGTCAACGCTGCCTTTATGGAGAATGTTTCGTTTGCTACGAAGTGCGTACATGCCTCGTGCGATCCGAGCACCGCAGATACGCAAGCCGTCATCCAGCGCCGAGGGGCGAGATTCAACGTTCTTCAGATACTGCTCGATCTCAGGCTTCGCGGAGAACTTGCCCGTCTCCAGGAACTCCATGATCTGAACAACAGTCTCGATCAGCTTTCCACTTGATGACCTGCCAAGAGTGTTCGTCGCCACATCCTGGCGTAACTGGACGAACTCGTTCACGATGTCCTCGCTCAGCTTCTGAGGAATCTTATGCGCTAGGGACATTATCAGTAAGTCTTTTTCCACGCCTTCTCCCCCCACCTTGGAGCCATTGGACCTCCGGCATTATGTGCCATAATACTGATAGAGTAAACAGCATGGATGCCTACAAGTTACGGATCAAACTAGAATCTGATGAGTTTGAGGCGGAAGGCTCTCAAGAGTTTGTCGAGAAACAGCGGGACATTTTTCTCGACCGCATTGAGCAGATTGAATCTCCCACCGGCGGACCGCACCAAGGAAAGCCCGTCATCGATTCTAAGAAGAACCAAAAGAAGAATCCTGCGGGACATTCTCCTGTAGACCCGAAGACTCCGCCTCCGTCCACGCCGCAAAACCTTCCAATCAGTGTCGCAGACATGAGCAAGATTGTTCAGCAGACAGATAACCTTATCACTCTTACTGCAATGCCTGCAGGAGACAACGCAGAGGGAGATAGTTTATTGCTTCTTCTGCTTGCACACAAAATCCTGAGGAGCGAAGATTTAATCCAAGCTGGAGATCTCGTAGCAGGAATGAAACAGTCAGGATTTCACACTGTCGGTCGGTTAGATAGAGTTACGCCGAAGATCGAGAAGTCTTTTGTGAGTAGTGTTGGCTCCCGAAAAGGCAAGAAGTATCGGCTCCTAAATCCGGGCATCCTCAAAGCTAAGGAACTGGCTGAGAAGCTGATAGGCACGGTCAGCTGAATACGAATGCGTCAGGTTCCTACCATTGCGCTGTTGTTTTTGACACTCGTCCCTGGCCTGAGTGCTCAGAAGAGCCCTGCTCCATCCTTGAAGGAAACTGAGGATTGGATTATCAACACGCTTGAACACGGAAACGGCGAGGTTGGGTATGGATATTTTGCCGAAGAGTACCCTGACAGGAAGGACAACACTTACTTTACAAGCCGCGTCGCCTTTAATGCGTGTGAAATGAAGATTACGACTCACACAACAGGAGGGGGAGTCGGCAAGCATTCTGACTTGATTGACACCATGAATCTAAAAGACCTAGACCCTCATACGATTGTCGTGCTACCAGCTGCGAAGAAATATGGCGGAATGGCGTGTCCCCTGGAAGGCGACTGTGATGAGGCAACGGTTGCAGTTTCAACGAGAGATTCAAAATCGCTTATACATAGTGAACTTGACAGCATCAAGGACTCTCACGAACAGGCCACTATCTTGGTCACCGATGTTAGCTACGCCAAGAGGTTAACACACGCACTCGCTCGTGCAATCGAGCTGTGTGGTGGAAAGCCTTCCGCATTCTAAGATGCTCGTTAATATCCTTCTCCACCATGCCATGCCGTCTTCGCACCAGCGTTCGTGGCTACACGGAGGGTCGAGAACTGCGTGGGGTCTTGATCTTTGGGGACCAGCAGAACGAAGTAATACAACGTGCCATGGGTTGCTAGGATGTAGTCACGCATTGGAGAAGTCACTTGAACGTCCATGGGTGTGTTTGCATCTCTTATGTCAAAGGCATTTGTGAACCGGATATTCTTGTTATCCTGCTCATCGACTTGTCCATCGTAAACGAAGCAGCCAGCAGATACTTTGTATTTCCTTTGGTATCTCAGAAGCCGTTTACCGTTTACCACGACCTCGCAACGTGATGCGTTGGTTGCGTGTCCGTAGGATGCGATCAATTGGGGCTTTTCATTCTGCACCCAGATATCCTCTTCACTGGAACGCAAGTAGATGTCGTATCCAACCAATCCCCAGGTGAGCAAGAGGAGAGCCATCCAGACTGGGAGCTTGGGCAAGCCAGGCTTTTCGTGAGCGTACACACCGTAAGCCGTCACGAGGAGTCCGACTACGCTCATAGCAATGGCGTAGTTCACTCGTTCGCCGCCATCGTACCAGCCGTATGCCCCGACTCCAAGAATCGTGAGTCCGAACCAAGCGGTAGCTTCTTTCCATGGCATAGGAAGCACTATCCTACACCAAACAAAGGACATGCAGCAAAAGCAAGGGCTGGTCTCGATTGAGACCAGCCCAGACTTTGGAGGGATAACACAACATCTGTAACCCTTCTTAGTATAAGGAGGGTCGGGCTCCTCTACCATTTACCGCTATTCCATTTATCGCTCCATCCTTGGTTCTTGAGCCCAGCTAGTTGTTTCTTCCTCTGTTCAGGAGTCTTGTGAGCCCACCGCTTCTTGGCTACATCACTGGTATGACAAAGCTGCAGGTTGTCGAGACATTTCTGTTGTACTGCTGGCTGCATACCATCCCAGGCTTTCTTAGCAGCTTCACTGGTATGACCCTTCTTGGCAGGTGTCTCTTTCTGTTTAGGAGTCCTTTGAGCCCAGCGCTTGGTACGACCCTTCTTGAGACCTTCGAGGCACTTCTCTCGTTCCTCTGGCTGGATGGTTTCCCATCCCTTCAAGGCATTCTTGGAGCGGTCGATTCCGGCATGCCAACGAAGCATCCATGTCGCCCTGATTTCCAGGCTCATCAAACTCCATCGTTTGATACCTGCTTGACGATTGCGTTCTAGCGATGCAGGCGATGCCCTTTCATCAGCTCTCTTGTATCTGAGCGAGTAGTCGAAGGCTTTACCGTCACTCTCGTACTTGATGATCAGTTCCAGTTGCTCACCAGCATTGACCAGGAAGTCTGTGCGTTCACCGACCGTCATGCCCAAGCCAGCGTCTTTGAGAATCTGCTCCCATTCGTTGACCAGCTCTTCGTCAGCGGTCTCGATGGGCATAATCTCACCTACGTCTTCTCATCTGCTCTTTCTTAAGTTGATGGTTTGCACATAGGTTTGTAAGCCAGCCGGGAAACCGTGGCTGATGACCCAACGATGGATGCTGCTACCAGCCCTTCTACGTCCACCTGATTGACGATTCTTAGCGCCGTCGTCTTTGATGTGGTCCAGTGTGAGCATGTCCAGGTCCACCACCTCACAATGTGGCCACCTGCATTGCAGCGTCTTGTTCTTACCGTAATATGTGAGCACTCGGAGCTTGTCCAGCAGCCGTAGGAATGTGGCTTGCTTGCTCAAGGGTTACGTCCAGAACTTTAGCGTCTGGAACGAGCCTACAATCTGATGGCTCTCAGGCTGAGTGCAGATCTCGTCTTTGAACCACTGACGAGTGATCTTCTGGGTGTCACCCCAATACAATGCTTTGGCGCGGGTGACAACGTTCATGGTTGGATCATTCGCAGAGCCGTCGTAGATGCCGTCAATCACGCTGCGTAGTTGGGTGAACTCTGGATCTTGGATGTCTGGATATTCTTCGATCAGGTCAGCTGCCTCACGCGCGTTGAACACTGGATTCCTGGCGATGACCGTTAACCAGTCGCCCCAGCCAGCTCGCTTGCGATTGGAGATTACGTGGGCAATGCACTCCATTGCGTGGAAGCCGCCATACATCTTGCCTTCACGCCATGCGAGTAATGCTACCTGTCCTTTGATGAAGTCTTCGCTACTGAGTGCCATCGGTTACCCCGTGCTCATTGCTGTCTGTTGGACGAGAGGACTCGTCCTCGGTGAGAAGGGAACAGTTCGTGGAGTCGGCTGGTCGAGCTTGAGCGGATACGTGCTGCCTTCCTTGGTGCTGATGCGATCCACCGGATATTTCTTCGAGAGTGATTCCCAGACATGACTTGCTTCTGGGCTTACCACTCCACCTGAATGGAGTTCGGTGGCACCGCTTTCACGCGCGTGCTGAACAAGTCTTTCGTACATGCCCTTACCCACCCCCTGCTTCTGCATATCAGGATGTAGGTCAGAGTCGTTCACCCGCCAGGAACTGGGATTATTAGCCTCAGCCTTGGCAGATACAGAGCCAACCTTTACACCATTGACTTGGGCAGCGACCGAATGGTCATGAATGAGTGCACCAGGCGTAGTCGTGGCTTTGTAGACGGGCTCAATCTTGACCTTGGAGGGGACTGCACTTGCAGCCTTACCTGCATTCTCAGCAGCTTCAACTCCGATGCCCAGCTTCTGGGCAGCCTTCGATGTAGCGCTTCCACCTAACTAATAAGGTGGAAGCGATAAGACCTGTGCCAGCTCCCAGTCCTCCAGCGATGTCGCCGGTACCGGTACGCTCACCAGCTTTAGCAGCG
>Ga0193726_1002154_pt1 | contig 13775 bp, 10 predicted proteins | sample H2c1metaG_FD_144928 | JGI IMG/M metagenome (GOLD analysis project Ga0193726, IMG submission 144928) | Soil microbial communities from a riparian zone of the East river system, Colorado, United States - H2c1 | ecosystem: Environmental > Terrestrial > Soil > Riparian zone | place: USA: East River... | reverse complement strand
ATGGCGAATGACTGGCTGAAATCCGCGCCGCCGGAGGCAAGGCTGTTGATGTACGGCGCCTTGGCCGTATTGCCGATGATTTCCGCCTGGCTGTGGTTCTCCATCACGACCACGACGACATGATCGAACAACGGAATCTGCGACCATGCCGCCAGTGGCCAGGACAGTGCGGCCATCAGCAACGCGACGCTGCCTCGGTGCGTGGCGAGCCAGGTCGTTCGCGCAATGGGCGTTGTAGAGTCGCGTGCGCTTTGTCTTCCGCACGACCGCGGATTTAGAGCCGGTCGATCCGCTGAATCATGCCGCATCCTCACCCCCGGACCGCACCTGACGATGCAGGCATACCTTACACAATCGCGCGACGCAAGCCACGTGCTATCTCGCATCCGCGGTGATTGCCCGGTCGCGGCCACGCGATGTACCGGCACAGATTCGGGCGCTATAGTCGTTTGCACAGCGGCTGTGCGGGCGTTTGAACATGGGTAAGCAGAGCATCGCCTGCTTGGCGCTGCTGGCAGTGCATTCGGTCCTCCCCGCAGCGGCGTTTGCGATTGACGTCAGGCAGCAAGTCGCAGTTCGCGCATGCAAGGGTCTTGCTGATCGCGTCGTCGATCACGGCCCGTTGCTGCTGCGCAGCTACGACAACGCAAATGGCAGCGGCGAACCCGAGGAGCCGGCGTTGCGCACAGCGGCGTTCAGCTACGACAACGCTCTCGCGGTAATCGCGTTGCTGGTTTGCGACCAGCGCGAAAAGGCCCTGCATCTCGGCGCAGCGCTTCGTCTTGCGACCGCGCAAGACGTGCGCTTGCGCAACGCGTACCGTGCCGGTGCTGCCGGCGGCAAAGTCCTTCCGAACGGCTGGTGGGATGCGAAGCTCGATCACTGGGTCGAAGATGCGTATCAGGCCGGGACTGCGACCGGCAATGTCGCGTGGACCGCGCTGGCGATGCTCGCGCTGCACGACGCGACCGGCGACGCACGCTGGCTCGATGCCGCAGCGAAACTCGGCATGTGGGTAGTCGCCAATGCCGCCGACGCGCGCGGTGCCGGCGGTTTCAATGGGGGCATCGAAGGGTTCGACGCTGCTCCACAACGGCTGCTGTGGAAGGCAACCGAGCACAACCTCGATCTTGCCGCGGTATTTGTCTGGCTCGAGCGCGTGCAGCCCGGTCACGGCTGGGCCACACACGCCGCCGAGGCCCGTCGTTTCGTCGACGCGCAGTGGGATGCCCACAACGGTCATTTCCTCGTCGGCACGCTGCCTGATGGAGTGACGCGCAACGACCAAACGTCGGGCCTCGACGTGCAGTTATGGCCGTTGCTGCTGGATGGGTCCGATCGCGCGTGGCTGCGGGCGATCGACTATGCCGAACGCGAGCATGGCGTTGCCGGCGGATTCGATTTCAATGCCGATCGCGACGGACTGTGGCTGGAAGGCACGGCGCAGGCAGCGCTGGTTTATCGCCGGCTCGGTCGCAATCGCCTGGCGGACACGATGCTTGCGACGTTAGCCGGGCAATTCGCCGCCGGTGGATTTGTCTACGCGACGCGCGAGCCGCGCATCACGACCGGGCTGGCGCTGACCGGTGCCAGTGAGTCGGCCGACTTCTACTACTATCGCAGGCCGCATCTGGCGGCGACCGCCTGGGCGGCGCTGGCGGCACGCGGTCGCAATCCGTTCGCCGCGGCAGGCCGGTGAACCCGCTGCGCCGGGCCTGCCGTTACTTCCCGGCGTCCACAGCGTTCGCGCCGTCTGTGTCTTCGAGCAACTCGCGCAGCATGCGGAACAGCTCGCGGTAGGCGTGCGGCGGCTTGCCGGCCGCGCGCTCGCTGCGCGCTTGGCGGGCGAGGCTGCGCAGCTGCTGGCGGTCGGCGAGCGGATACGCAGTGACCAGGCTGCCCAGAGCGTCGTCGCCTTCCGCAATCAGGCGTTCGCGCCAGGCTTCGACCTGGTGCAGTTCTGCTGTCTCGCGCCGTCCACGGTCCCGATCGTGTTCGATCGCGGCACGGACCGCATCAAGCTCGGTGTCGTCGAGCCGGCGCATCAGCTTGGCGACAAACTGGTTTTGTCGTTTGCGCGCAATCTGCTGGCTGACCGCGCGTGCGCGCCGTACTTCGTCGAGCAATTCATCCGGCAGCGGGATCGACTTCAGCTGTGCGTCGGACATCTCGCTGAGCGCGTGGGCGAGCCGCAGCACGTCGAGCGCCTCGCGCCGGCGCTGGCTGCGGCTGACTTCGCTGCCGTCGTCGGAATCGGGCGCGCCTTCGCTGTTGGTTTCGTCGATACGGGGCCGCATATCACCCATAATAACCGTTACGGCCGCAAGGAAGAGCTTGCGGCCGTAACTCCCGCCGTTGCAGCCGCAGACGAGCCGGCTGCACGCCGGGGAGCGCGTACACAGATTGAAGAAATGCTGAGTGGATGACGTTGTGGCACGAAATGAGGCGATGTCCGCTGATCAGAGTCTCGATCGGCTGGATCGTCCGGCCAGTCTTGTCGAGGAAACGGTTGCGGCCGTATCTCGCCGGCCGCACGTATTGATCGAGGAAATGTTTAGTGAATGATGTTGTGGCACGCAATGACGGAATTTCCGCTGATGACAGCCTCGGTCAACTGGATCGTCTGGCCAGTCTTGCTGAGGACGTGATAGCCAGGTGCCGCGCTGCCGGCGCGAGCGAAGCCGAGGTCGGCGCGAATGTCGACAGCGGGCTGAGCGTGAACGTGCGCCTTGGCGAGGTTGAGACGATCGAGCACACGCGCGATCGCTCGTTCGGCGTGACGGTCTATTTCGGCAAGCGCAAGGGCTCGGCCAGCACAGCCGATCTGCACGCCGAATCGATCACCAAGACGATCGAACAGGCCTGTGCGATCGCGCGCCACACCGAGGAAGATCCTTGCGCGGGACTTGCCGATCCGCAGCGCCTGGCGCGCGAATTTCCGGACCTGGACCTGTGGCATCCGTGGAACCTTGCGGCTCAGGACGCCATCGCGCTTGGCATCGAGATGGAAGATGCCGGCCGCACATTTTCCGGGATTTCTAATTCCGAAGGCGCCTCGGTGCAGACCGGTAACTCGATGTCGGTGTATGCAACTTCACAGGGCTTTGTCGGCAAAGAGCGTGGTACGCGCCATTCGCTGGCCTGCACGCTGATCGCCGAAGACGCCGCCGGCATGCAGCGCGACTACTGGTACGAAAGCGTGCGCGCGGCCGATGATTTCCCCGCTACGGTCTCGATTGGCCGGAAGGCCGCCGAACGCACGCTGGCGCGCCTCGATGCAAGGCAACTCGACACACGCGAGAGTGCCGTTTTGTTTGCGCCCGAAGTCGCGCATGGTTTGATCGGTCATCTGGTTTCGGCAGTGAGCGGCGGCGCACTGTATCGGCGCTCGAGCTTCCTGCTCGACCATGTCGGCCGCAAAGTGCTTCCGGCCTTCGTCGACATTGCCGAGCGACCGCACTTGCGTCGTGGCCAAGGTTCTTCTGCGTTCGACGCCGAGGGTGTGGCAACCAGCGACAGCGACCTGGTGCGCGACGGTGTACTGAAGCGCTACGTGCTGGGCAGCTATTCGGCACGCAAGCTCGGTTTGCAAAGTACCGGCAACGCCGGCGGTATCCACAACCTCGTCGTAAAAACCGGTAGCGACGATCTGGCCGCAATGCTGAAAAAACTCGACACCGGGTTGCTCGTGACCGAAGTGATGGGGCAGGGCGTATCGATCGTGACCGGCGACTACTCGCGCGGCGCGTCGGGTTTCTGGGTCGAAAATGGTGTGGTCGCCTATCCGGTCGAAGAGATCACGATCGCGTCGAATCTGCGCGACATGTTCGCCGGCATCGTCGCGATCGGCAGCGACGTCGATCCGCGCTCGTCGATTCTCACCGGATCGATTCTGGTCGAACGCATGACGATCGCCGGAAGCTGATCGATGGAGCAGGGCTGAGGGACGAGGGCTGGGGGCTGAGGGCGGAAGATCGAGGGCACACTGTTTGCGCTCGTCTGCCCTCAGCCCTCGCTCTTCAGTCATGTTGACACCCGCATGCGCACGCTGCACAGTTTGTCTTGTCGCCTCCACCAGCCACGAGGAATCTCATGAGCGTTCCGCCCAGTGATGCCACCACGCAGCCGGCGCCCGCGACCGGTTCTCCGACGGCCAATGAAAAACAGTGGGCCTTGTTCGCCCATCTGTCGGCGCTGATCGGCTTCATCATTCCGTTCGGATCGATCATCGGGCCGCTGATCATCTGGCAGATCAAGAAGAACGAAATGCCGTTCGTCGATGACCAAGGCAAGGAAGCGTTGAATTTCCAGATCACCATGGCGATCGCCGTCCTCGTCTGCTGCGTGCTGATGATCGTGCTGATCGGCTTCCTGCTGATCTGGATCGTCGGGCTGCTCGACCTGGTGTTCATCATCATTGCCGCGCTGGCAGCCAATAACGGCCAAACCTACCGCTATCCGTTTACGCTGCGCTTGGTCAAATAGGAGACAGGGCTGAGGGCCAAGGGCTGAGGGCTGAAGATCAAGAGTGCGTGCTCCCGCTTTTCAGCCCTCAGCCCTCAGCCCTCAGCTCTCTCCCTCTAACTCTCGCGCTCGGCCACATAGCGTGCCAGCGCAATGAGCTCATCTGCACGATTGGCAATCGGCGCGAGAGCTTCGATCGCCATGCCGGTCATTTGCGCCAGTTGCTCGCGCGCGCCTGCCATGCCGAGCAGCGCCGGGTAGGTGGGCTTGAAGTGAGCGGCGTCCTTGCCGGCGGTCTTGCCGAGTGTCGCGCTGTCGCCTTCGACATCGAGGATGTCGTCGCGGATCTGGAAGGCCAGTCCGATGCAATGGCCATAGCCTGCAAGTGCTTCCAGCAACACCGTGTCGCTGCAGCCGGCAGCCAGCGCGCCGAGGCGCACGCTGGCGCGGATCAGGGCGCCGGTCTTGTAGACATGCATGCGCTCGAGTCCGCTGAGGTCGAGCGTCTTGCCGACCGCTGCGAGATCCAGCGCCTGGCCACCGGCCATGCCGCGCGAGCCGCAAGCCGCGGCGAGTGAATGCAACATGTCCACAAGTATAGAAGGAGTCGCGGCGAGCAACGCGTCACCGGCCAGCACCTCGAACGCGACCGCCTGTAGCGCGTCGCCGGCCAGGATCGCCGCGGCTTCGCCGAAGGCGACATGGCAGGTCGGACGCCCGCGCCGCAACGAATCGTCGTCCATCGCCGGCAGGTCGTCGTGCACGAGCGAATAGGCGTGAATGATCTCGACCGCGGCCGCCGCGGCGTCGAGCCGCTCCAATGACGCCCCGAGCGCGGTTCCGGTCGCATAGACGAGGAGCGGCCGCAGGCGTTTGCCGCCGCCGAGCACGGCGTAGCGCATCGCGCGATGCAGGTCCGCCGGAGTGCGATCCTCCGGCGGAAGCATGCGTTGCAGCACGTCGTCGGCGCGTGCGCCCCAGGCGACGGCCGCTGGCGACAGCCGCGCGGACTGCGCTGCCGTGGATGGGGTATTGCCGCTGTTCAAGGCGTATCGGGTTTGAAGTCTTCCGCGTCGTCCGGTGCTTCCGGATCGTACAGCAGCTTGACGCGCAACTCGGCCTGTTCGAGCGCCGCCTGGCAGTTGCGATACAGCGCGATGCCGCGTTCGTAGGTCTTGAGCGAATCGTCCAGGCTCAGGTCGCCATGTTCCATGCGCTGGACGAGCTGCTCGAGCTCATCCAGCGACTGTTCGAATTCGGCGACGCGGCCCGACTCCGAGGCAGCCGCATTGGACATCTTCGACTCCGGAGCACTGGTGGGCGGCACGGTGTGCGGCATGGCGGGAAAGCTACCGTAGTGGCGCGCCGGAATCAATGCCGGGAGCAGGGTTGAGGGCGGAGTCAAAGCAGGGCTGAGGGCCGAGGGCTGAAAAGCATGACGCATCGTTTCCGGATGCAAACCATGCGACAGACCGGCCGCAAGAGTATTCATCGCAAGCCGAGCGGATCGGATCGACAAAAAGTAGGCCGAAGAGTATGGCTCTGCTCTGCAGCCCTCAGCCTCACGCCGCACCCCTCAGCCCTCAGCCCTCGTATCCCAAACGATGCTGGCTCCGAACTGATCGCACAACGCGCGGCCGGCGCGCGACAGGATCAGATCGCCGACCGCGATCAATTCCGTGTCGGCATGGATCAGCGGAATGCGATCGCGCTGCCACGGCGGGACACCGGCCTCCTGGAGCAGCAGGCGCAACTCGCGCGTATGGGTCGCGTCATCCGGCCGGATGCGCTCGCCGCCACGCCGGTAACGCACGTTGAGCGGCGGTGCGTGAGCCGCAATGTCTTTTTTTCCGTCAGGCGATTGCCATTCCAGGCGACTGCCGTCGGGCAACGCCAGTCGCTCACCCTGCCATGCGGCGTGCCAGTCCGCCGGCAGCGGCGACTGTGGATGCAGTGCGTAGATCAGGTCGCGATAGCGCCGCACTTCGCTGCGCTGCCAACTGACACAGGGAGTACTGTCTTCGGCCGCATCGCGCAGCTGGCGCTCTAGTTCGGCGACTTGAAGATGGGTCGGCTCGTCCATGCCGAGCGTGCGCAACCACAGGCGCAAGACCGGATCGCGCAACGCTTCGTGCAAATCCAGCCAGCCGCGCCAGGCGAGCGTCGCCGCGTCTGCGCCCTGCAATCGCGCGCGCGCCAGATCGGCTTGCTGTTCGATGAAGTGTGCTGCCGCGCCGGCCCAGCGCGCGCTGTGACCGATTGCTGCCGTTGCGTCAGGCCAGCGTTGCGCAAGGCGCGGCAGGATTTCGGCGCGCAGGAAATTGCGCCGCAGCCGGGTATTGTCGTTGCTCGGATCGTCGATCCAGGCAAGCTTGTGATTCGTGGCATAGGCGTGAAGCTGTGCACGTGGCAAGCCAAGCAGCGGGCGCCAGAGCAGGCCGGGCCCGAATGCGCGCCGCGCGCGCATTCCGCCGAGTCCTTCCGGGCCGGCACCACGCAACAATTTCAGCAGCACCGTTTCGGCCTGATCGTCGGCGTGTTGCGCGACGGCAAGTATCTCGCCGTGCCCCAGCATGCCGGCGAGCGCTGCATGACGCGCGGCGCGCGCGGCGTCTTCGATGCCACGCCCGGAAGCGATGATCGGAGCTACGCACATCGACTCGATCGCAACGTCCAGACGCGCGGCAACCAAGCGACAGTGCTCGGACCATTGGCCGCTCTGTGCCTGCAGTCCGTGGTCGACGTGCAGTGCGCGCAAGCCTCGTTCGCGCACGTCGGAAAGTGACGCAAGTGCATGCAGCAGTACGCTGGAATCCATTCCACCGCTGAAGGCGACGGCGATTGGTCCCGCCGGCAGTTGCGTGAGCTGCGTTTGCAGATGGCCGATCAGCGCCGTGGACATGCGTGCATGGTGCCAGAAATGCTGCTCGCCGCGACTTGTTGGCGATGGCCTTGCGTCGAAGTGCGCTGCCGCGCGGCGGCTGCGTGAGAAACTAGCCCTTGAACGCACCGTAGCGACGCAGGCGGCGATAGCGCTGTTCGACCAGGCCGGCGGCGTCGTGTTGCGCGAGTGCATCGAGCTGGTTCAGCAATACGGCCTTGAGCCGGATTGCCATGGCGCGCGGCTCGCGATGTGCGCCGCCGAGCGGCTCGCGCACGATCTTGTCGATCAGGCCGAGTTCGAGCAGGCGTGGCGCCGTGATGCCGAGCTGTTCGGCGGCATCCTTGGCTCGTTCCGTACTCTTCCACAGGATCGACGCGCAACCTTCCGGCGTGATCACCGAATAGGTCGAATACTGCAGCATGATGGTGCGGTCGCCGACGCCGATGGCCAAGGCGCCGCCCGAGCCGCCCTCGCCGATCACGGTGCAGATGATCGGCACGCGCAGTTCGGACATCTCGAGCAGGTTGCGCGCGATCGCCTCGCTCTGGCCGCGTTCCTCGGCGCCGACGCCGGGATATGCGCCGGGCGTGTCGATGAAGGTCAGCACCGGCAGATTGAAGCGCTCGGCCATCTTCATCAGGCGCAGCGCCTTGCGATAGCCTTCCGGCCGCGGCATGCCGAAATTGCGCCGGATCTTGGTCTTGGTATCGCGGCCTTTCTGGTGACCGATCACGACCACCGAGCGGCCGTCGATGCGGGCCAGACCGCCGACGATCGCGGCGTCGTCGGCGAATGCGCGATCACCGGCGAGTTCATGGAACTCGCTGCAGATCGTCTGCACGTAGTCGAGCGTATAGGGTCGCGCCGGGTGGCGTGCCAGCTGCGCGATCTGCCACGGCGTCAGGTTCCTGAAGATCTCGGCCGTCTTGTGCTTGAGCTTGTCCTTGAGCCGGCCGATATCCTCCTCGATATTGAAAGCCTGTCCGTGGCTGGCATGGCGCAGCTCCTGGATCTTCGCTTCGAGTTCGGCGATCGGCTGTTCGAATTCGAGGAAATTGGGGTTCATTCAGCGGGTTGCGGCGACAAAGCGCGAAGTATAACCCGCTCTTATCAAATACCGCTGTCGCGCGCCAGCGCGACGATCACTCCCCCTCTTCCGCTGGCGGGAGAGGGCAAGGGGTGAGGGTGGCGTCAGAACACCACGCCGTTTCCGACCGGGGCTGCAGCGCGACGATCACTCCCCTCTCCCGCTGGCGGGAGAGGGCAAGGCGTGAGGTGGCACCTCAGCCTTCAGCGAACAAGCGATTGCCGCGCCAGCGCGACGATCACTCCCCTCCTCCGGCGGGAGAGGGCAAGCAATGGGGGGCGTGGCCGTCACGCGGACCGGCAGCTTCATGCGCCACCCTCACCCGCGCCTGCGGCGCGGCCTCTCCCGCCAGCGGGCGAGGCGTCAGGAGATGCGGGGCCAAAAACGTATTCGGCGCCGAGCACGCCGGCAAGTTTCTCCAAGGTCTGGCGCAGTTCGGGGCTCGCACGCACGCGCCACTCCGGCCCCAGCTCGATTTCGCCGCGCGCCTGCGCATTGCGCACGGCCAGGCGCACCGGCGTGGTGCCGCCGCGGTAGCCGGACAGCACGTCCTGCAACCGTCGCGGGAAATCGGCGTCGATGCCGTTCAGACGCAGCCGCAGCAGACGAGCCTGTCGTTCGCATGCCGAACCGATGGCCGAGATGCGCTGCGTGCGCATGCGATAGCCGCCAACGAACTCGTCCACCGAGATCGCGCCTTCGAATACGAGGATCGCGTCGCGCGTCAGCAACGGGCCGAACTCGACCCAGGCTTCGCGATACAGGATCGCTTCGAACTTGCCGGAGAAGTCCTCGACCTGCACGAACACGCGGCTGTCGCCCTGTTTGCGAATGCCCATGACGGCACCGATCAGCGTGAAACCCTGCTGGTCGGCATAGCGGAACTGTCGGTCCGGCGCCGGCGCCTTGTAGTGCTTGTCGATCTCGCCGACCGGGCAGGTCGCCGTCCTGGCGATCAGATCGCGCCAGGCATCTGTCGGATGGCCGGAGAGATAGTGGCCGAGCGTTTCGCGTTCGCCGGCGAGCAGTTGCTCGACCGGCCACGCGGCAACCTCGGCCAGTTCGATCTTGCGCGCGACCGGGCTGGCTGCGCCGAACATGTCGTTCTGTCCGGCCTGTGCGTCGCGCGCCGTCTGCTCGGCCGCGCGCATCGATGCCGGCAACTGCGCCATGAGGCTCGCGCGATTCTTCGCCAGCGCGTCCATCGAACCGGACAGGATCAGCGCTTCGAGCGCGCGTTTGTTGAGCTTTTGTGCCTCGACGCGGCTGCAGAAATCACCGAGGTCGCGAAACGCGCCGCCACGGGTGCGCGCCTCGACCAGGCTTTCGACCGCGCCGCGGCCCACGCCCTTGACCGCGCCGAGGCCGTAGCGGATCGAGTGCGAACGCTTCCTCGGCGACGCCGGATCCGGATCGAGCGCATCGAACATGTAGCGCGATGCGTTGACGTCGGGCGGCAGCACCGTCAGGCCCAGCGCACGCGCTTCGCCGAGGAACGTGACGACCTTGTCGGTGTTGTCCATGTCGGACGACAACACGGCGGCCATGAATTCGGCCGGATAGTGCACCTTGAGCCATGCCGTCTGATAGGCGATCAGCGCATAGGCGGCGGCGTGCGACTTGTTGAAGCCGTAGCCGGCGAATTTTTCCATCAGGTCGAAAATCGCGTCGGCCCGCGCCGCCGACAGGCCGTTGTTCGCCGCACCGTCGCGGAATACGGCGCGCTGCTTGGCCATCTCGGCGACGTTCTTCTTGCCCATCGCGCGGCGCAGCAGGTCGGCGCCGCCGAGCGTGTAGCCGCCGACGATCTGGGCCATCTGCATGACCTGTTCCTGGTAGACCATGATGCCGTAGGTCTCGCGCAGCACCGGCTCGACGCGCGCATCGGGATACTCGATCGGCTCGGTGCCGTGCTTGCGCCGGCAGAAACTCGGAATCAACTCCATTGGTCCGGGGCGGTACAGCGATACCAGCGCGATGATGTCCTCGAAGCAGTCGGGCCTTGCGTCCTTGAGCATGCCCTGCATGCCGCGGCCCTCGAGCTGGAACACGGCCACGGTTTGCGCGCGTTTCAGCAATGCATAGACCTCGGCATCGTCCAGCGGCAGTGCCGCGATGTCCACAGGAGGTTCCGCAGCCGCAGGCTGCGCCGAATTTCCTTCCCGCGCCTGCGGGGGAAGGTACCCCACCTGGTGCGCGAGCGAAGGTGGGTCTTCTTTCGACGAAGCGACTGCACGCGCACCAGGTGAGGCGGAAGGGGGCGGCGCTGCGGCGGTTCTCGCGCGGCGCGCATTGATCGCCTTGACTGCCCAGTCGATGATCGTCAGCGTGCGCAAGCCGAGGAAGTCGAACTTGACCAGTCCGACGGCTTCAACATCGTCTTTGTCGAACTGCGTGACGATGCCTCCGCCGCCGCTTTCGCTGTAGAGCGGCGCGAAATCGGTCAGCGGCGATGGCGCGATCACGACACCACCGGCGTGCTTGCCGGCGTTGCGCGTCAGATCCTCCAGTTCGATCGCCAGGTCGGCAAGTCCGCGCACGTCTTCTTCGGTTTCGTACAGCGCCTTGAAATCCGCGACGACGCGATCGGGTTCCTCGTAGGATTTCTGCGAGCGGCCGAGTGCGTCCTGCAAGGTCAGGTCGAGCGGCCGCATCGGAATGAGTTTTGCGATCTTGTCGACCTGCCCGTACGGCATGCCGAGCGCGCGCCCGGCGTCGCGCAGCACGGCTTTGGCCGCCATTGTGCCGTAGGTGATGATCTGGCTGACCCGGTCGTGGCCGTACTTGTCGGCGACATAATCGATGACGCGGTCGCGGCCGTCCATGCAGAAGTCGACGTCGAAGTCCGGCATCGAAACGCGTTCCGGATTGAGAAAGCGTTCGAACAGCAAACCGTAGCGCAGCGGGTCGAGGTCGGTGATGCCAAGGCTCCAGGCGACGACCGAACCGGCGCCCGAACCGCGCCCCGGTCCGACCGGAATGTCGTTGCGCTTGGCCCAGTTGATGAAGTCCGCGACGATCAGGAAATAGCCGGCGAAGCCCATCTTCGCGATCACGTCGAGCTCGTGATGGAGGCGGCGCTCGTAGTCGTCCGCGGTGAACCCAGGCGCCGTTCCGGCCTTGACCAGGTGTGCACGCAGCCCGCGTTCGGACTCGGCGGCGATATAGGATTCGCGCGTCTGCGTTGCCGGCACCGGAAACAGCGGCAGATGGTACGTGCCGAACGACAATTCCAGATTGCAGCGTTTTGCAATTTCTACACTATTCTGCAACGCCTCCGGCAGGTCGGCGAACAGCTGCGCCATTTCCTGCGTCGATTTGAGGTACTGTTCCGGCGTGAACTCGTGCGGCCGCTTCGGATCGTTGAGCAGGCGACCCTGATGGATGCAGACGCGCGCCTCGTGCGCCTCGAAGTCGCTGCGCGCGAGAAAGCGCACGTCGTTGGTTGCAACGGCCGGACAATCGGCCGTCGCGGCCAGTTGCAGTGTCGCCTCGACCTGATGCTCTTCATCGGCACGGCCGCAACGGGTCAGCTCGAAATACCAGCGATCGCCGAACAGGCGCAGCCACGCATGTGTCCGTGCGAGTGCGACGTCCTGTTTGCCGGCGTGCAGTAACCGGCCGACGTCGCTGTCGCGGCCCGCCAGTGCGATCAGGCCCTCGCTGTGCCCGGCGAACCAGTCAGGGTCGACGAGCGCAAGATCACCGTGGCGCCCCTCGATGTAGCTACGCGAGATCAGTTGCGTCAGATTGAGGTAGCCGCGCCGGTTCTGGCAGAGCAGAGTCAGCCGCGTCGGCGCGCTGCTGTCGCCCGCATGGGCGATCCACAAGTCGGCGCCGGCCACCGGCTTGATGCCGTTGGCTTCCGCGGCACGATAAAACTTGACCAGCGCAAACAAGTTGCTCTGGTCGGTGAGCGCCAGCGCCGGCATGTCGAGCAACACCGCCTGGCTGATCAGATTCGGACGCGGCGCCTTGCCCGGATCGCCGTATTCGGGCTTGTCCGGCAGGCGGATCGTCGAATCGACCAGCGAGTAGTCGCTGTGAATGCGCAGGTGGACGAAAGAGGGGTTCATGGCGACGCGAGATTGATCCCACGCAGAGTAGCCCCGCACCGGGGATCGGGCAAGGTTGACGAACGCAGGAAGGCCTTAGTCTTCGACCTTCACCCTGAGCCCTTCGACAGGCTCGGGGCAGGCTACGGCCAGTCAGAGCCGAAGGCGAAGGCTCAACGGTGCTTCGACTTCACTCGAGGAGCGACAGCCGTGCGGGGCGAAGTCCAGGACTCGCGTCAGACGCTTTGCAGCTGCGAGTGGGTTCTTTAGTAAAATTCCAGGGCAAGTTCGGCCTGCACGACCGGGGCAAAGCTGCGCCGGTGTTCGCAACACGGTCCGAGCCGCTGCAGGGCCGTGAAATGTTCCGGTGTCGAATAGCCCTTGTGCCGGGCGAAACCATAGCCGGGGAAGCGCGAATCCATCTCGGTCATCAGTTTGTCGCGGGCGACCTTGGCCAGGATCGACGCCGCACTGATCGCCGATTCCTTCGCATCGCCGTCGATGATCGCGTGCCCACGGCAGAGCAGGTTTTTCGGCAGAAAAGGTCCGTCGACGAGGGCCAGTTCGGGCGCTGGAATAAGCGCAGCCAGCGCGCGCGCCATGCCGATCAGACTGGCCTGCAGGATGTTGATGCGGTCGATCTCGGCAACGTCGACCACGACGATGCTGAACGCCAGCGCGCGCAGGCGGATGCGCGCGTCGAGCTTTTCGCGCTTCGCCGCACTGAGCACCTTCGAGTCAGCCAGCCCGTAGATGCGGCGACCCGGATCGAGGATCACCGCGGCGACCACGACCGGCCCGGCCAGCGGACCGCGTCCGGCCTCGTCGACCCCTGCGGTCAGCAGCGGCCGGTCATTCATGCAGCACGCCCAGGTCATGGAAGATGAAATTCTGGTACGCGTCGAGCACCGGCTTGTTCGGACAGTTCAGATAGAAGCCATTGCAGCGATCGCGCATCAGCGCATTGGCGGCGAAGAAGTCGTCCTTGTGGACGCCGGCAACGTCGAGTATCAGCGCACCGCCGAAGCTCAGGTCCAATACCGGGTAGTCGTAGTCGCGCGCCGACTTGAAGTTGGTCTTGAGCATGTAGTACGTGACGTAGTTCGGATCGCTGACGCTTTTCGGCGCGATCTTCTCCAATTCGCGCATCGCGCCATCGAACGACGGCTGATGATCGCCGAAATGAAACAGCAGCGTCGGCCGGTCGCCGTCGAGCAGGGTTTTTTCCAGGTGCGTGATTGCGGCATCGGATCCATCCAGCCGCGAAAGATAATTGGCCAGATTG
>Ga0193726_1002153_pt1 | contig 13781 bp, 8 predicted proteins | sample H2c1metaG_FD_144928 | JGI IMG/M metagenome (GOLD analysis project Ga0193726, IMG submission 144928) | Soil microbial communities from a riparian zone of the East river system, Colorado, United States - H2c1 | ecosystem: Environmental > Terrestrial > Soil > Riparian zone | place: USA: East River... | reverse complement strand
TGATCTTCTCGGCCTGCGCGGCGAGCGCGCTCGCGCAACCGGCCGCGACGTACGACGTCGTGATCCGAAACGGCCGCGTGCTCGACGGCAACGGCAATCCGTGGGTCAACGCAGATGTGGCGATCAAGGATGGACGCTTTGTGAAGATCGGCCGTGTCGAAGGCCGCGGCTCGCGCGAAATCGACGCGCAAGGCGACTATGTTTCCCCGGGCTGGATCGACATGATGGACCAGTCGGGCGAGGTGCTGCTCAAGAACGGGTTGGCGGAGAACAAACTGCGCGAGGGCGTGACCACCGCAATCGCGGGTGAAGGCGGCACGCCGGTGCCGGCCGCGCAAATTGCCGACTATTTCAAAAAGCTCGAAACCCAGGGGATCTCGCTGAATTTCGGCACGTACTACAGCAGCGGCCAAGCGCGCGTCGAAGTGATGGGCGATGTGGCGGGCCAACCCAGCGCGCAGCAGATGGACGCGATGAAGGCGCACGTCGATGAAGCCATGCGCGCCGGCGCCATGGGCATTGCGACCGCGCTGATCTATCCGCCGGACAGCTTTCAGAGCACCGACGATCTCGTCGAGCTTGCGCGTGTGGCCGCCCGGCGCGGCGGCATCTATGCAAGCCACATGCGCGATGAAAGCGCCAAGCTGCTGCAGGCGATCGGCGAATCCATCGAGATCGGCGAGAAGACCGGAATTCAGGTGGAGATTTTCCATTTCAAAGGGGCCTATGCACCCGGCTGGGGCAAGCTCGTGCCGGAAGCGGGCCGGCTCATCGAAGCGGCACGTGCACGCGGCGTGAACATAGCGGCGGATATGTACGTGTACACCGCCGGGGGCACGGGTCTTGATATCACCGTGCCCAATTGGGTCTGGGAGCAAGGCGCGAAGCAGGGCTTGGAACGCCTCAAGGATCCCAAGGTGCGCGCGCGGCTCAAGAAAGAAGTCGCCGCCGGATCGATGCCGGGCTGGTCCAATCTGATCGAGGCCAGCGGCGGCTGGGATCACGTCGTGCTCGCCAATGCCTTCAATCCAAAATACGACCGCTATCGATTCAAGAGCATCGACTATATCGCCAAGCAATTGGGCCAGGATCCGGCGGATGTGTCATGGGACATCGTGCTCGGCGCGCAGCCGAACCGCGCCATGGGCTTGTATTTGATGATGAGCGAGCCGGACATCGCCACGGCGTTGCGCTGGCCGTGGATGAGCATCGGCAGCGATGCCGGCGCCAACGAAGCGCCGGGCAAGATCGACGCGATCGGGCTGCCTCATCCGCGCGCCTATGCCAATTTCCCGCGCGTCATCGCGGAGTACGTCAAGAAGCGCCACGTACTCACCCTCGAGGACGCGATTCGCAAGATGACGTCGTGGCCTGCCACGCGCATGCGGCAGTACGATCGCGGCGTCATCCGCGAAGGCCTGAAGGCGGACGTGACCGTCTTCAATGAAGAGCGATTGGACGATGTCGCGAACTATGAAAATCCGACGACGTATCCGACCGGTATCGATTACGTTCTCGTGAACGGGCAACTGGTCGTCGACAAGGGCCGTCACACGGGCGCAAAGCCGGGCAATGTCTTGAGGGGTGCGGGCTACGAGGCGGCCGCCGGGCACGCGCTGCCGTGAGCGCAGTCCCCCGGGCGGCCCCGATCGAGTCTTCCTGGTTTCAGCGCTACCTTCTGCCGGGTTTCGCCTTCAAGGCGGTGGTCATCGGCGGCGGCTACGCCACGGGCCGCGAGCTGGCCGAATTCTTTTTGCCGAGCGGTCCGCGCGGTGGGTTGCTGGCCATCGTGCTGGCGATGGTGATCTGGAGCGGGGTCTGCGCGGTCACGTTCGCCTTGGCTTACGCCACCTCGAGCTGGAACTACCGGGCGTTTTTCAAGAACCTGCTGGGGCCCGGCTGGGTGGTGTTCGAAATCTGCTATCTGCTGTTCATCATCTTGATTCTCGCCGTGTTCGGTGCCGCAGCGGGGGCCATCGGTACGGCGCTGATGGGCTGGCCACCGCTCATTGGAACCCTCTGCCTCATCGTCTGCATCAGTGCCGTGACCGCTTACGGCACGGGCTCGGTCGAGCGCTTGTTCAAGTGGGTCTCGATATTTCTGTACGCCGTGTATGTGATTTTTGTGGTGCTGTCGTTTTCTGCATTCGGCGATCGAATCATTCAGAACCTGTCGGCGCCGACGCCGCATGAGGGCTGGGTGCTCGGCGGATTCACCTATGCCGGCTACAACGTCGTCGGCGCCGTGATCATCCTGCCGGTGCTGCGGCATTTGCGCAGCCACAAAAATGCCCTGATCGCCGGAGCGCTGGCCGGTCCATTCGCGATGCTGCCCGCGCTGCTCTTTTTTGTCTGCATGATTGCCTACTATCCGCAGATCGGCGGCGAAGCGCTGCCCTCGGATTTCCTGCTGCAGCGCCTGAATTTTCCCGCGTTCCACTACCTGTTCCAGCTGATGATTTTTCTCGCCTTGCTGGAAAGCGGCACGGGCTGCGTGCATGCGTTCAACGAGCGCATCGCCGAAGCGTACGCCGTCCGTAAAGGCGGCAGCCTGTCAAAGTCCGCGAGGCTGTGGATCACCGGCGCACTGCTGCTGGGATCGATCTTTTTGGCCGCGCGCTTCGGCCTCGTGACCTTGATCGCGCGCGGTTACCGGGGCCTCGCGTACATGTTCCTGGCCGTGTTCGTGCTGCCCGTCATGACCGTCGGGCTGTGGCAGTTGTACGCACGCGGCAAGGCGCGCTTCGTGTCAGTACCTCGAAGTGAATGAGGTCAAGTGATACACCCACGCCATCCAAAGCATCACCACCGCAGACACGGCGAGCACCGAAGTCCATAGTTTGCCGGGCCAGCGTCGGCTGCCGCTCCAAGCAATAGCTGCGGCCCAGATCAGTGCGATCGCCCCGCCGACGCAGCCCAGGATCGTGACCAAGTGCAGGAGAAACAGCCAGGGATCGAGGCTGGATCCGAGCATCGCAGTCCTCGAGCTCAAGACCGTGAACAACGCCAGCCATCCAAGCGATACCACGGTCACCACGGCGGCGGCGATGCGCGAGACTATGCGGCCGCGTTCATCACGCCCGACCAGATCCAGCTGCAGATTATATTTGCGGCGCACGATCACGGCGACCGGCCACAGCAGCGTCGTCAGCAAGAGCGCGGCGAAGGAAATCTCCACAGCCGGCAAGAGCCAACCCGCAGAGCGCCACCAGCGACTCGGCTCGTACACCGTAAAGGGCGAAATTTCATCGATGCTGAAGCGCTGCACGTGTCCGTCCACCACCTTCGCGGCCAACCGCCAGCCGCTGTCGACATCGCGCCATACGAAGGGCGCGACCTCGCGATAGTGACGCTGAGCGCCGTTGCGGCCCTTGAAGGACGACGCAGTCAGCAGGCCATCCTTGTCGACGCTGACTTTGAAGGGACTGGCAAAGCTCAAGATGCTCATGAACGACGTTTCGGGGCGCCGCGAGCTTTCGTAGTAGCCCGTCATCAGCTTGGCATGCTCCGCGGCAGTTTTCGCATCGACGCCGCCCGTATCCGGCGCGCCGGGAAAATAGCGCCCGAAAAACTCATCGAACAGGGCGCCGCGAATCGCGCCTGCTGCGCCTTCACGGCCTTGACTATTGACCGACACGAATAGACCGACGTGATCATCCAGCAATAAATGCAGGTAACTGTGCATGTACACCGTGTCCCCGCCGTGGCTGATGACCCGATGGCCGTTGTAGTTCTGCTCGTAAAACCCCAGCATCATGCGGTTCAGAGGCGGGATCATGTCCGTGGGCGTTTCATGCATCTTTTTCAGCATTTCCGCGCCCAAGATGCGCGCGCCGTGATACTCGCCGCCTTCGAGATGCGCAATCATGAAATGCGCCATGTCGACGCCGCTGGCCGCGAGGCTCCCGGCCGGTGCCGGTACGACGATTTCATAGGGCTTCGGCGGCTGCGATCCGAGCGCGTAGCCTTTGGACATGTCGGTCTCGAACGCCGCGGGCAGCGGCTGCCGGAACGTGGCATGCGACATCTCCAGCGGCTTGAACAGGTGGGCATCGAGGTAGTCATCGAACGGCTGCCCTGAAGCGCGTTCAACGATGTAGCCCGCGAGCGCCGTCGCGTAATTGGAGTACGCCGGCGTGGATCCCGCCTTGAATATACGCACCGGTGTCGAGCGTTCGGCATAAACCTTGAGAGGCACCAGCAGCTTCGGGTCGGAGACGATCAGCGACTTTATTTGCTCTTCGAAGCCCGGCGTGTGCGTCATGATGTTGCGCAGCGTGATGGGACCGTCCGAGCGCGGCGGTATTTTGAAGTCCAGATACTCGTTGACGTCCTTGTCGAGGTCCAGCTTGCCCTGTTCCACGAGCTGCATGACTGCTGTCCAGGTAAACAGCTTGGAAATCGAGCCGGGCCTGAACATCGTGCGTTCCGCGTCCACCGGCTTGCGCTTCTCCACGTCGGCGAGCCCATAGCCCTTCGCGAATATCACCTCGCCGTTTTTGACCACGGCAACCACCGCGCCGGCAACATCGCCTCGCTCGATGGCGTAGGGCATGAAGCCGTCGAGCCAGGGCTCAAGATCGGCGCGCTCGAGGGAATGCGCCACCGGCGGATTCGAACTTGGCCCAGGGGCCGGTTCTGCAGGGGCGCCGCCGGCCGCGGCCGCGAAACTGAGCAAGCCGGAAAAAAAGAGGGAGGTCGAGAAAAGCCGTGAACATGGACGAGACATTTGTTTTTCCCCCGTGAAGCTACGCTGGCCAGGCGCAATTTTTACATTAGGAGAAATTTTCTACAATGAAAAACTAGGGCGTAGCTGGGATCTAGTTGCCAATTGGGATATTAGAGACCAGCCGCATAGAGCGGGGGTCAAATTCGAGAGCGGGCGAAGGCCCGCAGCTAGGATCCGCTATCGCTTGCGATTCTTGGCCGCCTTGACCGGAGCGCGTATCGGCTCGGGAGCCGCAGGCGAAGGCGCCTCGGCCTCGCCGTGCAATGACATCAAGGAGTGCATCAACCCCTCGTCGGTGCTCGAACACACTCCGAGCACCACCGCCTCGTCGCATCCTTCCGCAGTGACGTAGGCGTGCCCCATGTTGCTGTCGAGATAGATCGACTCGCCGCTATCCAAGACCACCGGATCGTAAAACTCGGTAAGGACCTTGATCGACCCTTTCAGGACGTAGATGTATTCTTCGCCGGAGTGGCGTACCAGGTCGCCGAACTCCTCTGCGCTCTTGGCGCGGATGCGCGTCAAGATCGGGATCATCCGCTTCCGGCGCAGCTCCGGACACAAGTAATAATAGTCGTAGTTTTTTGTATTCACCCGTACCGCATCGTCGGTGAGTCCGATGCTGCGGCGCGCGGTCACCGCCGGTTCCGTTTCGGTCGGATCCGCGAATAGCTCGGATACGCGGATTTCCAGCCTTTGGCTCAACTGCACCAGCTTGTCGTAACTCAAGGTGAGCCGGTCATGTTCCACTTTGGAGAGTGTGGACACCGGAATGCTGGTGCGCTCGCTCATCTGGCTCAAGGTCCAGCCGTTGCGCGCCCGCAAAGAGCGCAGCAAGCTTCCCAGCGTTGGGTGACGCGTATTCATATCCATCTAAGCCGCCTTCAAATAACGTTTCCGTTGGCCGCTCGCAGCATACCTACCGCATCTTGCAGGTCAACCGCTTCAAAGCGGATAAAACCTGCGCATCGCATCATGCGGCAAACAGACCTGTATAGAGAAGTACGTTGACAATTCTCTATACAGGATTATTCTGGCTTGGTTGCGACATGATATCAGGATAAGCAAACGATGTCCGACTCTTCCATCCGCGTAACCCGCCGCCGCACGTTACAGGCCATGGCCGGCGCATTGGCCGTTCTCGCGCTGCCCGAGGTGGAAGCCGCGCCGACTGCAGCGCAAGAACCCAAGAACAAGTATCCGGCCAAGGTTTTGGATCTGGTGCAACGCTCGCTCGTGATCGACATGCTCGCGCCGCTCAAGCTGGATTTTCGTCCCGAGGCTTACGCGCTGCCGTTGACCGATTCTGAGGCCGCCATGTTTCGCACCTGTGGCATCACCGGATTCCACAATTCCGTGGGTGTCGGCGGCGCGAGCGCCTATGAGGACGCGCTGCAATTCATCGCCGCGTGGAGCGGATTTGCCGGGCGCAATTCTCACGTATTTTCTTTGGTGGGCAAAGCCGACGACTTGGATGCCGCGAAGGCCAAGCAGAAGATTGCCGTCATCATGGGATTGCAGAATGCGGATGAATTTCGAGAACCGAAGGACGTCAAAGCGTTCTACGAATTGGGCCTGCGCTGTGCCCAGCTGACATACAACACGCAGAATCTGATCGGCAGCGGTTCGACCGAACGGGTGGATGGCGGAATCAGCGACTACGGCGAGCAGATCATCAAGTCGATGAACGAGGTGGGCATGCTCGTCGACGTATCGCACAGCGGCGATAAGACCACCTTGGACGCCATCGAATTGTCCCCGAAGCCGATCGCTTTTACGCATTCGAATTGCCGCGCGCTCAATAATCATCCGCGCCTCAAAACCGACGAAGCGATTCGCAAGCTGGCGGCGAAGGGCGGCGTCATGGGCATCACCGGCGTGCGCATGTTCGTCAAAGACAAGGAACCGACCACGGTCGAAGACATCGTCGATCACATCGATCACGTCGTGAAGCTGGTCGGCATCGACCACGTCGGCATCGGCTCGGACTGCGACTTGATGGGATACGATCATATGCCGCCCGACCAATACAAGCAGCTGAAGGCCGGATACAAGGCCTCCTATGCATTCCGGGAAAAAATAGACACCGACGGCTTCGATCATCCGCGCAAGGTGTACGACCTCACGGCGGCACTGATCCGCCGCGGCTACGGCGATTCGAATATTCAGGCGGTGCTCGGCGGCAATTTCCGCCGGCTGCTGGGTAGTACTTGGAAATAAATAAGACCGGATCAGAAAAAAAAGGGGATAAACCATGAACGCGATCTGCAAACTTGGGGTGCTCGCGGCGCTCGGGGCAGTTGGGTCTTTCCTGTCGCAGGAGAGCCTGGCGGCCGATGCGGTTGACGCGGCGAATAGCGATGCGCTGGCCACCATCGTCGTCACCGCGGAAAAGAAAGAAGAGAAGCTCAAGGACGTGCCCATGAGCATCACCGCCTTGGGCGGCGGCGCGCTGGACAAACTCCAGTACCGTGATTTCAGCGACTACGCGGCCATGGTGCCGGGTCTGTCGCTGGTGACATCACAGCCCGGCCTCACGCGTTTGACCCTGCGCGGTCAGAACGCGGGCGGTGTCGGATCCACCGTGGCGGTCTACCTGGACGAATCGCCGTTCGGCTCGAGCAGCGCTTTGCTCAATGGTTCCATCATCAGCGGCGACTTCGATACCTGGGATCTGCAGCGCATCGAGGTGCTGCGCGGCCCTCAAGGCACGTTGTATGGCGCGAGCAGCGAGGGCGGTCTTCTAAAATTCGTTACCAATGCACCGGAGCTCGGCAAGTTCTCAGGCGCGGCCGAAGTGACGGGAGACATCGTGGGCGGCTCGGCCGGCGGGGACGTGCGCGCCATGGTGAATCTGCCGGTCGGCGACAAGGTGGCGATCCGCTTGAGCGGATTCGATGAAGACGATCCGGGCTTCATCGATGACGTGCTGCGCGGCAAGACCGATGTCAACACCGGCCACAAATACGGCGGCCGGGCATCCATTCTGGCGGCGCCGACTGATGACATTTCTGTCAGGCTCACGGCGACGCAACAACAGTCACGCTATGCCGCCACCAATGTCGTCGATGTCGACCCTCGCACCTTGCGGCCGGTGCACGGCGATCTGACGCAAGAGCGCAATCTGGACGAGCCGAGCAGTTTCAAATACGAGAACTATGCGGCGACGTTGAATTGGAACGTAGGGCCGTTCAGCATTCTGTCCAATACTGCTTACGGCATATTGAAGTCCGATCAGGTGAACGACTTTACCAACGCGGTGCTGTCTCCGCCGAGCACGACCTTGGGGGATTTGCTCGGCGCGGCGATTGGGCCCGGACTCGGCGCGTCTCTTGATAACCGCGCCGAGCTGCATAAGTTCACGCAGGAAGTACGATTGTCCTCACCGGCGACGGATTTCTTCGAATGGCAGGTCGGCGGCTATTTCACGCGTGAAACCGGCGAGCTGTCGCAACATCTCTTGGCAGTGAATTTGCCGAGCGCCAACACTGCAGCCCTGCCGGGCCTGGAAATCGTCGGTCTCGATTCCACGTACAAAGAAACATCCGGCTTTGCCAATGTGACGTTCCACATCATTCCGCAGTTCGACATTCAAGCCGGCGGCCGCTATTCGAAGAACGAACAGACTGTCACCGAAAGTCTGACGGGTCTCTTGGTCGCGCCGCAAAACTTCAGCACACCCTCGGAAGGCCATGTATACACATATTCGGTGGCGCCGCGCTGGCATATTACCGCGGATACCATGGTGTACGGACGTGTCGCGACCGGCTATCGTCCCGGCGGACCCAATGCACTACCTCCGGTCGCACCACCCGACGTCCCGCGTCAATATGGCGCGGATAAAACCACCAATATTGAACTCGGCGTCCGCTCGACGCAGCTCGGTGGTGCACTGTCGCTCGATCTTGCAGTCTTTCACGTCGATTGGAAGGATATTCAGCTTCTGGAACAAGTCGACAACACCGGCATCAACGGCAACGGCGGTAAGGCGCGCAGCGTGGGCGCGGAATGGACCTTCGGCTACATTCCTGTGCAGGGACTGACGCTCACCTGGACGGGTGCCTACACGGACGCGAAGCTGACGACGGATGCTCCCGCAGTGCATGGCATTACAGGCGATCGTCTGCCGTACGCACCGAAGATCGGCACGTCGATCGGCGCCGAGTACGACTGGAGCCTGACTGCGAATTACAAAGGCTTCGTGGGTAGCAACTGGAGCTATGTGGGTTCCCGCAGAACGGACTTCGGTTCGTCCGTCGATCTGATTCCGGTCCAAGTAAGTTTGCCCAGCTACAATACCCTGGAAGCCAGGGTCGGCTTCGAGAATGATGTGTATCGCATGACCTTGTTCGCCAAGAATCTGACCGATAAGCGCGGCATTGCCAGTTACACCAGCAGCGGCGCTCCAGGGTTGGCAGGTGAAACGACCATCATCAATCCGCGCACGATTGGTGTGACGCTGTCTGCGAAGTTCTGAAGGCTAGTGTGGAATGAATACGAAACGCGAATTGCAGTCGGAGGCCCGAATGTCGCAGGTGCTGGATTTACCTCACCCGTATCTGCTTTTTCTGGGCGACACCACGGAAAAGGGTTACGCCAAGACGGCGTTCGGGCTGCGTGACTGGGCTCCGGATCGTTGCGTCGGCGAGTGGTCGTGCGCCGGTGCGACCATCACGACCGATCTGCCGCGTTTGACGCCGAAGGAGGCGCGTGCGCGCGGCGCTCGAGCTTTGGTGATCGGTGTGGCCAATACCGGCGGAATCATCGCCGACAGTTGGATCCCGTCGCTGGTCGAGGCTCTCGAGTCGGGACTCGACGTCATCAGCGGCATGCACGCAAAACTCGGCAATGTGCCGCAGCTGAAGGCCGCCGCGGAGCGCCATGGCCGCCGCCTCATCGATGTGCGCACGCCGCCGAAGAATATTCCGATCGCAACCGGCGCCAAGCGATCCGGCAAGCGTTTGCTCACCGTCGGCACGGATTGCGCCGTCGGCAAGAAATACACAGCCCTTGCCCTGGCGCGCGCTCTTGTGAAACGCGGAGTCGATGCGGAATTTCGCGCCACGGGACAGACCGGAATCTTGATCGCGGGCGGCGGCATGCCGATGGACGCGGTCATCGCGGATTTCGAGGCCGGCGCGGCTGAGATCTTGAGTCCGGATGCGCCGGCGCAGCATTGGGACGTCATCGAGGGCCAGGGCTCTTTGTTCCATCCCGCCTATGCCGGCGTGTCGCTCGGCCTGCTGCACGGCAGCCAACCGGACATAATCGTCGTGTGCCACGACATCGATCGCCGGGAAATGCTGGGGCATCCGGGCTATGCGCTGCCCGACGTATTCGACACCATCGATGTGAATTTGCGGCTCGGCCGCCGCACCAACGCGGCAATCCGCTGTGCGGGCGTCAGTTTGAATACCTCCGGGCTCAGCGCGAAAGACGCCGACCAATTGCTCGTTGCGGAGAGCGCGCGGCTGGGCGTGCCGGTTGCCGATCCCATGCGCCCCGGCGCTGCCTTCGAGAAGCTCGTGGATAAATGTCTCGCGTAATGATCGTTTGCGCGATGTAAACGTTGGATAACAGCGACCCGGTCGCAAGAAGAGAAACCATGCGTACGTTCACCCTGCTCGCCACTGCGGTCCTGACTCTCGCGACGCTGACCGCCACGGCACAGAAAAAAAATACTCCGGCGACTGCTGCACCCCCCGCTGCACCTGCCGCGGAGGCGGCTGCCGCACCGGCAACCGCAACGACGCCCGCCGCAGTGCCGCTGACCGCGGACGATGTGAACGCCTGGCTGGATGGTTACATGCCCTACGCGCTGCGCACCGGCGATCTCGCCGGCGCCGTGGTCGCCGTGGTCAAGGATGGCCAGATACTCACTGAGCGCGGCTTCGGTTATTCCGATGTCGAGAAGCGCACGCCGGTGGATCCGAAACTGACATTGTTCAGGCCGGGATCGGTCTCGAAGCTCCTGACCTGGACGGCGGTGATGCAACAGGTCGAGCAGGGCAAGATCGATCTCGATGCGGACGTAAATCAATATATCGATTTCAAAATCCCGGTCCGCGATGGCAAGCCGGTCACCATGCGCGAACTCATGCAGCACGTTGCCGGCTTCGAGGAGCAAGCCAAGGGCATCATGTCCGACAATCCGAAGGCGCCCGGCTATGAGGCCCTGCTCAAGCAATGGGTTCCCCAGCGGGTGTTTGCAGCGGGCAGCACGCCGGCCTATTCAAACTACGGCGCATCGCTCGCCGGCTATATCGTGGCGCGCCTGTCCGGCGAAACCTTTGACGACTACATCGACAAGCATATTTTCGCGCCGCTCGATATGAAGCATTCGACCTTCCGTCAGCCCTTGCCGGCGGATCTGGCGCCGCTCATGTCCAAGGGTTACCCGCAAGCCTCGGAACCGGCGAAGCCTTTCGAGATCGTCGGGCCGGCGCCCGCAGGGTCGCTGGCCTCTCCCGGCGAGGACATGGCGCATTTCATGATCGCGCATCTGCAAAACGGCGAGTATCACGGCAATCGGATTTTGAAGGCCGAAACCGCGGAAATGATGCACAACAGTCCGCTCACCATCCTGCCGCCGCTGAACCGGATGGAGTTGGGTTTCTTCGAAACCAACATCAACGGCCGCGAAGTGATCGCGCACTTGGGAGACACTCAGAATTTTCACACCTCGCTGCACCTGTTCCTGAAGGAAGGCGTGGGCTTCTATGTCTCGTTCAACAGCCTGGGTAAAGAAGGCGCCGCGGGCGGCCTGCGCGGCGCGCTGTTCGAGGACTTCGCGGATCGATATTTCCCCGCCGCGGAAACCAACGCCGCCAAGGTTGACGAAAAAACCGCCGCCAGCCATGCGGCGCTCCTCAAGGGCCATTGGGCGAATTCGCGCGGCTCGCAGTCGAGTTTCTTGGCGTCCGTCGGCCTGTTTGGTCAAACCAAGCTCGGCGTGAATGCCAAGGGCGAACTCGTCACGCCGTTCAAGGGATTGAACGGCAAGCCGTTGCACTGGGTGGAAACCGCTCCCTACGTGTGGCGCGATGCAAGTGGTCACGAACGTTTGGCCGCCAAGGTGGTCGACGGAAAAGCCGTGCGATTCAGCATCGACGGCATTTCGCCGTTCATGGTGTTCGACCGCGTGCCCGGGTCCGAGGACGGCGCGTGGTTGCTGCCGGCGTTTTATTGCGCCCTGGGCGCCCTGTTGCTGACGGCCGTGTTCTGGCCGGTCACCGCGATCGTACGCCGCCGCTTTGGCGCGGCCGTAGGCTTAACGCCGGAGGCGCTGCGCGCCTATCGTTTCAGCAAGATCGGATCCATCTTGCTGGCCGCGGCGATGGGACTGTGGGCGTTCACCGTGATCCGCATGTTCAGCGACTTCAACAATCTGACCAACAACTTCAATGGCAACATCCGCTTCGCGCAGGTTTTCGGCATTCTGGCGTTTGTTCTGGGCTCAGTCCTGATTGCGTGGAATCTTTGGACCGTGTGGACCGGAGCTCGCCGCTGGCCCGCCAAGGTGTGGAGCATTGTGCTGGCGCTGTCGGCCTTCGTCGTGCTCTGGGTCGCCTTTGCGTTCAATCTGATCGGCTTTGGGGTGTATTACTGATGCCGGGTTTGAAGCTGCACGTGGAGGTCGAGAAGCTGCCGCTGTCGGCGCCGTTTCGCATTTCCGGATTTGTTTTCGAACAGCAGGACGTCGTGGTCGCGACGCTCGAGGACGGCAAGCATCGCGGCCGCGGCGAGGCCTCGGGTGTCTACTACTTGGGAGACACGGCGCCGACCATGGTGGCCGAGATCGAGGCGGCGCGCGCCGCCATCGAGCGGGGCGTCGATCGGACGGCGCTGCAAGGGTTGCTGCCGCGCGGCGGCGCCCGCAACGCCGTGGATTGTGCCTTGTGGGAACTCGACGCGCAGCGCCGCGGTGAGCCGGTCTGGAAACTGGCCGGTCTGCCGGCGCCGAAGCCGCTGATCACGACATTCACGCTGGGCGCGGACGATCCGGCGGTCATGGCGGCCGGCGCGCGCAAGTACGCCCAGGCGCGGTCCTTGAAGTTGAAATTGACCGGCGAGTTGGCCGTGGATATCGAGCGCGTGAAGGCCGTGCGGACGGCCCGCCCCGAGGTGTGGATGGGCGTCGACGCCAACCAGGGTTACGGCATCGACGCACTCGATGCGTTGCTGGGCGTGCTGGTGAGCGCCAACGTCTCGCTGCTCGAGCAACCCTTGAAGCGCGGCCGCGAGGCTGACCTGGCCGGTTTCAAATCGCCGATTCCGATTGCCGCCGACGAGAGCGTGCTGAGTTTGAAGGACGTCGCAGGCCTGGTCGGGCGATTCAATGTCGTGAATATCAAGCTGGACAAGTGCGGCGGCTTGACCGAAGGGCTGGCGATGGCGCGCGAAGCCCGGCGCCTAGGGCTGGGTGTCATGGTGGGCAACATGGTGGGCACGAGTCTTGCCATGGCGCCGGCGTTCGTACTCGGACAGCTCTGCGATGTGGTGGACCTGGACGGTCCGATCTTCTTGGCCAAAGACCGCACGCCGAGCATGACGTACACCGACGGCCACGCGTGGAGCGGCGAGCAAGTGTGGGGCGGCACGGGCGCTTAAAACCCGCATGAACACGCGCCCGCAGACTTGGTTCGGTCAGCCGCGCGGCCTCACCATACTTTTTCTGACCGAGATGTGGGAGATTTTCTCCTACTACGGCATGCGCGCCTTGCTGGTCTACTACATGACCAAGCAATTGCTGATCGGCCAGGAAAAGGCGTCGCTCATTTACGGCACCTACACTGCGATGGCGTACTTCACGCCGATTTTCGGCGGCATCATCGCGGACCGCTGGCTCGGCAAGCGGCGCGCGGTGATCATCGGCGGCGGCATCATGGCCGCGGGGCATTTCATGATGACATTCGAGCCCTTGTTCTATTTTGCGTTGGCGACGATCGCGCTGGGCAACGGACTGTTCTTCCCGAGCTTGCCCAGCCAAATCGACGGCCTGTATCGGCCCGACGATCCGCGGCGCAGCTGGGCCTACAACGTTTACTACGTG
>Ga0193726_1002151_pt1 | contig 13796 bp, 8 predicted proteins | sample H2c1metaG_FD_144928 | JGI IMG/M metagenome (GOLD analysis project Ga0193726, IMG submission 144928) | Soil microbial communities from a riparian zone of the East river system, Colorado, United States - H2c1 | ecosystem: Environmental > Terrestrial > Soil > Riparian zone | place: USA: East River... | reverse complement strand
GCCGGAAGCAAACGCCGCATCGTCGGGGTGTCCCGTTTCACTTCCGCAGCGGAACTTTGCCCGCTCGAAGGCCAACTGCAATCTTCAGGTATCGAAACGATCCGCTGCGACCTGCTCGATCGCGCATCGCTGCAAAAGCTTCCAGACGCCGCCCTTATCGTCTACATGGCCGGAATGAAGTTTGGTTCTACAGGTCAGGAATCACTGACGTGGGCCATGAACAGCTATCTGCCCGGTCTCGTCTGCGAACGCTATCCTGCCAGCCGCATCGCTGCGTTTTCCACCGGCAACATTTACGGACTCACGCCCGTCACCGGCTCCGGCTCAAAAGAGTCCGACTTCCCGAACCCGGTCGGCGAGTACGCCACGAGCTGCCTTGGCCGCGAACGCATATTCGAACATTTCAGCCGCACCAATCGCACTCCGGTCTCCATCATTCGGCTCAACTATTCCACCGAGCTTCGCTACGGTGTTCTGGTCGATATCGCCACCCGCGTTCATACCGGCCAACCCGTTTCACTCGCCATGGGCTACCTCAATGCCATCTGGCAACGCGATGCCAACGCCATGAGTCTAGAAACCCTCGCTCACGCGTCTCATCCGCCGTTTGTCATCAACATTGCCGGACCGGAACTTCTTAGCGTTCGCAAGATTGCCGAACAATTTTCTGAACGTCTCGGCAAGCCCGTGCACTTTTCCGGCAGCGAAGCTGGCGACGCGCTCCTCAGTGATTCCAGCAAATCACGATCTCTTCTCGGTGAACCCACGGTCTCGGTCGATCAGATGCTGGACTGGATTGCCGACTGGGTCGCGCACGGCGGCGAATCACTATCTAAGCCCACACATTTCGAAGAACGTTCCGGGCGCTTCTAAAGGAAAATGAAAGCAGGGAAGCCCTCCAAAATGCCGAAGTCACTCAATCCTGAAATCAGTGCCGAGCTGAAACGCGGCGTCGTAATCCCGGCCCATCCCCTGGCTCTCAATGCCAGTCGTAAACTGGATGAACGCCGGCAGCGTGCCCTTTCGCGCTATTACCTCGCTGCCGGATCCGGAGGCCTGGCTGTGGGTGTTCACACCACGCAATTCGCCATCCGCAATCCGGAAATCGGCCTCTTCCGGCCCGTTCTCGAACTCGCTGCCGAGGAACTTGATCGCGCCGACCCGGCCCGACCAATTCCACTCATTCGCATCGGCGGAATCTGCGGCGAAACACCACAGGCACTGGCGGAAGCGCAACTCCTCGTAGACCTCGGCTACCACGCTGGCCTGCTCAGCCTTGCCGCCATGCAAGACGCTCGCGAGGCGGCGCTTCTTGAGCACTGCAAAGAAATCGCGCAGGTAATTCCGGTTATCGGCTTTTATCTCCAGCCCGCTGTTGGCGGCCGCGCTCTCTCCTACAGGTTCTGGCGGGCCTTCGCGGAAATCGAAAACGTAGTGGCCATCAAAATCGCGCCATTCAACCGTTACCAGACCATCGACGTCGTCCGCGCCGTTGCCGAATCCGGCCGCGACATCGCTCTCTACACCGGCAATGACGACAACATCGTCATGGATCTCCTCACACCTTTCGCATTCAGCGCCAAGCGTCACGAGAATCCCACGCGCATCGTCGGCGGCCTCCTCGGCCACTGGTCGGTCTGGACAAAGCGGGCCGTTGCATTGCTGGGCGAATGTCACGCGGCAAGCGAGGCCAGCCCCACTATCCCGCAATCGCTAGCCCGAGAAAGCGTCGAGGTCACCGACTGCAACGCCGCTTTTTTCGACGCCGCAAACTCCTTTGCCGGCTGCATCGCCGGCCTTCACGAAGTGCTCCGCCGGCAGGGCTTCCTGGAAGGAATATGGTGCCTGGACCCTTCAGAATCACTCAGTCCCGGGCAAAAACAAGAAATCGATCGCGTGTACCAGGCCTATCCCCATCTCCATGACGACGATTTTGTTCGCGCGGGACTGGACGAGTGGCTCAAGTCGTGATTTTATCTATAGCGCGTTCATTCGTGCGTAGTCTTTTGGCGTAAATCGTTTCAGGAAAATTTTTCATTCCGACTATGACGCAGGCCTCCGGGCACAAAGGGAACTTTTCGGCATGAGCACTCCCATACTTCGCTTGGGAACGATCAAGCAGATCGGGCGCTTCAGTGAACATCTCCACTCCCTCGGCCTGAATATTCCGTACGACACAGAAATTCTCTCTGGGGAGACGTCCCCCTTCCTTCAGCCCATCGAACGTTCCGGCGTCAAGCTTGCCAATCGTATCGCGATTCACCCGATGGAAGGCTGGGATGCCACCGCCGACGGCCAGGTCACCGAGCCCATGTTGCGCCGCTGGCAACGCATCGGTCGCAGCGGAGCAAAATTAATCTGGGGGGGAGAAGCAGCGGCTGTGTCCCATGACGGCCGCGCCAATCCCCATCAACTGGTCGTCGCGCCGCATACACTCCAAGGCATCGCACGGCTGCGCCGAGCGGCTGCCGAATCCCATCGGCAAACCACGGGTTCAACGGATGGCCTCCTCATCGGCCTGCAACTCACGCACTCGGGCCGCTATTGCCGTCCGAACACACACGGCAAAATGGAGCCGCGCATTGTCTATCGCCATCCCGTTCTTGATCGCCGCTTGAATCTGGCTGCCGACTATCCGGTTCTCAGCGACTCCGACGTCGCTCGGATCATTGCAGATTTTCACCAGGCGGCTCGCCACGCCCAGGAACTGGGTTTCGATTTTGTTGACGTTAAGCACTGCCATGGCTATCTCGGCCATGAATTTCTCAGCGCCCACACCCGCGAGGGCCGATACGGTGGCAGCTTTGAGAATCGCACCCGTTTTCTGCGCGAAATTGTAGAAGGCATTCGCGCTAGCGCGCCCGGCCTCGAAATTGGCGTGCGCCTCTCGGCGTTCGACATGATTCCGTATCTTCCTGATCCGTCCCAGTCTTCGGCGGGCAAACTCGGTCCCGGGATTCCCGAATCGTTTGAAAAGTTAATCCCCTATCGCTGGGCCTTTGGCGTAAATCCCCACAACCCGACCGAGCTCGATCTAGCCGAGCCCACGCAGTTTCTCGAGCTCCTTGAATCTCTAAAAATTTATCTCGTGAATCTCACCGCCGGCAGTCCTTACTACAATCCGCACATCCAGCGGCCCGCCTACTACCCACCGTCGGACGGCTACCAGCCGCCCGAAGATCCACTGGTCGGCGTCGCCCGCCAAATGCAGGCCACGCGGCATCTCAAAGGAAAATTCCCCAATCTCCTGATCGTTGGCAGCGCCTACACCTATCTCCAGGATTTTCTTCCCAACGTCGCGCAAGCCGCCCTTCGTGAAAACTGGGTGGACTGCGTGGGCCTGGGCCGCATGGTGCTCTCCTACCCGGAAATTCTTTGGGACGCGGCGCAAGGCAACAAGCTGGAAAATAAACTCGTCTGCCGCACTTTTAGTGATTGCACCACCGCGCCGCGCAAGGGTTTGCCCTCGGGTTGCTATCCGCTCGACCCCTATTACAAATCGTCGGCCAACGCCGGCCAACTGAAGATTCTGAAAGCCCAGAAGTAATCCGCGCACCTACGCGACCGGGAGCCACGCGAGAAATGCAAAACATCGAAACCCTTCTAAAACGGCAAGCGCTCGGCCGCAAGCCACAGGGGATGGCCGCCGCCCTTTTGCCCTATGACCAAAACGGCAAAATCGCCGTCGCTGCGTTCCAGGCGCACCTTACGGCCACGCATGCTGCAGGTCTCACCAACGCCGTCAACATGGACACCGGGTACGTCAACTATCTCGGCGAGGCCGAGAAGCTGGACGTCCTTCGCATCACGCGCGAAGCCCTGGGCCGCAACACCCCGTTCGTCGCCGGGGCCTACATTGAAGGACAATCCGGCGAAGTAGTTGCTCTCTATCGCCAGCAAATGGACGCCATCGTCGAACACGGCGGCACTCCCATCCTGTTCCAAACCGCTCGGCTGCACGGAAAATCCGCGCAAGAAAAAGCCTCCACCTATCAGGAAATTTGCCGCGGCTACGGGCAAATCCTGGCCTTTGAACTGGGCCGCATGTTCGCCCCGAACGGTGAAATCTTCGAGCAAGACACCGTCCGTCGCATCATGGACATTCCCGAAATCAAGGGAATGAAACACTCCTCGCTCGACCGCCTGGCCGAACTCGACCGCCTCGCACTCCGCGACCAACATCGTCCCGACTTCCGCATCTACACGGGCAATGATCTTGGCATCGACATGATCGAATACGGCTCCGACTATCTGCTCGGTCTGGCCACCTTCGCCCCAGAAAAATTTGCCGAACGCGACGCCTTGTGGGCGGCAGGCGATCCGGCCTACTACGCACTTTCCGACGCCCTCCAGCATCTCGGCAACATCGCCTTTCGTGCGCCCGTGCCCGCCTATAAACACTCCGCCGCCGTATTCCTGCATGCCACCGGACGCATCCCGAGCGATCTTGCGCACCCGAAATGCCCGAAGCGCCCCGAGTGGGAGTCTGAAATCCTGCGAGATTGTGTGCGGCGTTTAGGCTTATGAAGTTTCGGCAGGAAAAAATCCGAATTATTGATTCACACCGCTGGCCAGGAATCCACCGTCCACCACCAGGGTGTGGCCCGTTACAAAGCTTGCCGCATCGGAAGCCAGAAATACCGCCGCCCCCACCAGCTCTTCGAGCTTGCCAAATCGCTTCATCGGCGTGCGCATCAGGAATTCTTTCCCGCGCCCGGTTCCGTCCAGCAACCCGGCATTCAAATCCGTCCTGAACACGCCCGGCGCGATCGCATTCACGCAAACTCCGTGCTGCGCCCATTCAATCGCGAGCGATTTCGTCAGTGACATGACGGCCGACTTGCTGGCCGAATACGCCGCCACCTCGTACAGCGCCACAAACGAAGAAAGGGAAGCGATATTGATAATCCTCCCATATTTCTGCGCAAGCATCTGGCGGCCAATCACGCGGCAAGCCCGCAAAGTGCCATTCAGATTTGTTTCCAGAATGGCGCTCCATTCCTCATCCGGAAGATCAAGTGTCGGCGTCCTTTTCGTCCGCCCGGCGCAATTCACGAGAATATGCACCTGGCCAAATGCCGCGACCACCACTTTCGATAATTCCTGCAAGGTAGCTTCGTTCGTCACGTCGCACGTAATTTCCAGCGAGCGCCGCCCGAGCTTCTCAATTTCAGGCGTCACCGCGTGCACCAGATCGGCACGCCGTCCCGTGGCAATCACATTCGCGCCAGCCACCGCCAAGCCTTTGGCTATCGTTAAACCAATCCCGCTCGTGCCACCAATCACAATCGCGGTCTTGTCCGTCAAGTCCAGCTGTGGGTGTCCCATCGCCAATCCTCTTTGCCAGTCTAGAATTTTGTCCGCCGGTTGAGGCATTTCCGGCCGAGCGGCCCGGTTCTTCTTTCGTTTTCAGAGCTCAAATTTCAACTGTACAACGGTCCCGCGCGGCACGGTAAATGGCCTCAATCAAGGCTACGCTCCGTCGCCCTTCAGCCCCGTCACACACGGGCTTCCGATTTTCCCGGATCGCCGCAATAAAATCCTCAATCAGCGCTTGATGCCCGCTGAAATCACTGACAACCGCCGTCGATGCGCTCTGATTCGCGTCGCCCGAGGTAGCTCCGATCGCCGCGCCCCTTGCTTCACGCAAATCCGCCGCAATCAAGCGATCATGTTCCAAAATCACAGTCCCATTCGTTCCGGAAATTTCCACCCGTCGCGGATAACCCGGGTAGGCTGCGGTGGTCGCATGCAAAATGCCCGTCGTCCCATTGGCAAATTCCAAAATCACCGCAACCGTATCTTCTGCCTCAATCTGATGCAGCGCCGTAGCAGTCCGGGCCTGAACCCGCTTTACGGCACCCAGGATCCACAAAAGCAAATCCACGGTATGCACACCCTGATTAATTAACGCGCCGCCGCCGTCCAAAGCAAACGTCCCTCGCCACTGCGAGTTCGAATAATATTCCTCCGGCCGAAACCATTTTACGCGGGCCTCGACAAACAACGGCTTTCCAACGGCCCCGCCATCGACAAGCTCTTTCAGCTTGGCGATCCCCGGCTTCACGCGATCCTGAAAAAGCACTCCCAATTTCACGCCCGCCGTCGCCGTCGCCTGAATTAGCGCATCCACCCTGGCGGTCGAGACATCAACGGGCTTCTCCGTGAGAACATGCAATCCCCGGGCCGCTGCCGCGATCCCTTCGATCGCATGCACCCCTGACGGCGAACCCAAAATCACCATATCGAGGGGCCGATGCGCCAAAAAGGGGTCCAAACTCTCATAAGCGGCTCCGCCAAACTCATCGCATAGTTTCCGAACGCGATCACTTCTCGTTCCATAAATCGCCGAAATCTCGGCACCAGGAATCGCCCGCACCGCCCGCGCATGGGTCTGCGTAATATTCCCGCCACCGGTCAACCCAATGTGAATGGTCATAGGATGAGGTTGCCAATCAATTTTCAAACACATTAATGTGCGCGAAACTCTCGAGCGATGCAAGCCCCACTCGCCTGGAGGGCCCCGAACCCGAGGCCAGTTCCACCAAGTCTTTGTAAATCAGTGAGATTGCATGTTTAGGCGGCGTTTGTTGTGCGTCGTCTGGCCGCCGCGGGCACGGCAGTTGCCAGACGGTTAGTCCAAATGAGTACCCAGCCCTTAGAGCCATTTAGTGCTTCCCGGGAGTCCCTCATTGGGCCTACGGTTTTCGCTTCTCCCAGCCAAACTTGACTGCGGAGGTCCAGGCATGGCTAACCCGGCGAAATTGACTCGCATCCTAGTCGCGAACACCCCTAGGCTCATGCGAGACGCTGTTGTAGCGACTTTTGCCGGTCAGCCGGATATCGAAGTTGTGGGAGAGGTGGCCGAAGCCCAGGAAATTTTGGCCAAAACCCGCGCTACGGTTCCCGACGTTCTCATTGTCGATTTAGACGACACAGAACTGCGGCCGGCAATCTGTGACCAAGTCCTCGGAGAGTATCCAGCGCTCAGTGTTATAGCCGTGGCGTCATGGAAAGACCTCACGATTTGCTATTGGATCGCTTCGCATATTCATTCGCAGGAAATTGAGGCATCGCCGGAGGGCTTGCTGGATGCGGTGCGCAAAACGGCGACCCTGCGCTCTGATTCGTCACGATCTCGCCCTGCGGAAAGGCGAATTGGTTCCACGGCCAACTAGGTCCGTGCAACGTTGTTTTGCCGTAAGCGTCGACGCTCGGCCCCGCAATTGCAAGGGAGCGGCAGGAGAGGGGCTGAGTGATATTGCATTTCTTCGAATTCGGTTCAGGGACAAGTCTTAAAGGCCGGAAAAATGGACATTGTTGCAAGCTGAAGTGCCCCGTGCTTTTGTTAACGGACTGTAACATATGGACGGATTACAACTGGTAAGCTATTATCTTTGTAATCCTTAGAGAAGTTCATCAGCAGAAGATTTTGCGGATACTCGTGTCCGAAAGTGGCAGGAGTGTTCCGCGGCCAGTGGGAGCTATAGGTGAAAACAGGTATTCGCCGTGTGCAGTACGTAAGGCAACTTGGACAGGCCATGTGTCTCCGAATTCTGACAGTTGCCGCCATAGCGCTTGTGACTGTCCTGGGTGTTTATGCTCAAACGCAGCCGCAAAATGATCGGCGGGTCCCGACCTCCGACGTTCCAGCACAGCCCCGCCAGATGGTTTCAGAATTGGCCAAAGACAATCTGGACCGGGTTTCCGCCTCGCCCTACCAGTTGAAGGCGGTTCTGGTTCAGGATATCGGGCTTCTGGTGGAACTTAAGCGGTGGATCGCCAAGGAAGCCAGCGATAACGGGCAAGTCATTACCGACGAGGATCTGACGGATGCGGCGGTTTGGGAAAGGCTTGCCAAAGACAGCAAATTCCGCGCGATCGCAACTCGCCTGGTGCAGAAGTATGGCTATCTGAAACCGAGTATCAACCCGGACTCCGACATGGGCAAGCAGCAGGAGCTCATCTTAAAAGAACGCGCAAGGAAGCTGGTCCAGATCGAATCCCAAGAAGACCAGGCTGCGCAGGAACTTCAGAGAGCAAACCGTTTCGAAGAGACTCTGCGCCCTTGTCCACTTCGCAGTTCCGATGGGGAGGAACCGGAAGACAGCAACTGCGCCTACTCCGGTCCCACGCAATCGCGGGGAAATCAAAATGCTCCGAGGTCCTCGCCGCCTTCCAACAATTCCCAGCCGCGCTCTCCGGAACAGGGAGTTCCGAGCAATCCAAACGATCCCTATTTGCGCGTGCGCAATGACCAGACCGGCGAATGGAACGGTGGACTAAACCAAAATTCCGCCCCCTACTCCATGGCCGCCGACCCTCTGATGGCGATCGTATCGGGGGACGACACCGATTCCTCTCTTTCTGAAAACCCAGGCCGCGACGATCTCGGCTCGCCGTCCCTGCCGCTGAGTAAAGCAAAGGCCGCCATGGGCTTGTCTGACGGCAATTCAGTTAGCGACTCGGCTGGCTCGAATCTGAACCGATCGGAATATGACGCGAGATATGACGCGAGCAATGATGCAAGCTTCTATGGGTACCGGAGGCCGCGAACCCGCGAAGTTAAGGAAGTAACGATGGTGCGCAAATCCAGCCCCTATGCCGACGTTCCTTCTTTGTACGATTTGTACATGCAAGCCCCCTCGCGAACGGGAGTTCCCCAGCGTTTTGGCGCTCAGATTTTCAGAGATGGTTTGCGAGATTTACGCTCCGTTCCGATGGACCTTCCGGTAGGACCCGATTATGTGGTGGGTCCAGGAGACAGTCTTTCGATCGATCTATGGGGCAGTGTTTCCACTCGCCTCGTCCGCATCGTCGATCGCCAGGGCCGAGTCGCTTTGCCCGAAGCCGGACCGGTCGAAGTTAGCGGCAAAAACCTGGGCGAAGTTCAACAATTGGTGCAAAAAGCCCTCGCGTCGCAATACCGCGACGCTTCTGCTGAAGTTTCCGTCGGCCGCCTCCGTACGATCCGCGTTTATGTGGTTGGCGAGGTTCGTGAACCAGGCGCCTACGACATCAGTTCGCTGTCAACTCCGCTCAATGCTTTGGTGGCAGCCGGAGGCGTAACCCAGCGCGGTTCACTGCGGTCTTTACGGCACTTCCGCGGGCGGCAACTGCTCGAGCAAGTGGACAGCTACGACCTGCTTCTGCATGGCGTAACTCCGGACGCCATGAAATTGGAAAATGGCGACACGCTCATGGTTTCCCCCGTTGGCGCGCAAATTACCATTACGGGCATGGTTCGGCGTCCGGCGATTTACGAATTGCACGAAGAAAAAACTCTTGCCGATGCGCTGGAGCTTGCGGGTGGAATTTTACCCGCCGCCACGCTTAAGCATGTTGAAGTCCAGCGATTGGATGCGCACGAAAAGCGCACGATGCTGAGCCTGGACCTTTCGCCCGATCCGTCGTCGGAACCGCAACTCACGGCATTCAAGGTGAAAGACGGCGACGAAATTCATATCTTCCCGATCGCCCCCTACAATCAGGACACGATTTATCTGCAGGGCCATGTTCTGCGCCCGGGGAAATACGCCTATCGCCAGGGAATGAAGCTGACCGATATCGTCGCGTCCTATAAAGATCTGTTGCCAGAGCCTGCGGCGCACTATGGAGAAATCATTCGATTGGATCCTCCCGATTTCCGCCCGGCCATTTTGAGCTTTGACCTGGCGAGCGCACTGGCGAATCCGTCCGCGGGCCCGGACTTAAAACCACTGGACACGGTTCGAGTTTTTAGCAGGTTCGACTTTGAACCGGCGCCAACTGTTTCCGTCGCGGGAGAAGTTCGTACTCCTGGCACCTACCAGACATCGGGACAGGCGTCCCTGCGCGATGCCGTTTTTCTTGCCGGCGGCTTGACGCATAACGCCGCTATGGACACGGCTCAGGTTTTCCGCATCAATCTTGACGGAACCTCCAAGATATTCAGCGTAAATCTTGGCGAGGCGATCGCTGGTAACGCGGCAGAAAATATTACCCTGCAGCCGCGGGACCGCTTGCTGATTCACCGCAATACGCTCAGCGTCGATGCCAGCACAGTCCAAATTACCGGCGAGGTGGCAAAACCCGGCCGCTATCCTTACACCGGAAACATGCATGCTGCCGATTTGATTCGTGCAGCCGGTGGCTTGAAGCGCAGCGCCGATGCCAATCAGGCGGATTTGACTCGCTATGCAGCGGCCGGAGGTCCTCCGCAGGAACAACGAGTTTCTCTGGCTTCCATTCTCAATGGCAACGCTACGGAAGACGTCCCCTTGCGCGGAGGCGATGTTCTTGCGATTCGGCAGGTTCCCGGCTGGAAAGACATTGGCGCTTCGGTACGCATCGAAGGCGAAGTAATGCATCCTTCCTCGTACGGCATCCAGCCCGGCGAAAAGTTGAGTTCGGTTCTGGAGCGCGCGGGCGGATATTCGACGCACGCGTATCCGTACGGAACGATACTAATGCGCCGGGAAGTCCGCGAAATCGAATTGCAATCGCAAATGCAGCTGATTAGCAGGCTGAAAGCAGAAAGAGTTCAGCTCAAATCGTTGCCAGAAACTGACCCGGATCAAAAAAATGCGAAGTTGACAGCGATTTCGCAAACCGATGCCACTTTGACGGAACTTGCCACCCAACAGCCGGTCGGGCGTGTGGTGATCCATATTCAGAAGGACCTCAGCAAGTGGAAGAACACCAGTGCTGACGTCACGCTGACGGATGGCGACACGGTACTCATTCCGAAGAATGCGAATACCGTACTGGTGACAGGCCAGGTATTCAATCCAACGGCCATCAGCACGCAGTCTAGCCGCTCAGCGCGATGGTACTTGAGCCAGGCCGGGGGATTGACTCCAATTGCCGACAAAAAAGCTGTATTTGTCGTTCGCGCGGATGGCTCGGTAATTTCAGCCCGGAATAACAGCTCTGGTTGGTGGGCAGGCGACCCTCTCAATGCCTCGTTGCGAGCGGGAGACACGGTGGTCGTGCCTGAAAAGGCCTCGAAGATCGGCGGGCCAAACTGGACGACGGCCCTGCAGGCAGCACAATTGGCGTCGTCGCTGGCTTTGACAGTGGCGTACTTTCATCCATGACCTGTGCAGTGCGGATAAGGCTCGCTCTTGCAGGAATTGCACTTTGGGTCCTTTTGTGCGGGACGGCTAGAGTATTTGCTCAGGAATCGGAAAGTCCCAGCGACAAAGGTCAAATGAACGGAACTGAACTGAAAAAGATCTCACAAGCGCCAGCGCCACCGCCCTCAGACAATGCGATGAGAAAATACAATTGGGGTGCGCAAGCTTTTAGGGATTTGGCCGGCGACCAAAAGGCGTTGTGGAGCAGCCCTAAGAATATTCGCGTGAGTGATATGGAGTGGCTGGTGCCCCTGGCCGGCGCGACGGCCGCATTCATCGAGACCGATTCCAGTTACAGCAGACATCTTTCTCACGATCCTGTGAAACTGTCTAACTACAACAAATACTCCAACGTTGGTATCGCCGCTCTGGCGGGCGGAGCGGGCGCGTTATGGGCGTTGAGTTACAAAAATCACAATTCTCACTGGAGAGAAACCGGCTATCTTGCTGGCGAGGCGGCCATCAACAGCCTTCTGATCACGGAAGCGGCGAAATACTCCTTTCGGCGCGAGCGCCCGAACATCGGCAGCGGAACCGGCCAATTTTTTCAAGGCGGAGTCTCGTTTCCTTCCGAGCATGCCACGGCGGCCTGGGCCATTGCCGGAGTCATCGCGCACGAATATCCGGGACCGCTAACCAAAATTCTTGCCTATGGAGCAGCGGGCTTTATCAGTTATTCCCGCGTGCGATCCCGGCAACATTTCCCTACGGATGTTTTTGTGGGCGGAGTCATCGGGAATTTAGTCGCGCAGAATATTTACAGCCGGCACCATGACCCGGAACTAGGTGGCTCGGATTGGGTGTCGGTCAGCCAGTTCTTCAGGGAGCACTGGCATCCGGCTCCGGAAAGTGCGGGCAGCCCTTACGTACCGCTGGACAGCTGGGTGTACCCGGCCATTGACCGGCTTGCGTCAATGGGACTAGTGCATTCGGAATTTCTTACCATACGTCCCTGGACCCGGCTGGAGTGCACCAACTTGACGGCGGAAGCGTCTGGAAATCTGAGCGAGGCAGGAGCGGCTGAATCTCAGGCAGAGGACATCGTATCGGCCTTGCGACTTGAGTTCGCCAGAGAATTCCATGCGTATGAAAATGGCGCCGAAAATACCGCGCGTATCGAATCCGTTTATTCGCGCATTACAGGAGTAAATGGTACTCCTCTAACCGACGGATATCACTTTGGCCAGACGATCGTTAACGACAACGGACGGCCGTACCAGGAAGGGTTCAATAACATTACGGGTTTTTCGGCCTACGCAACGGCTGGTCGTCTTACGGTCTACGTGAGCGGGGAATACCAGCACGCCCCAAGTGCTCCCGGGTATAATTTGGCAGTTCAACAAGCCATCGCCAATATCGACCACAATCCCGTTCAACCGGTTCAGCCCATAGCGGAAATCAATCAATTCTCTCTTCAGAATGCATATATCAGCACCAACATTGAAAGTTGGAATCTAAGCTTTGGCCGACAGAACGTCTGGTGGGGGTCGGCCTATGGAAGTTCCTTCCTGTACAGCAACAATGCTGCTCCCCTCTACATGGTTCGGCTAAACCGGATAACGCCATTTTATCTTCCGTGGTTTTTACGTTATCTGGGGCCGGCAAAACTTGATTTTTTTGTGGGGCGTCCTCAGGGCCATGAATTTCCACCCCGGCCCCTGATGCATGGAGAAATGATCAGCTTCAAACCTACCAAGAATCTTGAATTGAGTTTCAGCCGAACCGTGGTGTTCGGCGGCGTGGGACGAGCGATAACACCGGAAGCAATTTGGAATAGCTATTTCAGTTTCACGTCATCGTTCAACTATGGACCGTCGGACAATCCCGGCAAACGGAACGGCGGATTTGATTTCTCCTACAAGCTTCCATTTCTTCGTAACTGGGTGACGGTCTACGCCGATGCCATGACGCCGGACGATCCGTCGCCGATTGACGCGCCACGCCGCGCGGCCATCAACCCCGGTCTTCATTTCACGAAGATTCCGTGGGTTCCCAAACTGGATGTGCGGGTTGAAGGCATTTACACCGACATTACCAAATCCGTAACAGCCGCCGGCCAATACATCTATTGGGAGAGTTTTTACCATGACCTTTACACCAATGACAAAAACATCATCGGCAGCTGGGTAGGGCGCGAGGGTGAAGGGGTGCAGGCCTGGTCCAACTATTGGTTCACCCCTAAAAGTAGTCTGCAGCTGGGTTACCGGCATCAAAAAGTTGCCAGCGATTTCATTCCTGGCGGAGAAACTCTAAATGACGGTTCACTCAACCTGAGCGTGTGGTTTCACAAAGATTGGAATGTTTCGGCGTCCGTGCAGTACGAGCAGTGGAAAGCGCCGATTCTGGCCGAAGGGCTCCAGAAGAACTGGACTTCCAGCGTGGGGATTCGGTACTGGCCGCATTCCGCCCCGAAATAGAAGGGGTTTTCCGGCCGTCAGTTAGTGCGGGAGAGAAAGTGATCGAATGGCAGAGAAGTTAGACAAGCAGCACCCGGAAGACCGCAGCCAAGAGATACTTCTTCAGCTTGCCGAGAAGGAAGAGGCGCTTTCTGAGGAAATCGAGAGGAAAGAAGCACGTCTGCGCCTTGCGCGAAATGTGAGAATTGTCTGGTCGCAGCGTACTTTTCTTGTCCGGCTTGGCCTTCTGGGGTTTGTGCTCGCGCTGGCGTTGGCGTTCCTC
>Ga0193726_1002150_pt1 | contig 13810 bp, 13 predicted proteins | sample H2c1metaG_FD_144928 | JGI IMG/M metagenome (GOLD analysis project Ga0193726, IMG submission 144928) | Soil microbial communities from a riparian zone of the East river system, Colorado, United States - H2c1 | ecosystem: Environmental > Terrestrial > Soil > Riparian zone | place: USA: East River... | reverse complement strand
AATATCGTCCCGGACTTCCCGCTCATCAACAAATCGTTCAATCTGAGTTACAGCGGAGTGGACCTCTGATGTATCAGATCCTCAAGCAAATCGCGAAGACCGGCATCGTCACGGAGCGCGCCCCGGGTCCGGACGCCGCGCTGCGCGAGCTGGAGCAGAAGCTGGGCGAGCTCATCCTCAAGCACTTCGGCCGCGCGCTCGCGATCCGGCACGTGGACGCGGGCTCGTGCAACGGCTGCGAGCTGGAGATCCACGCGATGAACAGCCCCTACTACAATCTGGAGCGGCTCGGGATCAAGTTCGTCGCGAGCCCCCGCCACGCCGACCTGCTGCTCGTCACCGGTCCGGTGTCGCGCAACATGGAAACGGCGCTCAAACGCACCTATGAAGCGACGCCCGATCCCAAGCTCGTCGTCGCGATCGGCGACTGCGGCTGCACCGGCGGAATCTTCGGCGAGAGCTATGCGAGCTGCGGGCGCGTCTCGAGCGTGATCCCGGTCGACGTCGCCGTTCCCGGCTGCCCGCCCGCCCCGGTCGCCATCATGCAGGGCATACTCACTGCGATCACTCCCGGAAAACGGATCGGCGCAATTCAATCCTAGATGGAGCTCCCCCTCGTCTTCATCGGCTGGTTCTTCACGCTCCTTTCGGTCGGCGCGCTCGCCTTCGGCGGCCTGCTCGTCCTGATGCTCCTGCGCGCGGGGGACCTGGAGCGGCGCTACCTCGCGTACAGTTTCTGGAACGACGCGCTCCTGGCGGGCATCTGGGGGCTGGGACTCGCCGGCGGCATCGGCGTGCTGCGCCTGCAAGCCTGGGGACGATACCTGCTGGAGCTCTTCTGCTGGGGACTGATCGTGCTGCTCCTGCTCTCCGCCGCCACCCGCCTCTATGCTGTAGCGCGGGAGCGCGATCCAGAAGCCCCGCCCGTGAACTGGCTGGGCGCGGTCGCCGGAGTCACCTTGATCGTGGTCCCCATCCTCGCGATCTGCGCGGCGACGATCTTGACGTTGCGCAGCCCGGAAGCGCTGAAGGTTTTTTCCTAAGGCTTGAGGTACGCGTAGCCTTCTTTCTGCTGCAGATGAGTGATCTGCACCACGCCCGAAGGCACGAACTCCACCCCGAGGATGAACTGGTCCTTCTTCAGATTGCGGAGGCGCATCGTGATCTCGCACACCTGGAACTTCACTCCCCGTCCCATGAGGTCCTGCACCCGTGCATCGAAAGGGCCCAGGCGGTCCTTGGCACCCTCCATCAGGAAATCGACGCCGTCGGCGTGTGTGACAGCGATGATTCTCGCCTTGGGATCGACTTCGAGATGATTGCTGATATTGCGCAGGCCTCTGGTCGCCTGCTCGGTGCTCGAATCGAAGTGATAGACGACCTTCTCCTGCGCTGAAACCGCCGCCGCGGCGAACGCAAGGAGCAGCGCCAAAACAATCTTCGCGATCGATTTCATCGTAATCTCCTCTGCGAGAACGATGACCGACACTTTACGCCCACGAGCGGAGATTGGAAAATCCATCCATGGCCATGCATCTGAAAATCTTCGGCCGCGTCCAAGGCGTAGGTTTTCGCTACTCCATGGCGAAAGAAGCCGAGCGGCTCGGTGTCACCGGCTGGGTGAGGAATCGGCGCGATGGAACGGTCGAAGCAGTGCTCGACGGCGCACCCGATGCGGTGAGCGCCCTGCTCATCTGGACTCGCCGCGGGCCGCGCGGCGCCAGCGTGACCGATGTCCAGATCGAAGAGATCCCGGGAAGCTTCGAGCGATTCGAAATGCGGTCGACCGAATAGGCGGAGCGAGGGAAGCCGAACCTCACCTGCCCGGTCGTTCACATGCCGCCTGATCGCGCTGGCAGTCCTCCTGGCAGGCCTGTGAGGCGGGCGCCTCGCTCGTCGTGCGCCGGCACTTCTGCATGCAGGCAGTGAAGGCGCTCTTGCACGTGGGCGCTTCGTCGCCTCCGGTGACGCCTTTGTAGGCGTAATAGCCCACCGCTACGGCGATCGCAAGCACGATCAGCACGCCGAAAGCACTCAAGCCCCGCTGCGACCGTTTCATCATCCCGCCTTGTGCGTCCGCCCCACTTTCGCGGAGCGAAGCGCCTCCAGAATCGCGAGCGCGCACGCCATGGAAAATTCGCGGGTCTTCCGATCGAAAGCCTTGCCGGCCTCCGGCATCATGTAGCCGTGGAGCACGCCGGGAAATATGTGTAGGTCCAGGTTGTCTGAGCGCCCGGCCGCGGCGCGATAGGCGTCGAGCACCTCGGCGGGCGCCTGGTGGTCCTCGTCGCCCCAGATGATGCAGACCGGCCGATCGAGTCCCTCGAGATCCCTGATGTAATCCAGCATCTGCGAGCCGTGGCAGGAGATGCCCGCGTCGTAACCAAGGCGCTTCGGACCGAGGATCGCGTAGGGACCGCCGTAGCACAGGCCCATCACCGCGGCGCGTCCGTTCGATTGCGGCAGCTTGCGCAGCTCGGCGAGCGTGTCGGCGAGGTCGGCTTCGCCCGTCTTGATTTTTTCCAGGCGCGGCTGCGAGCGCTGCTTCGTGCGCTCGTCGTCGCGTGCGAGCGGCCCCGGAACCGAGCGCCAGAAAAGATCCGGCGCCGCGGCGATATAACCCTGCGAGGCGAACTCCTCGGCGATCGCGCGAACGTCGGCGTTGACCCCGTGCACTGCAGAAGCGATTACGATCGCCGGGACCTTTGCGCCGGCGTGCGGCACGCTGAGGTGGCAGTCGAACTCGCCGCCCCCGCTCGAGCGGATCTTGACGTTCTTGCCTGACATGTCTTTCGTCTCCTCTCTTCGCCTGTTTGGCGCTCACCGTAACTCAGCGCAACCGCGCTTGTCCAATGACGCAGCGCCGCAATCCGAATGCTCCCGTCATGATTGCTCAGTGGCGGCGAACTGACTAACATCACGCCTTTCCGAAGCGCGGTGCGGATTTCACAATGCGAAATCGCGGGTTTAGCGCCGGCTTCGTCGCAGCATCACTTGTGAAAAGGAGGATTCGTGAGTACCAAGTACAAGATTCTGATCATGGGCGCGTCGTACGGTTCGCTGCTCGGAACCAAGCTCGCCCTCGCGGGGCACGCAGTGCACCTCGTGTGCCTGCCCGCCGAGGCGGACCTGATCAACAAGGAAGGCGCCATCGTGCGCATGCCGGTCAAAGGCCGCGAGGGACTGGTCGAAATCAATTCGAAAAAACTGCCGGGCAAGATGTCCGCCGGCGGCGCCGCGGGCGTCAAGCCGTCCGAGTACGATCTGGTCGCGCTCGCCATGCAGGAGCCGCAGTACCGCTCGCCCGGCGTGCGCGAGTTGCTCGACGCGGTGGCCAAAGCCAAAGTCCCCTGCATGTCGATCATGAACATGCCGCCGCTGCCCTACCTCGCGCGTATTCCGGGCGTGGACGTCAAGGCATGCCGGAGCTGCTACACCGATCCCACCGTCTGGGATCACTTCGATCCCAAGTTGATGACGCTGTGCAGCCCGGACCCGCAGGCCTTCCGCCCGCCGGAAGAAAAGGTCAACGTGCTGCAAGTACGGCTGCCGACCAATTTCAAATCGGCGCGCTTCGACTCGGAAGCCCACACCGCCATACTCCGCCAACTCGCTGCGGACATCGAAGCGTCCCGCTTCGAAGGAATCGAGCTGCCCGTCAAGCTCAAGGTGCACGACTCGGTCTTCGTGCCGCTGGCAAAGTGGGCCATGTTGCTCGCCGGCAACTATCGCTGCGTGCAAAAGGACGGCATGCGCCCCATCAAGGATGCCGTGCACAGCGACCTGGAAGCTTCGCGTTCTGTATACAACTGGGTGATGAAACTGTGCGTGTCCCTGGGCGCGGACGAGAAAGACCTGGTGCCCTTCGAAAAATACGCGAGCGCGGCACTCTCGCTCCTGACCCCCTCCTCTGCGGCGCGCGCCCTCGCCAACGGCGCGCCCAACATCGAGCGCACCGACCGTCTGGTGCAGACCATCGCGGCGCAGAAAGGCATGCGCCTGCCTGGGGTCGATCAGACCGTCGCCCTGATCGACGGGTGGCTCGAGAAAAATCGGAAGAAGGCTGCCTGAAGTTTCATCCCAGCCACGCGTGAGAGGGCCGAGGGACACAGTTTTCCTCTTCCCCAACGACAAAAGGCCCGGAAAACCTCCGGGCCTTTTCCATTTCCCGACTTGTCAGCCGAACACCAGCACCGTGATCGATGGCAGGAGCGAGACCTTGAGATTGACGTCGAGAAAATAGTATTGAAGGTACGCCAGCACCAGAGCAAGCAGCATCAGGCCCTGCCTTGCAATCAATTGCCGGCTGGGGGCATTCTTGGCCGGGAGTCGCGCCGAGAAGGCGCTGAGAAAACCCAGGACCGATCTCCGCGGTCCGGTGTATTCCTTTGACGGCTGTTCCGCGCTGCGATTGGATTTCTCGGTCCGTCCGACCGATCTGGCGGCCGGTTCCGCGCGATTCATTTCGGCGAGCGCGGTGCGTGCGTGGCGACAGTGGGCGCGTGCTCTCTCGAGCTTCGCCTCGGCCACATCGACAGCCGCCGCGGCCCGACCAGCGACCGCTCTGGCGAGCTCGGCCTCTGCTTCGGCGAGGGCAGCCTCAAGTTCTTCCCGTGTGCTCATGGCTCCTCTTTGCTTGCGCCCAGAGATATACCACAAGGCCTAGGACAATGCCATATTTGGAACGCCACGCCCTTCCGATGGGCGACGTTGCAGGCCTTCCCTCAGCGCGCCTTCGCCTCCCGAAACTCGAAATCGCCGTAATACGCTTCCAGCGCCCGATCGCTCATATCGGTTTCGGTCAGGATGCCCACCGAAACGATTTTCCCGGGTTCTTCGCCGAAGAGGCGCCTGTAATCCGCCTCGATGTCGCGCGATTCGTCGAGCCACATTCCCAGCTTCTCCTTCCCGTTCTCGACGGCGATGATCTTGATGCGCGACGTGTAACCGTTGGGCACGACTCCGTCGCGGGGGGTGCGGCTCCCCCAGACGTACATCAGGCTGGCGTAGGGCAGTTGCTGTCCGGTGAAAAGGCGGAACTGGTCGTAGAAAAGACGATCGCTGAACGGCAGCTTCCGGATGTCGCCGGCGAACGAAACCACGATCCGCGCCGGCGAATCGTCCGGGCTCGCATCGGAGGGGGCGAGCCCCGTCACCTTCCAGCGCCAGGACAGCAGCGGACGCTCGTGTGGATCTGCGTCGAGATAGTGAATCAGCCCTGACGCCGATGCCTGCGCACTTCCGTGAAGGACCGTCGTGCCGGCGTCTTCCACCAGCTCGTAGCGGCTCGCGGACTTGAATCGCGACAAAGTCCAGGGACCCCACGCGGGCGGCATGGGATCGCCCGGCTTGAGCGCCGCGAAGGGGGCGACCTGAGACGGCGGGACAAGCCCGGGGGGCGGAGCCTTCGGGGCCGTCGCGCAGCCGGCGAGAACGGCGAGAGTCACGAACCATGTCAGCTTACGGATAGAGCACCTCCACGTTCTCCGGTCTCAGCCATTCGTTCAGGGACTTCATCAGCGCGTCATCCAGGTTGACGCGCCACTTGTCGCCGAGTTGCATCTCGACGCTCGCGCCGCCGTTCCGATAGCGGACTTCCACCGGGCAGCTGCCGTTGCGGTAGGGTTCGAGCAATGTCTTGAGTTTCGCTGACGTTGCCGCGCCGGCGATGGATGCCTCGCCGTTCATCGACAGCCGCACGCCGCGCGCGAAGCGGCTGCGCGCGCCGGCGACGTCGTAGATTCGCTCGGCGGCGATGCGCATGAACACGGCTTCGCCCTCCTCGCCCACGGAGCGGCGCACGTTCCTCACCTTGGCCTCGATCACCACGACTGCGTCTTCCTTCACCAGCTCGCGGTACTGGTCGAACACCTCGCTGTATACAGTGACTTCCTGCATGGCGGTGCCGTCCGAGAGGTTCACCACCACCATGCGGCCCTGCTGGGTCCTCTGGAAGCGCACCGATTCCACCACGCCGGCGATCAGCTGCGTGCGCGTCCCGCCTTCGCTTTCGGATGAGGCCGCGAGACTGCGCAGGTTCGTGCGCACGAACTGCCCGATCTCGGTGCGGTGCGCGGTGAACGGATGCCCCGAGAGATACAAGCCGAGTGCCGCCTTCTCCTCGCGCAGGCGCTGCGCTTCCGGCCAGTGGGGAGCGGACACCAGATCGGGCTTCTGCTGCGAGCCGCTCTCCCCCGCGCCGAACAGGCTCACCTGTTTCGCGTTGCGCTCGGCCTGTTCGGCGGCCTCCAGGGCGATACCCACCGAGGCGAGCAGGCTCGCGCGCTGCCTATGGTCGTCGGCATCGAGGCAATCGAAGGCGCCGGCGCGCACCAGTGCCTCGACCGTGCGGCGGTTGACGATGCGCTTGTCCACGCGCGCGCAGAAATCGAAGAGATCGCGGAACGGACCGGCCTTGCGCGCCGCGAGAACCGCGGCTATGGCCGATTCGCCCGTGCCCTTCACCGCACCCAGGCCGTAGCGTATCGTCTTCGCATCCACCGGAACGAAGCGGTATTCGCCCGAATTGATGTCGGGCGCGAACACGCGCAAGCCGTTCGCGAGCGCATCCTCGTGGAACTGGTGCACCTTGTCGGTATCGTCCATCACCGCGGAAAGGTTGGCCGCCATGAAGGCGGCGGGATGATGCACCTTGAGATAGGCCGTCTGGTAGGCGATGAGCGCGTAGGCCGCAGCGTGCGACTTGTTGAAGCCGTAGCCCGCGAACTTTTCCATCAGATCGAAGAGGAGAATGGCTTTCGCGCGCGGCAAGTGATTCTTCTCCGCACCCGCGACGAACACGTCGCGCTGCTGTGCCATCTCTTTTGCATCCTTCTTGCCCATCGCGCGCCGCAGGAGGTCGGCGCTTCCGAGGGAATACCCGCCGATCACCTGCGCGATCTGCATCACCTGCTCCTGGTACACCATGATCCCGTAAGTCGGTTTCAGGATAGGCTCCAGGCGCGGATCGAGATAGTCGACGCGCTTGCCGTTCTTGCGTTCGACAAACTCGGGTATGAGCTCCATGGGACCCGGCCGATACAAGGCGACCAGCGCGATGATGTCCTCGAAGCGGTCGGGCCGGGCGCGCTTGACGAGGTCGCGCATGCCGCGCGACTCGAACTGGAATATCGCGGTGGTGTTGGCGTGTGCGAACACCGCGTAGGCGGCGGGATCGTCGAGCGGGATCTTCTCGAGCGCGAACTCCGGCTTTCCCGCCGCGCGGATCGATTGCACCGCCCAGTCGAGAACCGTGAGCGTGGTGAGACCGAGGAAGTCGAATTTCACCAGGCCGATGCGCTCGACGTCCTTCATGTCGAACTGCGAGATCGTGCTTTCGGTGCCTTGCGCCGCATAGAGCGGGCAGAAATCGGTGAGCTTGCCCGGCGCGATCAGCACGCCCCCCGCGTGCATGCCGACGTTGCGCGCGAGCCCTTCGAGCTGCCCGGCGAGCGCAAGGAGCTCCTTCGTCTCCTCCTCGTTCCTTTCTCGCTCCGCGAGGCGCGGCTCCATCTCGCGCGCGTCCTTCAGCGTGATGCGCTTGCCGGGCTGAAACGGAATGAGCTTCGCCAGTTCGTCGGTGCGCGTGTAGCTCCACTCCATGACGCGGCCGACATCGCGCACCACCGCGCGCGCCGCCATGGTGCCAAAAGTGGCGATCTGCGATACGGACTGCGCGCCGTACTTTTGCTTCACGTATTCGATCACGCGGTCGCGCCCGCGCTCGCAGAAGTCGATGTCGAAGTCCGGCATCGACACGCGCTCCGGATTGAGGAAGCGCTCGAACAGCAGGTCGTAGCGCAGGGGGTCGAGATCGGTAATGCCAAGCGAATATGCGACGAGCGACCCGGCCCCCGAGCCGCGCCCGGGGCCGACCGGGACGCCGTTCGATTTCGCCCAGTTGATGAAGTCGGCGACGATGAGGAAGTAGCCGGCGAAGCCCATCTGGATGATGGTCTTGGTCTCGAGCTCCAGGCGCTGCCGGTAGCGCGACTCCTGCTGGGCGCGAAGCGCAAGATCCGGGTAGAGCGCGGCCAGACGCCGCTCCAGACCCTCACCGGCCATCTGCGCGAGATAGTCCTCGAGGCTCACCCCGCCGGGCGTGGGAAATTTCGGGAGCCGGCTCTTCCCCAGCTCGAGCACGAGATTGCAGCGCCGCGCGATCCCCACCGAATTGGCGAGCGCCTCGGGCAGATCGGCGAAGAGCTCAGCCATCTCCGTCTGCGAAAGGAAATAACTTTGTGGCGTGAATTGCCGCGGACGGCGCTGGTCGCCGAGCACCTGCCCTTCCGCAATGCAAACCCGCGCTTCATGCGCGGTGTAGTCCTCGGAGCGGAGAAACTGCACCGGGTGCGTGGCGACCACCGGGAGCGAACAGATCCCGGCAAGCCGCACCGCGGCTTCGACGTAGTCCTCCGTGTGCGGAGCACCCGCGCGCTGCAGTTCCAGGTAGTAACGGCCGGGGAACAGGCGCGCCCAATCCGCGGCGAGCTGCCCCGCGCGGGCGGGGTCCTGGAGGAGCGCCGCGCCTACGTCGCCCTGCATCGCGCCCGAGAGAGCGATCAGGCCTTCGGTGCCTTCGGCGAACCAGCTCTTGTTCAGCTCGGCGCGCCCGCGGTGCTGGTTTTCCAGCCACGCACGCGTGAGCAGCTCCGAGAGTCGCAGGTAACCCGTGCGCGACTGCGCGAGGAGCAGCAGCCGGTGCGGTTTGTCGCGCTCGGAATCGTTGGCGATCCAGACGTCGCAGCCGATGACGGGCTTCACGCCCGCGGCACGCGCCGCCTTGTAGAACTTGACCATGCCGAAGACGTTGGCGAGGTCGGTGATCGCCAGGGCCGGCATGCCGTCGGCCGCGGCGCGCTCGACGGCTTCGTCGATACGGACGATCCCGTCGGTGATGGAGTACTCGCTATGGAGCCGAAGGTGGACGAAGGCGGGATTCTGCATCGGCTTGCGGGGCATTCGCGACGCGAAAATTTTACCACCCGCTCCCGCGCCTCAAAATGCAAATTTGAACGCGATCGAAAAATTCCGGGCCGGCTTTTGCGTTCCGGCTGGGGGTCCGTGCCCGCGGGAATTCATGACCCCGATCAAAGGCATACCTCGCGGGTCCGCTGAAAAACAGAACGAACCTCGCTCGTTCGCTACGCCCGCGACCTCTCCGCGGCGGGAATGCTGAGCGTGAACGTCGTCTGAAGGCCCGGCTCGCTTTTTACGCCTATCCTGCCGCCGTGCAGTTCCGCAATCGACTTGACGATGGCGAGACCCAGGCCCGAGCCGGCCGAAGATTCCTCGCGCGAGCTCGAGGGCCGGTAGAACCGCTCGAAAATGCGCGGCAGGTGTTCCGCCGCGATCCCGGAGCCGGGATTGGCGACCGCGACCTCGGCCGAGCCGTCGCCGCGCGCCACCGCCCGAACGGTGACGGTGCAATCCTTCGGGCCGTGCCGCAGCGCGTTGGAGAGGAGGTTTCCCACCGCGCGGCTGAGCATCAACTCGTCCGCCCAGGCGCGCGGCGCCCCGCCCTTCTCCGAGCGCACTTCGAGCGCGAGACGGATGTTGCGCTCCTCGGCGAGCAGCTCGTAGTAGGAAAGGATGTTTTCCAGCGACGAGCGCAGGTTGATCCACTGCGGCGCGGCGCGCGCCTGCGCGTTGTCGGCGCGGGCGAGAAAGAGCATGTTCTCTATCATGCGCGAGAGCCGCTCGTATTCCTCGACGGCGGACTCGAGCACCGCGCGGTACTCGGTCGCGCCGCGCGGGCGCGAAAGCGCTACCTGCGCCTCGCCCAGCAAGTTGTTGATCGGCGTGCGCAGGTCGTGCGCGAGGTCGGATGAGAATTCCGAGAGGCGCCTGAAGGAAATCTCCAGGCGGTCGAGCATGTGGTTGAACGCGAGCGTGGATTCGAGGAACTCCTCGGGCGTGTCGTCCAGCGAGAGCCGCTCGTTCAGCGCCTGCGCGCTGATACGGCCGGCGGTGGCGGCGATGCGCCTCGCGCGCTTGAGCACCGCGCGCGCCGCCCAGATGCCGAGCGCGACGGCGGCGAGCACGCTCACGATCAGGGTTTCGATCAGTCCCTTGCGGTAGCGCGCGAGCAATTCCCTCGGCAGCGAGCGGTCGTACGACAGCGCGATCAGCACGGACTGCGGCCCGCCATCCGCGCGGGCCCCGAGCGTCAGGCGCGCGAGCAGCACCTGGTACCAGCGCCCGTCCGGCGCGGTCCACTCGCGGCTCAGCCCGCCGAAGCGCGCGTGCAGCTCGCGCTCCGAGGCGTCGTCGACACGCTCCGGAAGGGCTTCGATCGGGATCGCCCGCTCGGGCAGCGCCGACGCCGGAATGTTGAAACCCTCCGAGGCCGCGAGGACGAAGCGGTTTTCGTCGAGCACGGCGAGCGCCAGTTTCCTGTAGCCCATCGCCGTTTCCTCGATAAAGCGCGGGCTGGTCAGAAGCGTCTCGGAGGGACCCAGGCGCGCGAGCCTGCCGCGGAGCAGGCTCATGTTGCCAAGGAGGAGGACGTCGTTCGCCTCGAGCAACTCGTTTGTGAGCATGCGGTCGATGCTGAATCCCATCGCCGCGATGACCAGAGACGAGATGAGCGCGAACAGGAAGCTGATCTGCCAGGTGAGCGACTTGCGCCGCCCGCCGAGCCGCTGAACGCCCGCTTCGAGCCAATCGGTCACGCTGCAGGCTCCTCGAGCAGGTAACCCACGCCGCGGATAGTGCGAATGAGCTTCACCTCGAACGGATCGTCGACCTTGGCGCGCAGCCGGCGCATCGCGACGTCGACCACGTTGGTGTCGCTGTCGAAGTTCATGTCCCAGACGTGTTCGGCGATCAGTGTCCGGGAGAGGACTTCGCCGGCATTGCGGACCAGATAGTCGAGCAGCGCGAATTCCTTTGCGGTGAGATCGATCTTCCTGTCACCCCGGGAAACCCTGCGCCTGCGCGGTTCGATCTCCAGATCGCCGACCTTCAGGTTCTCGCCGGTTTGTATCGCTCCGCGCCTCAGCACCGAGCGCACGCGGGCGAGCAGCTCGGAGAACGCGAAGGGCTTGACCAGGTAGTCGTCCGCGCCGAGCTCCAGGCCCTTGACCCGGTCGGCCACGTCGTCGCGCGCGGTCAGAAACAGGACCGGAGTCTGCTTCTCCTTGCGGATCTCGCGCAACACGGTCCAGCCGTCCGCACCGGGGAGCATCACGTCGAGAACGATCAGGTCGTAATCCGAAGACAGGGCCAGATGCCGGCCATCGACTCCGTTCGTTGCGATATCGACGACGAAGCCGTGCTCGGCCAGCCCCTTTTGTGCATAGGCGGCCGTCTTGAGCTCGTCTTCTACGATCAGGATGCGCACGGCTCGTTTATTGTAGACGTGAAAAAGGCGCCGGACCACAGCGCCTTTTGAGGCCGATTCCGGCCGAAAAGCTCAGCTTTCCGACCGGGGCTCATCGGCCATCAGTCGCCGATGCTGATGTCCTGGTCCGAGGTCGCGATATAGACGCGCACGCTGTGGTCGATAGCGCCTTCAGGAGCGATCTGCTTCAGATCGAACGCCATGGGCAGGCCGTCGAAGTCCCAGGCGAATTCTTTTCCGCCCGCGACGATCTTCACGACCTCGCCGTGCTTGACGTTGACAAACTTGGTGCTGGAGCCGATGACGATGGTGCGATCGGCTGCCGCAGGCTGAGCCGGCTCGCCAAAGCGGTCGGTCGAGGTCAGCGCGACGGCGGAAAGGCTCGCGGCGGAAAGAGTCAGTGCTGCAAGGGTAGGGACAAATAGTTTCACGGTATTCTCCATTTCGGTTGGTTTGGGTAGCAGACAGCGAACCCGAACTGCGATGCGCTGAATGTGCCCCCAATTTAAAACTCCACCCCGAACTGGACTCTGACCGCTCGATTACATTTTTGTCATTTTCAAGGCTCGGCGTCGTCCAAGCCCGACACCCGGCTGACAATCAATAGTACTGTTTGATATACGCGTACGCCCGATCGAACAGTTCCTGGTCGGTGTGGAGTTTGTACTTCAGCAGCGTCTTACGCAGTTCCTTCTGCACCAGCCGCTCGCCCTGCGTTGTGTGCTGCCAGTCGGGGAATCGTACCTTCTTCACGATATCGTCGATGTCGGCGACGACGCGCTCGACGATGATGTGAGTGTTGCTGTTCCGGGCCTCAGTGAAGAGTTCGGTGAGCGCCTCCTTAGCCCTGTCGCGCTCTGCTTCCGGGTCGGTTTCCTTCTCCGCTGCGACAACCTCCTTGGCGAGTTCCAGAATCTGTTTGAGAAACTCAAGACTGCTGAGGAAGCCCTGCTCGTGGCGCTCCTTGATCTTCTCCAGCCGCTCGCCAAGCGCGGTGAACTTCGGATTACCCAGGTGCTTGCGCAGACGCGCGACCAATTTGATTTCGATTTCCCTGCCACGCTTCTCCGGCTCCTTTTCGGCGAGGATTTCCTGCAGCACCTCCGCATCGAGCACCAAAGTCTCGACGTCGTCGCGCACCGATTCCAGATGGACGTTCTCGTTGATCAGCGCGACGGTCTTCGCACCGAGGGCGTGCCAGAGCAGCTTGCCGCTGCCGCTGGGCGGTTTCACCGACTCATAGACCTGGGTGAGCCAGCGATAGTCTTTTTCCCAAGGGCTGAGACACGGATCGGGCGAGAGCGCCTCCCAGATCGTGCCGAGCACGATGTAGTTCGCGGCGAAATTGTCCCGGCCTTCGTTGTTCGGCAGGCATTGCTGCGCGGCCATCAGGCCCTCGTAGCCGCCGACCGACCGGTCCACGTTCGGAAAGAAGGCGAGGCACTTCTGCATCTGCACCGGCAGCGCCTTACGCAACTCCTCGATATTCGACACCACCTGCTGCACCGCCTTCTCGTCGAAATCCAGTGCCTTCGCCACATCGTCGAAGATGCCGATGTAGTCCACGATCAGGCCGTGGGTCTTTTCCTGGCCCAGGTTGCTGTAGGTGCGGTTGGTGCGGCAGATGGCCTGCAGCAGGTTGTGGTCCTTCATCGGCTTGTCGAGGTACATCACCTGCAGGATGGGCGCGTCGAATCCCGTAAGCAGCTTGGAGGTGACGATGACGAACTGCAGCGGATCGACCGGATCGCGGAAGCGGTCGAGCAGCTTTTTCTCGTCGTCCTTGTTGCGGGCATGCAGCTTCCACTCCGGTGGATCGCTGGAGGTGGTGTGCATGACGATGGCGCTCGCCTCGGCGCCGATCAGCTCGTCCATCACCTGCTTGTAGAGCACGCAGCACTCGCGGTCGAACACCACCACCTGCGCCTTGAAGCCGTTAGGCTCCACTTTGGCCTGGAAGTGATTGACCATGTGCTGCACCACGGCGCGGATGCGCTTGGGGTTCTTTACCAGCCTCGCCATTTTCGCGGCGCGCTTGGCGAGGTCGTCGCGGTCCTGCTCGGAAAGCTCGTTCGTGATCTTCGCGAATGCCTCGTCGATGGCGGCACGGTCGATCTTAAGCTTCACCTCCGGTGCCTCGAAATGCAGCGGCAGCGTTGCCTTGGCGCGGATGGAATCCTGGAACGAGTAGCGGCTCATGTAGCCCTTCTCGTCCTCGTCCGCGCCGAAGGCCCAGAAGGTATTGCGGTCGGCGCGGTTGATCGGCGTGCCAGTGAGGCCGAAGAGAAAGGCGTTCGGCAGCGCCTCGCGCATCTTGCGACCGAGATCGCCCTCCTGCGTGCGGTGCGCTTCGTCCACCATGACGATGATGTTGGGGCGCTCGTTGAGCTTTCCACCCGCCTCGGCGAATTTGTGGATGGTGGTGATGAGCACTTTGCGCACGTCCTGCGCGAGCAGGTCTTGCAG
>Ga0193726_1002149_pt1 | contig 13816 bp, 15 predicted proteins | sample H2c1metaG_FD_144928 | JGI IMG/M metagenome (GOLD analysis project Ga0193726, IMG submission 144928) | Soil microbial communities from a riparian zone of the East river system, Colorado, United States - H2c1 | ecosystem: Environmental > Terrestrial > Soil > Riparian zone | place: USA: East River... | reverse complement strand
CGTCAAAAAACCGCCGGCCCCGCCGGCCAAACCAACCGCCGCATGGATCAATCCGCCACAGCCGAAAAGCCTGACCTGAATGACGGTCCGGATGACATTGAACGCCTCGCAACGCCGCATGCCGCTCGCGGGCATCGTAACCGGCAATCGCGATCAAGCCCCCATTTGCTCCACGCCTCATGGGTCCGCTTCATTGGGTTTCGTTACGTCACGCCACACGGGCTACCCACGCGGCCAGCAGAGGCCTTCCATCGACCCGGAACGACATGACGTGCCGAAAGCCCACCTGACATGGCCCAGCTCAACGGAGGAAAGCCCATGAACCAAGCCTAAATTCCGAACCCGGGTGTATCAAAGTCGTTGACACGTTCCGCGCGGCCCCGCAACCGCATTCGCGTGAGCCTGCTTCGACAGCGGCATGTCTTCGACGAGTGCTTGGCGCGCCTCGAAGTCTTCTTCCGCGAGACCTTGTGATGGGGAGGGCCCTTAGAACGGTTATGCTGACCGGGATCGGGTTCCACTCAGGTCATTTTGAAAGGCTCGCGGCCGCAAGGCTTCGACCGATCATGGCGTCGCCGGACGAACTCGGCAGGCTCGGGCGAGAGGCGTACGGATATGTGCTGGGGGGCGATGAGCGCATCACCCAGGATGTGCTCGACGCCATGCCGATGCTTGAGGCGATCTCATTCGTCGGGGTCGGTCTTGCGCAGTTCGTCGACTGCCCGGCGGCAAGGAGCCGCGGCATCGCGCTGATGAACACGCCGGGCCTGATGGTGGACGCGGTCACCGAACACACCCTTGGATTCCTGCTTGGACTCCAGCGCGGATTGTTCCGTCACAACGACGCCGCCAAGCACGGCAGGATCCACATCGGTGAGACGCAAGCACTCTCCGATTCGACGGTCGGGATCGTAGGGCTTGGCCGGATCGGGCTCGAAGTAGCGCGGCAACTCAGAGCGGGCGTAGCCCGCGGCGCGGAACTTCTTTATTGGTCTCGGTCTCAACATATAGAAGTTGAAGCGGAATTGGATATCCGCTTCGCCTCCCTGCCCGACATCTTTGCGCGATCGAACAGCGTCCTCCTGTTACTGGCGGCGCCTCCGGAAACCCATGGCATCATTGGAGAAGAGCTGTTTGCTCGCATCCAGGCCCCGATCTTCCTGATCAACACGGCTGCGGCGGAACTGGTCGACCCGTGGGCCTTGCGCGCGGCGCTAGACCAAGGCCGGATCGCCGGCGCCGCCTTTGACGGCTATTGGCAGGAACCTCTCCCGCCCCCCTCGAGCGATCCGTTCGGGCTCCTCTCCTACTCCGACAGCAAGTTCGTCGTGACTCCGCATGTCGCCGCGAAGGCCAGCAATGCTTGGCCTCGGATGGTCGACGCCGCCGTTGAGAACCTCGTACGTCATTTTGGGGCTGGAAATGGCGCTTGAGCACGAAGCCATCCGCTCGCTAGGCACCGACCTCGCTGATCGCTTCGGATCCAGAACGAGACGTGCGGGCGGCGAGCTGATCGTCTCGGGCGCGCCGCAGTTCGAGGGCGCGCGTCGGGTCTACAACCGGCTCCACGATCCCTATCCCCTTGCCCTTGTCCGGACACTCGAACCCACCTTGATCCTTGAAGTTGCCCGCAGCTGCGAGGAGTTCCGAATGCCGTTGGCGGTCCGAGGCGGCGGCCACCATATTGGCGGGGGCAGCGGCGGCGACGGTGGCGTCGTCCTGGATTTCTCCACCTTCCACCGCGTGACCTACTGCGCGGAGACGCAGGTTTGCCGAGTGCAACCGGGTGCCCGCCTCGTCGACATCGATCGCGAACTCTCCCGATATGGACGCGTCATTCCGACCGGCACCGTAAGTGACACGGGCGTCGCCGGCCTCACGCTCGGCGGAGGGATCGGTTGGCTCGCCGGCCCGCTCGGCCTGACCTGCGACTACCTCGTGGGTGCGGACGTCCTGCTCGCGGATGGGCGGGTGGTCCGTGCTGAGGACGCCGACCCCTTCGGTCTCTTATGGGCCCTCCGCGGTGGCGGTGGCGCGGGTGTCGCCCTGGAACTGCGGTTCCGGACGGTGCCGCTGCCGGCAACAACGACAGGATCTGTCCTTGTGGGCCGAGACATCGAGGAGACCCTTGTCCGGTTGTTCGACTACCTCGGATCCCGGTGTCCTCGCGAGCTCACGGTCGCGCCCGTCCTCAGTCGCGATCGTGCGGGCCGGCCCCTCCTGAAGGTCGAGTATTGCGCCGCTGGCGATGGGGGTCGGGGCATCGCCGACCTCCTGGACCTGCTTTCGCAGGGAGTCTGCGCACCGTTCCACGGGTCGTTTGTCCAATGGCAGGCGCATATCGATGCCGAGTTCCTGCCGCCGCAGCGGGGATACTGGAAGTCGTGCTACCTGCACGACGTGTCGGCGACCGACGTCTTCGCCATGACCGAAACCATCTCGAGGACACCGATGGCCCATTGCTCGATCCTCATCGAGCACCTCCATGGGGCTTTCGCTGACGTCAACGAAGAGTCGAGCGCCTTCCCGCTCCGGAAGGCGCGCTTCGGGGTGCTGTTCGCCGCGCGGTGGCCGGACGTGGAGGGCGACCGGAAGAACATCGGGTGGGTGCGCGATAGCTATTCCCGGCTTGATCCCGGCAACAGCCGCCCGGTCTATGCGAACTACGCCTCACCGCAGGATCCGAGGGTCGCAGCGTCATTCTCGGCTGAAGCGCAGCACCGGTTGCTGGACCTTCGGGTGCGATATGATTTCGCCCGCCGTGCGCGTCGGCCCGGCGCCCTCGGGCCCGACCTGCACCCGGGAGCTGCGCAATGACCGAGCTCCAGTCCGTGCCCCTATACGTGGGCGGCCTATGGACCTCCTGGAGCCCTGGGGATCGGTCGCTCTACGAGCGGTTCTTCGCAGCCTGGGATCAATGGGGGGCGTATGAAACGAACTTTGCCTATGTCCAGCAGGAGTGCCGCGATCAGGCCTGGAAATTCGTTAGCGACGATCTCCTGGTGACCGCCTGTGCAAGGGGACGGACGAGCGGGTTTGTCTTCGTATTGCCGCCCACAGGTTCGGTCCCCCACGCGGTCCAGATCCTGCCGCAGCTGTGCGCGCAGCTCGCTGTCGGGACCGGCCGGCGCGTCATCCTGCGCAAGCTGCCGGATGACTTGCATTCTGCGCTTCGGGCAGGCTCCGCGTTCATACCGGTGCCCCTCGAGACCTATAAGAATCCGAGGGAACTGCCAGATGACATCCACCCGCAGGTCGTGGCTCCTGCCCGGCGACTGGATTGCTTCACCGGCGCCGAATTCGCAAGACGCGAAACAACCTGCGGACGGCGCATCGCCTCCACCACATCTCGTTCCGGAACTTGGATATCGACAACCGTGAGGATGTCATCGCTATGATCAAGGCCTGGGCGCGCGAGCACAACGAGCGCCTTCGCCACAGCGATTCAGCGGGTAAGACGGCGATCGACTCCCAAGGCATCGACCCTGCAGCCTACACGGTCTTCTGCGAACGCCTTGCCCCGCTGGTGGACGATGACCTCTATTACGGCCGCGTGATGGTAGTCGACGGCCGGGTCGGTGCCTTCAGCTTCGCGGGCCGCACATCAAGGAAATCGGCAGGGGGCCTCTATGCATCGATCTGCCGCTACCGCACGCGCGGGGCGTCCGAGTGCATGATTGTCGACATGCTGGATCTCCTGGCTCGACAGGGCATCGAGTTACTGAATTTCGGAGGTTCCGAAGGTCTCGATATGTTTCGATATAAGAACAAATGGCGGACCAGCGCCCTGATAGCGACCCAAGACTTGGAATTCCTTCAGCAACACAAGCCCACGCTAGCCTCGAGGTGAGCCATGACCCAGATCCGACTCGAGAACGTCAGCTTTGGCTTCAGCGACCCGCTAATCTCCGATGTCACAATCACGATCTCGAGCGAGCACCGCCTCGGCATCGTCGGAAACAACGGGGCGGGGAAATCGAGCCTTATCAAGTGTATCACAGGTGACCTTGAGCCAACGACCGGACGCATCATCCGCCCAAAGTCCCTTCGCTTCGGGGTGGTGGAACAGGATCTACCCGCGGAACTCCATGATGTCTCCCTGCGCGATGTGATCGCGCAGGCCCTTGCAGAAGGGAAGCGGGATTTCGAGTCCTGGAAGGTCGATGTGGCGCTCGACGCCTTCAACACCCCGGCAGACCTCCGTGACCGCCCGATGGAAGCGTTGAGCGGTGGATGGAGGCGGCTGACGCTCATCGCTCGGGCACAGGTTAGTGATCCAGATGTCCTGATCCTAGACGAACCCACCAACCACCTCGACCTAAAGAAGATCGTCGCCTTGGAGAACTGGCTTAACACCTACGCGCTGGGCGTCCCGCTCCTTGTCGTCAGCCACGATCGGCGGTTCCTTGATAACTGTACCAATCAAACGCTCTTTGTGCGTCCTGTTCGGTCTGCAGCTTACCCCTGTCCCTACTCCGTCGCCCGTCGCCTCCTTGAGGCTGATGACCGTTCTGCCGGTGCGCAGCGGGATAAGGAACTGGTGGAAATCCGCCGGCTTGAGAAGAGCGCACACACCCTGCGCGAGATCGGGCGGAACAACTACAGCGACGACGCCGCGCTGAAGTCCAGGCAGATTGCCGAACGTGCTCGGAAGATGAAGGAGAACCTGACAGACGTGGCCGTTGAGGCGCGGCGCGAAATCAGGCTTGACTCGTCCGAACTGAAGCGGAAGTGGCTCATCCGCATCGATAATGTCGACGTTCGCTCACCCACAGGGGAACTCCTTTTCAAGATTGGCAAGCTGGACATCGCGCAGAACGAACGGCTCGTTATCCAGGGACCGAACGGATCCGGGAAGAGTTCGTTCCTAAAAATGATGCGTCAGGCCTTCGACGACCCGGAACGGGCGAAGCAACTCGGCATCCAGATCACGCCACAGGCTCGGCTGGGATACTTGGATCAGAATCTCTCGGACCTGCCACTGGAGACAACGATCCGGAAGTTCATCGTCGACCTCGGCTTTCCGGAGCAACTCGCCAAGGTCCGACTGGTCGACGCGGGGTTCCCCTTCCGCGAGCAGGAACGACCAGTCGGCGTCCTCGGCCACGGCGAGCGATCACGCCTGTATCTGCTGTCCCTGCAACTCCTGCGGCCAAACTTCTACCTCTTGGACGAGCCGACCAACCGTCTCGACATCACCGGACAGGAAAGGCTCGAGTCGGCGATTGTCGACGATGGAGCCTCCTGCATCCTCGTCTCCCACGACCGGAGCTTCGTGGATGCCGTTGGAACGAGTTTCCTGAGTATTCACAACAGGAAGCTGGTCTCGATCGGGCCACGGCGATGAGTGAGGCCCAGGTGATTCGGCGGAATTCCGATGCTTGGCGCCGACTATTAGCCTGGCCTTCGCACATCCGGGTCGACGGAGCCGAGAGGGTAGGACAAGCGCAGGAAGCCGACCTGATGAGCCTTCCGCTAGCGTCGCATCTGGTCGAGATCTCATCGGCGCCCGGCGATCGCATCCTTGATCCCTTCGGGGGCGTCGGAACGATCGGAGTCGCCGCGAACAGGATGGGCCGCAACTTCACCGGTTGCGAGATCGACCCTGCGCGGCACGCAGTCGGCCAGTCGCACCTGTCTCCGGACAGCGTCTGGTTCAAGGGCAGCCTGGCTGCTTACGACACTTTGTCGCTAACAGCGGACGCTCTCATAACCAGTCCTCCGTTCGGTCGGAAAGACGGCGACCACCGGATCTTCGATTGTCGATATTACAACGAGATGAAATTGATCTTCGCGTGCGCCGGCGGAACGGTGCGCGACGACGGTGTCGCGGTGATCTAATTGATGAACTGGCCGGAATTCCCAGGCGGTGAAGATCTCTCCTCACCTCATCGAGAGCCACTACGAAAACAGCTACGGCAGCGCGCTCAATCGTTTGAACGCCATCACGGAGGAACTCGGCTCACTCGATCCCGCGAAGACGCCGGCGGACGTACTCAGCCGGTTGAAGCGCGACGAGACCGCCGCGCTCAACTCAACACTCCTGCATGAGCTCTACTTCGCCAGTCTGGGCGGCGACGGACGTGCGGTCCCGGAGACGATGGCTGACGTGATCACCCGCGATTTCGGATCGGTCGACCGCTGGCGGCAAGAGTTCGTCGCGTTGGCCAATGCGCTCGCCAACGGCTCGGGCTGGGTCGTACTGACCTACGTGCCGCGCGATGGCAGGCTGATCAACCAGACCGCTTCCGACCATGGACAGAGCATCTCTGGCGGCATCCCGATCCTGGCGCTCGACATGTACGAACACGCCTACCATCTCGATTTCGGCGCCAACGCGACAGCCTATGTGGCCACCTTCATGCGCAACATCGAGTGGAATGCAGTGCAGGGGCGGTTCGAGGACGCGATCAAGGTCGCTCCGCCCCGGCGTCTTGTCCAACCGCAGTTCGCCGACGTGCCGGCGATTTCCGTTGAGGAAGTGGCAGCCATGCTTAAGGCGGGAACGCCTGTCCAAATCATCGACGCCCGGCCAAAGCACTACACGACCAAATCGCAGGACATGATGGAAGGCGCCGTGTGGCGCGATCCGGAGCGGCTGGATGAATGGGTCGGTGAACTTTCGAAGACTGAGCCGGTCATCACCTTTTGCGTTTACGGATTCCATATCGGCTGCGAAACGGCGGTGACGCTGCGCAAGGCCGGCTTCGATGCTCGGTACATGGCCGGCGGACATTACGCCTGGAAAGCGATGAGGGGCCCTGTGAAGTTGCTTCCGTCCGAAGCCTGAATCAATATCGCATCATATTCCTTATGAATTCTACAGCGCTCGTATCTTGGCGACCGTAATCAACGCTTCGCGCGGGGAAGATGACCTCAAGTCCCGCGCGCGGCGCAACACCCCCTGACGACACAATTCGAAATGGAGAAAAGCCCATGACTGACCTCACGATTTTTGGGTTCCCGGGCAGCAGCTACGTGCACATCGTACGACTGGTGCTGACGCATAAGGATGTGCCGTACACGTTCCACGACCTCGAACCCGACATGGGCTCGCCCAGGCATCTGGCGCTGCATCCGTTCGATCGGGTGCCGATCCTGCGTCATGGTGAGTTCATGCTTTACGAGACAAGCGCGATCGTCGCCTATCTTGAGGAGCTGTTCCCGCGGCCGGCGCTGCACCCCGCGCAGCCGCGCGACCGCGCGTTGATGAACCAATGGATCAGTGCGGTGAACAGCTATTATTACACCTACATGATCTATCACGTCGGCCACGAGCGGAACGTGTTCCCGAAGCTCGGCATCGAGCCCGACGAGAAGGTCGTGGTGCACGCGCTGCCCAAGATCGAGGTCGGGCTCCAGGTTGTCGAGCGCCAGCTCGCCGACGGCCGGCCCTATCTGATCGGCGCCGATCCGACGATTGCCGACTACTACCTGTTGCCCAGTACTTTTTCGTTCGCGCGGACGGACGAGGGCAAGGCGATGTACGCGGGCTATCCAGTATTCTCGGCCTGGCGCGAGCGCATGGAGGCGCTGCCCGCGGTGCGCGGCTTCCGGGCGGCGGCGGCGCCGTTCGGTCCGATCGAGCACGCGCGCAAATGGGCGGTCTCGCACCGGCCGAAATACTGATCTCGTGCGAGGAAATGGGGAGCAATGCGCGGTGATCGGCAACCTGCACCATGCGCTCGCTGCCGACGCGATGACCCGCGACGGATGCAGGCAAGCCGGTCCAGTTCATCGATGCACGATGACCGGACTCGAAATCGATAACCGGTACCCCACCGTCACCTCGTCCATTCCGGTATCGTAATATAAAGCCGCGTAACGCGTCTGACATGGCGCATCACAATCGCCACCCCGGCGGACCGAACCGGCTCTGCGCCAGGAGACTTGCCATGACAATGAAGAATGTCGGTTACATCGACCTGCCGGGCCATCGCGGCAATGGCGGCTTCGACCACGCCGCTGTCCATGCGGCGAGCGGCCATGTCTATGTCGCGCATACCGCCAACAATGCCGTCGATGTCTTCGATCCCAGGTCGCGAAAGTTTCTGTTTTCGGTGCCGGACCTCCCGGGAGCCTCCGGCGTGCTGGTCAGCGACGAAGCGAAATTGATCATCGCGTCCAACCGGAGCGAGAACACCATTGGAATCTTCTCTCCCGGTCCACAGCCGGAGGTGACGAAGATCGCCGTCGGCGTCCACCCCAATGGGTTGGCCTTCGACGCGAAACGACGGGTGATCGTCGTCGCCAATCTGGGTGATCCCGCCATCCCAGGCTCATACACATTATCGGTCGTCGATCTCGACGCACGGCGGATGCGCACCGAGATCCCGGTAGCTGGTACGACGCGATGGACGCTCTATGATCCCGATGCCGACGCCTACTATGTGAACATCTCCGATCCGCCTGAGATCGTGGTCGTGGGCGGGGATGATCCCAGCCGAATCGCGCGGCTGATCGATATTCCCGCGGTCGGCCCGCACGGGCTCGATCTCGACCTCGCGACGGGCCGGCTATTTTGCGCCTGCGATGCGGCCGTGTTGCTCACGCTGGAGGCCCGCTCGGGTAAGATCATCGATCGGCAGCCTCTGAGCGGCAAACCCGACGTGGTCTTCTTCAATCGTCAGCTCCGCCAACTCTATGTCGCGGTCGGCGATCCCGGTGTGCTCGACGTGTTCGACACGACGACGATGGAACGGCTGGCGACGGTCACGACCGAACTGGGCGCGCATACCACCGCGCTCGCGCCAGCGGGAGACCACCTTTTCGCCTTTCTGCCGGCCAGCCATTGCGCGGCGATCTACCAGGTGACTTAGGGCAAGATTGTTTCTCAAACTAAGGACGGGATGCTGGGTTGAGGCGATTAATCCGTACCATCAATGAAATCCGAGACCGCCCAAAGCACCACCGACGACCAGAATCCAAAACGGGTTCACTCGTACCGAGATCATCAGCACCACCGCGCCAATCGTAACGGAGACCGACACCCACCCGGAGTCGGCCACGCGCGCCATCACCATGCCGCTCGCGATGACGAGACCGACAGTCACGGGAACCAACCCATTCCGTACAATCCTTTGCCATGGCGCGGTGCGAAACCGATCCCACAGCCGGTAGGCGATGAAGTACATGCCACAAGGCGGCGCGAAGGTGGCAAACGCGCTGACGATGGCTCCGGGAATTCCCCACACCTTCCATCCGACAAACCCCATCATCAGGATCATGTTCGGTCCTGGAATGGCCTGCGCCAGCGCGAAGAAGTTGGCGAACTCCTCGTCTGTGATCCAACCGTGACCGGCGACCACGAACGCGCGGACATCCGGCAAGACAGTGGGAAAGCCGCCGAAGCTGATCGACGACAAAAGGGCGAGATGGAAGGCCAGCACGATAAGTGCCGAAGCGCCGTTCATCGGGTCCGGGTGCTTTCAATACCAGCAATGGCGATGCCGAGCGCGGCGAGGCCGAACAGAACCATCAGAAACGGTAGGCTGGTAAACACGATGCAACCAACGGCCAGAGCGGCGATCACCAACGCTTCCGGACGCTTCCGATGTGGCCGCAGCATGCGAAGACCGGTCGCGATCAACAGCCCGGCCGCAGCGGCGGAGACTCCTCCAAGAATGTTTCGGATCACGGCGAGATGAGCGTATTGGAGAAACAATACACCGGTCACGAAACCAATCGTCCAGGGTATCAACAGGAAGCCCAGTACAGCGGCTATGGCTCCGATGGAGCCGCGCAGCTTCGCGCCGACGCAGACCGCGATACCCACGACGTTCGGCCCCGGCATGAACTGGCAAAGGCTCACGATGTCGGCGAATTCCTCCTCGGTTGTCCATCGGCGTTGATCGACCGCGATGCGGTGCGCCCAGACAATCCCGCCGCCGGCGCCGAAGAGCGAAACATTCAGGAACGCCATAAACAGCGCTCCGAGTGAGACGCGCTCGGGCGGGCGACTGTCGTCAGTCATTCGCGCGGAGTCGTGCCGCCACGAGTCGGGCGATCGCCTCGGGTGCCTCGTCTGGTATCGCGAAGACGGAACTGACGTTGATCTCGCACAACACGTACGTGTCCTCACCCGACGCGGTGCGTGGCCCATAGAGGAAGTCAGCATCCCAGATGATGGGCAAAGCGTCCCGATCGATGTCCAGTAGCCGCATCATTTGAGGAGTCCACTCCGTTTCCATCTTCGATCGCAAAGCCTGGAACATCGGCGCCGAGGCCGGATGCATGATGCGCGGGCCCGGCTGTGCCGCGTCCGAGTCGGGACCTTCCGGAGGCGGTTCGATCAACGCCTTGATCAGCTGATGTCCGTAACCCACGACTTTATCCTGACCCATATAGCACCGGATCATCCCATCCGGCAGGCGCACCTGAAACGGCTGATCGATGATGCACCCTTCGGGGCCGAAGTAGGTTTCGCACCGTGTCATGAAATCCGCGAGTGGGACAACCTCCGGCATGCTGCCCCGTCGCGCTTCCACCACGCGGACCATTTGGACACCAGCGGTCGCGCTCCCGACTTTCCAAACGCCCTGGCCGCCGTTACCGCGGTTCTGCTTCAGGACGCGAGGTCCGTTTGACTGAAGCCGCGGAGGGAACTCCTCGCGAAACGAGCGCGCGGTGCGGTAGAGATGCGTGTCCGCTCCCCAACCCAATTGCTTCGTGCGGTGCAGGACTTCCTTCACGCCCATCTTGAGCGTGACATCGGGGTGCGCGCTCACCCAGATGCCTTGACTGGCGACATCCCGCAACATCGCATCCAGCGCGGCGCGGTTTCGCCCATCCGAGAGAGGATCGACCCAAACGAGCACGCCAACTGCGTTCAACAGTTGCTCGCGCACCTCGTCCGCCATTTCTTCGGAATAGACAGCTGATTCTGCCTCAATGCCAGCGGACGCAAGCGCCTCGAATACGCGGTGGAAGCGATTATTGGCCGGTGTCGCGCCGGTTCTCGCCTGGTGGTCGCCTCGCCACACCACCGCTATTTTCTTGCCCGTCTCACGAATGGCCATGCTGATTGTCTCCTGGTTGGCGCGGTCTGACCGCGATATTTGGATCGGCGCGCCCGTGCTGTATCAGGCCTCCGGCCGCTCTTCCGGCGGACGTATCTGGCGAAATTTGATCAGCAACAGGATGTCGTAGGCGGCCTTAATCGCGCCGCCGATCAGAAGCGGCCAGCCAAAGCCTGATAGTGTCAGCAGGTACCCCGAAATGATCGAACCGGTGGCCCAGGCGAAAGTCTTGGGAACTGATGTGACACTGGCCGCGGCGGGGCGCTCTTCCGGACTGACCACGGCCATGACGTACGACGCACGCGTTGGCACATCCATCTGCGACAATGCACTGCGCGCCATCAACAAGCCAACGGCGATCGTCAGGTCCGGCGCGAACGGGATGAGCACCAGGAACACGTTCGATGGCAGATGGGTGAAGACCATTGTGTTGATCAGGCCAAACCGTTCCGCGATCGGAACCGCGATCAGATACGAAATCGCCGAGCAGACACCGCTCCAGAACAGGATCGCGGCGGTTGCCGTCACGGAGACCTGAAAGGTCTGATACAGCCAGAGCGCCAACAGCGACTGCACGAGAAAACCGGTGCCAAACGAGTCCATTCCGAACAACGCCGCGAGCCCGTAGACCAGCCGCCTTGATTGTCCCAGGGGCGCTTTCGGTGTCTCGCTTTCTGCTTCGACCGCGCTCGACAATGGCCGAAACAATATCAGTGACACGACGCCGAACAATCCGTAAGCCAGGAACATCGCGCGGATCGCGGTTACGCGATCGAAACCATAGGACGCGACGGCGATATCCGGGATCGCCGCCGCCAGCACACCAGCCGCGCCGGCCAGCGATCCGATCACGCTGTAGCGGGCGAACAATGCAGTGCGCTGACGAGCGGCGATCGTCTGGGTCAACACCGTCTGTTCCAACGGCTGAAAGACACTGGCGTCGCCGGACGTCGGATTGATTGTGCCGACGAATGCGATGATCAGCAGCGGCCAGAATGCCGTGATGGTCGCGAACGCCACCCCCGTCGCCGCCATCAACACCGACGCCGCCAGCAGCAAAATCCGGCGCGAATGCCTGTTGGCGATCAATCCGACCCAGAGCGTCAGTAACGCCGTTCCGATCAATGTGCTCGCGACGATCGCGCCAATGGCCAGCGAATTGAAGCCAAGTTCGACCAGATAGATCGGCAGCAGCAAGGCGACGAAGCCATCGGCGAACGCTCTTACACCGCGCGCCGCCAGGACGCGCAGAGCGTCTCCCGAAGTGCCGGGCGGCAGCAGCCTCCACCACTCGTCGCCGGTCATGATTGATTGCTTCCGTGCTTCATGAGTGACATGTATCACATTATTTATGACTAAGAAACACCTGTATCATTGTTCAGTTCCACCTATCCTGCGGTCATGGAACGAATGGGCTCACCGAGAAGCGGATCACACGTGAACACCCAAGGATTGACTGGATCGACCCACAACCGGACGCCTGGGCTGGCCGCGCCCTGACCATGACTGCGCCACACTGACGTAACAATTCGACCAGGAGAGAAAAGCCATGGCGATCGAAGTCCGGCCGCTGATTTTCAAGCCACAATATCTGAATGGGCCGACCGAAAAACTCGTGGTCAGCCATTACGAAAACAACTACGGCGGTGCACTGCGGCGCCTGAACGCGATAGAATCGCGGATCAGCACATTGGACTGGGCAACCGCGCCAGTGTTTGAGATCAACGGCCTCAAGCGCGAGGAGCTGATCGCCGCGGGCTCGGTTATTCTGCACGAAATCTATTTCGATGCGCTTGGCGGCCCCGGCGGCGATCCTCCCTCAGGGCTTGGCCTGGCCGAGGCAATCGAGCGCGATTTTGGCAACGTCGCGGCGTGGAAAGCCGAATTCACCGCGATGGCGAAAGCACAGGCAGGTGGCTCCGGTTGGACAACGCTGGTCTGGTCGGATCGGCTTGGCAGAATGGTCAATCAGTGGTCGGCGGATCACGCCCACACGCTGGCGGATGGCGCGCCGATCCTGGCGTTGGATATGTATGAACATGCCTATCACATCGATTTTGGCACGACAGCCGCGGCATATGTCGATGCCGTAATGGAAAATCTCCACTGGGAGCGGCTCGCCGCGCGTTATCGACAGGTGCATCACGGGGCCGCGAAGGACGCCGCGCTTTTCACGCCGTTCGGTTCGCCAACACAGAGCGAGCTGTTGATATCGGCTGAAACGCTGCGCGCCAACTTGGAAAGCGAGCCGCCCACGCTCCTGGATGTGTGCCTGAAAGTCGATTTGCCGCGTCGCCGCGACATGTTGCCGGGCGCGTCCATGCACAATCCAGATGCGATCGATCGCTGGTCCGAAACATTACCACGCGACAAACCCATCGTGGTGTATTGCATCTTTGGATTCCAGGTCAGCGGCGGCGCGGTGGCCGAATTGCGCCGGAGAGGATACGACGCGCGCGCCTTGAAGGGCGGGATCGGTGCCTGGCATGCGATCGGCGGCCCCACCACAACGCTCGATCAGAGCACCTATGAGGTCTGAAACGCTACTCCATCAAGAAAACCAGAATGACACAGGCGCGACCGGCATCACTGGCCGGTTCGTGCCCGAGCGGAAACAGCCAGCCTCTTCGCCGGAATCGGAATAATCGCGGTGTTGACAATCTATTGTCGTTTCCGCTCAATTCACGCACGGGGTCAACCGCGATTGCCCCGGGAGGCGGCAGCCGAAGTATCGCGTCCACACCCTCTTTGATGAGGTGGACGTCATGCCGTCGTCGGTCGAAATCACAGTCTCCCAA
>Ga0193726_1002148_pt1 | contig 13817 bp, 9 predicted proteins | sample H2c1metaG_FD_144928 | JGI IMG/M metagenome (GOLD analysis project Ga0193726, IMG submission 144928) | Soil microbial communities from a riparian zone of the East river system, Colorado, United States - H2c1 | ecosystem: Environmental > Terrestrial > Soil > Riparian zone | place: USA: East River... | reverse complement strand
CGTCCCGATCCCGGCGACGCGCGCCGCACCTTGCTCAGCCTCACCACGGAAGGCCAGCGCCTGGTGAACAAGCTGCTGATCAACGGACCGGCCGTCTCGCGCGAGACGCTGAAGCCGCTCAACGTGCAAGAACAGCGCCACCTGATCGAGCTGCTGTCCAAGATCATCTGACGTCCCCGACCGTAGGATCATTTTACGTCGTCGCGCGAAGACGACTCTCGTCGTTGACTCGCAAGATGCCTATGGCATCGTACGTACACGAACAATATGGGTGCCTACCTTCGTCCTCACCGTCTCGAAGACGCTTTGACCGCCTTGGCGCGGCCGTACGTGGTGCTGGCCGGCGGCACCGACTTCTACCCGGCGCGGGTCGGCCGGGCGATCGACGAGGATGTGCTCGACATCGGCGGAATCGCTGTCCTGCGGGGCATTTCTGGTGACGCTAAGGGCTGGCGTCTGGGCGCCACCACGACCTGGAGCGAGCTTTTGGAGACCGACCTGCCGCCGCTGTTCGACGGCCTGAAGCAGGCCGCGCGGGAAGTCGGCGGCCGGCAGATCCAGAACGCCGGCACGCTCGCCGGCAACCTGTGCAATGCCTCGCCGGCGGCCGACGGCGTGCCCTGCCTGCTGGCGCTCGATGCCGAGATCGAGATCGCGGGCCCGGCCGGCCGCCGTGTCCTGCCGCTGCGACAGTTCATCACTGGCGCGCGCCGGACCGCGTTGGCGCCCGCCGAGTTGGTCGTCGCCATCCATGTACCAAGGCCCAGCCACGAGGCGCGCAGCGCCTTCTTAAAGCTCGGCACGCGGCGCTACCTCGTGATCTCCATCGCCATGGCGGCCGCCACCCTTGAAATCGCCGACGGCCGGGTCGCCTCGGCGCGCATTGCGGTCGGCGCCTGCTCGCCGGTGGCCGAGCGGCTGCCCGGTCTCGAAGCGGCGCTGGCCGGCGCACCGCTCGACGCGCGCCTGGCCGACCGGGTCGAGGTCGCGCATCTCGCACCGCTTTCGCCGATCGACGACGTGCGGGGCAGTGCAGCCTATCGTAGCGACGCCGTCGTCACCGTGCTGCGCCGCCTGCTGCGGGGCTTCGCGTCATGAAGGTCGCGTTCACCCTGAATGGCCGTGCGGCCGAGTGGAATGGTCCGCCGGTCACGCGGCTGGCGGCGGCGCTGCGCGACGATCTCGATCTCACCGGCACCAAGGTCGGCTGCGACGCGGGCGACTGCGGCGCCTGTACGGTACTGCTCGACGGACGGCAGACCTGCGCCTGCCTCGTCGCCATGGGCCAGGTCGAGGGCCGGCGGATCGAGACGGTCGAGAGCCTTGGCGACGGCAACGGTGGGCTGACGCCCCTGCAAAAATCCTTCCTCGCCCATGGTGCCGCCCAATGCGGCATCTGCACGTCGGGCATGCTGATGGCGGCCGAGGAACTTTTGCGCCGCACCGCCAGGCCCTGCCGCGCCGAAGTCGAGGACGCATTGGGCGGCGTGCTCTGTCGCTGCACCGGCTACAGCAAGATCGTCGATGCGGTGATGGCGGCGGCAACGCCCGTGCCGATCGCGCCGCCGCCCGCCGGCGCAGCTGTCGGCGCGCGCCTTCAGCGGGTCGACGGCTTGCCCAAGGTGACGGGCCGTGACCTCTTCGGCGCCGACGCCGTTCCGGCCGATGCGCTGTGGATCCGCGTCGTGCGCTCGCCGCATGCGCGCGCGCGTTTCGAGTTGGGGGACCTAGGGCCGCTCCGCCGGCGCCTGGCCGCCGTGCTGACGGCCGCCGACGTGCCCTTCAACGGCTTCGGCATCTATCCCGACATCAAGGACCAGCCGGTGCTGGCCGACGGCCAGGTGCGCTATCGCGGCGAGGCGGTCGTCGCGTTGGTCGGCGAGCGCGCCACGGTGCTCTCGATCCGCGACGACGAGGTGCCGATCGCCTGGACGCCCGGGGCGCCGGTGTTCGGACTTGACGCCGCGACCGCCGCCGATGCGCCGCTGGTGCAGGCCGACAAGCCTGGAAATCTTCTGTTGAATGGCGGCGTGCGGCGCGGCAAGGCCGCGGAGGCCTTCCCAGACTGTGCGGCCGTGGCCGAGGGCGTGTTCGAGACGGCCTTCGTCGAGCACGCCTATATCGAGCCCGAGGCGGGCTGGGCCAAGCGGGTGGGCGACCGCATCGAAGTCCATGTCACGACCCAGACGCCCTACATGAATCGCGACGAGGTCGCGAACGTGATGCGGCTCAGGCCCGAGGCCGTGCGCATCGTGCCGACCGCGTGCGGTGGCGGCTTCGGCGGCAAGCTCGATCTTTCCGTGCATCCGCTGGTGGCGCTGGCGGCGTGGAAGCTCGACCGCCCTGTCGCCTGCGTCTACACGCGGCCGGAAAGCATGGCGGCCAGCACCAAACGCCATCCGGCGCGCGTTGCCGCCAGGTTCGGCTGCGATGCCGAGGGCAAGCTTTTGGCCTGCGATGTGACGGCGACGTTCGATACCGGCGCCTATGCCTCGTGGGGGCCGACCGTCGCCAATCGTGTGCCGGTCCACGCCATGGGTCCCTACGCGATCCCCAACGTGCGCACTTGGGGCGAGGCGTTCTTCACCAACTGTCCGCCCGCCGGCGCCTTCCGAGGCTTCGGCGTGCCGCAGGCCGCCATCGCCCACGAGGCGATGATGGACGCGCTGGCCGACAAGCTTTCGATCGACCGGCTGGAGTTTCGTCACAGGAACGCGCTGCGCGCCGGCGACACCACGGCGACGGGCCAGACGCTCGCGCACTCCGCGGGCCTCGCCCAGTGCCTCGACGCGTTGCGGCCGCATTGGAAGAAGGCGCACGATGAAGTTGCCGCCTTCAACGCCAAGTCCGGATCGAGGCGTCGCGGCGTCGGCATCGGCTGCATGTGGTACGGCATAGGCAATACGTCGATGTCCAACCCGTCGCGCATGAAGGTGGGTCTGTCGCCGGCCGGCACGCTCACGCTCTACAGCGGCGCGGTCGATATCGGGCAGGGTTCCAACACCATCATGACCCAGATCACGGCGGATGCGCTCGGCCTGCCCGCGGCGCAGGTCGCCCTGGTCGCGGGTGACACCGACCTTACGGCCGATGCCGGCAAGACCTCGGCGTCGCGCCAGACCTTCGTCTCGGGCATGGCGGCCGAACGCGCCGGCCGCGACCTCCGCCAGCAGATCCTGCGCCTGGCCAATGCCGGCCCGGATGCCGAGCTGTCGCTTGAAGGCGCCAGGCTCACGGTGCGCGACGGCGACGAGGTGCGGGCGATCGATCTGGCGAGCGCCGGCGTGCTGATGGGCGAGGGCACGTTCGACCCGCCGACCACGCCGCTCGATGCCCACGGCCAGGGCGTGCCCTATGCCACCTATGCTTTCGCGGCCCAGATGGCGACGGTCGAGGTCGATGTCGAGCTCGGCACGGTGAAGGTGCTGCGCATCGTGGCCGCCCACGATGTCGGCAAGGCGATCAATCCCACCCTGGTCGAGGGCCAGATCCAGGGTGGTGTCGCCCAAGGGCTTGGGTTGGCGCTGATGGAGGAATACCTTCCGGGCCGCACCGAGAATTTGCACGACTATCTGATCCCGACGATCGGCGACGTGCCCGACATCGAGTGCATCCTGATCGAGGATCGCGAGCCGCTCGGTCCCTCGGGCGCCAAGGGCGTCGGCGAGCCCGGCCTGGTGCCGACCGCGCCCGCCATCCTGGGCGCCGTGCATCATGCCACCGGTGTGCGCGCGACCCGCGTTCCACTGCTGCCGCACCGCCTGCGCGAAGCCCTCTTGTCCCTCCCCAACGAAGTTGGGGAGGTGTCCGCGAAGCGGACGGAGGGGCCATGAATTCAGCGCAAATTCGGTTGCCCATGACCCCTCCGGCCCTTCGGGCCACCTCCCCAGCTTCGCTGGGGAGGAAGGAGAAAAGATGAGCGACGACATCGCGCTCAGCGAGGCCGAACGCGGCGCTGGGATCGTGCGCTGCGATGCCTGCCCCGTGCTGTGTCGCATCCGGCCCGGCCGCGCCGGCGCCTGCGACCGCTACGCCAACGAGGACGGCAAGCTGGTGCGCGTCGATCCCCTCGTTCTTCTGGCCAAGCCCGATCTGGCGCGCGTCGCCTTCGTCGAGGGCAGCGCCGCCTGGCGCGGCGAGCTGGGCAAGGGCGAGGGCGCCTTCGTCACCGGCATCGGCGCCACCACGACCTATCCCGACTACAAGCCCGCGCCCTTCATCGTGTCGTCGAAGCACGACGGCGTCGACATGGTGACGGTCGTGACCGAGGGCATCTTCAGCTACTGCGGCGTGAAGGTGAAAATCGACACCGATCGCTATCTCGGGCCCGAGCAGGCGGCCGTGCGCGTCAAGGGCGAGGCCGTGGGCCACGTCACCACGGCGGAATACGGTTCGCAGATGCTGTCGCTGGGCGGCGTGCATCACCTGACCGGCGGCAGCAAGAAGGAGGGCGTCGTCACCTGCGAAGCGCTTTTGGCGCTCTGCAACCGCGAAGCCGTCGAGCTCTCGATCGACGGCGGCTCGGCGGTGATCGTCCAATCCAACAAGCCGCCGATCGTCAATGGCGCGCTCGAGGAGCGCATGCGGGTCGGCTGCGGCTCGGCCGCCATCGGCATGTTCGCGCCGCAATGGAAGGACCATGTCGACGAGGTGATCGTGGTCGACGACCACATCACCGGCGTCCTGAGCGAGCACCAGGGCGGCCGGTTTCTGGATATGAAGCCCGCCGGCATCCGGGTGCGCGGCCGGAAGTCGACGCCGGGTCGCTATTTCCAGGTCGCCGAGCCCGGCCTGGGCTGGGGCGGCACCAATGTCAGCGATCCGCTGGAGATCATCGAGAAGATCGATCCCAAGCAGGCCTGGCCTGGCTTGAAGCTCCTGATGGTCTCGACCACGGGCGAGCATTCGGCGTGGTTCGAGCTCGATCACGACCTCAGGCCGCAGCCCGCCGCGATGCCCGCGGCAGTGCGCCATGTCGTCGAACGCATCGCCGAGAATTGCGAGCCGGCGCTGTGCACCGTGCTGTTCATGGCGGGTGCCGGCGGCTCGCTGCGCGCCGGCGTGACGGAAAACCCCGTGCGGTTGACGCGCTCGGTGCGCGACACCCTGACCAAGGTCACCCTGGGCGGCGTGCCGGCCTATGTCTGGCCGGGTGGCGGCATCACCCTGATGGTCGACGTGGCGCGCATGCCCGAGAAATCCTTCGGCTATGTGCCGACGCCGGCGCTGGTGGCGCCCATCGAATTCACCCTGCGCGCCGACGACTATGCAGCCCTGGGCGGCTACGCCTCGCGCGCCGTCTCGCTCGACGATGTCCTGCGGGCCCACAAGGTGCGCGTCGATGAGAGCGAGACGTGAGCGCCGTCGCCGCCCGCCTGTCCGACGGTCGCCTGCATCTGCAGCACGGTCCAATCGACCTGATCATCGAGGCGTTTGGCGCGACGGACGAGGTGGAACGTGCCTACGGCCAGGCGATCGGGCGTTTTGGCGACATTCTTCCAACTTTGGTGCGTGAGTTGCCGACCCTGCGCCGGCCGGTGAGCGAGGCCTATCCGCTGCTGCAGGGGCCGGTGGCCCGTCGCATGGCCGAGGCCGTGTGGCCGCACCGGTCCGTCTACATCACGCCCATGGCCGCCGTCGCTGGCGCGGTCGCCGACGAGATGGTGCAGGCGCTGGTCAAGGACCGCACGCTCGACAAGGCCTATGTCAACGACGGCGGCGACATCGCCATCCATCTCATGCCGGGCCATGAACTGCGTGCAGGGATCTTTGCAGCTGCGCTCGACGGCGTGGCGCGCCTTACCCATGACCGGCCTGTGCGCGGCATCGCCACCTCGGGCCGCGGCGGACGCTCTTTCTCCCTGGGCATTGCTGATTCCGCGACCGTACTGGCGGCGACGGCCGCCGCCGCCGACGCTGCGGCGACCCTGATCGCCAACGCCGTGAACGTCGACCATGTGGCCATCGAACGTCGGCCGGCGCGCGACCTCGATCCCGACAGCGATCTTGGCGATCTCCCGGTGACGGTCGCCGTCGGCGCTCTGCCGCCGGCTCTCGTCGAGGAGGCATTGGATCGAGGTGCGATCGAAGCACGACGCCTTAGGCTCTGCGGCCTGATTGATAGTGCCGCTCTGTCCTTGCAAGGACGCTGGCGGATCGATGCGCAATCTAGCCTTGAGCCTATTGAAGCGACGACTCCCCGTCGTCTCGACCGAGGGCCGCAGGCCCGAGCGGAGAGACCTTTTCTCCCCGATAAGCCGCTTATTGTGGAGACAAGGTCTCTCCGCTTCGCGCTTCGCGCTCCGGTCGAGACGACGGAAATATGCGATAGCTCTGGGGTGGACAGGAGCGTGAGATGAGCAAGGACACTTCGTTTGAAGCCGAAGAGAGGGAAAGGAAGCTGGCGGCATGGCGCTTGCTCGGGTGAGGGCAGGATGGGCGTTCCCTGAAGGAGGCGATGGCCGTGCTCGATGCAGGACGGCCATTGGGGGATACAGGCGCGCTCTTCTTTCGCGTCCTGAAAGCCTGTGATTTGTGGGCCGGGCTCGCCAGGGTCCGGCAGGGGAAGCTTCATGGAGGGGATATCATGCTAACGCGCAACACGTTGCTCGCCAGCGCCGCGGCGCTGGTCGCGCTGGCCCTGGTCGGGCCGGCCGCCGCGCAGGCGCCGATCAAGCTGGGCGAGCTCAACAGCTACAAGGTCTTTCCGGCATTCCTCGAACCCTACAAGAAGGGCTGGGAGCTGGCGGTCGAGGAGGTCAATGCGGCGGGCGGCGTGCTCGGCCGCAAGATCGAAGTCGTGAGCCGCGACGACAACGGCAATCCCGGCGATGCCGTGCGCGTCGCCGAGGAACTGTTGAGCCGCGAGGGCGCGTCGATCCTGATCGGCACCTTCCCGTCCAACGTGGGCCTCGCGGTCGCCGACTTCGCCAAGCAGCGCAAGGTGCTGTTCATCGCCGCCGAACCTCTCACCGACAAGATCGTGTGGGATGCCGGCAACGCCTACACCTTCCGGCTGCGCACCTCGACCTACATGCAGACGGCGATGCTCATCCCCGATGCCGTCAAGCTCAAGAAGAAGCGCTGGGCCATCGTCTATCCCAACTACGAGTATGGCCAGTCGGCGACGGCGGCCTTCAAGAAGCTGATGAAGGAGAAGCAGCCGGACGTCGAGTTCGTCACCGAACAGGCGACGCCGCTCGGCAAGATCGACGGCGGCGCGGTGGCGCAGGCGCTGGCCGACGCCAAGCCCGACGCGATCTTTTCCTCGCTGTTCGGTCCCGACCTCGCCAAGTTCGTGCGCGAGGGCCAGCAGCGTGGCGTCTTCAAGGGCGTCGAAGTGTTCAACCTCCTGGCCGGCGAGCCCGAATATCTCGACCCGCTGAAGGAGGAGACGCCCGACGGCTGGTACGTCACGGGCTATCCCTGGAGCGAGCTCAAGACGCCGGAGCACACCAAGTTCCTCAACGCCTACCAGGCCAAGTACAAGGACTATCCGCGACTGGGTTCGGTGGTCGGTTATTCGACGGTGATGTCGGCGGTCGCGGCCATCAAGAAGGCGGGTTCGCTCGACCAGGACAAGCTGATCGCGGCGGCGAGCGGGCTGAAAGTCCTGACGCCGTTCGGCGAGGTCGAGTACCGGCCGATCGATCATCAGTCGACCATGGGCGCCTATGTCGGCCGTCTGGGCGTCAAGGACGGCAAGGGCTACATGAAGGAATGGCGCTTCGTCGACGGCAAGGACGCGCTGCCGAGCGATGCGGAAGTGAAGAAGATGAGGCCGGCCAATTGATCGCTGCACACTCGTTCCTCCCCACGCTCGCGTGGGGAGGTGCCCCGAAGGGGCGGAGGGGTCATGGGCATCATCGCGGGTGCTTATGACCCCTCCGGCCTTCGGCCACCTCCCCAGTTTCGCTGGGGAGGAATGTGCAACGAGCAGCGTCGCCAGCTGACGTGACCTTCGCCAGCATCATCATCCAGCTCCTGAACGGGCTGGCCGCTGCGTCGTCGTTGTTCCTGGTGTCGGCCGGCCTGTCGCTGATCTTCGGCGTGACCCGGATCGTGAACTTCGCGCATGGGTCGCTCTACATGCTGGGCCTCTACGGCGCCTACACGCTGATCGAGGCGCTGGGCCGCACGCCGCTTGGCTTCTGGAGCGCGGTCGTGCTGGCGGCGCTCGCGGTCGGGCTTGTCGGCGTGCTGATCGAGGTGCTGGTGCTGCGGCGCATCTACAAGGCGCCGGAACTGTTCCAGTTGCTGGCAACCTTCGCCGTCGTGCTGATCATCAAAGACATCGCCCTCTGGACGTGGGGTGCCGAGGATCTGGTCGGCCCGCGCGCACCCGGCCTCTCCATGGCGATGGAAATCCTGGATCGCCGCATCCCGGCCTACGACCTGCTGCTGATCGTCATCGGCCCGGTAGTGCTGGCGGCGATGTGGCTGCTGCTCAGCCGTACGCGCTGGGGCGCGCTGGTGCGGGCCGCCACCCAGGACCGCGAGATGGTGGGCGCGCTCGGTGTCGATCAGGCCAAGCTCTTCACCTCGGTGTTCTTCGTCGGCGCCGTGCTGGCCGGGCTGGGCGGCGCGCTACAGATCCCGCGCGAGCCCGCCAACCTCGATCTCGACCTCGCCGTCATCGCCGACGCCTTCGTGGTCACCGTCGTGGGCGGGTTGGGCAGCATCGGCGGCGCGTTCCTGGCCGCCATCCTGATCGGCGTCGCCAAGGCCTTCTGCATCGGCGTCGGCACGACGCACTGGTTCGGCGAGGACATCGTCTTCTCCAAGCTCACCCTGGTGGTCGAGTTCCTGATCATGGCGCTGGTGCTGGTGGTGCGGCCCTTCGGCCTTTTGGGCAAGCCACAGGCCGTGCTGCGGCTGGCGGCCGATCCGGCGCCGCCGCTCAAGGCGCCGTCCTGGACGTTCGCGCTGGTCTGGCTCGCGTTGCTGCTGGTCATGCCGCTGCTCGCCGACCGCTACGTCACCATCCTGCTGACCGACATCGTCTGCTTCGCCCTGTTTGCCGTCAGCCTGCATTTCATCATGGGCCCGGCCGGCATGGTGTCGTTCGGCCACGCCGCCTATTTCGGCCTGGGCGCCTATGCCGCCGGCCTGCTGCTGAAGCGCTTCGGCCTGCCGATGGAAGCGGCGCTCGTGCTGGCGCCGCTCGCCGCCGGCGCCTTCGCCGTGGTCTATGGCTGGTTCTGCGTGCGCCTCTCCGGCGTCTATCTCGCCATGCTGACGCTGGCCTTCGCGCAGATCAGCTGGTCGATCGTCTTCCAGTGGGATTCCTTCACCGGCGGCAGCAACGGCCTGTTCGGCATCTGGCCGTCGGCGTGGCTCGCGGGCAAGACGATCTACTACTACCTGGCGCTCATCCTCTGCGGCGCCGGCGTCGCGCTGCTGTGGCGCGTGCTGTTCTCGCCCTTCGGCTACGCGCTGCGCGCCGGCCGCGATTCGCCATTGCGCGCCGAGGCGATCGGCATCGATGTGCGCGGCTTCCAGTGGGCGGCCTTCGTGCTGGCGGGCGTCGCGGCGGGCCTGGCCGGCGCTGTCTATGCCTTCTCCAAAGGCAGCATTTCGCCCTCGGCCATTTCCATCGCCCAGTCGACCGACGGGCTGGTCATGGTCCTGCTGGGCGGTGTCGAAACGCTTACCGGACCTGTGGTGGGTGCGGCGATCTTCACTTGGCTGCGCGACGAGGTTGCTCGCCGCACCGAATTCTGGCGGGCCGTGCTGGGCGCGGTGATCCTGCTGATCGTCCTGCTGTTCCCACAGGGCCTCGTGGGCGGCCTCAAGGCGCTCACCCTGCGCTGGCGCGAGCAGCGGGCATGACGGCGGTCCTGCAGGTCGAGGGGTTGCACAAGGCGTTCGGTGGCGTGCAGGCCGTGGCGGATGTCTCCTTCGCCATCGACGCCGGCGAACTTCTGGCGCTGATCGGCCCCAATGGCGCGGGCAAGAGCACCTGCTTCAACATGCTGAACGGCCAGCTCGCGCCCGACGCCGGCATCGTGCGGCTGGGCGGCCGCGACATCGTGGGGCTCCGGCCGCGCGCCGTCTGGCGGCTGGGCGTGGGCCGCACCTTCCAGATCACCGCCACCTTCGCGTCGCTCAGCGTGCGCGAGAACGTGCAGATGGCGCTCTATTCCCACGCCGGCCGGCTGCGTTCGCTGCTGTCGCGCTTCGGCGCCGCCTTCAAGGCGGAGGCCGATACGCTGCTCGGCCAGATCGGCATGCTCGACCAGGCCGAGCGGGCCTGCGGGGTGCTGGCCTACGGCGACCTGAAACGGGTCGAGCTCGCCATGGCGCTCGCCAACCAGCCGCGGCTCCTGCTGATGGACGAGCCCACCGCCGGCATGGCGCCGAAGGAGCGCATCGAGCTGATGGCGCTCACCGCCCGGCTGGCGCGGGCGCGCAACATCGCCGTGCTGTTCACCGAGCACGACATGGATGTGGTCTTCGGCCAGGCCGACCGCATCATCGTGCTCGACCGCGGCCAGCTGATCGCCGGCGGCACGCCCGAAGAGGTGCGCGCCAACCCCGCCGTGCGCGCCGTCTATCTCGGGAGCGTACATTGATTTCTTTGCTGGGAGAGCGCCACTCCAGTGGCGCTCATGTGTATGCCGGACGAAAGGTTGCGCCACTGGAGTGGCGCGCTCCCAGCAATGAGCACGCATGCTTCTCGTAAAGAACCTGCACGCCTATTACGGCCGCGCCCACATCCTGCACGGTGTCTCGCTGGAAGCGACGGCGGGCGAGGTCGTGGCGCTGCTCGGTCGCAACGGTGCCGGCAAGTCGACCGCGATGAAGGCGATCATGGGGCTGGTCCCGCCGGCCAAGGGTGAAGTGAGCTTCGCCGGCCGGCGCATCGAACGCCTGCCGCCCTATCGCATCGCCCGATTGGGGCTGGGCTACGTGCCCGAGGAACGCCGCATCTTCACCGAGCTCACCGTGGTCGAGAATCTCGAGGTCGGCCGCCAGGCGCCGCGTGACGGCGCGCCGGCCTGGACCGAGGAAAAGCTCTTCGCGCTCTTTCCCAACCTTGCCAGCCTGCGCGAGCGGGCGGGTGGACGCATGTCGGGCGGCGAGCAGCAGATGCTCACCATCGCCCGCACCCTGATGGGCAACCCGCGCTGCGTGCTGCTCGACGAGCCATCCGAAGGCCTGGCGCCCATCATCGTCGAGCAGATGGCCAACTCGATCCGGGCGCTGAAGGGCGAGGGGCTGTGCGTGCTCCTGTCCGAGCAGAACCTGCATTTCTCCCAGGCCGTGGCCGACCGCGCCTACATCATCGAAAAAGGCCAGATCCGCTTCGGCGGGTCGATGGCCGAATTGACGGCCGACGCCTCCCTCCGTGAACAGTATCTTTCGGTTTGAACATGTGCGCGTTTCTCATGAGTCTTCCAGGAGCGCGGACCTCCAGGTCCGCTCAGAATCATGATGCGGACCTGGAGGTCCGCGCTCCGGCAAGACGACGCACCCCCATCACAATCAATCGGAACTAACCATGGCATTGCGTACCCTCACCGTCGGCATCGATGTCGGCGGCACCTTCACCGATCTCCTGGCGATCGATCTGCGCTCCAACGAGGTCAAGCTCGCCAAGGTGCCGACCACCGTCGACAACCAGGCGATCGGCTTCATGGCAGCCCTCGCCGCGGCCGGTGCCGATCCCGCCATCGTGCAGGCCATCGTCCATGGCACGACCACGACCACCAACGCCCTGCTCGAACGCAAGATCGCCAAGGTCGGCCTCATCACCACCAAGGGCTTCCGCGACGTGCTGGAGCTCGGCCGCCGCACGCGGCCGCAGCCCTACGGCATGCGCGGCACCTTCCGGCCCCTGATCGAGCGCGAATTCCGGCTGGAAGTGCCGGAGCGCATGGATGCCGACGGCAAGGTGCTGACGCCGCTCGACGAGGCTGCGGTCGCCGAGGCGGCCAAGAAGCTGCTGGCGCTGGGCTGCGAGGCCGTCGTCATCCATTTCCTGCACAGCTACATCAATCCGGCGCACGAGCGCCGCGCCACCGAGATCGTGCACGCGCTGTGGCCCAACGGCTACATCACGGCGGGCCATGCCATCCTGTCGGAATATCGCGAGTACGAGCGCGGCGTGACGGCGGCGGTCAATGCGTCGGTGCAGCCCGTGCTCGACCGCTATCTCACGCGTTTGCGCCTGGAGCTCATGGGCAAGGGCTTCGACCGCGACATCCTGGTGATGCAGGGCAATGGCGGTACGACGTCTTCGCAGTTCGTCTCGCTGGCGGCGGTGAACACGGTGATGTCGGGCCCGGCCTCGGGTGTGATGGCGGCGGCCTATACCGGCCGCGCCTCGGGCCACCCGAACCTCATCACCTACGACATGGGTGGCACCTCGACCGATGTCGGCCTGATCGAGGATGCCGTGCCCCAGGTCTCGGGCGAGCTCGAGCTGGAATATGCCATGCCCATCCATGTGCCGATGGTCGACGTGCACACGATCGGCGCCGGCGGCGGCTCCATCGCTTCGGTCGACGCTGCCGGCATGCTGCGGGTCGGGCCGGAGAGCGCCGGCGCGCGGCCGGGTCCGATCTGCTACGGCCGTGGCGGCACCGAACCCACCATCACCGACGCCAACCTGATCCTGGGCCGCCTCAATCCCGATCGCCTGCTGGGCGTCGACCATCCGGTGACCTTGGACCATGTGCGCGGGCTGATCGAGGAGAAGGTCGGCAAGCCGCTCGGCCTCGACGCCGATGTGGCCGCCGCCGCCATCCTGCGCATCGCCAACGACCGCATGGCCGGCGCCATGCGGCTGGTGTCGCTGTCGCGCGGCCACGATCCGCGCGACTTCGCGCTGTTCGCCTTTGGCGGTGCGGGGCCGCTGCACGCGACGGCCCTGGCGCGCGAACTGTCCATTCCGACCGTGCTGGTGCCGGCGCGCCCCGGCATCACCAACGCGCTGGGTTGCGTCGTGGCCGACCTGCGCCACGACTATGTGCGCACCGTGAACAAGCCGCTGTCGGCGCTCGACGATGCCACCATTGCCGGCATCTATGCCGAGCAGGCCAACCACGGCAACGCGACGATCCAGAAGGAAGGCGTGCCGGTGCGCGAATTGCGGCGCGTGCTGAGCGCCGACATGCAGTTCCAGGGCCAAAGCCATATCCTCTCGGTCGGCGTCGAGCGCGCCGATATCGGCGTCGAGGGCCTGCGCCAGGCCTTTGCCGTGGCCTACGACCGCCGCTTCGGCATCGAACTGGCGGAAATCCCGCCCGTCCTGGTCAATCTCCATACTGCGGTGATCGGCGTGCGGCCGGAGATCTCGCTCGCCGCGCTGGCCGCGACCGACCGCGCGCCCACGCTCGCAGCGGCGCAGGTCGGCGAGCGTCGCGTATGGTTCACCGACGGCTGGCGGCAGACACCGGTCTATGCCCGCGAGAAGCTGCCGCTCGATGCCACGTTCGAGGGGCCGGCGATCCTGGAGCAGCTCGACTGCACGACCGTCGTCGAACCGGGTGACAAGGTCACCCAGGACAAGCTCGGGAATCTGTTAATCAGTGTTTGAACGAGCAACAACCAGCAGCATCCACCCACGGCGCGCTGCTCGTCGCTGTTAGCTGCAAAGTGAGATCAGCTAGTCGACTCAATGCGCGTCTCAACACTGGTAGCCGGTATCTCAACAAGCGCCTTGATAGGCGTGTAGAGATCAATGTCGACGTTGTGAGCCTTAAGCGTCACGATCAGAGAATACCGTGTCTGCTTGTTGACGTATTCTTTGCCTGCGCGGTCACGCCACCACCCGTTGACGGGCTTGATGCAAACCATGTTGCGTCCAAGCA
>Ga0193726_1002147_pt1 | contig 13818 bp, 8 predicted proteins | sample H2c1metaG_FD_144928 | JGI IMG/M metagenome (GOLD analysis project Ga0193726, IMG submission 144928) | Soil microbial communities from a riparian zone of the East river system, Colorado, United States - H2c1 | ecosystem: Environmental > Terrestrial > Soil > Riparian zone | place: USA: East River... | reverse complement strand
CCGGCGGAGTTTCCTTTCGGGCATCCCCGCGTGCATGATTCGGACGAAATTCTCGAGATCGGCGTGCTCCCAAAAACTCTGGCAGTGGTCGGCGCGGGCGTGATCGGTGCCGAATATGCCGGCACGTTCAACGCGCTCGGAGTCGAAGTGCATTTGATCGACGGACGCGATTCGCTCCTCGGTTTTCTCGATCGCGAAATTTCGGAAAACATCCAGAGCGCAATGAACGCGGCGGGCGTGCATTTCATTTGGAAAGAAAAAGTGACGCATTGTGACGCGCCGCCCACCGGCGATGTCACGCTCACGCTCACATCGGGCGCAACCCTGGCGGTAAACGATGTCCTGGTTGCGGCCGGCCGCCAAAGCAACACAGCCGATCTTAACCTGACCGCCGCCGGTCTCACGCCAGGCAAGCGCGGATTGATCAAGGTGGATGGCCAGTGCCGGAGCGAGGTTCCACACATCTTCGCCGCCGGCGACGTCATCGGGCCGCCCGCTCTCGCCGCGACCGGCATGGAACAAGCCCGCATGGCGATGTGTGTTGCCTTCGGGCTCGACTTCAAGGACGTGGTCGCACCGATTCTGCCCACCGGCATCTACACCATCCCGGAGGCGAGCATGGCCGGCGAAACCGAGGAATCGCTTAAAGAAAAAGGGGTCGCTTGCATCGTCGGGCGTGCGCGTTACGCGGACAATCCACGCGGCCAGATCATCGGAGATGAGGCCGGTCTCTTGAAATTAATTTTTGCCCGCGACGACATGCGTTTGCTCGGCGTGCACGTCGTCGGCGAACAAGCGACCGAACTGGTGCACATCGGTCTGTTGGCGATGATGTCCAACTCGGGAGCGGAGCTATTCAATCGCACCTGCTTCAATTACCCGACCCTGGGTGATCTCTACAAGTACGCGACCTACGAAGCGATCCTTAAGCAGAAGGAGATGATCGCGGACGAAAACAAGTAATCGGATTCGGCGCCGATGAACAGAAACCGGCCGCTCAAGAACGCGACGCCCGTTGCGCGACTCGTCCGGACATTCCAGGAATTCGCCAGACTCGAAGCCTCCGGTGGAATTCTGTTGATCGGCTGCATGGTGATGGCGCTCGCCTGGGCAAATTCGCCATGGACAGGCAGCTACTTTCATCTCTGGCACACGGACCCGACTTTTGGTGTCGCCGGCAGCCATCTCTCCAAGTCGCTGCATTTCTGGATCAACGATGGATTGATGGCGCTGTTTTTCCTGCTCGTCGGTTTGGAGATCAAACGGGAGACGCTGGTCGGCGAGCTGGCTTCTTTTCGAAAAGCCGCTCTGCCCATCGCGGCGGCGCTCGGCGGAATGATCGTTCCAGCAGTCTTCTACTTGTTGTTCAACCGTGGCGGACCTGGCGCAGCCGGCTGGGGCATCCCCATGGCCACCGATATCGCCTTTGCCCTCGGCGTGCTCGCACTCCTCGGCGATCGGGCGCCAATGTCGCTGAAAGTCTTTCTCGCCGCGCTCGCCATCGCCGACGACATCGGCGCGGTGCTGGTGATCGCGTTCTTCTACACCGCACAAATTTCCTGGATCAGTCTCGGAGTGGGCGGCTTGATTTTCGCGGCGTTAATCGCCGCAAATCGCACCGGCCTGCGGCATCCGTTAATCTATATCGTCCTGGGGATTGGTTTGTGGATCGCGTTCTTGCAATCCGGTATTCACGCCACAGTCGCAGGGGTGTTGCTCGCGATCACAATTCCCGCGCGCCAAAAGCTGAATTCTGAATCGCCCATGCTGCGTTTCGAGCACGCGCTCCTGCCCTGGAATAAATACCTTATCATGCCGGTGTTTGCACTGGCGAATGCGGGTGTGGTCCTGGGCGGAGGCGCGGCGCGCTCACTGGTGGATCCAATTAGCCTTGGCGTGATCTGCGGTCTCGTCCTCGGCAAACCGATCGGCATCGTTCTGTTTTCCTGGCTGGCAACGCGATGCGGGATCGCGACGATGTTGGATGGCATCAGCTGGCGGCAGATTGTTGGCGTTGGATTGCTGGGCGGAATCGGTTTCACCATGTCGCTCTTCATCGCCAATCTGGCTTTTGGCGACGCCCCGGCGCTCGAGACGGCGAAGGTGGCCATTCTCGCGGCTTCGGTATTGGCCGGTGCCGTCGGCACGGTTGTTCTCCGAATAAGGGTGCGGTCGAGCCTCGCTTAGCGCCAACGGCGCGGCCTCTTTTCTTAGCGTTGCTCCAGGCTCTCAAACTGTGCCACTCCCCGGTCCGGGCATGGGACCAAGGTCCAATATCCCGACCGCATAGATTTCGGCACTCTCTGCTCAAGGGCGGCTGCCAGCACACGCGAGCCGATCTCTGCAATTCATGAATCGACACCAGGGGTTCGGTTCAAGAAGATCAGAACTCCTGACAAAGTTTATGAAAAATGCCGTCGCTCTTGTTCTTACCGTCGCCACGATGGCTCTCGGATCGCTTTCCGCAGAATCACCCAAATCGAAAGACAAGACCGTCATCCCGCCTGATCCCGGCTGGCCGCGCCAACGGACCAACGAACAGGGGCGCCTGGTCTATTACCAGCCGCAGGTCGATGAGTGGAAAGATTTCAAAGAGCTGAATTTTCGAATGGCGTTTACCCTCACGCCAAAAGGTCAAAAGGAGATTGTCGGTATAATGGTCCTGCAGGCTCAGACCGATGTGAACGTCGACGAGCACAGCGTTCTGCTCAGCAATTTCAAGATTACGGAGGTCACGCTTCCGTCCGTGGCGGCGGAAAAGAAGCCGGACGTAGATAAACTAGTGCGGAGTTTCCTGCCTGCCGACCACACCGTCGTCATGTCGCTGGATCGCCTCGTGGCTACCGTGGAAAAATCGCAGGCCGCCCCTCCTTCGGTGACCGTCCAGAACGACCCGCCGGTTATTTTTGTCAGTAACACACCCGCCATCCTGCTGTCCATCGAAGGAGAACCGGTGCGGGCCGATATCGCCGCGACCAGCCTTGGCTTCGTGGTAAACTCGAACTTTCCTCTCTTCTTCGAGAAGCAAGGCACGAAGGAATACTACTTATATGGTGGTGAGCAGTGGCTGAAAGCTGCTTCGCTGGAAGGCCCATGGGCGGCGGCTCCGAAGTTGCCTGCCGACATGTACAAAGTGGCCAGCGATCCGAAGTGGAAGGAGATGGAGAAGCCCATTCTCTCGCTGTCAGGAAAGGGAAAACCTCCGACGGTTTTCTACACGAACAAGCCGGCCGAGGTCATCCTATTCAAGGGTGAGCCCTCCTACGCGAAAATTCCAGGGACACAGTTGTCCTACGCCACGAACACGGATGCGGATCTTTTCATCTACACTACGACCAAGGATTATTATTACCTGGCGGCCGGGCGCTGGTTCCGAGCTGCCAGTCTGAAAGGGCCCTGGATTTATTCCGGCGCCGAGCTGCCGCCGGACTTCGCCAAAATTCCGGAAGACAATCCGGCCGCGCGCGTTCTCGTCTCGGTTCCCGGAACGGACGAAGCAAGAGATGCCATTTTGATGGCGCAGGTTCCGACTACAGCAGTGGTAGATCCGAAAGCGGCGGAGCAGGCGAAAGTCACTTATAACGGCAAACCTGAATTCAAGACGATCGCCGGAACGTCACTTGAATACGCCACCAACACTCCGGACAAGGTCATCAAGGCCGGGGACGCTTACTACCTGTGTTTGCAAGGAGTTTGGTTCACGTCTCCCTACCCTGATGGGCCATGGCTGACGGCTAAGACGGTGCCGAAAGAGATTTACTCGATTCCACCGAGTTCGCCCGTCTACAACGTCACTTATGTTACGCAGAACACGACCGACGAGGGAACCGTGGAAGCGAGCTATACCTCCGGCTACCTGGGCACGTATATCGTTGGCACCACCCTCGCCACTGGCACAGGCTATTACTATCCACCTTACTGGGGCTATCCGATCGGCGGGTACCCGTACTATTACCCTTACGCGGCCACGTATGGTGTAGGAGCCTATTACAATCCCTACAGCGGAGCGTATGGTGTTGCTCGCGGAGTGTATGGTCCCTATGGCGGCGCGGCCGCGGCCAGCGCGTACAATCCCTACACGGGCACCTACGCTCGCGGAGCTACGGCCTACGGTCCTTACGGAAGCCGAAGTGTCGCGCAGGCCTACAATCCTTATACCGGCACTTACGCCGCCAGCAGGCAAGGCTCGAACGCCTACGGCTCATGGGGGCAATCAGTCGTATCCAAAGGGAACACGGCCGCTCTGACGCAGCATTACTCGAATTCGAGTGGCACGATCGGTTCCATCCAGACCTCGAAAGGCGGCGGAGCCATTGGCGTGAACACGAAGAATGGCAGCGGCTTCGCCGGGAAAACCGCCGGTGGTGATATGTACGCCGGTCACAACGGGAATGTTTATAAAAACACCGGCTCCGGTTGGAGCCAGTACGGGAACGGAAGCTGGAGTTCGGTAAGTGATTCTGCGAAGACGCGGGACAATCAGGTGCAGAGTCGTCAAAATTCCAGTTCCAATAAAACGTCATTCACGGAGCGGAACGCCAATCGGACGAGGTCCAGTTCCGGCTTCGGCGACGTGGACCGCGATTTTCAAAACCGGCAACGCGGGGGAGCCAATAGCGAGCGCTTCAATAATTTCCAGCGCTCAGGCGGCGGCGGCCGCAATTTCTCAGGCGGCGGACGAGCAGGAGGCGGACGGCGCCGCTAGACGGGAAACACCAACCATCTATGACATTCCGACCAACCATGAATTCAAGTCGCTTAAGGTTCATCGTCGGTGTCGTCGTCGCCTTGAATGTCGTCGGCTGCGCGCCGCAAATCGCGGTTGTTTCGCAGAGATCCCCCGCCCGCTTCCAAGCCGCGTCCGGGACGAATCAAACCGTCGCGCAAGCGATCGATCGCGCCCAGGCCGCAGGGCGGGCTCAGCCACTGATCGCGCTCGAGGCTTATGCGAACGCGGCGCGCGATTCCCTGCGCGAACTTGAGCGCAACCCAGGGAATAAAGAAGCGCGGCGTTGTTATAATTTCGCTGTCGCCGGCATCTTCAGCGTAATCCGCTCAGCCAAGCTCGATCCCTGGACTCAGCCCCTGCAAATCGGCGCGAACAACGAGTTGACTCTCGCGGGCAGGAAAGATCCCGCCAAGCCGGAGCAGAACCCAGCCTTGTACGATCTGATTCCGACGGATCAACTGAGTTATCACGGGGCGTATGTGAAGGATGACGTGACCAAGGAAGGAATCGGCGCACCGCTCGTGGCGGTCCGCCACCTGACTGTGGAGCAAGCGGCCGCGCTGTTCACGTCACCTGCAATCTATTACGGTGTCACAGGCACCGTGGAATTCGAAGGTTCCCGCTGCGTTCTCTCAATCCACGATCCCCTGGCTGCGGAAATGGTAACTGTGGAAGGTCATACGTATCCGATTGCCTCGAATTTTACCGCGTCCATCGCGATGGTGCTGGCCCAGGAGAAACCGCAAAAACTTGGCCTGATCCGATTGTTGCGGCCGGAGAAATACGCCGCCACCGCGCGGGTCGCCCGAATGGAGCCATACAATCCCAACAAGTCAGTCGTGCTTTTCATCCACGGCCTGATGGATACCCCGGCCTCGTGGGCACCGATGCTCAATAATTTGCGCGCCGACAAGGATATCCGGGCCAACTATCAATTTTGGTTTTACAGTTATCCCAGCGGTTACCCCTATCCGTACAGCGCGCTCATCCTTCGCCAGGAGCTCGACGCCATCGAAAAGAAATATCCGCTGGGCAGGAAAATGATGCTCGTCGGGCACAGCATGGGTGGATGCATCAGCAGAACTCTAATCACCGATACCGGCGCGAAACTCTGGATGGCAGGTTTTGGAAAAACCCCGGAGCAAACCGAAATGCCCGCGGAAAGTAAGCGCCTCCTCGAGCAGGCACTCATCTTCAAGCATCGACCGGAAATTGGCCGCGTCATTTTCATGTCCGCTCCCCATCGCGGCAGCGACCTGGCCAAGAATTGGATGGGGCGGATCGGCTCGATGCTGGTGAAAGCTCCGGTCAAGTTGCTGACCATCGGTAACACAATCAAGGAAATGGCGACGGCCGATCCCGCGGCCCTGCAATTGAAACGCCTGCCCAATAGCGTCGACACGCTGGCGCCAAACAATCGCTTTGTCATGGCGATCAACAAGCTCCCGATTACGCCCGGCATTCCTTATCACACCATTGTGGGCGACCGGGGCAAAGGTGATACTCCCAACAGCAGCGATGGCGTCGTCGCCTACTGGAGCAGTCATCTCGACGGCGCGGCCAGCGAACGCATCGTTCCATCCAATCACAGTTCGCCGCTCAATCCGGAGGCGATCGCCGAGGTTCATCGCATCCTCAAACTAAACGCCCGTTCCCAGTAACCCGAATTCCTACCATTCGCACTTCTGCGATCGCAGCCGCACCTCGAACATCACATCCCATGACAACCAAACCCATCGCCATCGCCCTCAGCTTGCTGGCAGCGACCGCTCTCGCGCAGACCGTCAACACGTCTTCCCCTGCCCCATTGGAAACCGCGTTCGAGTCCCCCGGCCAGGTCGAAACAAAAATGTTCCTGCCTCAGGAGTTGCTCCACTCTGTGGCTCCGCAAGCGGAGAACGATGGCCTGGTCAATACCTACTTCCTCTCCTCGGGAGTTGAGGTCACGACCGGCACTGCCTTGCGCATCCGGATTCGCGAACTCTACGCGATCGACAAACTCCGCGGGATGAGCAAGACGGAGGAATTCGGCAAAGCGCTGTCCAAAGCGGCCAAAGGAAAAGTCGAGAGTGTCGCGGGGATCGTGAGGGATCCGATCGGCACCGTCAAACGCGTGCCCCAGGGAGCCTCGCGCTTTTTTGGCCGGATCGGCGAAGGACTTAAAGGCGGAGGCTCGAAGACCGAGAGTAACGCCGTGCAGGGCCTCACGGGTGTGGACAAAGCGAAAGTCGCTCTTGCGGCCAAGCTGGGCGTCAGTCCTTACTCCACTAATCAGGAACTCCAGGAGCAGCTCACGAACACGGCGCGAGCCATGGCTGGCGGCGGGCTTGTCGTCAACGCCGCGCTCATGCCGCTCGGTGCGGTGAATACGGTTCTTAGTATGAATCAGACTCTGCAGCAAACCCTCGTGAATTCGACGCCTGACGACCTGCGCATCATGAATCGCAAGAAACTTTTCGCGCTCGGTGTCACGCGCGAAAACGCCGATGAGTTTCTCATGCATCCCTGGTATTCGCCCTGGCATGAGACAGTCATCACGGATGCGCTGGCCGCCATTGGCGTCGATCCGACCCAGTTTCTCGCTAAAGCGTGCCAGGCTTTGACCGAGCAGGATGCGAATTATTTCCAAAGCCTCGCCCAAGTCCTGGCGCGCTATCACAAAGCAAAGACACCGTTGAGTTCGATCCGTCTCGAGAACGACAGGGTTTGCGCCATAGACTCGCAGGGCATCCTGGTCATACCGCTCTCGTGCGACTATGCGATCTGGAGCGAACCTGCGGCCGCTCGGGTCGAGTTGTTCAGCCAGCTCCCGCAGAGTCGGAGTGAGATTAAGGGACTCGCGCTCTGGGTGGACGGGAAAGTCTCCGAGCGAGCGGCGCAGGAATTGAAGAACCGCAAGATTGAGCTCGCGACCGACGTTCTCGCCAAGCAATGAAGCGAGGCGTGGTTTCGTGATTGGTAAAGCGCTCCGCTTTCTTGCAGTCGTTCTCGGCGGACTGATTGGGCTTATCGCGATCGCCTGGGCAGCAGGCGCGCTTTACTTCGATCTGCCCGTCACGTGGCTGCGCGCGCCGCTCGCGCTGATCTACGGTTTGGCGATGCTGGCTGCGCTGATTTTCGTCAGAGGTCGCGGGCGCGCGCTTGGCGTGGTCGCCGTCGGCTTCGTTGTCGTGCTCGCGTGGTGGCTCACCATCAAACCGAGTAACGAGGGCAACTGGCAACCCGACGTCGCGCAACTCGCTTGGGCGGAGAGTAACGGCGACGAGGTCACTCTGCACAACGTCCGCAACTGCGACTATCGGACTGAGACCGACTACGATACGCGTTGGGAAACACGCACCGTGCGCATCTCGCAGATCACCGGTGCTGACATGGCCATCAACTATTGGGGCTCCCCCTGGATCGCCCATCCCATTGTCAGCTTCCAGTTCGCCGATGCGGCCCCGCTCTGTTTTTCCATCGAGACGCGCAAGCAAGCCGGCCAAAGCTACTCTGCCATCCGCGGTCTCTATCGGCAGTTCGCGCTGATCTACGTCGTGGCCGACGAGCGCGACGTGATCCGCTTACGAACGAACTACCGCCAGGGCGAAGACATTTATCTTTACCGGACAACGACGACTCCCGCGCAGGCCCGCGAGCGCTTCCAGGAATATCTGCGTTCGCTCAACGAAATTCGCGACCATCCCCGCTGGTATAACGCCGTCACCACCAACTGCACGACGAGCATCCGCGACCAGCATCCCGCGGCGGACCGCATTCCGTGGGATTGGCGCATCCTGCTCAATGGCAAAGGCGACGAGCTGATGTTCGAACACCACACCATCGTCACCGCGGGCCTTCCGTTCTCCGAGCTCAAAGCGCGCAGCCTGATTGATGCTCGCGCGAAGGCGGCCGATACGGCACCCAATTTCTCGGAGTTGATCCGCGTGGACCTGCCGGGCGCGACGCCTCCCCGGTAATCTGACTAACAGGAGGAAACAGAGAGAAGGCCTAACCTCCCGCTCCTGATCATGATCTTGCTCCTGATCTCGGTCACATCAGACTTGGATCAAGATCAGGATTAGGATCAAGAGCAGGAAATATGGTCTCCCCTTAACACCCTCGCCCCCGTATCGTTCCTGACCCCGCTATTGGACTAAAGTCCACTATCCGCATCGCAACCCGCGGTCGAGAATCGCCCCGATGTTCGGCCAATCCCTATTTTCCCGCGGCGGGACGTTGTTCGTTCTTGCCGCGAGTTTGTTCTCCTTCGGTTGCGGCAAAACAGCCGAGCGGGCGGTGGAGCAAACTGCCGAGCAGACTTACGAAATCGATCCGAATGGCGCCTTTAGTTTTCGTAACACGACGGGTTCCGTCCGCATCGTTGGCTCAGACGATCCGGGCATGAAGGTCAAGACCACCAAGAAGGCCTGGAGTGCGGAACAACTCAACGGGATCGCGGCCAGGGTTTCGGTGCAATCGCAATCGGTTTCGATCGAAACAAGTTTCCCTCCGCAGAAGACGTGGCGGTTTCACCATCTTTCCGGCAGCGTCGACTACATCATCAGCCTGCCGAGAACGGTCAAGATTTCGCGACTGGATTTGGAGAACGGAGGCGTTTCCATCGAAGACATGCGCGGCGATGTGCATGCCGATCTGGTCAACGGAGAACTCGTGGCGCGCAATTGTTTCGGCAACGTCCAGCTTTCCGTCGCGAACGGCGGTCTGGAGCTTTCGTACGAGCGATGGCAGCAACGGCCGTTTGCAGTGGAGGCAAGAATCATCGGCGGCAACGCTCGTATCTTTCTGCCCCGCGCGGCCTCGTTCCACCTTTTGGCCGAAACGGCACACGGAAATGTCTCCAATCGTTTCGCGCGGCCGGAGGAGCAGGATTCCCGGAAAGCCACCCGGGTCAACATGACGATCGGCCCGGAACCCCGTCCTGAAATCAATGTTCGCGTCACGAACGGCGACATTGAAATTGCCGGAGCCAAAACCGACTAGATCATCCGCCGTTGTTGGCTTTATGGATGAGCTGGACCAGCACTTCGTCCTCGAACGGTTTTGAGAGGAAGCCGAAAGCCCCCGCATCGAGGGCGGCTTGACGAATGGACGGATCGTCCCGTCCGGTAATGAAGATAATCCGCGTTTCGGGCGAGTCCCGCCGGAGGCAGGCTTGCACTTCCAGGCCGTTCATGTCCGGCATCCAGACGTCGAGGATCGCGACACGACACTGGGCATGTTCGAGCTGCGAGAGAAAATCAGCCGGGTCGCTAAATTTTTCCACGGCAAACCCGGCCGCTGTCAGCAGCCGGCCCAGCGCCTTCAGCATGGAAGCGTCATCGTCGAGCAGCCAGATGCCATCACGAGCGGGGGCACTCAGACCTGAGCCGTTCGCCGCCGTTTCGGAAGCGGTCGAAAAAGTTGCGTTAGGCATTGGAGTGACCTGTTCGTCCATCAACGATGATTGTGCGGTTCCGAGCAATTCCGCGCCATGGGACCTTAGTCTCATATTACGTCTCGTACGTCTTATACGGGAGCCGAGGCGCGAGCGGACGCCGCTCACCTGACGGATCGCGAAACCACTACACCGTCGCCGATTTACCTTCGCTCGCTTCGGGCAGGCAGACCAGAAAGCGGGCGCCTCCGGCGTCGCAATTTTCCCCCGTAATTGTGCCACCGTGCGCTTCGACGATGCTGCGGGCGATTGCCAGGCCCATTCCGGTTCCTTCGGGTTTCGTAGAAAAAAAAGATTCAAAGAGCTGCTCTGCCATGCTCTTCGGAAAGCCGGGGCCAGAATCGCGCACGCTCAGGCAGATCGTTCCGGCGACGGAATGATCGGCACCGATAACCACGCGGCGTAAATCGGCTCGAACGACGCTCAAAGCTTCAAAAGCATTCATCGTCAGCGCCAGCATGACCTGCAGTATTTGAACACGATCGCCCAACACCGGGCCCACATTCTCGTCAATTTCCGTGACCAGATTTACTTTTCTGGCCAGCGCATCCGCGCGCACGATCCGGAGCAGATCCTGAATAATCTCTCGAGGCAGGATAAGGGAATAAGACGTTTCGGTCCGGCGCACCATGTTGCGAATCCCCTCGATGACTTCGCGCGCGCGATGACCGTCCGCCACGATGTCTGCAAGGAGCTCCCGAAATTCGTCGCTTTCCATTTTCCCCTGGGCCATCAGGCGTTGCCCCACGCTGGCGTTCGTCACCATGGCTCCCAGCGGATTGTTAATTTCATGCGCGAGCGAGGCCGCCAATTCTCCCATCAAGGTGACGCGTCCGACGCGCGCGAGCTCGGTGCTTTGCAACTGATGGTCGAGTTCCGCCTGCCTCCGCTCCGTGATATCGATGCACGACCCGATGTAACCAAGAAACGCGCCGTCCGGTTCAAAGCGCGGCGTTCCGGTATCGAGCAGCCAACGGTATTCACCGTCCTTCCGGCGCAGGCGATACTCGACCGTGAATGGCTCTCGTTTACCAAAGGCACTCCCGCAAACCTCGAGGCAACCCGCCAGGTCTTCGGGATGAACCCCCTCCAGCCACCCGGCGCCCAGTTCCTGATCCACGGTTCGACCGGTGAATTCCAGCCAGCCCTTGTTGAAAAAAATGCCCTCCTTCTCCGGACCCGACATCCAGATCATCACGGGCGCGACATCGGCCACAATTCGAAAACGCGCCTCACTTTCCCGGAGTGCGTCCTCCGCGTGTTTACGCAGTGTGATATCGCGAGAGACGCCTCGCAGAAAGACTGGTTTTCCGCTTGCATCGAACTCGACGCGTCCGCGACCCGCGATCCACCGTGTTTCTCTGTTCGGCAGCACAACCCGGTATTCACCTTCGTACTCGCCGTCCTGGTCGCTGACGAATCCGGCCAGTTGTTCGATTCGCTGGCGATCTTCGACGTGCAACGCTTTGAGAAACCGGCTGAAATTCAGGGGCTCGGACTTCGCAAAACCAAACAACTCCCGCCCTTTGTCCGTGACCCAGACTTCGTCCCGCAAGATATCCCAGGTCCACGGGAATAAATTTGCCGCCTCCGCGGCCAGGCTCATCCGTGCTTCACTCTCCCGCAACGCCGTCTCGCTGACGCTCAACTGCTGGGCCGTTTGCGCCGCCCGCAGAATATCGTGGCTGAGTTCAAAGCCCATGGCCGCGATCACTCCCAGGAAAGGGAAGCTGATGAGGAACGGTAGTTCAACCATCCTGAGATTGATTAAGGCCGACAATAGCGACGCGACCAGGATGAAGAGTGTGATGCTCCCGCCCACCACGATGGCTCGTCGGCGATTCTCCGTCGTTCCTCGGCGCCAGAGAGTGATCGAAGCATCGATCACAAAGACGAGCAGCAGGAGCGAGCTTAATTCTCCGATACGCGTCCACGCGCTGGCCACCCCTTCCGGCATCGCGATGGTTTCCCCGAGGAAATCAAACCGCCGCAGCCCCGTGATCTCGCGAAAATTCAGGTTCGGCGGGCAGGCGAAATTGATGACCAGCGCAACAAGCCGTGCCCCGCACGCCGCCGCCCCGAGCCAGAGCCGTCCTGTCCCGAAATAAAGTCGAACAAATCCCGCGATGGCGGCGACGAGAAAAAACACCGGAAGGTGCGTCCACTGTTGCGCCCGCCCAATCTCCGCCGTCGTCTGCGAGTGCATGATCGCCAGCTCTCCACCGGCGATGTCCGCCACCGCCAGCGCGGCGACGGCGAAGAGCAAGTTTTCCCACTCCCCGTGCTTTATCCCGATGAGCAAATGGGGCAGGGCCATGGTCGCACATGCTCCGATCACCAACGCCCAGACGAACGTAACCGAACTCATAGGCGCAAAGCCTCTTTCGATTTCTCCTCTGGCGCACTGGACAGGCGAACCGTAAAACACGCGCCTCCTTCGGCGCAATTTTCTCCCGAGAGCGTTCCGCCGTGTTCCTCGATAATGCTGCGGGCGATCGCCAGTCCCATCCCCGTCCCCTCGGCCTTGGTCGTAAAGAATGGCTCGAAGAGTTGTTCGCTGAGTGCTCCGGACAATCCGGGTCCAGTATCGCGCACGCTGACCGAAATCTCTTCATTTCCGTTACGATCCGCGCGGATGACCAGGCGGCGCGCATCGGAGCGGTTCACTGCCATGGCTTCGAAGGCGTTGATGGTGAGATTGAGCAACACTTGCAGCAGCCGGACGCGATCGCCCACAACGCTGCCAACGTTCGGATCGATCTCTGCAGTTACGTTTACCTTCCGCACCAGTGCATCGGCTCGCACGATTCGAAGGAGATCTTGGATGATCTCATCCATCGGGACGAGGGAACGCGAAGCGTCACTCCGGCGCACCATATTGCGAATGCCCTCGATGACTTCGCGCGCGCGGTGGCCGTCCGCCACGATGTCGGCGAGCAGTTCCCGAAACTCATCGCTTTCCATCTTGCCCTGGGCAATCAGGCGTTGCCCCACGCTGGCATTGGTCACCATCGCGCCCAGTGGATTGTTAATTTCATGCGCGAGGGACGCCGCCAGTTCTCCCATCAAGGTCACGCGCCCCACTCTGGCCAGTTCCATGTGTTGAAGCTGGTGTTCCAGCTCCGCCTGCTTCTGCGCCGTAACGTCGATGCACGAACCGATGTAGCCGAGAAAGACGCCGTTCGCGTCCAGGCGGGGGATCCCGTTGTCCAGAACCCAGCGATGTTCGCCGTCATTTCGCCGCAAGCGGTATTCTACCGTAAAAGGTTCTCTCAAATCGAACGCTTTTTCGTAAGTGGCGAGACAGCGTTCGAGATCCTCCGGGTGAACTCCTTCCGTCCAACCAGAGCCCATCTCCTGCTCGAAGGCCCGCCCTGTAAACTCGAGCCAGCCCTTATTGAAGAAGGTGAGGTCCTTGCTCGTATCCGACATCCAAACCAAAACCGGCGCCGTGTCCGCGACATTCCGAAAGCGCACTTCACTTTCGCGCAACGCGTGCTGCGAGCGTTTTTCCTCGTGGATAACGACCGCCAGAAACATAAGCGGAGTGGCCGTGACCAGGAGAAACAACTGGAGCGCGAGCGCATTTTCCGCCGGGCTTTGCATGAGGAACGGACCGCGTCCGTGCATCGTTCCCCAAATCGCCAGGACC
>Ga0193726_1002146_pt1 | contig 13820 bp, 6 predicted proteins | sample H2c1metaG_FD_144928 | JGI IMG/M metagenome (GOLD analysis project Ga0193726, IMG submission 144928) | Soil microbial communities from a riparian zone of the East river system, Colorado, United States - H2c1 | ecosystem: Environmental > Terrestrial > Soil > Riparian zone | place: USA: East River... | reverse complement strand
GACGCCACCGAAGTTGTGCCCGGACAAACTGTGCAGGTGAAAGTTTTGTTGCGCGCGTATCGCGGAGCTGCTGAACTGCGCACAATTCCGATTACGATTCCCGCCCAGGTGGACCGCGGCGTGAATTTGCGAATCCTCGTCAGCGATTCGCTGGGCGCGGATCGTACGTTGCGGCCGATCTCGCCGCAAGCTTCGGCAGGTCAGGCCGGCGGACTGGAACAATACATTCGCATTTTGAATCGCGAGCGCCGCAACAATCGCATTTACGTTACGATTTTGCAGCCGACCACAACTTTGTTGCTGGAAGATAAGGAACTGCCCAACGCGCCGCTATCAGCCGTCAACGTGCTGAATCAACGCCGCGGCGAACCAAATGCAACCGTGTTGCGCGAATCGTTGGCAGGCGAATGGTCGCTTCCGACCGAAGGCGTGATTTCCGGCACGGTATCGCTTTCCGTTCGAGTGAAATAAATTTCACGGTTCGGCGGCGCGAAAAATGCGCGCGGCAATTCCCGAAAGAAATTTCTGGAGAATATGAAAATGATTCGAGTTCGACGTAAGCCCCGGCTGCTGGGTATCGGAATTCTCGCGGTCGTGGCGGCGTTTTTCGCCGGGTCTGCTCTGCGCGCGGAACACACGCGCTACTGGCGACAATCTTCGTTTGAAGAATTCGATAAAGGCATCGCAAAAGGTGTCGCGCTGCGCAGCGACGGCAAGCTAATGCTCGCCCCGCGATTTGAACCCATGTCCGATCCAAACTCAGCATTTCTGTGGGCGTTGCGCGCGGACTCCAAAGGAAATGTTTATGTGGCCGGAGGCTCCGGCGCGAAAGTTCTTCGCTATGATTCCACGGGAAAGTCTTCAACATTTTTTACTGCTGACGAACTTTCCGCGCAAGCGCTCGCAATCGACGCGCAGGATAATCTTTATGTCGGAACTTCACCGGACGGCCGCGTTTACAAAGTTACTCCAAGTGGCGACAAGAAAGTTTTCTTCGAGCCGAAAACGAAATACATCTGGGCGCTCGCCGTTGATTCCGATGGCACTCTTTACGTCGCAACCGGCGACGGCGGCACGATTTTTTCCGTGAAGCCCGACGGCAAGGGCGATATTTTCTACAAGAGCGATGAAGCGCACATCCGCGCGATTACTTTCGATCACCAGGGAAATTTACTTGCAGGCACCGAGCCGGATGGCCGCATCATCCGCGTTTCAAAAGCCGCGCCGCCCGCAGGAAAATCGCGACAGGGCTTCGTTGTTTACGAAACATCGAAAAAGGAAATCACTTCGCTGGTTGAGGACGCCACAGGAAATTTGTACGTCGCCGCGATTGGCGATAAATCGCGCAACTCCGGCGTGACGTTTTCGGAAACGCCCGAAGTTTTGACGCCCTCCGCGCCACTTGGCGGACAGCCCGGTAATCCGAATACATTCATTATTGGCGGCGGTGGACAGCAGCAACCGCTCGCGCCTTCGCCATTCATTCCGCTGGCATCCGTAAACGGCAGCGCCGTCTATCGGCTTGCGCCCGACGGTTCTCCCCAGCAACTTTGGAGTTCGCGCGACACGCTTGTCTACGCGCTGGGGCTATCCTCCACCGGAAAACTCTTGCTCGGCACGGGCAATCGTGGAATCGTGATTTCGCTGGACGGTAACAATTTATATACGACGCTCGCAAAAACAGAATCCGGCCAGGTAACCGGACTGGCGCAGGGCGCGGGCGGAAAAATATTTATGTGTACCGCGAATCCGGGAAAAGTTTTTTCTTTGGGTCCGGACGATGTAGGCGAAGGCACATTTGAATCGCAACCGATTGATGCGCGATTTTTTTCCGCGTGGGGCCGTTTGGAATGGTGGGGAGAAAATTCCGGAATGTCTGCGGCAGGTCGGCCTCACGTTGAGGTTTACATTCGCGCCGGAAACACCGCGAATCCTGATTCCAACTGGAGCGCTTGGGCTGGTCCTTATTCGCAGAGCGGCCAGAAAGTTGACGTTCCAGCCGCAAGATTTGCTCAGTGGAAAACTGTTCTGCGCAGTGGAAGCCCTTCGCCCGTGCTTTCGTGGATGAGTCTTTCTTATCTTCCGAAAAATGTTGCGCCGCAAATTGACGGAATCGCCGTGCAGGATCCCGGCATTCGCGTTCAGGGAGGCGGTCTTTCGGGAAATATCGGCGGCGGAAGTCAGCCATCGCCGCGCCTCCGTCAGCCCGAAACTTTCGGATCGACATCGCCGAATTCAACTTCTGGATTCAACTCCGGCGGACTTCAAGATCGCGCATCCTCCCGCTTTGATTCGCCGGGACAAGGGGCCGCGCAGAAAGGTTTTCAAGCCGTGCTGTGGAGCAGCCACGACGATAACGACGACGAACTTGTGTATCGCGTTTATTTTCGCGGCGAAAATGAAAAGGAATGGAAGCTGCTGAAAGAAAATCTGCGCGAAAAATATTATTCGTGGGACACAACTTCCATACCCGATGGCGCCTACTATTTAAAAATTATCGCGTCGGATGCGCCTTCAAATCCTCCCGCGGAAGCACTTGAAAGCAGCCGCGAATCCGAAAGATTCGTCGTCGACAATGCGCCGCCGGAGTTAAGCGGACTAGAATCTGGCGCGGGTGAAAATTCCGCCGATACGCGCATCCGTTTCACGGCGAAAGATTCGGCAAGTGCCATCGCACGCGCGGAATATAGTCTGGACGCCGGCGAATGGACTCTGGTTTATCCGGCTGGAAGGCTCAGCGATGCGACCGAAGAACATTACGACATTTCTCTTCGCGGACTTGCCGCCGGCGAACACACTATCGCGGTGCGAGTCTATGACCGCTTCGAGAATGTGACGGCCAGCAAAATTACATTTCATTCTTCCGCAGGCGGACGATAGTTCTGCCGTTTGCCCACGATGATAATTTCCGAGTCAGCGGCGGCGCATCGCGCCGCCGCTGTGACATAATGTGGCCGGAATTTTGGGAGAGGCCCCGTTGAGCGATGATTTCCGGCCAAATCTGAACGACGTTCGCGATGCGCAACAACGCATCGCTCCTCACATTCACCGCACACCGGTGATGACGTCCGAATCATTGAACGAAATTTCCGGCGCAACACTTTTTTTCAAATGTGAAAATCTGCAGGTCACCGGCTCGTTCAAAATGCGCGGCGCGACGAATGCCGTTTTCTCGTTGACGCCCGAAGAAGCGGCGCGCGGAGTCGTGACACCTTCCTCAGGAAATCACGGCGCGGCATTATCACGCGCGGCGCGTAGCCGCGGGATTCCGGCGTGGGTCATTATGCCGAACAATTCGCCGATGGTGAAACGCGCGGCGGTGGAAGCGTACGGCGGAAAAATTACTTTGTGCGAGCCGACAATCAAATCGCGCCAGGAAACTGCTGCCGCAGTCCAGCAAAGCACCGGCGCAATTCTGATTCATCCTTACGATAACGACCTGATCATCGCGGGACAGGGCACAGCCGCTGCCGAATTGCTGGAAGAAATTCCCGATCTCGATCTCATCATCGCGCCGGTTTCCGGTGGCGGATTGCTTTCCGGCACGTCCATCGCATCCAAAGCCATTCGTCCGCAAATCCGAGTTGTAGGCGCGGAACCAAAAAGTGCCGACGATGCTTTCCAATCCTTGAAAGCCGGGCACATCGTGACGCTGGATAGTTACGACACCATCGCCGACGGCCTGCGTGCAAATCTCGCGCCACGCACTTTCGCAATTCTCAGCAGACTTGTGGATGAAATTTCGACTGTCACGGAAGCGGAAATTATTGCTGCGATGAAACTTCTGTGGGAGCGAATGAAGATTGTCGTGGAGCCTTCTGGAGCAGTTTCCGCCGCGCCGGTATTGAATCGCCGCATCAACGCCGAAGGCAAGCGTGTGGGCATTATTCTAAGCGGCGGAAATGTGGATCTTACTTCCCTGCCATTCTAGTTCACAGTCAGAGTTACTGTCGTCGTAGCCGTCACATTTCCACCGCCCGTTGCGGTAATCACCAGCGGATAAGCTCCCGCCGCTGTGCCGACTACGGCCGCTGGCGCAGAATTGCTCGCCGTAACTCCGCAGCCGTTAGCAAATCCCGCGACGAGCACCAACAGCGTAATCATCGGAGCGAAACCAATCACGCGCCGCCGCTGAGTTCTTCTCATCAAAACGAAAAGCGCCATCGAAAATAAAATTCCCCAGGAAATCACCCACCGCGGAGAAAATTGCGGCACGTGCCGCAAATTCCGCACCATCGGCGCAGCGCCATTCGCCATCGTCGTCGCGCTCAGCGAAAGCGATCCACCCGCAACAACGCTGCTCGCCGAAAATGCGCACGTCGCAACGGGCGGACATCCCGCAATTGAAAAAGTAACCTGTCCGCTTAACGGAGGACTCAGCGTATTAATTGTGAACGTCGCCGAACCGCCCGCTTTAATTGACGCGGCCGGCGGAGACGCGACGAGTCCCGCTGGAATCGGCGCGCTAAAATTGAACACGGTGCTTCCGCCGCATTCCGACGAGCTCGTTCCCGCCGGCGGACACAGCGACGTATCAAACGCCGTCACCATGAAAAAATATGTGGTGCCAGATGTCACGTTAATCTGCACCTGCGACTGCTTCACGGACGCGGAAACATCGTTGCTGCACGCGACATTCGTAAAACTTCCCGGCGTGCCTGTGTAAGCGGAAAGCACAGTGTCATACGAGCTGCCCAGCGTGCTGGCCACAGCAGTTCCAGTGCTTCCGGCTGTGTATCGCCACCACACTGATTTTCCAGACGGATTTTGGCTCAAGTTCGCCACGCACGGCGGAACAGGATCGGTCGCCTCAGTTGTCGCTCCGGAATTGTCCACGGTATTTGTAAATATCGCCGTCGTTACCGCCGTGGCATTCGCGAAATTATCGTTCACCGGAGGCGGCGGCCCATTCACAGTAAATAAAAGTTGCGGCGAAGCAGCGCCACCGCCCGGTGGTGGATTTATTACGCCAATAAAAAATTGTCCGCCGGTAACCAGCAACGTGTGCGACAAAGTTGCCGTAATTTGGGTTCCGCCCGCGTTCACAATAATTCCCGTTACGTCTGTCGCAGAATTTTTGAACGTCACTTGCGCGTTCTGATTGAATCCAGCTCCCGTAATCGTGATCGCCGTGTCGCTCGCTCCAGCATTCGCGGACGACGGCAGCACCGCCGACAAAGTTGGCGCCGATCCCAAAATAATTAGCGAAAGCGCGTTCGTATTATTTGGCGTGATGCTTGGATCGAAAACGCTAACGCTTGCCGTACCCGGTTGCGCGATCAAACTCGCCGCAATTTGCGTGGTAATTGTTTGCGCTAGAGTGTTCACAGTCACGCCGCTAATTCCTGTCGACGCGCCATTCCACCGAACCGTCGAGTTCGCCGTGAATCCGCTTCCACTCAAAATTAAGGTGAATACAGCGCCGCCCGCCTGCATGGAAGCCGGGTTGATTCCGCTCAACGCGAACGGTGTCGTCGCGGCAAGTCCCGGCAGCGAATAATCCCACGCGCTCCGCCCGTGCGTGGCCGCGCGCAAAGTGCGCGAAGGCTCATGCAGCGCCAGCGAAAGCACTGGAACATTTGGCAGCGCCGTGCCCATCTGCGCCCATGTCGCTCCGGCATTCGCCGTCACAAAAATTCCAATGTCGGTCGCAACGTAAAGCGTGCCGTGCGCTGGATCGTCCGGATCCAATAAAATGTCATTCACTGGACTGTTCGGCAGATCCGTTCCCAGCGGAACCGCGCAATCGACGGTGTGGCAGCCAACGTCCGTCCAACTCGCGCCGCCATTGGTCGTTTTGAAAATGTGTCCCTTCAAATCAGTCAAACTTCCAGAAATAGAGACGTCAATCGCAAATCCGGAAAACGCCACATACGCGGTTTTGCCGCTGACGTCTGCCGCGTCGGAAATTATTTTTGTTATTGATCGCGCCGGTAGGGCTCCGGAAATATTTGTGAATGCAGCGCTCACTCCCGGCAAAACATTCATCGCAACTTCTACTGTTCCGTCCGTCGCTCCGGAATAAAGATTGTAGACCGTGCTCGAAACCGGCGCGAACGTTATGGATGTGACTTCAATCGCATTCGCAAGTCCGCCGCCACTCGTCAAATCTCCGGACGTTGCGTTCCACGTCGTGCCAGCGTCAGTCGTCTCAAATAATCGGTACGTACCGAAGTAAAGATGTCCCGCGCGTTGCGGATCGGCCACTAACGGAGGAAACGGCGCGAGAGGATCCTTCGTGCCATTCGCTTGCACGCCGATAGTGCTGGAACTCGCCAGCAAATTGAACGCTCCGGAAGCGCCGCCCGTCACGGATTTATAAATTTGCGCCGAGCCGAAACTTCCCGCGCAACTTAAATACACGGCCGACTGATCATTCGCGTCCACTACTGTAAATCCGCCGTCGGCACAGGTGTTCGTTCCAGTCCACGCGATCGCGCCACCAACGCTCTGAAATATTTGTGTGCCGTTGCTTTGCGTTCCGCCAAACGCCAGCCCAACATTCGCAGGGTGAATCGAAAATCCCGGATTGAATTCCGTCAGCGCTAGTCCACTATTTAGATTTGTCCAAACTTGCGCGCCAGCAGCCGTCGCGGGGTTTGCCGCATTCGCCGAACTCCAAACTCCGCCATCATTTCCGATATAAATCTTTCCGCCGCTCGCGGTGAAAGCAATCGCGTGCTGATTCGCGTGCAGAAATGTTCCATCGCCAACTTTGGACACATCTCCAAACGTCTGCCCGCCATCCGTAGATCGCAGCAGAGTTGTCCCTGCGGTCGTTGAATTTCCTGCGCCGCCGAAAAATATTGTGTTACCTGTCGCATCGGCGGGATCCACGCCAATCGCAAGATCGTACGAACATTGCCCTGAGCAAAAATCAGAAATTCCCGTAAGCAGCGCCCATGTGGCCCCGCCGTCCGCGCTTCGATACACACCCACCAGTGAATTCGACCGCGTATTCGCATCCGCAATTCCGACGTAAATAACAGCCTGTCCGCCAACGAGCGCAGGAGCCGCGGCCATTTCGATGCGTCCCAATCGAAATTGCGAAGCCAGTCCAGCTCCTGCAACTCGCGCCCAAGTTTGCGCCGAGCAAACTTGATCGGCATTGTGCGAAACATAAATTCCATTCGTCGCATCGCCGCCGTACGCGCCGATTGCCGCATACGCCGTCGTCGACGAAACATAAAGCACGGACGTCGCCATCGCCGTCGCGGAAAGTCCAGTTGGATTAATTCGAGACCAAGTTGTTCCGCTATCGCCCGTGCAATAAACGCCAGGTTGCCCGGCCGTTCCGCTCACGCCGCTGCCCGTGAAAATCTGCACGCCGGCAATTAACATTTTGGGATTGCCCGGATTCACCGCCAGCGAACTTATTCTCGCGCCGCCACCAGGAAAAAATCCGGAACTGAACGGCCCCACAAATGGACACGAAGAATTCGTGAACGCAGTTCCCTGGCATGTCTGCGCCCAGGTTTGTCCGCCGTCCACAGACTTCAGCACGCCCGCACCATAATAAATATCTCCACCAAGGCCGTTCTGCTCGCCGGTCGCCGCATAAATCACGCGATGTTTCGCGTCCGCAGTATTCGTAGCGTCAATTGCAATCGCCAACGCGCCCATCGCCAGCGACGGCTGCAAATCCGTCAGCGGCTGCCACGTTGTGCCACCGTCGATCGTCTTCCACACGCCTCCCTGCGCGCCGCCGATGAAAACTGTATTCCCGGTCACATCCGTTGGATCAATCGCAATTGATGTCACTCGCCCGGAAGTGTTGCCCGAAGATCCCAACAAATTTCCCGCAGCCGGCATAGAAGGTTGCGGCCCGATTGAACGCCACACTCCAGTGAACGGCGCTTGCGGCGGTTGAAATTGCGGACGCGCGGAAGAGTCCGTCGTAACTTGCGCATCCTGTCGCGCAAAACATGCAATCGCACACACCGCTACAAACGCCATCACCACCGCAAACCTTCCGAAAATAAAAAGATTTCTCCTGCGAATCCTGAGGGTCGGCATATTTTCTCCAGATGAAAAACGAGGTACAGCCTAGGGGGCGGCATTTCGGATGCCGACGGTAGGTTTAAGTTGTCGCGAGTCTAATACAGGCGGGTGTTACTTACAAGCTAACAAAAACGCGCGGCTGGACGAAAAATTTCCAGCCGCGCGCCAAATTGCTTCCGTAACGAAACTACTGCAGTGTCACGTTGACAGTCGTGGTCGCCGTATGAGTTCCACTCGTGCCCGTGACGGTTACTGTATAACTGCCTACGGCTGTTCCGGGATTGCTTGTGCCGCCGCTACCGGAACTTCCGCAACCAGCCACCATCAATCCAACAAAAATAAATAGTGACCCGAGCACCACTGCCGGACGACGCTTCCGCATCGGCGCAAAGCACATCACCATGATCATCAACACCATTGCAGCAGTTCCGGTGCCGACAATCCATCGAGTGTTCGGCCGCACGTTATTCTTTGGCGCAAACGGAATTCCCGATGCAGCGGTGGTATTCACAGTAAGCGTCGCAGAACTCGTCGTCGTAGTGGCCGATAAATTAATTGGCCCGCCGACGGAACATGTAGGCAGATCAATCGTCGACGACCCTGTTACGCTGCAGCTCAGCGCGACCGCGCCAGTAAATCCTCCCGTGCCCGTTGCGGTGATCGTTGAAGTCCCAGACTGGCCGGGCGCAGCAATTGTCATCGCGGTCGACGCTAGCGTGAACGACCCCGGCGTCACGACTGTCACAGTCACAGTAGTCGTAATCACCGTAGCGCCGCTCGTACCCGTCACCGTCACGGTGTAGGCGCTCAGCGCTGTGGTAGCCGTGGTTGTCACGGTTAACGTTGAAGTCTGCGACGCGCCGAGAACGATTGAAGCCGGAGCGAGCGCACAAGTTGGTGTGGACGTAAGAGTTGCCGGGGCCACGCTGCAATTCAGCGCAACCGTACCAGTAAATCCGCCTGTCGGCGCCACCGTAATCACGGACGTGCCGGGAGTACCGGCAACGACCGCCGGATTGCTGGCCGAACTAAGCGTGAAACTCGGTCCGGCGGCGACCGCCACCGAAACGGCCGTAGATGCGGCGGAAAGCGTGTAGTTTACGTCCCCGTTGTAGACCGCAGTGATTGAAGAGGTCGCGGCAATCTTCGCCGTCGTAAACGTTGCCAGTCCTCCCGCTGTGGTAGGGCCGTTCGTCGTTTCCGTAATCGGAACCGCTACGACCGGCGCGCTGCCAAGCAACGTAGTGCCGGCGAAAAACGAGACAGTTCCGGTGGGCGCATTCCCAAAGCTATTCGTACCCACATTTGCCGCCAATGTAAAATTCGTGTTCGCGATAACGCTCGTTGGAAACGTTGTGATAGAGGAAACTGTCGGAGCCTGCGTAATCGTAAATGGCACGCCGACGGAAGTGCTGGCGTTATAACTTGCGTCGCCGGCATAAGCTGCGGTGAAGTTGTGCGCGCCAAGTCCAAGGACAGGGACTGTGATGACGATGCCATTGTTTCCCGGAATGCTGGCATTGGGAGCGTTGTATTCCACGTGCCCATCGCTATTCAAGTTCAGCAATACAGGAGTCCAACCAGGGAAGGTATCGTTCAACGTAACTTGTCCCGAGGCTGTTTCAAACCCGGTCGCGGCGCCGTGGATGTCCGTCCGCACGGTCAGTGGACTTCCGTACGTCGCACTCGTCGCAGTCGTCGTGTTCCCAAAAACGGAAACCGTTGGAGTACTGCCTTCCGGCGAAACGTTCACCTGATAAAGCACCGTTGAATCGCTCGACCCGTTAAATCCGTCTCCTGCGTAGTGGGCGGTCACGTTGTACCGGCCGCCCAACAACTCGTTGGTAGAGAAAGCGGACACTCCACTTGTCAGAGGATAAATATCCGAGTTCTGGGTCGTTGCGTCAAACCGATCCACACCTGCCGTGTTGGCGCCGCCAGGAAAACAATTCGGTGTTTGGCATGTGCCAATCAGCGAAGCATCGTCCGCATGACCCAGGGATTCGGTAATCGCATGTGCCGCCGTCCCAGGCCCGGTAACTCCAATGTTCACGTTGACGAGTCCCCCGTGCGTGATGTTGATGCAGTTTGTGATTCCTGCGGGCGTGCCGCCAGGACACGCCGTCAAAGGCCCAAGCGTTAGCGTGGTCGTAGTCGGACTGAAAACCCCCGAAGCAGCCGGCCAACCAGTCACAAGATTCGTTACGTTGAGTGAGCCGAGCCCTGTCGCCAGGTCATATCCGACGCCGGTGTTGAATCCCAGAGTGCCAGCGATCGGTACACCAGTGGTGGCGTTCACCATTTGCAGCACACCGATATTTGGCGAACTGGCTGAGGTAATACTGCAAGCAAAAGTTCCGGCGAAGCATGGGACGGAATTATCTCCCTTCACCACGTCATTGAAAACGCAATTCGACGCAGGAACTGAAGAAGAATTGCACGTCGCTTCGTTTTGCCCCGCCGACATCGGATACAACACAAAGTTCGCGTTACCCTGCCGGCTGGACAAACTATTGCTCACCATATTCTGATTGACCAACGCCATGATCCCGGCGAATGCGGGCGCTGCGGCGGAAGTTCCGCCCACTCCAACAAACGAAAAACTCGACCCGCCCGTCGCGCACGTTCCGCCAATGTCCGACGCGCACAAAATGTAGAAACTGCCGCTCAGTTGACCGCTGGCCGAAAACAGTGAGATATCCGGCAGATCGCGCACCCCGTCCGGCGGCACTCCGCTTCCGGATTGCCAGGTCGGCTTTGCGTACGATTCCGAGCAACCGAAGACGTTCTGCACAGAGCAATTGCTTTGCCCGCCGCTGCCTCCAACAACTTGCAGCAGAGGGGAGGTTGAGCTTGTCGTGAGTCCGTTGCAACCGTTTAGCCCACTCTGCGCACAGGTGTCGTTCCAGGTTGTCTCTGGAATATATCCCTTGGCCGAAAGGCCGTTCGCGCCGTTCGTCGCGCTCCAAAAGCTTGCCGGATATCCAGGAGCCCCAAAGTCAAAATCCGTTCCTCCGGCCGCAACAGTGAATGGCGTCGATGCAATTCCGTTCACCGCCAGTCCATTTTGTGAAGCATTGGGAGAAAAATTGGGATCATCGCAAGCCGCCGATCCGTTGTCTCCTGACGAAATAATTACGGTAATTCCCTGCGCGGCAGCCTGTTCCCACAATGACGCGTAAAATGCGTTTCCCCCATTGCCAAGGTTCGGCTCGCATGCGCCGAAGCTTTCGCTCATCACCGGCGCCAGGTTGAAATCAATAATATGTTCCGCCGCAAGATCAATTCCGTCGGACGACGCCGTGTTCGCCGCAATTACCAGCAGAATCTGCGCGTTCGGCGCCACCGCTCCGGAATATTCAACGTCCAAATCGGCTTCAATTTCATCACCATTCAGCAGGGGGTCCGGCCCATCCAAAATAATCTGTGGTTTATTCCCAAGCGGCAGGCCGAAAAGTGTGCGGAAATTCAAAATGTCGTCAGTCGTGCAACCGGCCGGAAGCGGCGTTCCCGTGCAAATGTTTGAATCGCCGACAATCGCGATTGTCTGCCCAGTGCCGGCGGCCACGCCGCCAACCAACGCCGGAACGTGATAGATCGCCGCGAAATCCGCTGGCCCAACTCCCAAACAAGTTCCACCGGTTGTTACCGAAGTTCCGTTGCAGCCAACATTATCCATCGGAGTTACCGCGCCAGTGGCTGTTTCGCGCGAAAACATTCCACGCTTTTGAATCATCGCCTTCTTCTTAAAATTGTGCAGCGTATTCATACCAGCCAAAACCGGTGCCAGCGCGCTCGGAATCGTCGGGTCGCTCGAATTCGCCCAGTGCTGTTCGCCATTCACCATGTACTTGTGAATCTGCGTTTGAAACGCTTCACGCACCTGGCCGGCGGTTCCGGAGAATTCAATCACCGTCTTTCCCGTCGCCACGCGGTTCACCGTGAATCCATGCGCCTGCAACCATGCAGTCACAGTTTGAATGTCGCTGTCGGATACGCCGAACTGCTGTCCGAATTGATCCGGCGTCAGCCACTGGTGGAAATTTGGCGAGGATTTACTCTGCTGGCCTTCCATCAACGCCTTCAACGACGTTTCCTGGTCCGCGCTGCGCTTCAGCACCAGAAGCATCCGCTCCATCGGCAACGAATCCGGCGCCATGCCTTGATCATTCTTCACGGACGCCAGCGGATGCGTGTTGCCCTTCAATGTGACGCGGTCGTTTTCCTTCACGGCCTGCGTGACTCGCGCAACATTCGATGTCGTAGTCGCGGCGGTGTTGGCGGTAGTCTGTGCGGAAATATTCGGTGAGCAGGTGACCAGAATTAGAAGAGCCAACGTAAGAGCGAAAACCTTCGACAGATTTGATCGCATTAAAATCCCCCAGTGCGTTGTTTCAAATTGGATGTAGGAACTTCTGTTCGGTTGATCGCTTGATTCCGATTCGCAGGGTATCGCCATTCATCGACTAAAATCAGATGCTATAAACTGCGAAATGGCTTCCTTATGTTTTCGATTGTGTTTCCGCGATCTGCCCCAATTATAGCGGACACCCCGACTCACAAATTACAAACACTCAAACGAGAGAAAAGTTGCAGGAAATATTGATTTAGTACTGGCGCAGAAAGCGCCTTTCGGCGAGTAGCATTTAGGGGATTATGTAAGCTAGGCGACAGAATTCTTCAAGTTCCCATAGTGAACACATCTTGTTCACAACCACTAGGCGTCTGTAGGTTTCCAATCCGAAGGCGGAAATGATATCCGCCAGAAATTACTGGAAGCACTTACAAATTCAACAGGGATCAAAAATCCGTCGGGCGATTGCTGCGCCTGACGTGTGACGCGCCCGGCAATTCGCTCCCGGGTCATTTTATGTTCCAGATCTAACGCAGTTTCTGCCGGAATATTTTCCGCGGCGCAAATCATCGCGCCGTGAATATTCACCGCCACCGTGTGAGCTTGCTGGCTCACCTCTTTGCCGTTTGACGAGTACCGCACCACAACCGCAACGCGCATCATCACGCGCTGACTCCGCCTCCGGTCATCCGTCGCCACCATGCTCGGGCGTCCTGATGCCGCATTCTTCTCAACGGGCTTTGCTGCGGGAGTGTTCTTGTTTCCGATACTCGGCTTTTCAGACATGCTCAAAGTTCCAGCCCCCAGAAATCCATCTCAGGCTCGATCAACTCGATTCCGTATTCCCAGCCTTCCACTCGCTGGTTGCCCTTCCACACAATCACTCCGGCATTCGACCGGAGATTCGCCTGATTGACGATTTCCAGTTGCTGTTCAACAGAAAATTCACGCGGGATCACCGCCAGACAACCGTAAGGTCCCACCACGCGCGTGTGCACCTTCAGTTCGTCCGGCCCAGCATCCTCATGCCAGGCTACACTTACGGGCACGCGGGAATTGACGCGCACTCCCCGCCGCTTGCTTTGGAATTTCGCTTCTTGAGTGGCTTCTCGGTAGACTGACACTGTTAACGCTCCCTGCATGCCCGGCGGACTCACGTCGGCGAACCATCGCCACGGACGGGCGCTCCGCTATCGCCTGTACTGTTATTAATGATGTTAGGCGTCGGATGTTGCGCGGGTCAATGGTACGAATTGTCCTAAAGGACAGGTGGGCGTTGGAAATTGGTACAGTTTGAGGGACTCTTTATTTCTTACTTTGCCGTGCGGCCGGCCCCATTCTGATTTCGCATTCCGCCCAGCCAGATTCGCGCGAGCGTTTTGCCTACCATGCGGTCGCTGTAGTCCGGATATTTTCCAGCCCCCAAAAGTGTGTGCATAATATTGTAGTGCCCCACCATTCCGAT
>Ga0193726_1002145_pt1 | contig 13827 bp, 11 predicted proteins | sample H2c1metaG_FD_144928 | JGI IMG/M metagenome (GOLD analysis project Ga0193726, IMG submission 144928) | Soil microbial communities from a riparian zone of the East river system, Colorado, United States - H2c1 | ecosystem: Environmental > Terrestrial > Soil > Riparian zone | place: USA: East River... | reverse complement strand
GTCAGGATCGCCTGCACGGTGTAGCTGCCGATGCCAGGCCAGTCGAAGATCGCCTCGACGACCACGCCGCCGGCTATGAGGCCGCCGAACAGCAGGCCGATCTGGGTCACCGTCGCGGTGATCGAGTTGCGCAGCACGAAGATCCAGACCAGCCGCAGCCAGCGGTAGCCCATGGCGCGTTCGTAGAACACGAAGTCCTGCTGCAGCGTGTCGAGCATGCCTGCGCGCGTGAAGCGCACGATGGTGGCGAGGCCGCCCAGGGAGAGCGTGAGGGCGGGCAGCGCCAGATGTCTCAGCGCATCGCCAAACGCGTCCCAGCGGCCGGCGATCAGGCAGTCGATCGTGAGGAAGCCGGTCACCCGCTCCGGTCGCGGCAGGGTCGAGGTGAGATCGCCGCGCAACGGCAGCCAGCCGAGCTGCATGGAAAACAGCAGTTGCAACATGATGGCGACCCAGAACGCGGCGAGCGCGATGCCCATCACCGAGAAGATGCGCAGGACGTAATCCGGCCAGGTGTTGTGGTTCAGCGCCGAGACGACGCCCAGCGGCACGCCCAGGAACACCGAGATCGCCAGCGCGCAGAAAGTGAGCTCCAGCGTCGCCGGCAGGCGCTGGGCGATGTCGAGGGTCACCGGCCGGTGCGAAAACGCGCTCTCGCCCAGGTCGAGGTGGGCGACCTTTTCGACATAGACGGCGAACTGCTCCCAGATCGGCCGGTCGAGGCCGTATTGCTTGCGCAGGCGCTCGATCTGCTCGGGCGTCGCCGCGTCGCCCGCCATGGCCACGGCGGGATCCGACGGCACGGCATGGATCAGCAGGAAGGTCACGACCAGCAAGCCCAACAGCGAGGGCACCACCAGGGCGCAGCGCCGGAGGACGAAGCGCAGCATGTCAGCCGTCGAGCGTGATCCAGCGCATCTCGGCGCCCTGGCCGACCGTGCAGAACCGGCGGCCCTTGACCCGCTTGTTGAGGCCCTGCAGCTGCATCGAGTTGTAGATCCAGATGTCGGGCGAATCGGCCATGATCTTGCGGATCGCTTCCTGGTAGAGCGGCGCGCGCTCCTCCTGCTTGACCAGCGCGCGGGCCTTGCGCAGCAGCGCATCGACCTCGGGATTCTTGTAGTAGGCCGACGCCTTCCAGGTGCCGTGGAACTGGCTGTCATACATCTGGCCGACCCAGTTCTCCGGATCGACGAAGTAGGTGCTGACCCAATGGACCCACATGTCGGGCGTGGTGTCCGGCTTGGCGGCCGCGGTCGTCAGCGTCGACCAGATGCTGCCCACGACCTTGAGGTTGATGCCGATCTGCGCCAGGTCGCTCTGGAACAATTGCGCACCCTGCACGCTCTGCTCGTTCTCCGACTGCACATGCAGCTCGAGCGGCCGCTTCATGGGCGCGCCCTCGGCGACGGCCTTGGCCATGTACTCCTTGGCCTTCTTGAGGTCGTAGTCGTAGCCCTTGGCGTCCTTGGGAATGCCCCACAGATCCTCCGGCATGGGATAGGGATCGCGCGTGGCGTAGCCGCCCAGGATGTCGGTGATGAAACCCATGTAGTTGAAGGCATGGGCGAAGCACAGGCGTGCATTGAGATTGTCGAACGGCGGCTTGGTGTTGTTCATGCGGATGACGAAGGTCCGCATGACCACGTCCTTCTGGACGTAGGCGATCTTGGAATCGTTGATCTGCGCCACCTGGTCGGCCGGCAAGTTGGTGTCGGTGCAATCGAGCGAGCCGTTGAGCAGCGCCAGCAGGCGGGTCGAGCTCTCCTTGGTCGGCCGGAAGGCGATCTTCTTCACCGGCTTGGGATTGTCCTTCCAGCCCAGGAAGTGGCCCTCGTTGATGTCCATGTCGAGATACTCAAGCGGCCGATAACCCGCGGGAATGATGCGATAGGCGCCGGAGCCGGCACCGTTGGAGGCCAGCCAGGTCTTACCCCAGTCGCCATCTATCTCGTTGGCCTTGATCGCGCGCGGATTGACGATGCTGATGCTGGGAATCGCCGCGAAGAACGGCGCGTAGGACGCTTCGAGCTTGAAGCGCACCACCAGCGGGTCGGGCGCGGTCACGTTCTCGGGCTTGAGGATCTTCAGGAAGGCGCCGGCGGGCGCGAGCGCCAGCGCCAGCACGCGGTGGAAGCTGTAGACCACGTCGTCGGCGGTGAGCGGGCTGCCGTCGTGGAATTTGAGGCCCGGGCGCAGCTTGAATTCCCAGTTGAGGCCGTCCTCGGACACGGTGTGGCTCTCGGCCAGCCACGGCACGATCTTCGGCGGATCGCCCTGGTAGCGATAGAGATTGTCGTAGGCATTCAGCATCATCGACTGCATCGGCACGTCGTAGACCTGGTGCGGATCGAGATTGAGCGGCAGGCCAAAGCCGCTCACGAACGTCGAGGAGTCGGCGGCGCTGGCGGCCGGAATGCGCACCGCCGCCGGCAAGGCGCCGACGGCAACGGCGCCCGCCGCCAGGGTTCCGATCTGACGGCGGCGGAGCACGGGACCGCGCCCGCTCATTGCGCGGCCTCGACCGAACGCGACGCGTGGAAACGGCTGACGGGCAGGGGCAGGCCAAGATTCTCGCGCAAGGTCATGGCTTCGTACTCCGTTCTGAAAAGACCGCGGCGCTGCAGCTCCGGGATCACCATGTCGACGAAATCGTCGAGGGAACCCGGCAGCCAGGCCGGCATGACGTTGAAGCCGTCGGCCGCGCCGTTCAGGAACCAGTGCTCCATCACGTCGGCGACATGCTCGGGCGTACCGATGACCAGCGCGTGCCCGCGCGGACCGGCGTTGAGCAGGCAGAGCTCCCACAAAGTGAGCTTGTCGCGGCGGGCGGCTTCCAGCAGCAGGTGCTGACGGCTGAGCGGGCCGTTGGTGTCGGCCATTTCCGGCACCGGCCCATCGAGGGGGAACTTGTCGAGGCCCTTCACGCCGATCGTGTACTCAAGGATCGAAAGCCCGACGCTGGGCTGGATCAGCGACTGCAGGTAGTCGAACTTCTCCTTGGCCTCCGATTCCGTCGGCGCGACCACGGGATAGAAGCCAGGCATCACCTTCACCTGATCGGGCGTGCGTCCGAACTTCGGCAGGCGCGCCATGACGTCGGCATAGAATTCCTTGGCCTGCTCGAAGGTAGTCTGTGCCGTGAAGGCCAGTTCGGCGAGCCGTGCGGCGACGTCCCGGCCGGTGCCCGAAGCGCCGGCCTGCACCAGCACCGGCCGCCCTTGCGGCGAGCGCGCGACATTGAGCGGCCCGCGCACCTGGAAGTGCTTGCCCTTGTGGTTCAGCGGATGAACCTTCGAGGGATCGAAGAAGACGCCCGAGTCCTTGTCCCGGATGAAGGCGTCCTCGTCCCAGCTGTCCCACAGGCCGTTCACGACGTCGGCGAACTCGATCGCCCGCTCGTAGCGGTCGGAATGCGACAGGTGCGCCTCGCGGCTGTAGTTCAGCGCATCGGATTCGTTGTTGGAGGTGACGAGGTTCCAGCCGGCGCGCCCGCCGCTGATCTGGTCGAGCGAGGCGAACTGGCGGGCAAGCGTATAGGGCTCGTTGAAGGTGGTGGTCGAGGTCGCGACCAGTCCGAGATGCTTGGTCACCGCCGCCAGCGCCGACAGGATCGTCATGGGCTCGAACTTCACGACCTTGCCCATGCGGCCGCGCGCGTCGGCGTTGCCCGAGAGGTTGACGGCAGCGCTGTCGGCCAGGAACAGCAGGTCGAACTTGCCGCGCTCGGCGGTTTGCGCCACCTCGACCGCCTGGGCGAAGCTTACGCCTGCTTCGGCGTGGGCCTTGGGATGGCGCCAGGCGGCGACATGTTGACCGGTCTCGTGCACGAAGGCCCCGAGATGCATCATTCGACGTTGCTTCTGATGCGCCACGCCTCTTCCTCCACTGAAACGCGGACTGTGTGAAAATCGACGCAAGTCCCATGCCATGGACTGATGGCGATGGGAGATCGACCGATTCACCCGCCGCAAGCCAAAGGACCCCATGAAATCGAGGGTATCTTTTGGCCAGATGGTTGATTCATGATCAACGAAAGGGAGGACCGCAATGCTCACTTTGTATTTCAGCCCGGGGGCAAGTTCGATGGCGCCGCATATCGCCCTGCATGAGGTCGGGGCGTCGTTCGAGGGCAAGCCCGTCTCGCTGGCCAAGAAGGAGACGCACACGCCCGAATTCCTGGCCGTCAACCCCGAAGGCAAGGTGCCGACGATGCTGATCGATGGCCGGGTGCTGACCGAAGTGGCAGGTATCCTGTTCTATCTGGCCAAGCGCTTCCCCGCCGCCGGCCTGCTGCCGGACGGCGACATCGAGGCCGAGGGGCGCGTCGTTTCCTGGATGTCGTTCATCGCTTCCTCGATCCATCCGGCACGCCGCCAGGGGCTGGAGCATGCGCGCGCGATCTATGCGCTGGCCGACAAGCGGCTGGGCGAGAACGACTGGGCCGTGGGCGATCGCTACTCGATCGCCGACATCCACCTGTTCCGGCTCTACTGGCGCTTCCGCAATTCGCTCAATCCCGCGCCCGGCGAATTCCCCAACATCGAGGCGCACTACACGCGCGTGATGGCGCGGCCGGCGGTGAAGAAGACCATCGAGGTCGAATCGAAGATCGGCTACGAGCTGCCGGCGTAAGCTGGGGGTGCGCCACTCCAGTGGCGCGTCTTTGTCGATGTCAGCGAAGATCGCGCCACTGGAGTGGCGCGCCCCCAGCTATGAGCCGTTCAACACGCGCCACACTTTCTCCGGTGTCACCGGCATGTCGATGTGGGTGACGCCGACCTCGGAGAGCGCGTCGACCACGGCGTTCATCACCGACGGCAGCGCGCCGGCGCAGCCTGCCTCGCCGCAGCCTTTGACGCCCAAAAGGTTGGTCTTGCACGGCACGGAATGGTTCTCGATCGAGAAGTCCGGCGCGTCGGAGGCGCGCGGCATGGCGTAGTCCATGTACGAGCCGGTGACCGGCTGGCCCTGCGGGTCGTAGACCGTGCGCTCCATCAGCGCCTGGCCGATGCCCTGGATGACGCCACCATGGGCCTGGCCCGCGGTCAGCATCGGATTGATGACCGTGCCGAAGTCGTTGACCATGAAATAGCGCACCACATCGATGTGGCCGGTGTCGCGATCGATCTCGACCTCGGCGATGTGGCAGCCGTTGGGAAACGAGAAGGGCGGATTGTCCGAGATGTGGCTGATGTCGAGCGAGCTCGGCACGTCGGCCGGCAGGCTGATGCCGGAGCGCAGCCTGTCGACGAGTTCGAGGATGCTGACGCCGCGATCGGTACCGGCAATCGTGAAGCGCCCGTGCGAAAATTCGATGTCGACGGCCGAGGCTTCCAGAACGTGGGCTGCGAGCAGCTTGCCCTTCTCGATCAGCTTGTCGCCTGCTTCGAGGAAGGCCTGGCTGGCGACCAGCGCCGACTTCGAACCGCCGGTGCCGCCGCCCACCTTGAGCTGGTCGGAATCTCCCTGCAGCAGGCGGAAACGCTCGAACGGGATGCCGAGCTTGTCGGTCAGCACCTGGGCGAAGGGCGTGGCGTGGCCCTGGCCGTAGTCGAGCGTGCCGCTCAACATGGTGACCGTGCCGTCGTCCTCGAAGCGGATGCCGCCATATTCCTTGGCCGGCGGTCCCGTGACCTCGAGGTAGGAGCCGATGCCACGGCCGCGCAGCTTGTTGCGGGCCTTGCTCTCGGCCTTGCGCTTGTCGAAGCCCTGCCAGTCGGCGGCCAGAAGCGCCTTGTCGAGCACGGTGGTGAACTCGCCCGAATCATAGTTCATGCCCGACGGCGCCTTGTAGGGCATCTGCCCGGGCGCGATGTGATTGCGCCTCCGCAGCTCGACGCGGTCGATGCCCATCTCGCGGGCCGCCGTGTCGATCAGGCGCTCCATGTAGTAGTTGCCCTCGGGGCGGCCGGCGCCGCGATAGGCGCCGATCGGCGTGGTGTTGGTGAACACGACCTTGGAGTTCACCTCCATCGCCGGCGTCCGATAGACGTCGATGACGTTCTTCACCGCGTTGGTGGTCGCGGGCATCGGCGGATAGATGTAGGCGCCGGCGTTGCCGGTGCCGGAAAGCCGCACGGCTAAAAACTTGCCGTCCTTGTCGAGCGCCAGCTCGGCCACGCGCTGGTGATCGCGGCCGTGATGATCGCTCAAAAAGCTCTCGGAACGCTCGTCGGTCCATTTCACCGGCCGGCCGAGAGCCTTGCTTGCCAGCAAGAGCGGGCCGTACTCGGGATAGACCTGTGACTTCATGCCGAACGAGCCGCCGACATTGCCGGTCAGCACGCGCAACTTATCGGGCGGCAGTCCGAGCACGTCCCTGGCCAAGCCGCCGCGCAGGCCCATCACGCCCTGGCAGCCGACATTCAGCGTGTAACGTTCGGTCTTGGGATCGTAGGAGCCGATCGCCGAGCGCGGCTCCATGGGATTGACGATGATGCGGTTGGAGACGATTTCCAGCCGGGTGACGTGCGCCGCTTCAGCGAAGGCCTTCTTCACCGCTTCGGCGTCGCCGTAGTGGAAGTCGAGCGCCAGGTTGCCCGGCGCCTCGGGGTGGATCTGAGGCGCGCCGTCTTTCAGGGCATCGGCCGGCGACGTCACGGCGGGCAGCTCCTCGATGTCGAGTTCGACGGCTTCGGCGGCATCCTTGGCCTGCACCGCCGTTTCGGCCACGACGCAAGCCACCGCCTCGCCGACATAGCGCACCTTGCCTTTGGCGAGTGACGGCCGGGGCGGCGTCTTCATCGGCGAGCCGTCGCGCTGCGGGATGTTCATGCCGCATTTGAGCGGGCCGAAGCCCGCCGCCTCGAGATCGGCATGCGTCAGGATCGCCAGTACGCCCGGCATGGCGGACGCCGCGCTTGTATCGATGCCTTTCAGGACACCGTGCGCGATCCGGCTGCGCACCATCACGGCGTAGGCTTGGCCAGGAAGATTGATGTCGTCGGTGTAGCGCCCCTGCCCGCGCAGCAGCGTCGGGTCTTCCTTGCGCGGCACCGGCTGGCCGACACCGAATTTCATCAACGCAAGGCTGGTGTCGTCGAACGCGTCCATCAACTACCTCCGCAAGCAAGCAACACACGCACACACAGGCGGCCGATCCACGCCTTTCGTATTCCTCTCCCCCTTGGGGGAGAGGTTAGGTGAGGGGGTAACCGAAGGCTGCCTCCTGCATCACCCCCTCACCCAGCCTCTCCCCCAAGGGGGAGAGGAGCATGAGGAAGAAGCGCGCTTTGTGCGCCTCCTCAGAGCAACGCCTACTTCAGCGGCGAATAGTTCGTCGGCATCAGCAGGGTCGAATGCATCTCGGCCAGGAGCGGCGGACCCTTGGCGAGATAGGCCTGCCAATCGGGATCCTTCATTGCATCGCCGCGCGCTTTGAAGCGCTCCTCGAGGTTCTTGTAACGCCAGAGGTGGATCCACTCGTTGGGCTGCGGGAACTCGCCGGTCCAGGCGCCCCAGATCTTCGAGTACTTGTCGCGGGCGGCCCGGACCTTCTTGAAGTTCTCGCCGTATTGCTGGGCGCCGCCCAGGACGGTGCGGTAGATGCGCAGCTCGTAGACGTTGCCGGTGGTGCCGTCGTCGGCAAGGATGTCGACGACGGGGTTCATGAGCCGCAAGTCCTGACGCTGGATCAACGGGCGGATCACGGGCACGTAGCCCTCGGTCCACGCCTTGTTCTTGGCCAGCTCGCCGCGCAGCCGCGAGCGTTCTTCGTAGCTGTCGTACTTCCACAGGTGCCAGATCTGGTTGAGCGCGCCGAACTCGGCCGTCCAGTAGCCGTGATTGACGCCGAAGTTCTGGCCACGCGCGGGCCGGCCGATCGTCTCGGCGGCCTTGAGATATTCCGGCATCTTGCCGGGTGCCAGGGTGTAGCAGCGAAGCTCGTAGACCATCTTGTCTCCTCCGATTTCAGGAAATGCTCAGGGATGCGGATTCTTGGGCGGATGTGCCCGCACCGCTTCCTCGTTGATGTCGGCGCCCCAACCGGGCCGGGTCGGCACGATCAGTTCGCCATTCTGGATCACCGGCGGGTGCGTCACCAGATCATCCTTCCACGGCACGTCATCGATATCGATTTCCATGATGCGGAAGTTGGGCATGGCGGCGCACAGATTAGCGCTCATCAGGGTCGACATGTGACCGTAGAAATTGTGCGGCGCGCAGTTGATCTCGTACGGCTCGGCCATGGCGGCGATCTTGAGCGACTCCATCAGTCCGTTCCACGGCACGTCGATGATCGAGACGTCCATCGAGCGGTTCTCGAAGAAGGGCCGGAACTGGCGACGGCCGAACAGCGATTCGCAGGACGCGATCGGCATTGACGCGCGATCGCGGATCAGCCGCAGGCCCTCGGGATCGTAGGAATCGATCTCCAGCCAGAAGAGATTGTAGGGCTCGCAGACCCGCGCGACCTTGATGTAGCCCTCGGTTTTGAAGTTGAAGTTCGAGTCGAGCAGGATGCCCATGTCGTGGCCGGCGCCCTCGCGGAACGCCGCCAGCCCGTCGGAGATCGCCGCCAGCACCGCGCCGTCGGGATTGAGCTCGGGGTAGCCCGGGCCGCGCGCGAAGCCCGGCTGGTGCATGTAGGATGGCTTCTGGTCGAAGCGGAAGATGTTGGTCTTCAGCGCCTTGAAGCCGCGCTCCTTCACGTGCTTGCCGAGCTTCACCAGGTCGTCGAGCGAGCGCACCGGCTCGACGCCCATCACCTGGGCGTTGCTGAAACGGTAGGAACCGCAATGCGACCAGTAAAGCGGCAGGCGATCGCGCACCGGCCCGCCGAACAACTCATAGACCGGAACGCCCAGCGCCTTGGCCTTGACGTCCAACAGTGCATTCTCGATGGCGGCCATCGCCTGCGCATTCATGCCGCCCGCCGACTGGCGGGTGATGGCGTATTGCCGGGTCATGATGCGTTCGATCGGCCGCGGGTCGTGGCCGATCAGGTCCTGCGCCATACGGCGGATCACGGCGGTGAGGCCCGCGCTGCCGTAGCCCTCATTGTACTCCGACCAGCCGACAAGGCCATCGTCGGTGGTGATCTTGAGAAACGAGAAGTCTCGCCAACCGGCGTTGCAATGAAGATCCTCGATCTTGGCAATTTTCATGATGTTTCCTCTCCCTTGGCCCGCAGGGGTTAGCGCAGTTAGCGCCATCCATTTTGAGCGACTTGGATGGCATTTGAAGGTTCGTTGTTACGGCCTTGGTGTCATCCCGACTCCGGCCGTGCGACGGCCTCGGAAGGCATACGCCACAACATTGCTCAGTTCTGTCAAGCGTCATCCCCCGAAGGGCGCGCAAGATAATTCTTGCGTACCGGTATGAGGGTCGGGAAATCGGTCGCGACCACTACCGGTGGGGGCTGCCAGCCGCATTGCTAGCAGTGCTGTCAAAGCTCAAGTCCACTGCGCGCGCCGCATCTGCCCAGTTGTCGTATGATGGGCTGTCCGACCAAAGGAAGTGACCATGCCTCTTCACGGCAAGGGAATGCTGATCGTCTTCAACGAGGTGAAGGCGCGCGACGAACGGGATTTCAACGAGTGGTACAATCGCGAGCACATTGACGAGCGCGTCAACCTGCCGGGCTTCCGTCGTGCCCGCCGCTATGTCGCGGTGCGCGGCACGCCGAAATATCTCGCGACCTACGAATGCGACACGGTCGGCGACCTCGCCGCGCCGGGCTATCTCGCCTTGCTGGCCAACCAGACGCCGTGGACCCAGGCGGTGATGGCCCGCTTCACCCAGTTCAACCGCATGACCCTGCGCGTCCAGGTCGATCAGGCGCACGGCGTGGGCGGCGCCGTGGCCGCCGTGCGCTTCGTGCCCGATCCGCGGGAGCGCAAGGCGCTGGTCGCCTGGCTGCACGAGACCGCCCTGCCCAAGGCCATCGCGCGGCCCGGCCTGGTCGGTGGCGCCGCGGCCGAGAACGACCTCGAGGTCGCCAATGCGCCGCTGCAGGACAAGAGCATGGACCATCCCAAGGCCGACGAAGCCGAATGGGTCGTGCTGCTCGAGGGCGGCGAGGCCGGCGCCGTGGGCGCGGCGGCCCGGTCGATGTTCACGCTGGCGAAGCTGAAGAATTTCGGCGTTTCGGTGGCGCCGACGATCGGCACCTATCGTTTACTGTTCGGCAATCAGCGCTGAGGCTGGGGGCGCGCGACTCCAGTCGCGCGTCTTCGCTTGCCTAGAAGATGATCGCGCCACTGGAGTGGCGCGCCCCCAGCAAAGACGTCGCATCCCGATGACACAAGTTTGACCTGTCGTTGATCGACCCCTCGCGTAAGGTCGCGCCGTGACCGCAAGACAAAAGATCTTCTGGCTGCGTCTCGCCACGCTGATCGGGCTTTGCCTGCCGGCGGCGGAGCTCGCCTGGCGCTGGTACACCGGTGACCTCGAGCCGCGGCCCGTGACGGCGGCGACCCACGCCACCGGCGACTGGGCCGTCATCTTCCTGATGCTGTCGCTGGCCATGACGCCGGCGCGGGCGCTGTTCGACTGGATGCCGCTGATCCATATCCGCCGCCGCATCGGCGTGGCGTCCGCATGCTATGCCGGCGCGCATTTCCTGATCTACGTGCTCGACCAGAAATGGAACCTGATCGTGGTCGCGACGGAGATCGCCAAGCGCTTCTACCTCACCATCGGCTTCGTGGCGCTGGTGGCGCTGGTGGCGCTGGCCGTGACCTCGACCGACGGCTGGCAGAAGCGGCTCAAGCGCAACTGGAAGCGCCTGCACTGGCTGATCTATCCGGCCGCCTTCATCGCCATCATCCACTTCTTCATCCAGTCCAAGGTCAAGATCGGCGAGCCCGCCTTCACGGCCGGCCTGTTCGCCTGGCTGATGCTGTGGCGGGTGCTGCCCATGAAACTGCGCACGCGCTATACCGGCCTTGCCCTGCTGGCGGTCAGCGCCACCCTGGCCGCTGTCCTGTTCGAAACCGCCTGGTACGGGCTGGTGAACGGCATCGATCCGGTCCGCGTGCTGATGGCCAATCTCACCATCGACTTCGACCTGGCGCTCAGGCCCGCCCACAAGGTGCTGATCGCCTCGCTGCTGGTCATGCTGCTGGTGGCGCTCCGCCGGCTCAGCCTCGCTGCAAACAAGCTCTGGACGCGACGTTATATGCAGTCGACTATACCGGCTCCCTGAAACGGAGGCTGGTATGTTGAAGAGACGGAGTTGGCTCGGCCTGGCGCTCGCCTTGTCGTTCCTGCCGGGCATCGCCCAGGCGCAGAACGACATGGTGATCTTCGGCGCGGCCAGCCTGAAGAACGCGCTCGACGAGATCGCGACCACCTGGTCCAAGGATACCGGCAAGCCTGCGCCCAAGATCTCCTACGCCGCGAGCTCGGCGCTCGCCAAGCAGATCGAGCAGGGCGCGCCGGCCGACCTGTTCATCTCCGCCGACCTCGACTGGATGGACTATCTCGCGGGCAAGAACCTGGTCAAGGCCGACACCCGCTTCAACCTCCTGGGCAACAAGATCGTGCTGATCGCGCCCAAGGATTCCAAGATCACGAGCGTCGACATCAAGGGCGCCGACCTCGCCAAGGCGCTGAACGGCGGCCGGCTCTCCATGGCCAACGTCGATTCGGTGCCGGTCGGCAAGTACGGCAAGGCGGCGCTCGAGAAACTCGGCGCCTGGAACGACGTGAAGGACCACCTGGCGCAGGCCGAGAACGTGCGCGCCGCGCTCCTGCTGGTGGCACGCGGCGAGGCGCCGCTCGGCATCGTCTACAGCACCGACGCGGCCGCCGAGCCCAACGTCCGGATCGTCGCCAGCTTCCCCGAAGACTCGCATCCGCCGATCATCTACCCGGCGGCGCTCACCAAGGATTCGAAGAACGCCGACGCCAAGGCCTTCCTCGACTTCCTGCGGAGCGCCAAGGCGCGCACGGCGTTCGAGAAGCAGGGCTTCACGGTTCTGGTGAAGTCCGCCACCGGGACATGACGCCGGAGGAATGGACGGCGGTCAGGCTGAGCCTGCTGGTCGCCACGACGGCGACCCTGGCCAGCCTGCCCTTCGGTGTCGCGATCGCCTGGCTGCTGGCGCGCCGTCGTTTCTGGGGCAAGAGCCTTTTGGACACGCTGGTGCACCTGCCGCTGATCCTGCCGCCGGTGGTGACGGGCTACCTGCTGCTGATCTCGTTCGGCAAGCGCGGGCCGATCGGCGCCTTCCTCGACGAGCAGTTCGGCATCGTCTTCTCCTTCCGCTGGACCGGCGCGGCACTGGCCTGCGCGGTGATGGGCTTTCCACTGCTGGTGCGCGCCGTCCGCCTCTCGATCGAGGCCGTCGACACGCGGCTCGAATCGGCGGCGGGCACCCTGGGCGCCCATCCGCTGTGGGTCTTCGCCACCATCACTTTGCCGCTCTGCCTGCCCGGCGTGATCGCGGGCGGCATCCTGTGCTTTGCCAAGTCGATGGGCGAGTTCGGCGCCACCATCACCTTCGTGTCCAACATCCCCGGCGAGACGCAGACCCTGCCCTCGCTGATCTACACCCTGACGCAGATCCCCGGCGGTGATGCCGGCGCGATGCGGCTCACCCTGGTGTCGATCGTCCTTTCGATGGTGGCCCTGCTCGGCTCGGAGCTTCTGGCGCGGCGCATCGGCGTCCGGCAAATGGCGGCATGAGCCTGGAGGTCGATGTCGACCATGCGCGCGAGAGCTTCCATCTCGTCGCGCGTTTTTCGGCGGCCCCCGGGCTGACCGCCCTGTTCGGCCGCTCGGGCTCGGGCAAGACCACCCTGGTCGATATCGTCGGCGGCCTGATCCGGCCCGATCGCGGCCGGATCGCCATCGACGGCCAGGTGCTGGTCGACACCGAACGCGGCGTCTTCGTGCCCAAGCATCGCCGCCGCATCGGCTATGTCTTCCAGGACAGCCGCCTCTTCCCGCACCTAAGCGTGCGCAGCAACCTGCTCTATGGACGCTGGTTCGCGGGCGATGGCGGCACGGCGGCCAACCTCACGCCAGTCGTCGACTTGCTGGGCATCGGCCGCCTGCTCGAGCGGCGTCCCGACTCGTTGTCCGGCGGAGAGAAGCAACGCGTCGCCATCGGCCGTGCCCTGCTCGCCCATCCGCGGGCCCTACTGATGGACGAGCCCCTCGCGTCGCTCGACGAGGCGCGGCGGGCGGAGATCCTGCCTTACATCGAACGGCTGCGCGACGAAGCGGGCGTGCCGATCCTCTATGTCAGCCATTCAGTGGCCGAGGTGGCGCGGCTGGCGACGACGGTCGTGATCCTGACCGAAGGCCAGGTGACGGCCGTCGGGCCGGTGGCCGACATCCTGTCGCAGACCGATGCCGGCGAGGGTGGCAGCGTGCTCGAGGCGACGGTGGCGCGCCACGACGCGGCTTTCCAGCTTTCGGTCCTGGCCACGGCCGCGGGCGAGCTGCAGGTGCCGCGACTCAGCGCGCCGGTCGGCGCCGCCGTCCGCGCCTATATCCGCGGCCGCGACGTGATGCTGTCGCTGCGGCCGCCCGAGGAGATCAGCGCGCTGAACGTCCTGGCGGGCCGCGTCGTGGCGATCACGCCCGACGCCAGTGGCGCGCAGGCCGACGTCCGGCTGGACTGCAACGGCGCCAGCCTGACGGCGCGGCTGACCGCGAAGTCGGTGCAACGGCTGGCGCTGGCGCCGGGCCGGCCGGTCTATGCGGTGATCAAGAGTGTGTCGTTTGAGCGGAGCTAGCGATTAGACGGACCGATGCACCAACCACGACTTTCTTCTCCTCCCCGTCATTTCACTTGCCTCCCCCGTCATACGGGGGAGGTGGCCCGCAGGGCCGGAGGGGGAACACCCCAATCGAGGTACCTGCAAGTT
>Ga0193726_1002144_pt1 | contig 13827 bp, 12 predicted proteins | sample H2c1metaG_FD_144928 | JGI IMG/M metagenome (GOLD analysis project Ga0193726, IMG submission 144928) | Soil microbial communities from a riparian zone of the East river system, Colorado, United States - H2c1 | ecosystem: Environmental > Terrestrial > Soil > Riparian zone | place: USA: East River... | reverse complement strand
CGTGGGTTGTGGCCGGGTCCGGGCCAGCGGCCTACTTGAGCAGCTGCTTGCTCATCCGTCGGGACGCGACGACGAGACCGACCGCGACCAGGACGGCCAGGTAGGCCACGTGCACGAGCATGCCGAGGTCGAGACGACCGAGTGTGATGCCTCGCAACAGTGCCACCGACTGGTAGAGCGGCGAGATCTGGATCACCGCCCGCAACCACGCCTGGTGGTAGACCGACAACGGGACGAACGTGCCCGAGAACAAGAACAACGCGATCTGTACGGTCGCCACCACGTCGAAGTCCTGCCAGCTGCGCATATAGGTGGACAGCATCATGCCGACGCTGCCGAACGCGAAGCCAACGAGAAGTGTCGCCGGGAATGCGAGCAGTGCCCACCCTGCGCTCGTCAGGTGCATGATGACCATGATCACGAGGAATGCTCCGGAGTAGAGCGCGCCACGAAACATGGCCCACCACAGCTCGCCGAACGCAATTTCCATCGGGCGCACCGGCGTCGCCAGCACCGCATCGAACGTCTTTTGATACTTCATCTTGCCGAAAAAGTTGAACGTCGACTCGGCCAGCGCGCCGGTCATCGCCGACGAAGCGAGCATCGCCGGGGCCACGAACGTCCGGTAGCTCACAGTCTCGCCGCCGCCGATCGGAATGCGGCCGATGAGCTTCCCGACGCCGATGCCGATCGACAGCAGATAGAGCAGCGGCTCGAAGAACCCGGACAACAGCAGCAGCCAGTACGCCGACCGCAGCGCGGTCACATTGCGCGCGGTGACGGCACCCGACCGGCGCATGGAGGCATCCAGGCGGACGTACACGCCCGGCGAAAACGCGGTTACGACCACGTCGGTCCCCCTAGTCCGAGAGCCGACGACGGAATTGCCGCAGCGCGAGCCACAGGCCAACGACCGCCCACAGCAGGAGATACGCGACGTGGCCGAGCAGTGCCCACAGCGAGCCGTGGTCGGCGTGCGTAGCGGCCCGGCAGATCTCGACCCCATGCCACAGCGGCGAGATCCACGCGAGCGGCTGCACGCCGATCGGCAGCGACGACACCGGGTAGAACACGCCGGCGAACAGCGACATCGGGATGACGATGAAGCGCTGCAGGAAGGCGAAGTAGTTGGTGCTTCCCTCGACGGTGGCGGCAAACGCGAACACCGGCGCCGCGATGGCCACACCTAGCAGCCCGCAGGCGGGCAGGACCACCAGCGCCCACCACGAGTGCACCGCGCCGAACAACGATGTCACGAGCAGGAACACCGCCGACGTGCTGACCACGCGGATCACCAGGAAGATCATGTCGCCGAAGACGAGATCGCGGATGGCGAGCGGAGCAGCGATCTGCGCGTGATATGTACGGATCCACGCGAACTTCGTCTGCACCGGCCAGGTCGACTCGCCGAACGCGACCTGCAACGCCGTCGACGCGATCATGCCGGGCACGAGGAATGACAGGTAGGACTCGCCGCCGAGCCGACTGGTGTTGACCAGACTGCCGACGCTGATGCCGAAGCCGAGCACGAAGAGCACCGGCAGCACGAACGAGCTCATCGCTGAGCCGCGCCACGTGCGCTTGTAGCCGACCAGGTCGTAGTTCAGAACCGCGAGGGCGCCAGCCATCACTCCACCAACGTCCGGCCGGTCAGGTGCAGGAAGACGTCCTCCAGCGAACTGCGGCGTACGAGCACGCTCGACGGGTGCAGTCCGCGATCGGTCACCTGGACGAGCGCGGCGTCGCCATCGGCCGCGTAGAGCAGGATCCGGTCCGGGAGGACCTCGACGCGCTCGCCGATGTTTGCGATCTTGTCGGCGTACGGAGCCTGATCGTCACCGGGGAAGCGGACCTCCAGCACCTCGCGGGTCGAGTAACGCTCGATCAGCTCGCGTGGTGCGCCCTCGGCCACGATCTTGCCCGCATCCATCACCACGAGGCGATCGCACAGTTGCTCGGCCTCATCCATGTAGTGCGTGGTCAGCACCAGCGTGACGCCCTGCTGCTTCAGCCGGAAAAGGCGCTCCCAGACGAGGTGGCGAGCCTGCGGATCGAGCCCGGTCGTCGGCTCGTCGAGCAGCACGATCTCCGGATCATTGATGAGCGCGCGGGCGATCGTCACGCGGCGCTTCATCCCGCCCGAGAGCGAGTCGACCTTCGCGTCCGCGCGCTCGGCCAGCTGGACGAACTCGAGCAGCTCGTCCGCCTTCGCCCGCGCCACGCGCCGGCGGATGCCGAAATACCGCGCGTACGTCATCAGGTTCTGTCGCACCGTCAGCTCGGTGTCGAGGGTGTCCTGCTGCGGGCATACGCCGAGCTTGGCGCGGATCTCGACGCCGTGCTGCGCCGGGTCGAGGCCGAGAATGCGCAGCGTGCCCTCGGTCGGCTTGGAGACGCAGCCCACCATCCGCATGGTCGAGGACTTGCCGGCACCGTTCGGCCCGAGAAACCCGAACGACTCGCCGGTCCGTACGTCCAGATCGATGCCATTGACGGCGGTGAAGTCGCCGAATCGCTTGACCAGAGACCGAGCGTAAATCAGCGGCGCGTCGGCCGGGGCGACTCGATGTTCGGCGATGCTGGACGCGGGAGACTGTACGGGCACCGGCCGACCCTAACGCGGACCTGGGACAGAACCGCTACCGGTTTTTCGTGACGCTTCTCCCGCGGAGCCTCTTGCGGAGTCTCCCGCTCCTTCGCCAGGCCCGCGAGAGCGAGGTCGCCCCGGCCGATGCCGTGCGACCGACCGCGGTCAGTTCGGCTGCGAGATCGACGCCTTCGCCGCTGCGACCAAGTCGGCGGTGACCTCGCGTACGACCGGATCGTCGTGATCCACGCCACCCTCGAAACGGACCGACCAGGTCAGTCCGTCCCGGCCGGACACCCGCCGCGCGACCACGCGCGCCGCTCCCCCGTTCGGCAGCGGATAGTGCGACGTGTACGCGACGGAGCCGGTCACCCGCTCCCGTACGCGTTTCGGCACGTCACCGGGCAATGTGAGGGCGACGGACACCGCGGGCAGGTCCTCGACGACGCTGTATCCCTCGCCGTTGGCGACGGCCGTCGCCGCCGGCACCAGCGTCAGCGTCCCGTCCCGCCAGATCGCCTTGTGGATCTCGTGCCAGCGCAACCTGTTCCGGCCCGGGATGAACAGGCCGCGATTGGTGACCACGACCGCGTCCGGGCCCTGTGGAGTCCACGCCACGACGCGTTCACCGTTTTCCAGCTGCGGCGTCTTCGACACGGGCAGCTTCGGCTTACGGAACCACACTGTCTACAGCCCTCCGACCGCTTGCTCCCGCAGCGCACGTGCATGCTGCTCGAGCGAGAAGAGTTCCCCGGCGAGCGCGAGATATTCATCCTTGTGCGTCACCGGGTTGAGGCGCTGTACCCGCGACTTGACCTCCTGGAGCCGCCGCGTCACGCTCGCGAGCTGTAGCCGGGCCAGCGTCACGGCGACATAGCGCGGGTCGAGCTCGCCATCCAGCCGAAGCGGCTCCACGGCCAGCTCGCTCACGAGAGCGGCCGCCGACAGGTCGGTGCACGCTTCACGGACCTTCTCCACCCACACGGCGCCCGCCGTCGCGCCGGCGAGACCGCCGACGTCGGTGATCGCCTGGCGTACGACGACGTGGATGGGGTGCGCGTAGTCGGCCGCGGTGATCGCGTCGAACATCGGCCCGGCTACCACCGGCGACTGGAGCGCAAGTTTGAGCGCCTCGCGCTCGACGATCGTGAGTGGCGCGTCCGGGGGCGGTGCGACCGGGCGTTGCCGCGCGCTGGGCACCGGCGGCCCGACGTGACCGCCGCCGGCCGCGGCCACTGCCTGGCTCACGGTCTCGACTTCCATTCCGAGGTCGCCGGCGAGTTTGCGGGCGTACTCGGGTCGCAGCGCGCGATCCTTGATTTTCGCGACCAGTGGCGCCGCCTCGCGAAGCGCGCCGACCCGGCCCTCGGCGGTGTCGAGGTTGTAGTGCGACAGCACCGAACGTAGTGCGAACGCGATCATCGGCTCCCGGCGCGCGACCAGGTCGCGCACCGCGGCGTCGCCCTTGCCCAGGCGTAGTTCGCACGGGTCCATGTTGTCCGGGCTGACCGCGATGAACGTCTGGGCGACGAACCGCTGGTCGTCGGCGAACGCACGCAGTGCCGCCTTCTGCCCGGCCGCGTCACCGTCGAACGTGAAGATGATCTCGCCGGCCAGCGTGTCGGTGTCCATCAACAGCCGACGCAGCACGCTGATGTGATCGGTGCCGAAGGCGGTTCCGCAGGTCGCGACGGCGGTCGGCACGCCGGCGAGGTGGCATGCCATCACGTCGGTATAGCCCTCGACGATCACCGCTCGACCCTGCCGAGCGATCTCACGTTTCGCGTGCTCAATGCCGTAGAGCACGTGCGATTTCTTGTACAGCACGGTTTCCGGCGTGTTCAGGTACTTCGGTCCGTCGTCGTCGTCGAACAACTTCCGAGCGCCGAAGCCGATGATGTCGCCGGCCAGGTCGCGGATCGGCCAGATCAGGCGGCGGCGAAACCGGTCGATCAGGCTTCCGGAGCGCGCCGGCTTGGCAAGGCCGGCCGCCTCCATCTCGGCGCTCGTGAAACCGGCCTGACGGAGGTGTTTGACGAGCGTGTCCCAGCCTTCCGGCGCGAACCCGCAGCCGTAGGTCTGCGCCGCTGCGCGGTCGAATCCGCGCTGGGCGAGAAACTCCCGCGCCGCCCGCGCCGCGGGCGCCGATAGCTGCGTAACAAAGAACTCTCCGGCCGCCTTGTTCGCCGCGATCAGTCGCTGCTTGTGACCCTGATTCTGGCGTACGGGAGCCGGACCGCCCGCTTCATAGCGCAGCTCGACACCGGCGCGGGCGGCCAGCCGCTCGACGGCCTCGACGAACATCAGATGGTCGCAGTCCATGACGAACCGGATCGCATCGCCGCCGGCACCGCAACCGTGGCAGAAGTAGACGTTGCGCGCGGACGACACCGTGAACGACGGCGTCTTCTCATCGTGGAACGGGCACAGCCCCTTGACATTGCCGCCGCCGGCCGACTTCAGCGTCACGCGCTCACTGATCACGTCGACGATGGACGTACGCTCGCGGACCAGCGCGATGTCCTCGTCCCGGATCTTGCCCGCCACGCCCGCCGCTCCCGTCTGGTTGCCCGCTCACCATCCTGCCCTGTGCGGCTCGCCGCGCCTACACCCGGCACTGTGGCGTTCGGTCGCCCTCGCCACACCCGGCGGACTAGCCTCGAAACCATCGTAATTGTGCCGATTCCGGGAGGCGTACGCATGACGGAACGGCTCCGTGACGAACAGCTCGCGTGGCTCGCCGTACGAGACGGGCTGCTGCGCCACGATCGGCGCCGGATCACGTCCCGGATCGGCGCTTTCCTGGACCGGCGGAACCGCCGTGCGGCGCGCGAGCGGGTCGCCGGTGGCCGACCAGGTCAACGTAACGGTTCCGGGCTCGGAGACGTGGAGCTCGTGCCGTCGTCGACGTACATGATCCGGTCCTCGCTCGCCGTGGAGGAGGTCAGCCGCCGCCTGTCCGAGGGCGAGCGCGAGCGACTGCGGGCGACCGGCGAAGTGCCGGACTGGTTCCTGCCCGAGGTCACCGCGGTCGCGCGGCACATCGTCTGAGCGGCCAGAACTGTCGGTGCCCGGCCCTAGGCTCGCGTCCATGGTCACCGTCGAAGAGGTCCGCGCGCTGGCCGTGACGTTGCCGCGCACATCGGAGCACGTGATCCGCGACCGGCTCAAGTTCCGCGTCGGCGCGATCGTCTACGTGGCGTTCTCGCGTGACGAGACGACGATGGGATTCGGCTTCCCGAAGGACGAGCGCGACGCCCTGATCGCCGCCGAGCCGGCGAAGTTCTTCCTTCCTCCGACATCCGACCTGCGTTTCAATTGGGTGTGCGTGCGGCTCGCCGAAATCGACGCGGCGCAGATGGAAGAACTGGTCACCGAGGCCTGGCGGATGTGTGTGCCGAAGAAGGTCGCGGCTGCGCGGCTCGGCGCCGAGCGCCGCCCATAGAGAAGGTCGCGGCGGCGCGAGCCGGTGCGTCGGCGCGCGAGCCGGTGCGTCAGCGGGCGAGCCGGTGCGCCAGCCACGTGAGCGACATCGGGTAGCGGTAGTCGATGGCCGCGTGCGTCGCCGGGAACAGTTCGAAGTGGATGCGTTCGTCCGGCACGCCGATCCGTTCGAGCTCAGTACGAAACGCCGTGGCCCCGAGATCGAGGAAGTAGTCGTCGCTCTTACCGGCGTCGATCCAGATCGCCTTCATTGACCGCAATGCGTCGGCGAACTTCGGTGCCATCCGGACCGGATCCCAGTCGAGCCACCGCTTCCACACGTCATCCCGGATCTGTCCGGTCCGCGGATCGAACGGCAGCCGCGGGGTTCCGTCCGGCTCGGCGGAGAACGCCGCGGCGCAACCGAGCAGCCCGAGCAATGTGCCGTCGCCCTCCTCGGTGAACGACGGCCGCGAACGGAAATCGTCCCACCAGGCGAAGACGTCGCCGTCGTACGCCCGCAACGCCCGCGCAGCCGGGCCGAAGTCGTGCACGTAGCAGAGTTCGTAGAGCGTGTCGCCGGCGTGGGTGGCGAGCGCGCCGAACAGGTCGGGGCGGAGCATCGGCGTGATCATCGCGCCGAAGCCGCCGGACGACTTTCCGGTGATCGCGCGGGAATCGCGGTCGGCGATCGTGCGGTAGCGCGCATCCACCCAGGCGACCACCTCGTCGCAGAGGTAGGAGTGGTAGCGGCCGGTGCCGGGCGAGTCCACGTACTGCGAGCCGCCGTACGCGGTCCACGCATCGACGTAGACAACGATGCAGCCGGGAGCCTCGCCGGCGGCGAATACGGCGTCCGCCGTCTCGATGAACGGTTGCCGGTACGGCATCCGGTTCGCCCACATCGCGACGTTGCCGGTATAGCCCTGGATCACGTAGACCGTCGGCCACCGACCGGTCGAGTCGTCATAGCCGGGCGGCGTATAGACCCAGATCGGTCGTACGGCCGGATCGCCCAGCACGTTGTCGCGGAGCAGCGCGGATTCGATCGTGTCCCGGTCGAGTCGACCAGCCAGCGGTGCGTCCCAGGGCAGCATGTCGACCAGTCAAGCACACGGCAATCCGACGCAAGGGGTTGACGTCACTATGACGTCACTGACACCATCACGGCATGACCAATGACGTCGAGTTGACGGCACAAGCGGCTGCCATGACAGTCATACCCGTGCCATTGGTGGCGGCATCGGCGCCTGGCGCAATCGATCCGGGTGGCGTCACCGATGGTCTTGCCGACGTCACGATCATGCCGCCGGTCAGCGACGACGACGTCACTCGGGCGGCCTCGCCGGGCCGCCGGCGGCTGGGTCTGCTGGCCGAGCACGACTTCCGTCAGCTGTTCATCGCCGATAGTGGCAGTCAGCTCGGGATGCAGGTCGGGATGCTCGCGCTACCCCTGGTCGCGGCGGTCACCCTGCACGCCACCGCCTTCGAAATGGGCGTCGTGAGCGCCGCCGACACGCTGCCGTTCCTGCTGGCGAGCCTGCCGGCGGGCGCACTGGTCGACCGGGTACGCCGTCGGCCGGTCATGATCGTCTGCGATCTGGCCCGTGCCGCCACGCTGATCTCGATACCCGTGGCGTGGTGGCTCGGCACGCTCGCCATCTGGCAGGTGGTCGTCGTCGCGTTCGTCCTCGGTATGTTCAGCGCCCTGTTCGACGTCGCGTACCAGAGCGTGCTGCCGCATCTCGTCACGCCGGACAAGCTCGTCGAGGGCAATGCGAAACTGCAGGCGGTGGCCGCGGTCAGCCAGATCGGCGGCCCGGCCGCGGCCGGCTTCGTGATCCGGGCACTCACGGCGCCGGTGGCAGTTGGGGTGAACGCGATCACGTATGTGTCGTCGGCGATGTTCCTGAGCCGCATCCGTACGCGGGAATCAAGGCCCGAGGTCAACGCCGACAGCCACTTCGGCCGCGACATCGTCGAGGGACTCCGGTTCGTGGCTCGCAATCCGCTGTTGCGTGCGATCGCGGCCGAGGCCGGCTCCGCGAACTTCTTCAGCGCCATGTCGTCGGCGATGCTCATTTACCTGCTGGCCCACACCCTCGGCGTGAGCGCCGGGGTGATCGGAGCATTGCTTTCCATCGCGTCGGTGGGCGGTCTGATCGGTGCCGTGTGCGCGACAGCGCTGGCCCGATGGGTTGGCGAAGGTCGCATCCTGTGGCTGTCGCTCGCTGTGACGTCGCCATTCATGGCCGGCGTCCCGCTCATGCGCAACGACTACACGCTCTGGCTCGCCGCCGCGGCGTTCACCGTCGCCGTCGCCGGGGGCGTCGCCTTCAATGTGACGTCCGTCAGCTTCCGGCAGCGCCTCGCCCCGCCACGCCTGCTCGGTCGGGTCAACGCCACGATGCGATTCCTGGTGATCGGCGCGATGCCGCTCGGCGGTCTGCTCGGCGGCGCGTTCGGCACGTGTTTCGGCGTACGGCCGACGCTGTGGATTGCCGCGGTCGGCAGCATGCTCGCATTCCTTCCTGCGTTCTTCTCGCCGTTGCGGTCCATGCGCACGCTGCCGACCTACGACACGCCCGCTAGCGCGGGGCGCCAACCAGCCAACGTTTAAGGGGTAGCCAGATGATCCAACGCCGGCTAGATTCGGCGGCAGTCCAGTGCCGCGCGCAGTCGTTCGCAACGGGAGGTGGTCGACATGGTCCGTCTATCCGCCTTGTGTGCCGACCGCCGCCGCCACCGCACTGCACGGTGAGCTGACTCCGGTCGGGCACGACCACCCGAACCGGAGTCACGCATGTTTACTGTCACCACCGTGCCCACCGCGAGTGGCGATGCGGCGATCCATCCCCTCACCGGCTTCGCCGTCGACGTCGATGGCGAGTGCCTCGCCTCGGGCGAACTTCTGAACGCATCCTGGATCGGCGACGAGACCGGCCAGGTGATCACCGTTCGCTGGGAGGACGGCCGGGCCGAAGCCGCCCGCGCGATCGTTCAAGCGGCCGTTGCCGCGGCCAAACCCGGCACAGAGCTGCATCTGACCGCCAACACCGAGGTCCACGACTGGATCCCGGAGCGGATCGCGCTCTTCGAATCGCTCGGCTTCAGCCTCTGGCAGGAGAAGGAAGGCTTCTGGTTCACCCACCACGGGCAGGAGCTGCCGCCGCCGGACGGCGTCAGCGTCCATACGCTGGCCGAGGTTGGTCGGGACGCGTTCATCGACGTCGTCGCGGCCTGCACGCCGGGCACGCTCGATCGTGTCGACGCCGACGCGATCGCATCCATGGGCGCGCACCGCTGGGCGAGCGCCCTGTTCGATGATTGCCTCCAGCCGGGAGACGAACAGCACTGGTACGTGATTGCCAACGCCACCGCCGACCCGGTCGGGTTCGTCGCACCGGGCGCGTTCGATGAGCCGGACACCGGCACGATCCAGCACATCGGTGTCGTCGCCGGGCACCGTGGTCACGGCTACGTCGATCAGCTGTTGCGGCTGGCCAACCGGACCGTACGGGAGTGTGGTTGGACCGGCATGCTCTCCGACGTGGACGTGGTCAACGCGCCGATGATGGCGGCCATGGAACGCAACGGCCATCGAGCCGACGGCCGGCCCTGGCACAAGTGGTATTACCGCCTCGTGAAGTAGTACGCCGACCGGCCGACCGCCCAAGATCACGTTGAGCGGGCCGGCCGGACATGTCCTAGAGTGCCGCGTGTGCGTACCCCCCGGATCTGGCTCGTCGCCGCGACGGTGGCGGCACTTGGCGTAGCCGGCTGCAGCGGCAGCCCCCGTACCACCTTTTCGTCGGGAACACCGCTCGTGGCCACGGCCCCGAGCATTCCGGCGGCGTCCTCGCCGCCCGGCGCGAGCGCGCGCCCGTCCGGGAGCGCCAGCGCCACGCCGTCGCCGAAGCCAAAGCCGGTTGCCACCCTGCACGCCGGCAACCCGAGTGGCCACACATCGATTCCGGCCGCCGGTCGACCGATCAACACCTCGCACCCGGATCACGTCATCGGCACCGGTACACCCGCCGGCTGCACATCGGCCGCACTTGTGAAGGCCGTCGCGGCCGGCGGCGTGATCACATTCAAATGCGGTCCGGCACCGGTGACGATCACCATGACGGCGACGGCGAAGGTACGCAACGACCACGGCTCGCGCGTCGTGATCGACGGCGGTGGGCTGGTCACGCTGTCCGGCGCCGGCAAACGCCGCATCCTCTACATGGACACGTGTGACCCGGCGCAGAAATGGACGACGTCGCACTGCGACAACCAGTCGACGCCGCGGCTGACCGTCCAGAACATCACGTTCACGAAGGGGAACTCGACCGGCCAGACGTACGAGGGCGGTGGCGGTGGCGCGATCTTCGACCGGGGTGGCCGGCTCGCCGTCATCAATGCGAAGTTCACCGACAACCGCTGCGATTCCAGCGGCCCCGACCTCGGCGGCGCCGCGATCCGCGCGCTCAGCCAATACAACAACGATCCGGTGTACGTCGTAAACAGCACGTTTACCGACGGCATCTGCTCCAACGGCGGCGGCCTGTCCAGCATCGGGGTTTCGTGGACCGTCCTCAATTGCCTGTTCACCGGCAACCGGGCGATCGGCAGCGGCGCGAATCCGGCGGCGAGTGGAACACCGGGTGGCGGCAGCGGCGCCGCGATCTACAACGACGGCAACACGTACGTCCTGACGATCGCCGGCACGGTGATGACGAGCAACAACGCGAACGAGGGCGGCGGTGCCATCTTCTACGTGAGCAACGACCGTACGGGGACGATGTCGATAGCTAACTCGACGCTCACGCACAACAAGAGCGGCAAGTTCCAGAATTACCCCGGCATCTTCTTCCTGGGTGCGCACGCGCCGACGTTCAGCCACTCCACGATCAAGTAGCCGATGACACCTCGCGGCTGCCGCTACGCATCGGCTCTGCTATCGGAGCCTCGCGGCTGCCGCTACGCATCGGCTCTGCTATCGGAGGCTCGCGGCTGCCGCTACGCATCGGCTCTGCCAACAGCACCGCGCGGCTATCGCTACGCATCGGTGCGCGTCTAAACTGCGGCGGCACGGTGTGTGACACGGCGCATGGGGAGGCTGCGGTGTCCGACAACAACAACGTGGGCGCGAGCATGGACACCGGCGGACAACACGACCGCCGACCGGAGCCACGCGAGGGTTCGGCGCACGCGCGCGCACGCGCCAACGATCATCGTCGCGACCTGGCCGCGAATCCGTTCACGACGGCGAATCCGCTCGGACGCCGCACCGCGTCCGGCGACGGTGTCGGCGTCGCCCGGCTGGAGGCCGAAGGCGAAATAGCGCTCGCCCGGCTCGCCCTTGACGCCGCCGATCCGGCCTGCGCCGCGGCGCACGTCGCGGCGGCGTTGGCCGAGGATCCGACGCTCCCGGACGTGTACGAGATGCTGCGCATCCTGGCCGCGGAACCGCCCCGAGCGCACGATTACTTCCCGCTCTACGACGGAGTCGCCCCCGGCATGGTCGCCGCGCGCTCCTATCTGGCCGCTCGCGCCGGTCACTTCAACGAAGCGCTCGACCTCCTCGCGATCGTGGCCGCGGCGGCGCCGACGAAGACCTGGACCGCCGCCGGTTGGCTGGACCTGCCCGGAATCGCGGAGCAGGTCGAGCCGGCGGCGGCAGCGGAATCGCTGCTCTCCCTCGCGCTCCACCTCGATGAACCGGTCGACCCGGCACTGCTGCCCGTTCTTGCGCCTTATCTGGATTTCGGTCGTCGCCTCGTCGAGGCCCATGACCACCGCGTCGAGGTGCTGGCGCCGCTGTCCGGTCTCGCCCGCCGGCTCGGCGCCACCAGCGAAGCGATGGAGTGGTGCGAGCGCGCCGAGCGCATGTCGCCCTCCGCGCGCACGGCCATCATGCTCGGGTACGCCTACCGAGCGTCCAGCCGCGTCGAGGACATGTTCGCGATCTGGCGGACCGCCGTACGGCGTGAGCCGACCAACGTGGACATCCAGGTCGACCTCGCGGAACACCTCGATCGGGCCGGCCGCTCGGAAGAAGCGCTCGAATGGCTCGATCGCGCCGTTAGGGTCGACCCGAAACACCACAAAGCACTCCCGTCCGCATGCGAGTTGCGCTATCGGACCGACCGAGATGTGGCCCACCTGATTCGCTTGGTCGACCATTGGCGCACACATCCCGATCATGCGTACGCCGACGATCGCCTGGCCAAGGCGTGCGACGGCAGCTTGTGGCTGCGATTTGTGCCACCACCGACCGAGACGTCGTGCCTCGTCGCGCGCGAGGCTGACCGTCCGCGGGACGACGGCCGGTCCGAGCGAGCGAGCGTCGATGGCCACGCTTGGCGGCCGAGCACCGAGTGGGAGCCGCCGAGTGCCCGCGCGGCCCAGGCGGCCGCGTTCCCGACGGCCGACGTGCACCCCCCGAAGGTGCCGTCGCCGGACCCGCGACGTCGGTTTGCCAGTGGCTCGGTCGAGCTATGGCGCTACGACGGCGCCACGGCATCGCCGGCACTCTCGCGGCCGTCCGCGGCCGCGGTCGCTAGCCTGCGCGATGTCGCGAGCGTTGCCTGGGCTCATCCGGTCGGCGCCTACGACCGTGCCGCCGGGTTTGCCGGTCTACCGCTCGAGGATCTGCTCGGGCTGCTCGTGCACGTACCACCGCCGGTTGGCGAGAATTGGCACGCACTCGGCCGCACCGACCCGTGCTACTGGCCGCGGTACGCGCAAGCCTGTGTGTGCCTCGGACTTCTTCATTACCGTCGCGAGGAACCGTGGCCGACGTCGACGCGTCGCCGCGTGCTCGTCGACATCGCGAACGGCGTGGAGGACTGGACCACCGACGCTGCGCTGTTTGCCCTGGTGACGGCGGCCTGGATGGACCCGCTCGCCCGCGGCGACGTCGCGGCCGTGGTCAGCCTGCGCTACGCGGGCGTACGGAAGGCGATGCGCCGCCGGCCGGTGTCCATCGCGATTTCGGTCGCCTCGTTGGTGCTCATGACGCCGGGCATCGACGAGGCTGTCCGGCAGGACGCTCGACGCTTTCTCGGGATTGATGGGCGACCGTCCGGCATGGACGGATTCGGCCCGCCACGATCACGGCGCGCACGGTTCGGACGGCACCGCCGCCGGACGGCATAGATCCGGGCTCAGCGGCCAGCGGAAGCGCACTCCACGATCCGGCCGGCGAGAAACGCGCGCTCGGCATCGTTTTCCGCCCACGACAGGGCCTGCTCGTACGCGCGGGCCGCCTCGTTCCACCGGCCGAGCCGGCGTAGCAGGTCGGCGCGCGTGGCCGGAAGATAGCGATAGCCATCCAGCCGGCGATCGGTCGCGAGATCGTCCACCAGCGCGAGGGCGAGCTCGGGTCCGTGCACCATCGCGACCGGGACGGCACGATTCAGCGCCACGACCGGTGACGGCCAGACCCGAAGCAACGCATCGTAGAGCGCCAACACTTGGCGCCAATCGGTCTCGGCATAGCTGGGCGCCTCCGCGTGCAAGGCGGCGATGGCCGCCTGCAGCGTGAACCGGCCCGGTCGACCTGCGTGTAACGCGTCGAGGACGAGTCGCACCCCGGCCGCGATGGCATCACGATCCCACAGCGAGCGATCCTGCTCCTCCAGCAATAGCAGGCGGCCGTCCGGCGCCGTACGCGTGGCCGCTCGTGCGTTGGTGAGCAGGAGCAACGCAAGAAGACCGCGGATCTCACCCTCGTCGGGCATCAGGGCCTGCAACATGCGCGCGAGATCCAGCGCACGCTCGACCAGGTCGCGGCGGACGAGGATGGCGCCCGACGGTGCGGTGTG
>Ga0193726_1002143_pt1 | contig 13828 bp, 8 predicted proteins | sample H2c1metaG_FD_144928 | JGI IMG/M metagenome (GOLD analysis project Ga0193726, IMG submission 144928) | Soil microbial communities from a riparian zone of the East river system, Colorado, United States - H2c1 | ecosystem: Environmental > Terrestrial > Soil > Riparian zone | place: USA: East River... | reverse complement strand
GGTGACCCTGATCGCCCCGATCGCGATGGAGCAGGGCTTGCGCTTTGCCATTCGCGAGGGCGGCAAGACCGTGGGTGCAGGTGTGGTGACCAAGGTGATCGAGTAAAAAGCGCGGTTAAATAGGCCAATAGCTCAACTGGCAGAGCGTCGGTCTCCAAAACCGAAGGTTGGGGGTTCGATTCCCTCTTGGCCTGCCAAGGAACGACGGAGTGCGGGACTGCGGTCCCGCCTGAACAAAGGCGGATGTGGACAAAATCAAGGTTGCGATAGCGGTGCTGCTGCTGTTCGCGGGCATCGCTGGGTTTTATTTCCTCTCGGAAAGCCCGATGGTGCTGCGCTTGGCGAGCGTGCTTGCGGGCATCGCCGCGGGCTCGGTCCTGGGATGGACCACCGAGCCGGGAAAGAGATTCTTCGTATTCGCCCAGGAAGCCGTGGTCGAAACGAAAAAAGTGGTGTGGCCGACACGCAAGGAATCGCTTCAGACGGCCGGTGCGGTGTTCGCGTTCGTGCTGGCCATGGCGGTGTTCCTCTGGCTCACCGACAAGAGCCTCGAATATCTGATGTACGACGTCCTTCTCGGATGGAAAAAGTAGCTATGACAACCGCTAACGCAACCACCAAGCGCTGGTACGTGGTTCACGCCTACTCGGGATTCGAGAAATCGGTGCAGAAGGCGCTGCTCGACCGGATCAGCCGCGCGGGCATGCAGGAGAAGTTCGGCAAGATCCTGGTGCCGACCGAGGAAGTCGTCGAGATGAAGGGCGGGCAGAAGAACATCTCGGAGCGGAAATTCTTCCCCGGCTACGTGCTCGTGGAAATGGACATGACCGACGACGCCTGGCACCTGGTGAAGAACACGCCCAAGGTCACCGGTTTTGTCGGCGGGGCGCACGGCAGGAAGCCGCCGCCCATCAGCGACAAGGAAGTGAAGAACATCCTGCAGCAGATGCAGGAAGGCGTGGAGAAACCCAAGCCCAAGGTGTTGTTCGAGATCGGCGAAGCGGTGCGGGTCAGGGAAGGGCCGTTCACCGATTTCCACGGCACGGTCGAGGACGTGAATTACGACAAGTCGAAGTTGCGCGTGTCGGTGACGATTTTCGGGCGGGCGACACCGGTGGAATTGGAATTCGGGCAGGTCGAGAAGGCGTAACAACCGGGGAGGACGCGCGCAGTCATTGATTCAGCGTCCGCTTGCACCCACCAGGAGAAAATACATGGCAAAGAAAATCGTCGGATTCATCAAGCTGCAGGTGCCCGCGGGCAAGGCCAATCCCAGCCCGCCGGTCGGGCCGGCGCTCGGCCAGCGCGGCCTGAACATCATGGAATTCTGCAAGGCGTTCAACGCGCAGACGCAGAAAACCGAACCCGGACTCATGTTGCCGGTGGTGATCACCGCCTACCAGGACAAGAGCTTCAGCTTCATCATCAAGACTCCGCCCGCGACCGTTCTCATCAAGAGGGCGGCGGGGATCGAGTCGGGAAGCAAGACGCCGCACACCGACAAGGTGGGCAAGATCACGCGTGCCCAGGCCGAGGAAATCGCCAAGGCCAAGATGCCCGACCTGACCGCCGCCGATCTGGACGCGGCTGTGCGCACGATCGCGGGCAGCGCGCGCTCGATGGGCGTGACCGTGGAGGGCGTGAAATGAGCAAGCTCCCGAAACGGATACAAACCTGGACGAAGCTGCGCGAGCACAACAAGAATTACCCGGTGCTCGACGCGCTGAAGATCATCAAGCAGGCGGCGGTTGCGAAGTTCGACGAAGCCGTCGACGTGGCAATCAACCTGGGCATCGATACCAAGAAATCCGACCAGACCGTGCGCGGATCGGTCGTGCTTCCGGCCGGAACGGGCAAGAAGATACGGATCGCCGTGTTCGCGCAGGGCGACAAGGCCCAGGCGGCGAAGGACGCGGGCGCGGACATCGTCGGCATGGAAGATCTCGCCGAAAGCGTGAAGGCCGGGAAACTCGATTTCGACGTCGTGATCGCGAGCCCCGACACCATGCGCGTGGTCGGGCAATTGGGCCAGATCCTGGGGCCGCGCGGGCTGATGCCCAATCCGAAAGTGGGGACGGTGACGCCCGATGTCGCGGCGGCGGTGAAAAATGCCCGCGCCGGCCAGGTGCAGTACCGCGCCGACAAATCCGGCATCGTCCAGTGTTCCATCGGGCGCGCTTCGTTTACCCCGGAGCAGTTGCGCGACAACCTGGTGGCGCTGGTCGATGCGGTGAACAAGTCCAAACCCTCCAACGTGAAGGGGATTTACCTGCGCAAGGTGTCGGTGTCCTCGACCATGGGACCGGGCGTGCGCGTGGACGTGGGGAGTTTTGGCGGCGGCGCGACGGCGCAGCGTTGATATGAATGACAGAACTTTGGGCCATCGCACGGCTCTCACGGCGTGCGGCGGGTTATCAAAGACCGTAGGTACCGAGAGGTTTAATCGGCGGGAACGTAGTGGTTTGAGCAATCCTTCCGTCCTACGCAGATGGCGAACCCCATACAGGATTTTCCTGAATGCAAGGTCGCCGTGGGTGCCGCAAGTCCTCGTGACGGGCGGCTTTGACAAAATGGAGGTAGACCTTGGCTCTCGATCTTGACAAGAAAAAGGCGGTGGTCGCCGAAATCTCCGCGCAGGTGGCGAAGGCTAAGACGATCGTCGTTGCAGAGTACCGTGGTCTGGAAGTGGGTCGCATGACCGAGTTGCGCGCGAAAGCGCGCAAAGCGGGCGTGTACCTGCGCGTCCTCAAAAACACCCTAGCGCGCCGCGCCGTCGAAGGCACGCCGTTCGCCGGGCTGTCCCAGCACATGAAGGGACCGCTCGTCTACGGCATCTCGCCCGATCCGGTGGCGACCGCCAAGGTGTTGAACGAGTTCGCCAAAGCGAACGAGAAGCTCGTCATCCGTGCCGGCGCCATGCCGAACGCCGTGATTTCCGCCAAGGAAGTCACCGCGCTCGCGTTGATGCCGTCGCGCGAGGAGCTGCTTGCGAAGCTTTTGGGCACGATGCAGGCGCCGATCGTCAAGTTTGCACGGACGCTGAACGAGGTGCCGGCGCGCTTTGTGCGCACCCTCGCCGCGGTCCGCGACAAGCCGGCCGGCGTCCAATAGTCCGCTTCCCTACCGGAACAATACTGATTCAGGAGAAACGAAATGGCAGTGGCAAAAGCTGAAATCCTAGACGCAATTTCCAACATGACGGTGCTGGAGCTGTCCCATCTGATCAAGGACCTCGAAGACAAGTTCGGTGTGTCCGCGACGGCGGCGGCGGTGGCCGTGGCCGCTCCGGCAGGCGGCGGTGCCGCGGCCGCGGCCGAAGAGCAGACCGAGTTCACCGTCACACTCACCGCGATCGGCGACAACAAGGTCAACGTGATCAAGGCAGTGCGCGAAGTCACCAGCCTGGGCCTGAAGGAAGCCAAGGACCTGGTGGACGGCGCGCCCAAGCCTGTGAAGGAAGGCGTATCCAAGGCGGACGCGGAAGCGATTTTGAAGAAATTGATCGACGCCGGCGGCAAGGCCGAGATCAAGTAATTGACGCAATAGACCTTGAGCCACGGAGAACGCAGAGAGCGCAGAGAACTCCCGATTCCGTTCGGGTTTTCCCTGTGGGCTCCGCGGTCTCTGGCGGCGCAAGAATTTTTCTGCCTTAGAGCGCAGGCGAGAGCGGACGGAACCTCCGGGTCCGTCCGTTGTCACCTGTCCTCTGGCTTCGAGACGGAGTGTCCATGACTACCGCAGCGATCTATTCATCCACCGAGAAAAAGCGCATCCGCAAGAGCTTCGCCAAGCGTGCGAGCGTTCTCAACGTGCCGTTTCTTCTCGCGACCCAGCTTGAGTCCTATGCGGCCTTCCTGCAGGCGGCGATGCAGCCGGAAAGGCGCAAGAACGAAGGCCTGCAGGCGGCCTTCACCTCGATCTTTCCCATCTCCAGCCACTCGGGGAACGCGCGCCTTGAGTTCGTGAGCTATCAGCTCGGCGAGCCGCCTTTCGACGTCAAGGAATGCCAGCAGCGCGGCCTGACCTACGCGAGCCCGCTGCGCGCCAAGGTGCGCCTCACCATCATGGACAAGGAAGCCTCCAAGCCAACCATCAAGGAGGTCAAGGAGCAGGAGGTGTACATGGGCGAGATTCCGCTCATGACCACCACCGGCTCTTTCGTCATCAACGGCACTGAACGCGTGATCGTCAGCCAGCTGCACCGTTCGCCCGGGGTGTTCTTCGAGCACGATCGCGGCAAGACCCACTCCTCCGGGAAGCTGCTCTTCTCGGCGCGCATCATCCCGTACCGCGGCTCGTGGCTGGATTTCGAGTACGACCCCAAGGACTATCTCTATTTCCGCGTCGACCGCAGGCGCAAGATGCCGGTGACGATCCTCCTGAAGGCGATCGGCATGACGCTCGAGCAGATTCTCGCGGCGTTCTACGACTTCGACACGTTTCACCTCGCGAAGGGCGGCAGTCAGTTCGAGCTGGTCCCGGAGCGCCTGCGCGGCGAAGTGGCGCGCTTCGACTTCGTCGACAAGGCGGGCAAGGTCGTCGTGCAGAAGGACAAGCGCATCACGGGCAAGCACATTCGGGACATCGAGGCCGCCGGAATGAAGCGCATGGCCGTGCCCGACGAGTTCCTGATCGGGCGCTCGCTTGCGCACAACGTCGTCAACAAGGAGTCGGGCGAGATTCTCGCCAGCGCCAACGAAGAGATCACCGAGCTCTTGCTGGCGAAGCTCGCCGAAGCGGGCGTCGACTCGATCAAGACCATCTACACCAACGATCTGGACCAGGGCGGCTATATTTCCCAGACACTTAAAATCGACGAAACCGCGGATCAGACCGCGGCGCGCGTCGCCATCTACCGCATGATGCGCCCCGGGGAGCCGCCGACCGAAGACGCGGTCGAAACGCTGTTCAACGGCCTGTTCTACTCCGAGGACCGGTACGACCTTTCCGCGGTCGGTCGCATGAAGTTCAACCGCCGCGCCTATCCGGAAAAGATCGAGGAAAAGGCCCCGAGCTGGCTGCGCCGGTTCTACGCGCGCGTGGGCGCTCAAGGGTCCGAGGGCGTAGGTACGCTCGCGAACGACGACATTCTCGCCGTGGTGGGGATTCTCGTGGAATTGCGCAACGGCCGCGGTGAGATCGACGACATCGACCATCTCGGCAACCGGCGCGTGCGCTCGGTGGGCGAGCTCGCGGAGAACCAGTTCCGCGCGGGCCTGGTTCGCGTCGAGCGGGCGGTGAAGGAACGCCTGTCGCAGGCGGAGTCCGAAAATCTCATGCCGCACGACCTGATCAACGCGAAGCCCATCTCGGCCGCCATCAAGGAGTTTTTCGGCTCGAGCCAGCTGTCGCAGTTCATGGACCAGACCAATCCGCTTTCGGAGATCACGCACAAGCGGCGCGTTTCGGCCCTCGGACCGGGCGGCCTGACCCGCGAGCGCGCGGGTTTCGAAGTGCGCGACGTGCACCCGACCCACTACGGCCGGGTCTGCCCGATCGAGACGCCGGAAGGCCCGAACATCGGCTTGATCAATTCGCTCGCGCTCTACGCCCGCACCAACCGCTACGGATTCCTGGAAACGCCTTACCGGAAAGTCGTGAACGGAAAGGTCGCCAACGACATCGACTATCTCTCGGCGATCGAGGAAGGCAACTTCGTGATCGCCCAGGCAAACGCGCAGATCGACAAGAACGGAAAGCTGGTCGACGGGCTGGTCTCCTGCCGTTTCAAGAATGAATTCATGCTGGCAACGGCCGACCGCGTGCAATACATGGACGTCGCGCCGGCGCAGATCGTGTCGGTGGCGGCTTCGCTCATCCCATTCCTCGAGCACGACGACGCCAACCGCGCGCTGATGGGTTCGAACATGCAGCGCCAGGCGGTGCCTTGCCTGCGTCCGGAAAAAGCGCTGGTCGGCACCGGCATCGAGCGCACCGTCGCGGTGGACTCGGGTACGGCGGTGCAGGCCTTGCGCGGCGGCGCGGTGGACTACGTCGATGCGAGCCGGATCGTGGTTCGGGTCAACGACGACGAGACCGTGCCCGGCGACGTCGGCGTCGATATCTACAACCTGATGAAGTACACCCGCTCCAACCAGAACACCAACATCAACCAGACGCCTCTGGTGAAGCCCGGCGAGCGCATCGCCAAGGGCGACGTGGTGGCCGATGGCGCCTCGACCGACATGGGCGAGCTCGCGCTCGGGCAGAACATGCTGGTCGCGTTCATGCCGTGGAACGGTTTCAACTTCGAGGATTCCATCCTGATCTCCGAACGCGTGGTGTCTGATGACCGCTACACCTCGATCCACATCGAGGAGCTGACGGTGGTTGCGCGCGACACCAAGCTCGGGCCCGAGGAAATCACGCGCGATATTTCGAACCTTTCCGAAGCGCAGCTCTCGAGGCTTGACGAGTCCGGTATCGTATACATCGGAGCGGAAGTCGAGGCGGGCGACGTTCTGGTGGGCAAGGTGACTCCCAAGGGCGAAACCCAGCTCACGCCGGAAGAGAAGCTGCTTCGCGCGATCTTCGGCGAGAAGGCCTCCGACGTGAAGGACACGAGCCTGCGGGTGCCCTCCGGCATCTCCGGCACGGTGATCGACGTGCAGGTATTCACCCGCGAGGGGATCGAGCGCGACAAGCGTGCCGCGCAGATCATCGACGAGGAACTGAAACGCTACAAGAAGGATCTTGCCGACCAGATGCGCATCGTCGAGACCGATGCATACGAGCGGATCGAACGCCTGATGACAGGCAAGACCGCCAACAAGGGGCCGAAGAAACTCGCCCGCGGAACCAAGATCACCAAGGCCTACCTCGACACCGTCGAGCGTTACGACTGGTTCGAGATCAGCCTCGCAAACGAAGACTCGGCGCAACAACTGGAGAGCCTGAAGGACAGCCTCGCGCAGACGCGGGTGAGGTTCGACGCCGCGTTCGAAGCGAAGAAGAAGAAGCTCACGCAGGGAGACGAGCTGCCGCCCGGCGTGCAAAAGATGGTGAAGGTCTACGTCGCGGTGAAGCGGCGCCTGCAGCCCGGCGACAAGATGGCCGGCCGACACGGGAACAAGGGTGTGATCTCCAAGATCGTTCCGGTGGAGGACATGCCCTACATGGCGGACGGTACGCCGGTCGACATCGTGCTCAATCCGCTGGGCGTGCCCTCGCGCATGAACGTCGGGCAGATTCTGGAGACGCATCTCGGCTGGGCGGCCAAAGGCCTGGGAGTGAAGATCGGCGAAATGCTCAAGGCCAACGCGAAGGTGGCGGAGATGCGCAAGTTCCTGAACCGCATCTACAACCAGAGCGGCAAGTCCGAAGACCTGAGCGCGCTCTCCGACGAGGAAACGATGACCCTCGCGCACAACTTGAGGGAGGGCGTGCCTTTCGCAACGCCGGTGTTCGACGGCGCCTCCGAGGGCGAGATCAAGGACATGCTGGAAGCGGCGGGCTTGCCGCGCGGAGGCCAGGTGACCTTGCACGACGGCCGGACGGGCGACGCCTTCGACCGGCAGGTGACCGTGGGCTTCATGCACATGCTGAAGCTGCACCACCTGGTGGACGACAAAATGCACGCGCGCTCGACGGGGCCCTACAGCCTGGTCACGCAGCAGCCGCTGGGGGGCAAGGCCCAGTTCGGCGGGCAGCGTTTCGGCGAGATGGAGGTGTGGGCGCTCGAAGCTTATGGGGCGGCCTACACGCTGCAGGAGATGCTCACGGTCAAGTCCGACGACATCAACGGCCGCACCAAGGTCTACGAGAACATCGTCAAGGGCGACCACAAGATCGATGCGGGGATGCCGGAGTCCTTCAACGTTCTGGTGAAGGAAATCCGGTCGCTTGGGATCGACATCGACTTGGAGCGGTTCTGAACAAGATTGGACTTTCGACACTCGGCGCGGGCGCGCCGAGTGTCGGGTAAAAGTATCGTCAGGGATTCGCGCACAGGAGCAACACATGAAAGCACTGCTCGATTTGTTCAAGCAGGTGACGCAGGAAGAAGAGTTCGACGCGATCAAGATCGGGATTGCCTCGCCCGAGAAGATCCGTTCGTGGTCCTACGGCGAAGTGAAGAAGCCCGAAACGATCAACTACCGCACCTTCAAGCCGGAGCGGGACGGTCTCTTCTGCGCCAAGATCTTCGGGCCGATCAAGGACTACGAATGCCTGTGCGGCAAGTACAAGCGCCTGAAGCACCGCGGAGTGATCTGCGAGAAGTGCGGCGTCGAAGTGACGCTCGCCAAGGTCCGCCGCGAGCGCATGGGTCACATCGAGCTCGCGAGCCCGGTCGCCCACATCTGGTTCCTGAAGAGCCTGCCCTCGCGCCTGGGCCTCGTGCTCGACATGACGCTGCGCGACATCGAGCGGGTGCTCTATTTCGAAGCCTATGTCATCACCGACGCGGGCATGGTCACCGATGAGAAGATCAAGCGCGCGAAGCTTCTCTCCGAGGAGGACTACCTCGCGAAGATCGAAGAGCACGGAGACGATTTCAAGGCCCTGATGGGCGCCGAGGGGATCCGCGAGCTGCTGCGCGCGCTCGACATGAACCGGGAAATCGACACCATCAGGAAGGACCTCGAGACCACCGGTTCGGATACCAAGATCAAGAAGCTCGCCAAGCGCCTCAAGGTGCTGGAAGGCTTCCAGAAATCCGGGATCAAGCCTGACTGGATGGTGATGGAAGTATTGCCGGTGCTGCCGCCCGAGTTGCGGCCGCTGGTGCCGCTCGACGGCGGCCGCTTCGCGACTTCCGACCTGAACGACCTGTACCGCCGCGTCATCAACCGCAACAACCGGCTGAAGCGCCTGCTCGAGCTCAAGGCGCCGGAAATCATCGTGCGCAACGAGAAGCGCATGCTGCAGGAAGCGGTCGATTCGCTCCTCGACAACGGCCGCCGCGGCAAGGCCATGACCGGTGCCAACAAGCGTCCGCTCAAGTCGCTCGCCGACATGATCAAGGGCAAGGGCGGACGTTTCCGCCAGAACCTGCTCGGCAAGCGCGTCGACTACTCGGGCCGTTCGGTCATCGTGGTCGGACCGCAGCTGAAGCTCCATCAGTGCGGCCTGCCGAAGAAGATGGCGCTCGAACTGTTCAAGCCGTTCATCTTCAACAAGCTCGAGATGCAGGGCATCGCCACGACCATCAAGGCCGCGAAACGCGAGGTCGAGGCCGAAACGCCGGTGGTGTGGGACATTCTGGAAGACGTGATCCGCGAGCACCCGATCATGCTGAACCGCGCCCCGACGCTGCACCGCCTGGGTATCCAGGCGTTCGAGCCCGTACTGATCGAAGGCAAGGCGATCCAGCTGCATCCGCTCGTGTGCGCGGCGTTCAACGCCGACTTCGACGGCGACCAGATGGCGGTGCACATACCGCTGTCGCTGGAAGCGCAGATGGAGGCGCGCACGCTGATGCTTGCGTCGAACAATATCCTGTCGCCGGCGAACGGCGATCCGATCATCGTGCCTTCGCAGGACATCGTGCTGGGGCTTTACTACGCCACGCGCGAGCGCATCAACGCCCGGGGCGAAGCTATGGTCTTCGCCGACGTGACCGAAGTCTTGCGCGCGTACGACTCCGGGCAGGTCGAGCTGCACGCCGGGATCACGGTGCGCATCCGCGAGGCCAACTTCGGCCCGAGCGGAGAGAAGGTGGAAAAACTGGTTCGTCACCGCACTACGGTCGGGCGCTCCCTGCTCTCGGAGATTCTGCCGGTGGGTCTGCCTTTCGAGCTCATCAACAAGGCGCTCAAAAAGAAGGAGATCTCCAAGCTCATCAACGCGTCTTTCCGCCGCTGCGGATTGCGCGAAACGGTGATTTTCGCCGATAAGCTCATGCAGGCCGGCTTCACCATTGCGACGCGGGCGGGTATTTCGATCTGCGTCGACGATATGCTGGTACCCCTCCAGAAACACGACCTCATTACCTCGGCCGAAGGCGAGGTGAAGGAAATCGAGACCCAGTACACCTCGGGCCTGGTGACCGTGGGCGAGCGTTACAACAAGGTCGTGGACATCTGGGGTCGCGCCGGAGACCAGGTCGGCAAAGCGATGATGGATCAGCTCACCACCCAGGACGTGACCGACCGCCACGGCAAGCAGGTCAAGCAGGAGTCGTTCAACTCCATCTACATGATGGCCGACTCCGGCGCTCGCGGCTCCGCGGCGCAGATCCGGCAGCTCGCCGGCATGCGCGGCCTGATGGCCAAGCCCGACGGCTCGATCATCGAGACGCCGATCACGGCCAATTTCCGCGAAGGCCTCAACGTGCTGCAATACTTCATCTCGACGCACGGCGCGCGCAAGGGCCTTGCCGACACCGCCTTGAAGACGGCGAACTCGGGTTATCTCACGCGGCGCCTGGTGGACGTGACGCAGGATCTCGTGGTCACCGAAGACGACTGCAAGACCACGAACGGCGTTGCCATGAAGGCGCTGGTCGAAGGCGGCGAGGTGGTCGAAGCTCTTCGCGAGCGCATTCTCGGCCGTGTCACCGCGTCCGACGTGCTGCACCCGGAAACCCAGGAAGTGCTCTACAACGCCGCCACGTTGCTGAACGAGGACGAGGTCGAGAACATCGAGGCGCTGGGCATCGACGAGGTGCGGGTGCGCACGCCGCTCACCTGCGATACGCGCTTCGGCCTGTGCGCCGCCTGCTATGGACGCGATCTTGCGCGCGGTTCGTCCGTCAACGTCGGCGAGGCGATCGGCGTGATCGCCGCGCAGTCGATCGGCGAGCCGGGCACCCAGCTCACCATGCGCACCTTCCACATCGGCGGGGCGGCTTCGCGCGCCGCGGTCGCGAGCCAGGTCGAGGCGAAGTCGAACGGCACCGTGCGCTTTACCCCGCAAATACGCTACGTCACCAACCCCAAGGGCGAGAAAGTAGTCATCTCCCGGACCGGGGAAGTGCTGGTTACGGACGACAATGGCCGCGAGCGCGAGCGTCACAAGATCCCCTACGGCGCCACGCTGCTTGCCGCCGACGGCAAGCCCGTCAAAGCCGGACAGACGCTCGCTTCGTGGGATCCGCACACCCGCCCGATCATCACCGAGTACGGCGGCATCGTGCGCTTCGAGCACGTGGAGGAAGGCGTGACCGTCGCCAAGCAGATCGACGACGTGACGGGGCTCTCGACCCTGGTGGTCATCGATCCCAAGCGCCGCGCAGCGGCAGGCAAGGGCCTGCGTCCGCAGGTGAAGCTGCTGCACGAATCGGGCGAGGAGATCAAGATCGCCGGTACCGACCACCCCATTACCATCACCTTCCAGGTCGGGTCGCTCATCACCGTGAAAGTCGGCCAGCAGGTGGCGGTCGGTGAAGTGCTTGCGCGCGTTCCCCAGGAAACCTCGAAGACCCGCGACATCACGGGCGGTTTGCCGCGCGTGGCGGAGCTCTTCGAAGCGCGCTCGCCCAAGGACGCGGGCCTGCTCGCCGAGATCACCGGCACGGTCTCCTTCGGCAAGGACACCAAGGGCAAGCAGCGTCTGGTCATCACGGACCTGGACAGCGTCGCGCACGAGTACCTGATTCCGAAGGACAAGCACGTGATGGCGCACGACGGGCAGGTCGTCAACAAGGGCGAGTTCATCGTCGACGGCCCGGCCGACCCGCACGACATCCTGCGCCTGCAGGGCGTCGAGGCGCTTGCGCGCTATATCACGGACGAAGTGCAGGACGTGTACCGCCTGCAGGGCGTGCGGATCAACGACAAGCACATCGAGGTCATCGTGCGGCAGATGCTGCGGCGCGTGCAGGTCGACGATCCGGGCGAGACCCGCTTCATTCCGGGCGAGCAGGTCGAGCGCGCGGACGTGCTGGAGGAAAACGAGAAGGTAGTAGCCGAGGGCAAGAAACCGGCAACCTACAGCTACATGCTGCTCGGAATCACCAAGGCATCGCTGTCGACCGACTCGTTCATTTCGGCCGCCTCGTTCCAGGAGACGACGCGCGTGCTCACCGAGGCCGCGATCATGGGCAAGAAGGACGACCTGCGCGGACTCAAGGAAAACGTCATCGTCGGCCGGCTCATTCCGGCGGGAACGGGCATGGCGTACCACAACGCGCGCAAGAACGCGCCGCCCGCGACGCTCTTCGAGGAAGGCACGCCTGCCGCCGAAGCCGAAGCAGCAGCGGCACCGACGACGGCGGAGAACGCCTGAAGGTCTGCTGGTGCAGAAAAAAGGCCGCGCAAGCGGCCTTTTTTTTCGATGTGGCCCGCCGGCGGGGGCGCGCATCCGGGACCCGGTGGCCTACTGCGGCGATTTGATGCGCTGGCGCAGCAGCTCGGCGAACTGATCGCTCGGAATGGGCTTGCTGAAAAGGAAGCCCTGCATTTCGTCGCAGGCGTGGTCTTGCAGGAAGGTCTGCTGCTCGAGGGTCTCGACCCCTTCGGCGATCACCGTCAGGTTGAGGCTCTTGCCCATGGCGATGATCGCCTCGCAGATCGCCCTGTCCTCGGGGTCCTGCGGCAGATCGCGGATGAAGGAGCGGTCCACCTTGAGCGTGTCGATCGGAAAGCGCTTGAGGTGCGTGAGCGAGGAGTAACCGACTCCGAAGTCGTCGATGGCGAGCCGCACGCCCATCTTGTGGATTTCGGCGAGCACTTTCCCCGCCCGCTCGGGGCTCTGGATCACCATGCTCTCGGTCAGCTCGAGCTCGAGCAACGCCGGCTGCAGCCCCGTGTTATGCAGCACATCGGCGATGTCCTTGACGAGCTCTTCATCGGCAAACTGGCGCGCCGACAGATTGACCGCCATGCACAGGGGCGGCAGGCCCTCTTGCTGCCAGGCGACGTTCTGCGCGCAGGCGGTGTTCAGCACCCATTTTCCGATCGGCACGATCAGCCCGGTTTCCTCGGCAAGCGGGATGAACTGCAGGGGCGATACCATGCCGAGCTCGGGGTGCTGCCAGCGCAGCAGCGCCTCGACGCCCGTGATTCTCTTCGTGTGAAGATCGAGCTTGGCCTGGTAGTGGAGGAAAAACTCGTTGCGTTCCAGGCCCCGGCGCAGGCTCGTCTCCAGCGCCAGCCGCTCGAAGGTGTGGATATTGATCTCCTCCGAGTAGAACTTGTAATTGTTCTTGCCGTCCTCCTTGGCGCGGTACATGGCGATGTCCGCGTTTTTCATCAAGGTCTTTTCGTCCTGCGCCTCCGACGGGTACATGCAGACGCCGATGCTCGCCGTCACCCGGCATTCCTGGCCCTGCATGAACATCGGCTGGACGAGCGTGGAGAGAATCTTGCGCGCAACGGCCGCGACCTGCTTCGGATCGGCCACCTCCTGCACCAGGACCACGAACTCGTCGCCGCCCAGGCGCGCCACCACGTCGCTGGAGCGCACGGTCTGGACCAGACGCGTGCCCATTTCCTGCAGCAGCTTGTCCCCCGCGTCGTGACCGAGCGTGTCGTTGATGTTCTTGAAGCGGTCCAGGTCGATGAACAGCACCGCGAAATTGCGGTTGTAGCGGCGCGCGTTCTGTATCGCGATGTTCAACACCTCGCTGAACATCGCCCGGTTCGGCAGCGAGGTCAGCGCGTCGTGATTGGCGAGGAACTGGATGCGCTCCTCGTCCTGCTTGCGCTCGGAGATGTCCTTGCCGACGCCGCGATAGCCGCGGAAGGTGCCGGGCGGGTCGAACACGGGCTCGCCGCTGATGCTGACCCAGAGTTTCTTGCCGGTATCGTCGAGCCTGCACAGCTCCATGTCGCGGAACGGCTTGTGCGCCTCGAGCGCCGCGATATGCTCGGCCCACTGGTCCGCGGTCATGTTGATGTAGTTCTGCTCCCAGCGTTTCTTGCCGATCGATAGAAAGCTTCGCGTG
>Ga0193726_1002142_pt1 | contig 13829 bp, 13 predicted proteins | sample H2c1metaG_FD_144928 | JGI IMG/M metagenome (GOLD analysis project Ga0193726, IMG submission 144928) | Soil microbial communities from a riparian zone of the East river system, Colorado, United States - H2c1 | ecosystem: Environmental > Terrestrial > Soil > Riparian zone | place: USA: East River... | reverse complement strand
CGTCGCCCGACATTGAGCCATGCGGTTGCGGCGGATGATCGTAGGCCAGGAACATTCCGTTTCGTTGCTCTTCGACTTTCTTCCAATCGAGCTCACCGCGGGCCACTGGACGATCCGCCTCGATTAGCTGCGCGTCGCGACGCATGTCGGCGAAGCTAAGGCGATTTCCCGATTGTCGATTGCGCGCAAAGGCGAACTCGAGAAGCATTTGGTCGTCGGTGTTCAGCGGGACACCGGCGCGTTGCATCGCATTGCGGGCGAAATTTCCATTTCCGACGTAATGGCTGAAGACGCCCTCCAGATCAGTCGTTCGCCAAACCTTGGCGAGGGCGCTCTGAAACGGGTCCTGTGCGATCCGAGTTCGCAACAGATCGAGGTCGTAAGTGATGGGATCTTTTGAAGCAATCAGAAGCAGGTCGCCACTCTGAGTTTGCCAGGTTTCAATCTGCGGAAAGACCGAGCTGACGGTGGCGTAAAAGATCTGGATGGTCCGAAGGTCCATATCGTAGGCCTGCATCCATTGGGCAAACAATCCGCCACTGTTCAGTTTCTGAGCGATGGCCTCGTAGTATTCCCGGGTGAAAAGACTGGCGATTCCGGCCCGGTACGGATTCGAAGGTTCGGAAACAACCAGGTCGTATCGTTGCTTGCCGGTGAGGAGGAATTCCCGGCCGTCCCCGATGATCAGATTCAGTTTGGGATTTGTGAGCGCATCATGATTAATCGGCGCGCATTGGGCGGCGAATTTTAGCAGGACGGGTTCGAGTTCGACGACGTCCACCCGTTCCATGGAAGGAATCGCGGCGAGCCATCCTGCCGTGGAGCCAGTGCCCAATCCGATGACCGCTCCGCTTTTGGGATTCGAATGAATCAGGGCTGCCAGGAGCCCGGACATCACCTGGGTGCCGGCGTCGCGCTTGGCGTTGCCGTCGCTCTTTCCGTTGACGATAAAGGCGAGGCTTTGGCTCTTGGAAATGCCAATGCTAGTTTCAACCCCGTCCGCTTGCCACAGGATATCGCGACGGAGCGATTGCAGGAGGTCACGCATTTCGTTAGGCGTCCGTTCTTGCGCCTTCAGCAAGCTCAACTGGCTATGACGCCAGGCTGCGGTCGGGCCGGTAGAAAAGACCCAGGCCGCAATGACCACGGTGCAGATAAGAACGGAGGGAAGGGCCCGCAACGGTTTGCCGAGGCCGCGGGTTCCAATGATTGCGGCCAGGAAAGCGGAGACAACGAGCAATAGGGCCACGAGCCTCCAGGTGCCCGTCGCGGTGAAAATAGGAATGAAGCCAAAGCCTCCGGCGAGCGAGCCGGCAATTGCCCCGGCCGTATTCCACGCGTAAGCGGCTCCCGTTTGGGTCCCAATTCCATCCCGACCTCGACCAAGGAGCGCAAGCAACATGGGGAACTGAATTCCGGCAACGATGGCGGCTGGAAGAACGATAATGCTGCAAAGAACAAACCAGCCGAGGACGCTTCCATAAAATCCGAGAGTCCCGAGCGGTTGGAGCGTCATAGCCAGGACCACCAGCCGGTCTCCGAGCGCGAAGGGAATGGTCACGAAAAGTGCTTCGAGCGCACAGGTGAAGGCGAAACCATTCAGGGTGGGCTGCCGCTTCGCGCCCGCCAGCGAGTACATCACGCCGCCGATGCCAATGCCAAGAAGGGCTACGGCCAGGATGAGACCAAACGTGAACGCGGTTCCGCCGCAGATTGGGCTGAGCATTCGGTACCAGACCAATTCCATCAGGAGAAACACGAACCCGGTCACGGCCGAAGCGAGGAGGATGAGCGGCAGAGGCGCGGCTCCCACCGGCGATGCGTCCTGATCCCGCGGTGCAAACGAGGGCTCCCGCATTGTTTCTCCACGCGACATAAGCCAGGCGATCCCGGCCACGCCGGCATTCAAGACGCAGGCGATGTAGAGCGTGCTGTGATTTCCGAAACGTTCGAAAAGGAAGAACGTGCCCAAGACCGCGCCGGCGACGGCGCCCAGGGTGTTCATTCCGTAGAGCAAAGCGAGGCCGCGGCGGTTGCCGTCTTCGTCGCTCACGGCAAATCTTGCCATCGCGGGCAGAGTCCCACCCATGAGCAAGGTCGGGACGGCCAGGACGATTGCAGCCAGGAGTAAACGAACCAGTGTCCCGGCGAATGCTCCCATCGCGAATGTTCCACCGGAGGCGATATACGCGGAACGAATCAGCCAGATCAACGCGGGCGTTAGCGCAGCGCTAGCCGCGATGAGAAACTCTAGTTTGGCGTAAAACGCGAGCGGGCGCGGTGCGTTTTCCGCACGCTTACCCAACAGTGCGCTTCCCAGACCCAACCCTCCCATGAAAATTCCCAGAACGGCCGCCGATGCCGCAGTGGAGTTGCCAAAAATGAGCCGGAACTCGCGCAGCCAGGTGGTTTGGTACAACAGCGCAGCCAAACCGGAACCGAAGATGAGGGCGGCACTGCGTAAGACTTTTGATTTCACAGGTGGAGAGCGTCAGTCAGCGAAAAACTAACGAAGGAGAACTCGTTAAGCAGCCTGCATGCCTTGGGAGGGTTGTGGCCCCGCTGCTTCGGGCGAAGTTCGGTCTTGAAGGGGGTGGCCCAGAACCTAAGGTGCCACAATGGAAGGTCCCGAAGTTCCGCTCGAACATTTGCACGAGGAAGTACATCACCAAGCCACCCATGGCGGCCCGTCCTGGATTTCGGGGGTGGCGCTGAGCACGGCGATCCTCGCTGTTCTCGCCGCGATCTCCGGGCTTCTGGCCGGCATGTATGCCAATGAAGCGATGATGAGCCAGATCAAGTCATCCGATCAATGGGGTTACTACCAGGCCAAGAGCATCAAGGCCGCGATCCTCGAAGCGAAGACGACCCTGGCCACTGAAGCGACCGACCGGGACAAGGAAAAGGCGACGCAGTACCAGGAAGAACAGCGGGAGATTAAGAGCGAGGCTGAACACAAGGAGGCGGAGGCGAAAGCCAGTTTTCACCGGCACGAGGTTTTCGCGCGCAGCGTGACGATGTTTCAAATTGCCATTGCCATTGCGGCGATTTCCGCGCTCACGAAAAAGCGTCGATACTGGTTTGTCAGCATGGTCTTCGGCCTGATCGGCGTGGTCTTTCTCGTTCTGGGGTCGATCGCGCACTGATTCGGATGCGTGTTCTCTCGATCGATGCTTCGCTCCGCCACACTGGTGTGGCTGTGCTTGACGCCAATGGCGGGAAGCCGCGCGCGCTTTATTTCGGCGTGATTCATAATGCAACGGCGCTGCGTTCCTCCTCGTGTCTGGTCGCGATTCACGATCGGCTCGCGGAGTTAATTCACACACACGAGCCCGACTGCTGCGCGCTCGAGTCGGTCATCTATGTGCAAAGTCACAAGACGGCGATTCTGCTCGGCGCCGCGCGAGGTGCGGCCATTCTCGCGGCGGCGGAACGGGGGCTGCCGGTCTTTGAATACGCGCCGAAACGGATCAAGCAAGCGACGGTGGGGCAGGGCAACGCGGACAAGAACCAGGTGGCGTTCATGATTCGCGCGTTGCTCGGGCTGACTGAAACGCCCACCTCTGACGCAGCTGATGCACTCGCGATCGGACTGACGCACTTGCGCGCACAGGAAGCGGCCCGGCTGGGAGTGCCAACTGGCGCACAGATATGAGCGGCCGGGGATTGTCCATTCGCTGGCTCGGACGAATCGGATTCGCGGACGCCCTGGCGATGCAGGAAAAGCTGGTCACGGGAAAGCGCGTCGATCAGTCGTTAGGCGACGAATTGCTCTTGTTGGAACACGAGCCGGTTTACACGATTGGCCGCACGCCGGACCAATCGAGTCTCCGCGGTGGATTGCATCTTCCGCATCCTCTTTTCCCGATCAATCGCGGGGGCCAGGCTACTTATCATGGTCCCGGGCAGCTGATCGGCTATCCCATCATCGATCTTCGTGAGTGCGGACAAGATCTTCATCGCTATCTGCGCTGGCTGGAAGCGCTGGTGGTGGAAACGCTGGCCGAGGTCGGTCTGGCCGCCGCGACGCGATCAGGCCTGACTGGTGTCTGGGTGGAAGATCGAAAAATCGCGTCGATTGGTGTGGGCGTGCGGCATTGGATCACGATGCACGGATTCGCTCTTAATGTTTGCGGCGATCTCGCGCCGTTCGATCAGATCGTGCCTTGCGGAATTGCCAACGTGGCGATGACTTCAATCGAAAGAGAGACGGGTCGCGAATGTTCGGTCGCGGAGGTTGCTGCCCGGGTGGAGAAAATTGCGTTGAGACAGATCCGAGTGCTGCGCAATGTAGAGGCGCTCGCCGCAACGAGCGCTTGATAATGCCATGACCATTCCACTCGAAGACAACGTTTCCGACATCCTGGGAAAAGCGCAGCGTGGTTTGGGCGTCTCCGATAGTCAGCTCGCGGAGAGGTCTGGCGTAAGCGTGGAGAAAATCCGAAAGCTGCGCGACGGAGATTTTGACGATGATGCGATCGGGCGGGTGGCGCCGATTTTGAAACTGGATGCGGCCTCTCTTCGTAAATTAGCGGACGGAAAATGGAACCCGGAGATCATTGGGGAAGTGGAGGGCCTGGCCCAATTCAATACGACCTACGGTGACATGACTGTGAACGCCTACCTGGTTTGGGATCCGGTCACGCGGGAAGCGGTGGCGTTCGATACCGGCACGGATTGCGGCGGAATGTTGGAGCGAATCGAGAAGGAGAACCTGAGCGTGAAGCTGATTTTGCTGACGCATGCGCATCCGGATCACGTGGCTGATTTGCGCCGGCTGAGGAAAGCGACGAGCGCGCCGATTTACATTTCAGAGCTGGAAGAGGCAGAGGGAGCGGAAGAGGTCGAGGAAGGGAAACGCTTTCGAGTTGGATCACTGGAGATCGAGGCGCGGCTGACTTCGGGTCATTCACCGGGCGGAATGACCTTTGTGGTCACGGGACTTTCCCGCCCGGTCGCGATCGTGGGGGACTCCCTCTTTGCCAGCTCGATGGGCGGCGGGAACGTTTCCTACGACGACGCGTTGCGAAATAATCGCGAGAAGATCTTATCCCTGCCGGGTGAAACCATCGTTTGTCCGGGGCACGGGCCGCTCACGACCGTCGGGAAAGAGAAGCGGGACAATCCTTTCTTCGCGATGAATCGGTAGGGCGAGACTCTGTCGAGCCGCGACGCACGATCGGTTCCGCAGCGTCGCCCTGCCAAGAATGAGGAACAATATGAACATCGGTTTTGTTGGCGTAGGCAGAATGGGCGCGAACATGGCGCGGCGATTAAAAGATCGCGGTTTTCACGTCACCACGGTCTTCGATGCGAATCGCGGGGCGGCGACTTCGCTCGCGCAGGAATTGGGGTGCGCGGCAAGTCCGACTCTGGGAGATGCGAGCGCCGGGGCGGATGTCATCTTTACCATTGTGACGGATGACGCGGCGATGCGGGAAATTTTCACCGGCGCCGACAATCTCCTGGCGAACGCGCGGGGGAAATTATTTATCAATTGCGCCACCGTCTCGCCGGAGGTTCACGTTGAAGTCGAGCGCCTGGCGGAAGCGGCCGGGGCAGCGTCGCTCGAAGCGTGCATGGCTTCCAGCATTACGCAGGCACGGGAAGGCTCCCTCTATCTGATGTGTGGCGGGCGCGAAGAGATCTTCCGCCGCGCCGAACCGATCCTGAAGGAGTTAAGCGCATCGCTGCGCTATATCGGGAAATCCGGCGAGGCCGCGAAAGTGAAGGCTGGTCAACATGGTAATGAACATCAACACCGCCGGACTCGCGGAAGGCCTTGGGCTCGGCGCCGCCCTTGGACTCGACCTGGAAATGTTGCGAAAGGTGTTTGCGCAAACCGGCGCAAATTCGCGTGTCCTTGAAACCGACGGCGAGGACATGCAAAACCGCGAGCACAGTTGTTTTTTCTCCGCCGCTCACGCTGCGAAGGACAGCGGCATCGCGCTCCAACTCGCCCGCAACCTCGGTCTCGATCTCCCGCTGGCGCGCGCGACCAAGGAACAATACGACCGTATGATCGCCGAAAGCCTGGGCGAACTCGACAAATCAGGCATTGCCGAGCTCACGTTCAAGGATCGGCACAAGCATTTGGGCGATCACGTTTGAGCCGGCTATGATAGGATCGACAAGCGCGCCTCGCCGACCGTGATCATCCCGTCGCTCAAAATCTGGGCGCGGAGGCCGGCGTTGTCCCTGAGGAACTGTTCCGCCCCTGAAGCGAAGGCGACGTCCATCCACTCGCAGGGTGCGCAATGTTGCGTTCCGCGAAATTTTACTCCCTGAAGTTCGAATTCCCGGCCGATGAGCGAGAGAAGATCGACGCCGGAGACGATCAGATTGCGGCGGAGTACGCCGGCTGACTTATCATTGGTGGCAAAGTGCGCACAAAGTTTTTCGAAAACTTCCGCCGAGAAAAACGTGATCTGGCCTTTGTAATTCTCGCGAAAATCCAGGTAGCGATCGCCGCGTAGTCCGCGGCCAGCGACGCACTCTACTTCCTGCACTTCCACGAGAGGAGAAGTTCCCGGAGGCTGGCCGTAGTGTCCGACGAAGTTGTGGCCGGGCGAGATGAAGATTTGGCGGATCAGCATCGGAACCGAAGGCGCGCTAGCCGACGCGGAAACGAATGTCGCGAATGATCTTCGTGCCGAAACGTTGCTTCAGTTTGCGCAGAATCTCGGCTTTCGAAATCTGCTCGAATTGATAATGCAGAGTCGGCTGAAGCACGCGGACGGAAAGAACTCCGGCGCGCAAGCTGACCGGGCACGAGTGAGTGGCGATGAATTCGCCGACGATTGTTTTCCAGGCATCGATCACTTCACTCTCACGCAGGCGCTCGCTCAAGCCGAGCTGCTGCATGAGCTTGGGAAGCAGGTCTCCTGGCGCCTGCCAGCGATCCGGACGTGTCTTGTTCGCTGGAAGCCCGCGCCATTCGGCGACGACGGCGGCGCGAAGCGATGCGTTCATCCAGAAACGCTCTCTAATATTTCCGCCGCATGTTGCTCGGCAGAATATTTAGTTCAGTCCGGTACTTGGCCACGGTGCGGCGGGCGATGGGGATGCCGCGGTCGCTCAGGATTTCAACAATTTCCTTGTCGCTGAGTGGCGAGGAGGAATTCTCCTCCTTCACCAGATCCAAAATCGCTTCTTTCACGCTGGTGTTGCTCATCGATTCGCCGGTCGCAGTTTGATAACCGGGGGTGAAGAAATATTTCATTTCGAACACGCCTTGGGGCGTCGACATGTATTTGCCCGAGATGGCGCGACTCACGGTGGTCTCGTGCACGCCGACGATGTCGGCGATCTGCACCATGGTCATCGGTTTGAGATGAGCGGTGCCATGATCGAGGAACTCTTTTTGCCGCAGGACAATCTGGTGCGCGATGTTTGAAATTGTCTGCTGGCGCTGGTGGATCGACTTGATCAGGAACTTGCCGCTCCGAATTTTGTCCCGGATGTAATCCTTTACTTCGCTGCCGTTTCCGTCCTGCGACATAATGTCTTTGTAGGTATTGCTGATGCGGAGGTGCGGGATTTGTTCGCCGTTCAGGATGACCTGGTATTGGCCGTCGATTTTCTCAACGGTCACATCTGGCAGGACGTAATTCTGCGGAGCGGCGGCGAAAATCTGCCCGGGGCGCGGGTCGAGCTGGGCGATGCTGTTGGCGCACTTCTGGATTTGCTCGACGCTGATGCCCATCCGGCGCGCGATCTCGGGAAAACGCCGCTTGCCCAGGTCCTGCATGTGGTCCTGGATGATCTTGTATTCGAGGCTGGTTTGTTTCCCGGAGCGCTTGAGTTGAATGAGGAGGCACTCGCGCAAGTCGCGCGCGCCGACGCCGGGCGGGTAAAAGCTCTGGATGAGCAAGAGCATCGTCTCGAAATCTTCCTGCGCGATGCCGGTATTGAGCGACATCTCTGCGGGCGTGACCTGGAGGAAGCCATTGTCGTCGATGTTGCCGATGATCAGCTCAGCGGTTTTCCGATCATCCGCGTCCAGCGCGGCCTGATTGAGCTGACCCATCAGGTGCTGCTGGAGCGTTTCCTGCGTGGCGATGGAGTCGAAGAAGAACTGACGCTTCTCTTCATCGTCTTGTGAACGGGCGCTGTAGCTGCCCGACTGCGCCATGTAATCGCGCCATTCATCGTCCAGCTTCGCCAGCTGATCGAACTCGGCCTTGAACTCCTCGTCCGCCGTCGGCGTGGGTGGTTCTTCGGAACCATCCGCATTCGGTTCGGTGGCGAGCTCTTCCAAGACGGGGTTGGTCTCCATTTCCTGCTGGACGAGGTTGCGGAGTTCCAGAAGAGGCGCCTGCAGGATGAGCAGACTTTGCTGAAGCTGGGGTGCAAGAACCTGCTGAAGCGAGAGGTTCTGCGATTGATGCATCCCGGGGCCGGCCATGGTGTACCGACGCTAAGCGGTAGAAGGGCCTAAAAGCAAGCAATTACCGCGCCGCGAGCCCTCGTGAAACGCTCGCGCACGGGACTGAGTTGCGGACGGAATACGACTTGCTCTCCAAAGAGGCGAACCGATTTTCTTTCATGAAACGTCTGCCCGCACTCACCGCTGTTTTCTCATTGGCTCTTCTCGTGGTCGCTCCGGCGGCTGAAGCGCCGGACGCAACCCAGCAACAAATCCAGCAAGTTCTGGCGGTCGCCAAAGAAGTGCGAGGTCAGCAGACCGCGATCGCGGAAAATCTGGAAAAGATGGACGCGAAGATCGCCACGATCGCCGAGTCTCTCCGCCAGGCGCGGATCTATTCCAGCAGATCGGGGGGCAAATAATATGCGCGCCACAACCTTGTCGATTCTCGTTGCCTTCACGTTTACCAGCCTGCTCTTGGCGCAGTCGCCGAAACCAATGATCGTCCAGGCCGCAACGCCGGCGACCGCGCCAGCGCGGGCGCCCGTGGCACCGGAGAGCACCCTCTCGCTGCAAGCAGCGCTGAAAGAATTGCAGGAAATTAAGGCAGCGAATGAGGAAACGCTGCGGAAGCAAGCGGCGACACTGGAACAGCTGGACGCGCTGGAAAAAACGGCCGAGCAGATCAGGATCTACGCGAGACGCGGCTAGCGCCCGTTTCGTCCACAGCCCCGATCAAAGCCCGGCCAGGTCCCACTTGCTGATCGTTTCCTGAATCAGCTTTGTCAGCTTCTCGTTCACCTTGGTGAAATAAGTTTTCGCCTTGGCCAGGTCGAATTTCAGATAGCCCTGTCCCTCCTTGTAAAGCGTAATGCTCGACGGGTTCGGGTACGCGCTCCATGTGCCTGGCGAAGGATTCGCCGTCACCATCTCCTTCTTGTAGCGTTCGGGATGAACGAGTGACGGATCGATCGCCATGATAAAGGCATTTTCGTTCTCGGCCGCGTGACCCCCATCTTCGCCGAAGACCTCCAGGGTAACGTCGGAGCAATACGACCACCAATTTACTACCAGCATCCGCGTGCCCGTTTCCCGTCCGACTTCCTGGGCCAGGGCATTCAGAATTGCGGTCTGGCCGCCGCCATGCCCGTTAATGAGAATGATATTTTTGAACTTATTCTTCGCCAGTCCGACCAGAACCGCACGGACGTAGGCGCGATAAGCGTCTTCAGGCACGGTAAAGCTTCCTGGGTAGGCATCCATCACCCCGGTAAATCCGTAGGGGACGACCGGGGCGATCATGGCGTTCAGCCGCGGCGCGATTTCTTTGGCGATCGCGACCGGCGCCAGAATGTCCGCGCCATTCGCAGTGACGCCATGGGGTTCGATTGTCCCGAGTGGCAGGAGGACGGTATTAATTTTTCCCGGAACCCACTCGCGGAATTCCATCCAGTTGATGCGCTCCATCTCCCGCGTGCTGGGTGATGAAGGCTCTGCGGCGGTGGCGCCAGCCACGGAAAGAGCGCCGAGACAAAGACCAAAACAGGCTCGCGAAATCCTGAGTGCGAGATTCATTCGGCCCGATCCTGTCATAGAGATCGTCGACTGCCACGCCAATTCAGACGCGGAGAGCACTTTTGCCTGTCGGGGAAAAGTCGGCCGCGCAGGAGCCTGTCCCTCCGAGGAAGGAAGCTCTGGCTACTTTTTGCTCTTCGGTTCCACTTTCCGATAGAGCGTGGCCATGCTGATGCCGAGCATGCTCGCGGCCTTTTCGCGCGAACCACCGCAATGGGTCAGAGTGGCGTCGATATATCCGCGTTCCTGTTGCTGGATGAATTCGTCGAGTGTTTGCCCAACCGGCATCGCGGCGATGGCTTGCTCTGCTTTCTCGCCCTGCGCGGCGGCCACGATTTGCGGCGGCAGATCGGTGGGCAAAATCATGTCTTCCTCGCACAAGGCACAGGCGCGCTCGATCGCGTTCTCCAATTCGCGCACGTTGCCTGGGTAGTCGTAGTGGCAAAGAATGTCGACCGCTTGCGGGTCGATCTTCTTCGGTTCTCCGCCGGCGGCGCTCGCTTGTTTTTGCAAGAAGTGGTTCACGAGGAGCGGGACATCTTCCAGTCGCTCACGCAATGGCGGGATTTCAACCGGGATGACCGCCAGCCGGTAATAAAGATCCTCGCGGAACGAGCCGTCCTTCATCTTGCCCTGGAGGACCTCGTTGGTTGCGCCAACGACCCGAACGTTCACGGGAATGCTTTTGTTGTCGCCCACGCGCCGGACTTCGCGTTCCTGGAGGACCCGAAGAAGTTTCGTCTGCAGCGGCGGCGCCATCGAATTGACCTCATCGAGAAAAATCGTCCCGAGATTTGCCTCTTCGAACAATCCGCGTTTGTCGGCGACCGCGCCCGTAAACGCGCCCTTCTTGTGGCCGAACAATTCCGACTCGAGCAGGTTTTCCGGGAGCGCGCTGCAGTTGATCGCGACAAACGGATGGTGTTGCCGGTTGCTGTTGAAGTGCAGACCCCGCGCAACCAGTTCCTTTCCGGTCCCGCTCTCTCCCTGGATCAAAACGGTGCTGTCGGTATCCGCGACCTTGTTGATCAGGTTATAGACGAGCTGCATTTTCCGGCTGGTGCCGATGATATTTTCGAACCGGTATCGATTCTTCAGTTCCTTGCGGAGATAGACGTTCTCTCGCAGCGCCGCCTGGTAATCGAGCGCGCGCTGCACCGTCATCTGCAGCTCATCGATCTTAAACGGCTTGGTCACGTAATCGTACGCGCCCATCTTCATGGCTTCGACGGCGGTTTCCACAGACGCGTAGGCGGTAATCAGGATGACAGCAGTCTGGCGATGGTGTTCGCGCACATGACGAAGGACATCGAAGCCCGTCATGGTCTCCATTTTGATGTCCGCGATGACTACTTGAGGGGCGATTGCGTCCAGCTGCTCGACGGCTTTTGGTGCGGAATTGAAGGGGAAAACCTGATGCCCCTTTTCCCGGCAGAGCGTCACGATGACCTCCACCATTGCGGGCTCGTCGTCTATAATAATAATCTTAGCCATAGTCGCAGGGCGGAGAATATTTCACAATTGAGAAAAGGAAAGCAAAAACGAGAAAGCCTAACGAAGGGCGTTGGTGCCGGTTCCCATTATAGTTTTTATAGATGTGTCGGGGCGCATCCCTTGAAAATCAGGGTCGCGAGCACGATTCCAATGATGGGCACCCAAACTAGCCATGCCGAAGAGACTGGCATCCCGAATTTCATCTATGCCAGAGCTTCCTGAAACATGGCATCTTCCGCAAGCCTGCGCTCAGTACGCGTTTGGGAGACGGCACTTTTCTTGCATCACGATTACTTGAGCTGCGACTTCATCTGATAAAGGTCCCGGACGAATACCCTCTGCTTGACGGTTGTTTGGGCAGGTATCGGAAATTCAAATCGCCGACTACCGTTGAGCGTAAAGATAACGGTTCCGCCTAGAACCTCCGACTCGCTTGGCTCTCCCGTTTCAAGCTGAACATATTCAGCAGTGGCGAGTTCGATAAGCGGTTTGCCGACCAACGAGCCATAGATTGGGGAGTTGAAAACTAGGTAAATGGTTTTCTGTTTGTTTTGCGTCTTAGATGAAGCGTTCAGGGCAGCGGTAGCCAATAAAGCTTCCATCCCACGGGCAAAGGCGATGGTGGCTCCGCCGCCACCGAAGGAATGAGTAGCCCCGTCGCTTCCCTCAGTTTTAACCCACACCTCGGCTGTGGCTGTGACGCTCGCAATATGCTGCTGTAGCGGATCGAGAGCGCGAATCGTCTCTTGGGCTTTCGTCAGTTCTTCCCGGGTTTTCTCCAGTTCCTTTCTTCCCTCGGCATCCATAACATCGAGCTTGATGCGCGGCTCACCTGCGACCCTGCCCTCTGCCTCAATTCGTGCGGAACGCTCTCGGCTCCAGGACACGAACGGAGCATAAAAGAAATAGATGACGACAAACGCTACCGCCGTTCCGACATGAAGTTCGTTCTGATGCTCCGCGCACCACTTAAACCAAGGTATTTGCAGCAATGACGGCCAATGCTTCCCGAGGAAATAAAAGGTGACTGGCACGGCAGTGCTCACCCCTCCGAAGACAATCCAGCCGATAGTGAGGGACTCCCATATCGCGTCTCCCCAAAACTTAAAAAATTGCATGCCGCTACCCTAATCCTTTCAAGTAGCGGAAATCGCCGGGAGGCCAGGGGGACATGCGGGCAACATATCCGATGTGTCGCCGTTAGGGCGAGGCCGTATTTTCCATAACGGTCTGCGGTTTCCGTAGTGCCAATCAGCACCAACGCCTAACGAAGACATAATTCCTTGCCGTCCACCATCATCCACGGAGTTACCTCCTCGAAGGCAACGATGGCATCGAAGGCGTCCTTGCTTGATTGCGCGAAAGGAATGGCGATTAAGTCTGCGCCGAAACCGGGGCTAACCGCCCCTAGCATGCCACCCTGGCCGATGGCATGAGCGGCATTGATCGTTGCCATTTCCAGCACTTCGCGCGGGGAGAACCACGGTTCCTTTCGCAGTAACTCGCGCATTTCGGAAAAGAGGCTCAGGCTTGAGTTGCTCGCGAGGCTGTCGGTTCCGAGGCAGATATTGAAACCCAGCGCCCGTAGTTTTCGCAACTCGAACGGCGCGTGTCCGAAGAAAGTGTGGCTGCGTGGGCAGTGCGCGACATGAAATTGGTTCGAGCGGGCGAGGAGATCGAAATCGTCGCCGGTGAGTTCGTTCAGATGCGCGACAATCCAGCGGTTATCCAGCACCTGAGTGTGCATCAGGGTCCAAAGCGGCGTGTGACCGCCGCAATCATCCATTGGGCGTCCGATGCTTTTCAAGAAATCGAAGAGCGGCCCACCAGCGTCCCGGAACATCTGCATTTCCTCGCGTGATTCGGACACGTGCGTCGTGATGGGCACCCGATATTTGCGGGAAATTTCTGAGGCGGCGGAGAACAATTGAGCCGAAGCGGTGAAAGGCGCGTGGGGCGCGAGGCCCAATCCGCCGAGCCAGTCCGGATGGGACTCGAACCAATCGCGCAGATTCTCTGAGACTTTGTGCGCCGGCACGGGTTCGCGGACGTCAATCATCTCCGCACACCACCAGACGCGTAAGAGCGGTGTCGTTATTCCCGGCAGCAGTTGAGGAAATGCTTCCAGGTTTAGGACGGTGGTTGTCCCGAGATTTTGAACCTCGGCAAGGCCGGTGTTGATGGAGGCGACATAATCCTCATCGGAGAGGGCGGCTTTGCGCTCGTTGATCGCGCGAATCCAATCCGTGAACGATTCCCGCGGCGGAATCTGGCCGCGCAGCAGCGTGTAATCGAGGTGACAATGCGCATTGATCAGGCCGGGCAGCAGGATTTGCTCTCCCAGATCCAGGACGTCGCCACCGTGGCCCGCTTTGATCTCTTCGAAGCGGCC
>Ga0193726_1002141_pt1 | contig 13830 bp, 27 predicted proteins | sample H2c1metaG_FD_144928 | JGI IMG/M metagenome (GOLD analysis project Ga0193726, IMG submission 144928) | Soil microbial communities from a riparian zone of the East river system, Colorado, United States - H2c1 | ecosystem: Environmental > Terrestrial > Soil > Riparian zone | place: USA: East River... | reverse complement strand
CTTATAGATGCCCGTCGACCCATCAAGAAACATGAACTTCTCGCCAGGACGGGTGATGACGTACACCACTGCGAAGTCGCCATCATCGCGGCTAATCATGCGGGTATCGATGATGACTAGCTCTTGGTCGACAAGTCGACGCTTAGCATCCTGCTCTAGCATCTGGAAGCCATGTCCGAAGTCGACCGCAGAAGCGACTTCCTCCTCGCGAGCTTGCATGAAGTTTGCGAAGTCGTCAAACGACTTGAGACCTTGCAACTCTTCATCAGTGAATCGGCGAGGGGTGCGCTGTGCGATAGCGGTACCGTCTGCGCGTGTGTCGATGAATTCGGGTAGGCCGTTCTCATCGACAGGTACAGTGTCTTTTACCATTGCTGTGTTCCTTCCGCGTGGTGATTAGGGTGGCACCAGGATACCTCAGGACTTCGCCCCCTGGTGCCGGATGTCTGGCAGTGTCCCACCAGTTGACGGGTATGTCAATCGGGGGCCTGACCTGGTAGGATGGTGGTATGCGCTCCCACTTGACATGACGCGAGTGGTTGAGCCTACCGAGGGTGGCCATCCTCCGCGTGTGATGGCCACCCTCCATAGTATCACAACACCCTCTGACCTGGTAAGATGTCTGTATGACCGATCCGAATGCGCCCGTAGAGGCCACCCCTGACCAGCCGCCGGTATATGTACCCCCACCTGCGGATACTACTAACGGTAGCGATAGCGCTACTACCAGTGACGTTTCACGTGAAACGGACAATGACGCTGTAGCTCGCGCGCAGGCTGCGCTGGATGCCGCGCTGGCAAAGCGAGATGCGGATAAGGCTGCGGCTGCTCCTGTCGCTAGCCCTGTCGATAGCACTGTGCCTGAGGCCCCTGTGGTTGGTGTGACACCTGTGGGTGTGGCACCTGTGGTGATTGGCCCTAGCGGTCTGGCTGTGCCTGCTCCACTGGTGACTGTGGAGAATCTCGTCACGGATGTTGTTCGGCTCAAGGATGAGGCTAAGTCTGCGATATCGACCCTCATCAAGTTCTCTCGTATGCCAGAAGAGTCGATGATGCGCGCAGTGGAAACAGCATTGCACGCACTAATCGAAAAGGTTCTCTGAGCTTATGACTAGCGGCATGTGGAATGGGACACCCGTACCTGACTCGGGTGTCCCTGTCGATGTCCCATCGGAAGCTCTATTAGAAGATGAGTCATACGAACCCGTATGGAAGGCTGATACTGAGCCTACCCATAACGGTAAGGGTGGGTGCCAGGGTTGCGAACATCGTATGGCACAGATGGAAGCTCTAGTCACTCATCTACGCGAACAGCAAGAGGCCATGGTGTCAGCATTCAACATCATTGGTAAACAACAACAAGAAATGTGGGATGGCATCGGTAACCTGATGCGATTCTTTAACTCTATCGCGGCTGACCTTAACACCATGTCACTGGGGGATAAGATTAAGCTTGCGAGTCAACTAGCGAAGGGCGGCACAGTATAATGACGACACCGACTCCCCCCACTCCTCCTACTCCTCCTGCGGCACCGACTGAGGCAGAGAACAAGCTTAAGCAATTGATCCGTGACGCTATCAAAGAGGACCGCGCGGAGCGGGATGCGGAGCGTGAGGCCAGTAAGCCTAAGTCCATCATGGAGCAAATTTTCGGCTCTAGTAGCTAACCATGTCACTGTCATTTAAAGAGATAGTGGGTATGACTCCTGCGGATGACTCGTTCAATGATGCATCGATGGAGTCGACCTTCACAGAGGACCCGCCCAGTACAAACCCTGGTGATGGCAGCATATTCTGTGAGGCTGGTAGCCACTGGTGGATGAGGGATACTAACAGGGGTAGAGCACCTGCGAGTTGTCCCGAGCATAAGGCTAGGGCAGCCACGTCACGTGGTACGGCTGCTAAGGGTACTAAGCAACTGCGGGAGTTGGAGGAGGATTTAGCCGCCACTCTATCGAAGGGGGGCATCGGGCTTGCTACGGCTGGCCTCCACGTAACTGGTCTCGTCATGACCGATCGGAGTGTCCGTACGGCTGCTGCCATGGTGGCATTGGCGAAGGATCATCCCCGGGCTTTGAAAGCTCTATCTACGGCTTCTAAGGCTGCCCCCGCATTGGAGATAGGGGAAACGGTGGGGATGCTTGTGGTGGGTGCTCAGTTGGATAAGGGCATGATTGAACCTGACCACATGATCCCAGCCTTGACGGGTGTGTCGAAGTATTGGGAACAGGCTAGTGGTATGACGATTCAAACCTATCAGTATCAACGCGCGCAAGAGGCTATGCGAAGGAGTACGATCGATGAGGAGTCACGTTTCGTCCCGATTGGTTAAAGCACTAGCCGCATTGGCTATGGTGTTGGGTGGGGTGTTCGCATTCGCCCCAGCGGCTGAGGCTACCACTACATGTCCACTCCATTACGCGTACTATGCCATCACCAATAACAATGCCGCATTTGTCGACAGCTATGGCACCTGGGCTAACCCTGACATCGGGTTTGTCACCAAGGTTGGTGGTACCACTTGTGGCGGTAACGTCTATGTGTCCAACCTGATTGGCCCATCGTCGCATTCAGTGCTGGTGCGCGTATGGTATGAGGAGGTAGGTGGGGCAGCCCACTCGCACACCCCCGTATCAGTTCCCATGTCTGGCTTCTCCCCTGGTAGTAGCACCCTCTATAACCTTGGACCAGTGCCAACTGGGGACATCTACATCATTGAGGTACTGTCTCGTTCATTGGGTGCTAGTACTGGTGCGGGATGCCTCAACACTCTTAATGGCGGTATCGTTACTCCATGTTTCGATAGGGAACGTGGCTAAGCCGTGCCTGTTGATGCCATCGAATACCAGCGCGTTAGCTGGGAACACACCAGGTTGCGTCTAGACCAGTTCTGGACTGCCAGTGAAAGCCCACACCATAGTATTATTGGGCTGACTGGTAGCGGTAAGTCCTACCTGGTACGTCATGGCATCCTGCCTTTAGCTACGTGGGATAGGGTACTCATCATCGATGTTAAAGGTGATGACCCTACCCTACGTGGCCTGGGTAAACCAGTCACCCGTATCCCCCATCACATATGGCGAAGCTCTCGTCAACTGATGCAAGAGAAACGGCCCAAGGATAACTGGTTTAGGTTAGTGGTTACCGACCAGGGTTTAAAGGCTGCACATGCCCAGGTGCATGAGGCTTTTAAACGTGTCTGGTCCGAGGGTGAATGGGTAGTGGTCATTGATGAAGTACGGGCGCTTGTTGACACTCCGTCGGGCATGGGTCTCGGGCATAAAGGCTGGTGGACTCAACTCATGCTCAGAGGTAGAAGCAAAGGCATCAGCGTTATCAACCTTACTCAAGAACCCTCATGGGTGCCGAGTGCTTTTTACACGCAACCAAGCTTTTTATGGCTCGGTAGGGTTGAGGATGAACGTGCCCACAAACGCATATCGGAAGTCGGTGCGAGTAGGGGACTCATGCCTGTATTGCCAACGATTCCGAAGCGAAAGTTTTTGTATACTGATAACCTAGAAGACGAGCGAGTATTCCATTTGACTGGGGTATGAAATAGGCTGTGGAATTCAACGGGTCCCATATGGCCAGCGTGGGAGCATCGGTCGGTGGTGGATGGGGATGAGTGAAGCGACTACCAGCGTTATACGCGCAAGTCTGGCCCCCTAGCTAGTAGACATTGGTACGGTTGATAGCCACAATGCAAACAGACTCGGAGCGTACGCGGAGGGGAGGTTACATGAATCGCATTGGGGCTATCGGAACCTTTATTGGTGCCGTTATCGCTGCGGAAGTTGTCTTTCACTTCGCGTGGCGTGCATTCTCCACCCATCACCCTGACTCCCCAGCAGTTCAGGGATTCGCTGCTATCATCAACTGATTCACTGGTGCAACGACTACCGAGAAGTTAATGACTATCCGGTAGCAGATTCTTAGGAGAACGTTCGATAGCTATTGGAACCCTACAGACAGCTAACCCGCAGATGGGTACTGTCTCACGCATCCCTCAAACGACTGTAGCTCCAGGGGGTGCGAGTAACGTTCCATTTACTCGACTCTCCCGTCAGATGCAAATCCTTGGCCCGTCTATCGCTGGTCTTGCTGTTGGCCAGTTGTGGACTCCTACCCTCAAGCCTGTTGGTGGATACCTTCGCTACATTGACTTTAACGTCGCACTGGTCGGATCGACTCAGACTGGTGGTGTCGTTGGTCAGGGTGACTACCCGTGGGCACTAGTCCAGAACCTGTTTTTCCGTGACCCGTTTGGCCAGCCTATCATCCAGGCTGATGGCTATTCGCTGTTCCTTATCAACGTGTACGGTGGCCAGACTGGTCAACTGGGCTTTGGCAATAACCCAGCCACCATGCCATCGTTCACACTTACCGCTGGCTCAGGTCTGACTACGTTCTCACTGGATATTCCGCTGGAAATGGATTCCAGTGCGTACTGTGCTCTCCCGTCGATGAACGCGAGCAGCCAGCCTCAGGCCCAGGTGCAGTACAACACCGTTACCGCAGCCTACGCTGGCACTGGCTCTACTGCTCCCTCTACGGGCACGGTGGGCACCCTTACGGCATCCATGGATGAGCCGTTCTACGGTGCACCTGTTGACCACCCCGAGGTCGCTCCCCCGGATGTTGGCTCTAGTGGCCAGTGGTCTGTGGCACGTGCCCAGTCGCTAGTGTCATCTGGTGCCTTCCAGCGCATTGTGCTCCCGCGTGTCGGTACGTGGATTCACACGCTTATCCTGGTGCTGCGTGACAACACCAATACGCGAGTGGACTTCTGGCCATTGACTGACCTCCAGTTGTGGGTTGATGGTGTGCCGATTCTGTTTGAGACACTGGCAGAGCGTACCGATAACATGTTCGCGCAGTTCGGTGTTGCGCGTCCGACTGGTGTTATCTGCTACACGTTCCGTAACTCGGTTCAGAAGATGGTGTCCACTGCGGACACTTACGATCTTTTGCTTCCGACCACTCCGGCTACTCTGTTGGAGATTGCGGGTACGTTCCAGGCTATCGCTAACCAGCCTGCCTCAATCCAGGTCATTACTGGGGAACTGTTCCCCCAGGGTGGCATCCCTTACACCCACCTGGCTTCTTAACCTGAGGACTGATGTCCTATGGCTGGGTTGGGTGTTAATAGGGGAGCGTTATCGTCAGTTATAACGCTCCCCGGAATGGGGACAGGAATGGAAGTTAAGACGGGTGTCGTTACTGCTGCGGATGTGAATATGCCTAGTGTTGGTGGTAAGGCCGGATGGTTCGACTTGGACTCTCCCGCCACTTGGTCAGTCATCTGGACTGTCCTAGCCTTTGTCTATTTGTGCTGTGTTCTACGAGTCGGAAGGCGTTAAAGATATGCTTACTGATGGCCGGTTCTGGATTGGTGCCATTGTTGGTATCGCAGGATATCACGTGTTCACCATGTACCGTGCAAAGAAAGCTGCTAGCTAATTTCATAGCCCTAACGACAATCGGAATGGTAGTGGGCAGTGTCGATGAAACTACTGACTAGCTACATAGTGGGAATATTGGGGCTGCTCATTACAGGGTACTTTGTACTGGCAGCACTGGGGAGGCCCACTGATGCACTACTCAGCTTTATCATTGTGGTATTTGGTAACGCGAGTGGTATAGCGGCACTGCTGTATAAGCAGGCTTTGTCAGACAAGCGTACGTCAGTGCTAGTCGAAGATGTAAAGGAGATAAAGGAACAGACCAATGGGCATATGACTGCTCTACTAGCTGCTAAGACTCAACCAGAGACAGACCACCAGGAGGTAGGGTAAATGTTTTTCATAGGCATCATTGCCCTAATCCTGGGCTATGGTCTTGCATACTCGGGTGTGTCCATGGCATCAGCGGACAGCAATAACCCTGGTGTTGGACTGTTCCAGGCATTTGGGGTAGATAACGTGGTGGGCTTCGACTTGTCGAAGATTGCGGATGCTACCCCCGACAACAGCCCTGCCAATGTGGTACCCACCACAACAGGCCAGACTCCACAAACAGTAACCCCACCTAATCCTACGTTTGTGAGTGTGTGACATGGCTAGGGTTCAGCAACTGATGCTAGCAGAGTTTGGGGTAGCTGTGGCAGTAGTGACCTGGGATGAGGTAGTCACTAACGGACGGGTACCGCTACCTAGCCGGTACCTGGGGGCTGGGATAGCGTTCGGTCTCCTGGGCGTGCTAGCTCCTGTAATCAGGGACCAGGGTGGCGGCATAGTCCTACCTCCCGCAGCCACACAACATTAGGGAATAGACATGGGTGCTCGTATCGTAAATATTTTCGTTCTGGTGGCTATCGGTGCCATGCTCGCTAACGCGATTGCGCACCCGAGTGGCACCAAGGCTATCTTTGATGGTATCGGCTCTATCTGGAAAACCAGCATCAACGGTATTCTTGGTAAGTCGTCCTAATGGGTACGCAAGCTCTCACGCCACTACGGGCCTCACAGATGAACCGTACTGGCATGGTGGAATATGAGGGAGACCTCCCCTCCCCGGTATCCTCTTATGCTGGCTCGTATCAGAGTACGGCTATGGGATCTCGTGGCTTCTCCCAGGGGAGTAGTACTGCATGGACTCGTTCCGCTGTAGTGCAGCGTAGGGCACGACAGAATGACCTACTGTATGTGTACTCACATGGTGCAGCGGAGCAGAAGACTAGGCTTCCGTTCCCTGGTGGGGCTGACGGTAGGGTCAGGTCCTCACTATTCCAAACCATGTTGGTAAGGTTGAATGACTTTACTGAGAACATGGGCTGGTATGCGGCTGGTTATCCGCGTAACCTGGGTTGGTCATTCCGTGTACCGCAGATTCGCACTAATCCGACTGGTGGCTCTACACCTAGCCGCATGACTGCACAGCAGGTGTTGACTAAGGTTCAGCAGGTCCCCCGGTATTCGACGGTACCTCCTGCGTATGCGACGAGGAGTGCGAATAGCTAATGGCTGACTCAAGTTTTAAGGGACTCCTCACAAGTAAAGTCGGGGGAGTCCCTGTCGCAGTGATCGGGGTACTTGGTATTGGTGGACTGGCTTGGTACTTGTCCAAGAAGTCTCCCGCATCGGACTCCACTGCTGACCCTGCGAATGGTCCGGCGTCTAGTGGTCTGGATGCCTCCACCAACCCGCTACCCACCATCAGTAACACCTACATCAACGTTACCCAGCCTGGCGGCACTGCCACCACCCCCACTAGCCCTAGCACTGGTGGCACGGTCCCGTCGCATCCTATCTTCCGGCCACCACACGACTTCCCCATTGGTGGTAAGACTCCTCTCCCTGTTAAGACTGGTGGGAGTCCACCTAAGCAAACGTCTAAGACGTATGTGGTTAAGTCTGGTGACAACCTAACTAAGATTGCGAAGTCACTCGGGATACCGCTGGCAGCATTGGAGTCAGCTAATAAGAGTGTCATCACTAGTACGGCTAAGAAACACGGTTACACCACCAACTTCTATCACTGGATTTTCCCTGGTGAAAAGCTAGTGGTCCCAGCATGAGCGCGTTGAAACTGGATAAGGATGACATCATCATCATTATCCTGTTGGTGGGGGAGGCCAGTGGGGTATTCGCTGGCTTCTGCCCATCGTGGTTTACTGTGGCGTCCCCATTCTTTCACGCACAGAATGCTAAAGAAGGGAACGTCAAACGTATCAGGTGGGGCGAGATAGCCGCAACGGGTATCGTCCTCTCAACTGGTGCAGCCATTAGCTATAGCACTGGGCGTAGTGCTCCGTTGATTGCTTCCGCTGGTATCTGTGCCCTGTTCATTGGTGGGTATGAGTACCAGATTGCGCACCCCAGTACGGAGGGGTGAGCCATGGCGAAGGAGAGCTTTAGCCAGATAGAAGCCCTGTGGGTCAAATACGGTGGTAACCCCATCTATAAGGCCATGGCTGCGGCTGTAGCCATGGCAGAGTCGGGGGGTAACACTGGTGCCACCAATAAGAATAGTAACGGCACAGTAGACCGTGGACTATTCCAAATCAACAGCATCCACGGTAGCCAATCCTCCTTTGATGTGGCGACTAACGTACGGGCAGCCATATCGATTAGCAAGAATGGTACAAACTGGCGGCCATGGTGTACCGCATGGTCTACCGGCAAATGCACTGGTACATTCCTAGGTCAAGGTTCGCCTGCTCTCAAGTTTCTACCTGGCGGGTCCTCTACTGGCACTAGTGCTATTGGTGCGGCTGCGGCTAAAAGCCTACTGGCTGCGACTGCTGCCATGCGAGCTATCGCAGCGGCTAAGACACAGATTGGTAAACCATATAAGTTTGGTGCTGAGTCCCCTGGGGTAGCATTCGACTGTTCCGGTTTGACAGAATGGGCATACCGTCAGGCAGGCATCAACCTTCCGCGTACCGCTGCACAACAGCAAGCAGCCACTACACCTATCACTAAGGCACAGGCTAAGCCTGGTGACCTAGTGTTCTATGGACATCCTGCGCATCATGTGGGTATTTATCTCGGGGCAGGGAAGTATCTGGAAGCTCCGCATACGGGTGCGAAGATTAAGATTACGGGTATTGGTAGTGACTCGTCTATGAACTTTGGTCGGGTGAATGGGTCTGGTGCTGGTACGGCTGCTAACTCTGGCCCAGTGACAGCTACGCCTGCGGGCTTGAGTATTCCTGGGCTGGGTGCTTTGACTGATGCTCTTGACCCTGTTAAGTGGCTTGACAATCTGGTTAAGCCTGCCCTGCTAAAGATTCTTTATATTGGTGAGGCGGGGCTGGGTATCGGAGTCATGCTATTTGGTGTGTGGGCATTGATTCGCAGCACTGACACCTACAAACAGGGTGAGAATGCAGCCGCTACTGTGGTGAGTAAAGGTACGGTGACTAAGGTTGCAAAGACTTCCGAGGATAAGGCATCAGAGCAGGCATCAGAACCTAAGTCGACTCCTGCTCCCAGGGCTAAGCCTACTAATGATGAACTGGCGGCTAGACGAGACAAGAAGCGTGTGGAGAGACGAGAGGCTGTCTCGTATGGACAGCATAGCCAGGAGGCACAAAAGCGAAGGGCAGTCCGATGAAGCGTAATTACTGGGCTGAGTTTGCTATCACCATGGTCACTATCGTTGGTGCCTGGTACTTGCAAGAGGAGAGGCCAGCCCCCATACCCGCATTCTGGTACTACACAGGAATACAGGCCCATAAACTTGGTAACTATGCTGGGAGGCAGTACGTGAGTGCCATTGAACGGACGTACCTGTAATGGCTAGTGCATCTATCCAACTAGGCGGCATGTTGGATATCGCTAGCGGTAGCGAAGTTGAGGCCATGGGCGGTAAGGTGATTGCGGCATTGTCTCGCCGTGACCCTAAGCCCATCATGCGTAGCATCCCCGGTAACGCCATTCAGGCAGTAGCCGCTGGCGGTCCCGTCTATATCAACCTGGGTGGCCCAGCATCAGGTAAGGTCTGGTACATCCGCCAGTTGCTAGCTGTACTGGCCGACCCATTCACTAACCAGGGTGTTGCTACAGTCAATGGTGCTCCCGCCGGTACCGCCTCACTGACACTCCCTGTGGGGGCAAACCTCACTGGGCTAACCATCACATCAGCTAGTGCCGCTGGACCTGTCACAGGTGCTGTGACTATCGCTGGTGCCACTGGCGGTACCCAAACCATCCAATACGTGTTCTCCGCTAACGGTGACCTCACTAACCTGCCTGTAACGCTGATGCCTGCGGTACCAGGTACGGGTCAGATCGTAGTGACCATGCCCGCCGTAGTCAGTGGTTCGGCATACACTCTGACAGCATCGTATGACTTCCCCCTCGCTTGGTATGTGGCTTTCTCCAATGCTGGTGACAACCAGGTACCTAATGTGGGTTTGACTGAGCTACTCGTGCCAGGGGTACAGACTCTCCCATCGGTATTCCTTCCGGGGGATTCTGATGGCCTGTTCGTTCACTTCGGTGAACACGTGATTTGTCAAGTGAATGGGCTAGCTTTTGGTCAGTCCTCCATGGCTCTGGTGCGAGTGAGTGAGTATGTGGATAGTGCCGAAGAGGCACGGCGCATGTGATGGCTGGGGCATTCCCTGGGGAGTTTGATGCACCCGACGCAGCCGCTAACGCACTACTCATTAGCGGGGTGTTTCAGGCAGTCATACCCAACCAGCCATATAAACGGTACATCAGGGCCATCCAGGTATTCTGTACTGTGGCATCACGGGTAGTACTGTACTTGGATGCGATCACGCCAGCGGCACAGATAGCACAGAACCCTACTGGGGCTAACAATACCTGGGGACCAGTCAACACTAGACCTATACCTATCAACAGTCGCATTCTAGTAGTATGGCCTGATGTGACGACAGCCCAGGTAGCGGCTGGTGCCTCCGCGTACTGTGTCATCAGTGCTGGTGGTGTAATCGGTGGCTGATGATTGGAGTACCGACTTTCCGGTAGAGGTATTGGTTGGTGATCCGACTACCGGGTTTATTGATATCAGTAGCAACATACCAGCGGAGCTAACGGCTTACTATGCCGCCCAATACTCTGCTCTCATTGTGCGTGCAATGATACGGTGGGTGCTACCAATAGCGGGAGACCCTGCCACCTTTGATTACTATTACATGGTGGCAGGTAGGATCACGACACAGAATGCTCTATGGGCTACGGGCTGGGTTGACCAGGGCAAGAATGTAGTGGAAGAACACTTTACCCTATTACATGACACTGGCATATCACGCTTCATCCAAACAGTGTACGGACAGGGTAATGGTACTACCCTTATCTTTGGTAATGGTTCTCCTACCTCATTCATCCTTGGTAGTACCTGTGCCCTTGAGGCTATCACTGGTGCGACTCTAGCCTTTGATAACGGTAGTGGCCTATTCTATGACAATATCTCGCTCCCTCATGGAAGCATCTACTACCAGTCGATTAGCGCACCATTCAACACCCCTGCTGCGGTGGGTGAGGTCGCAGCGTTGACGACTGCTAACATGACCTTCCGTAAGGGCAGGGCATATGAAATCATTCTTGATAATGCGAAACTCAAGTCAGCAGTAGCACAGAACCCAGCCTATAACCTACGTGAAACAAACCTGGCTGGTGCCATACTCGTGCAAGGGCCACGCTTCCCCATCACTGTTACGGGTATCGATATCCCATTCGCCCCTAGCATGAAGATCGTAAACAACGGTGCGGCTGACGTGACCACATCACTATGCCTGACCCTGAACCCTTCCGCCGCAACCCTTGTCACGCTCGATGCGGGAGCGGACCCAGCACAGTGGGGGTTTGAGGTTCGGGACATTGGTGATACTATCAAGTTCGTTGGACCACACTCGGTCTAGCCATTTACCTTAGGAGTAGCGGCATGACACGTCCTCAGCCACCCATCAAGAACACCCCCATCGGAGATGCACCACAGCCGGTAGGTCCTCAGATCACTGTTGACGGGGTGATCGACCCTGCCTCTGGTGAGGGGTTCGTGCGTATCACAGTCAACAGTGTGCTGACGTCCCTGGCCTTTGCCATCCCGATGGGACAGGCAGAACCGTTCGTGGGTGAGCTTAAGCGAAACGTGATCGATGTTGTGGGTAGCCTCAAGGCTGAGCAAAAGTCGAAGCTGATTGTTCCGTCTAATGGGTTGCTCATCCCCGGTAAGTCGTGATACAGTTCTCTCAGACACGCGGACAGTCGATCCGCAACCAAATGACAAGAGGAGAATGGCCATGGCTTTTGGTTCTGCTGAGGTTACGGTGCCGAAGGGTGCCACGTTTGAGACTGTGCAGCGTGGACGCGAGCCGCGCGCGGCTGACCCGCAGGCTGTCAAGTGGGTCACGGATGGGAACGATCACTTTGTGATGGCACCCGTGGGCGAGGACGCGAAAAAGGCTTGGGCGAAGGACCTGAACGAGCTTATCCGCGCAGCACGCCAGCAGGCACCCGACAGTGACGGTAAGCTCCTACGGGCGCGTACCGCTACTGGCCAGTTGAATGGCGAAACGGTCATCAAGGTGTGGGGCGAGCGGTACGTTAAGGAAACCCCCAAGTCAGAGTAACCATGGTGAGTGGGGCTGGGCAACCAGCCCCACCAATGGCAAGAGGGAGAGAAATGGCAGAACCAACGTACGCATACTGGCGGGCGCACGGTTCGGTGTGGCATCCTGCCCAGCCTATTGCCCAGTTCGCTTCGGCACTGTGGCCTCTACATGGCGAAGTGGGTACGATCGGTAATCAGGCACATCTGACAGCAAATCCCCCCGAGGATCACTGCCCATTCAGCCACACAGGGTGGCCTATCCCCAACATTTACCCGTATGTGTGTGCCATCGACTACAGTGGCCCTAAATGGGTGCTAACTCGTAACTGGTGGCTGTATAACGCTTTCCTGGGGTTCATGCCTTGGGCTAAGTACATCAACACAGGTGAGGGAATGGAGTACACTCATGCGGATGGGTTCACTCATGGCCATAAGAATAGTGATCTAGGCCATGTGCACATGTCGATCCGCTCGGACTGGACACACAAGTCTATCGGGGACTTCCATGTTACAGCCCCTCACCTTACGTTCGGAGACGAGGGAAACCCTGTTAGGGTGGCTCAGAGGCTCTGCCACACCACTGTCGACGGTATCTTTGGACCAGCCACCCAGGCAGCGGTTAAGAATATGCAAAGGCAGCACGGTCTATCACAGACCGGTCTGGTAGATGATGCCACGTGGTTGGCCATCTTGCCTAAGTACTAGTCTGTGGTGATAGGATGCCCGTAACTGTACGCGGTACGTTGCGGGTATTCGAAAAAGGCCGGGCCTGGTAGCTAAGACTCCGACACACAAGCCACTGGCTTAATGTGAATGGATACGGCTAGGTGAGACTCCCCAAAGTCCGCCAGGGAGAGGGAGCGGTACCCCTCACACTACACGCGAGAGGAGACAGTATGGACGGCATGATCCTAGTAGGTTTCTTCGCCCTATGGGTGGCCTACAAATGCGTACGCTTCCTACACCCAAAGAATCCCAAGAGGTGACCATGGAGGCACCCAAGTACACCATCTACGAACTGTTAGAGGCCATGGTGGAGCGCATCGGATGGCAGAGTGAAGCTCAGAAGCTTGACATGCTCGCTGTGGTGTACGCGGCTAAAGAGGTCAACGCAGTGGGAGTCATCGGAACCATGATGGCCTGCCCCCACAACGACACGCAAGTACAGATAAAGAAAGTATCATACTCTTCTTACCCACAGACCGTTGTGGTTTGTGTCGACTGCGGAAGGACAATGGGATAATGAGTGAAGCTCGCTGGTGTGACCGTGGAGGCCACGCATTCAGCGTCAACGACGACGGACACGAAACCTACTCCGCTACCCGTAAGTACCGGGACAAGGAGGGGACCCGTAGGGTGGAACAGTTCCAAGGTGACTCATGCGGTAAGCATGGCACGTTTCAGGTCATGGAGCTTGATGCGTCGGAAGTCACGTCAGAGGCGAGAGATTAATGGATGAGCGTGAGGCTAAGCTACAGGCCATGAACGCCGTTAGCCGCTACCCAACACCATTCACCAATGCCCTGTACGGCAAACACAGCACCTTCCACCGTGCGTTCATATGGGGTGCTGGGGTATGCACTGCGGTATCGCTGTTCGCTATCGCTTGGGGCTTTGTGATTGCTCTCCTTATCCATGTGGCGGCTGGTAACGGGTCCGCTCCTGTTGCTCCAATCTTTCACTAATGGCATGATGGTAGGTGGACTGGTACCCTTGATTAAGCTTGGCTGCGATCGGTACGTGGCCGACCGGCCATGTCGATGGCTACTCATCGTGTGGCTTCGCCGGTCGATCGAGATTCGC
>Ga0193726_1002140_pt1 | contig 13835 bp, 13 predicted proteins | sample H2c1metaG_FD_144928 | JGI IMG/M metagenome (GOLD analysis project Ga0193726, IMG submission 144928) | Soil microbial communities from a riparian zone of the East river system, Colorado, United States - H2c1 | ecosystem: Environmental > Terrestrial > Soil > Riparian zone | place: USA: East River... | reverse complement strand
ATGCCGACATATTGCGAAGTCGCGCTAACAGTTCCGTTGCGCACAACTTTCACGTACGAACTCCCCGATTCGCTCATTGGAGTGATCGAGCCGGGTTCGCGCGTCGCCGTGCCATTTCGCAACAAAGTTATGGTCGGCGTTGTGCTTGAGATCACCGACAAGCCTCCGGACTTTGCTCACGAAAAGAGTGCGCTCGTTAAGATAAAAAAAGTTTCACGCTCACTTGACGCTGTCCCCGCGCTCCCACGCACGCTGGTCGAACTTGGCCGATGGGTCGGCTCCTACTATCTGGCAACACCCGGAGATGTTTTCCGCGCAATGCTTCCTCCGCTTACGGAACTGCGTGCCGAACGCGTTTTGAGAATCACGCCTGCGGGAATGAATCGTCTTGCAGAATTGAAAGCGATGCAAAATCGCAGCGACGATGAAATCAAGGATTTCGCGCTGCTGGAATTAATTGATGTTGAAAGCGCTCCGCTAGCCACGAAGCGCTTGAAAAAATTGCCCGGCGGCGAAGACTCTGCAGCACGACTACTTCGCCGCGGACATTTGCTAGCCGAGCAAATTCACAAATCACGCAAAACGCGCACGCAGAAAATTATCGCGTGGAATCTCGCGCACGTAAATCCGCCGACCCAAGAAGTTTCTACACCGGCCGGTAAAAGCGTTAAGCCCAAGAAAACTTCGGCGAATGCGATTGCGGCGGAAGAACGTGTGCGCCACGTGCTCGCTGAAGAATCCGGCCCACTGCCGCTGAAATTACTTTTGGAGCGCGCCGATGTTTCCCGAACGGTGGTCGAACGAATGTTGCGCGACGGAAAACTCACATCCTGGGACGAAGCCGCTATCGCCGAGGAAGATAAATTCTTCGACGCCGGATATACCGCACCAAATAATGTTCTGAACCCGGATCAGGAGCACGCCGTTTCCGAATTGCACGCGTGGCTGGCCCGCGGAGAATTCAGCGTCGGCTTGTTGCACGGAGTAACCGGTAGCGGCAAGACGGAAGTTTATTTGCGCGCGGTCACCGAAGCACTGCGCCTTGGTAAAACTGCTATTGTGCTCGTGCCAGAAATCGCGCTCACATTGTGGATGGGCCGAATTTTTCGCGCGTGGTTTGGCGACGAAATCGCCGTGCTGCACAGCGCGTTGCCCGACGCAGAACGTTCGCGCGAGTGGTGGCGCGTCCGCGAAGGCAAAGCAAAAATTGTCCTCGGTACACGGTCGGCTGTTTTCGCGCCAGTCGCAAATCTTGGACTCATTATCGTCGACGAAGAACACGAAGCCAGCTACAAGCAGGAAGAATCGCCGCGGTATCACGGACGCGACACCGCCGTGATGCGTGCGAAATTGGAAAACGCGACGGTGCTCCTCGGTTCCGCTACGCCGTCGCTCGAAAGTTACCATCACTCTCGCGAAGGAAAATACACGCTGCTTCGATTGGAATCGCGTGTCGCAAATCGTGAAATGGCTCACGTGGAAATTGTGGACATGCGCCAGGATTTTAAGAAAACGCATCGCGCGACGGCAATTTCCTCGCGCTTGCGCGAAGCGATTGCCGAGCGGCTCGTGACCGGCGCACAATCTCTCATCCTTATTAATCGCCGTGGGTATTCTTTCTTGGCGATGTGCCGAAGTTGCGGCGCGTCGATTCAATGTGAAAATTGCAGCATCTCGTTGACCTATCACAAAAAGCGCCAACGCATGGTGTGCCACTACTGCGGATTCAATACCGCCGTCGTGAAAACTTGTCCCAAGTGCCATTCGGAATTTGTCTATTTCGTGGGTGAAGGCGCGGAAAGGTTGGAAGAATCGTTGCGTGAACTTTTTCCAGATGCGCGAATCGGCCGACTTGATCGCGACACGGTGCGCACCAAGCATGAATATCAGAAAATTCTGGGCGCATTTGCTTCCGGCAAGCTGGATATTTTAGTCGGCACGCAAATGGTCGCCAAAGGACACGATTTTCAGCGCGTCACACTTGTCGGAGTCATTTCCGCCGACCTGCGTCTTGGCATGCCGGATTTTCGCGCCGCCGAACGCACATTTCAACTGCTCACCCAAGTTGCCGGACGCGCCGGACGCGGCGAAATGGCTGGAGAAGTTTTCGTCGAATCGTTTTATCCAGAGCATTACGCAATTCAGGACGCCGCGCGTCAGGATTTTGAAGGATTTTTCGATCGCGAAGTTCGTTTTCGACGCATGCTGCACTACCCACCATTCGCAGCGCTCGCCAATGTGTTGGTACGTGACCGCAAAATAGAAAACGCGATTCGGTGGTCGCGTCAACTGGGCGAATATTTCGCGCCCTTTGAATTGCGCGGAGTTCGAGTGCTTGGCCCGGCTGTTGCGCCACTCGCACGTCTGAAGGAAGAACACCGTTTTCAATTTCTGCTGAAATCTCCCAGCCGCGCGTCACTTCATGAAGCATTGGCCGGATGTTTGGACTTTTGCGTGAAGAAACAGATTCCGGAAACCGCGATAGTGCTCGACGTGGATCCGCTCAGTTTATTCTGAAGCCGACTCTGTCGCGCTTCCGCGCTTGCGCCAAAATAAATACGCCGGCAATCCGAGCACCAAAATCGCCACGCCAAACGCCGAATCTTTCCAGTCGGACCAAATCGTGTTTATTACCAACGCCGCTGAAGCCAGCACAAAAAGCAAAGGCGTCCATGGATATCCGGGCACGCGATAGGGAAGTGACGCTGCGGGAATACGCCGCCGAAATACGAAGAGACTCGCGCCCGCCAATCCGTAAAAAATCCACGCGGCAAAGATGACGTATGTAAGCAGTTGATTGAAGGTGCCCGTCCACGCGAGCACTGCGGCCCAAACTCCCGTCGCAATAATCGCCACTGCCGGCGTGTGAAAACGCGGATGCACGTTCGCGAGTTGCTTGAAAAATAATTTGTCTTTTGCCATCGCATAAAAAACGCGCGGCACGGTAAGAAATGCGCTATTTGCATTGCTGAATACGGAAACCAAAATAATTGCGGCCAAAAATTTAGCGGCCCACGGGCCAGCGACAGCGGAAACAGCCGCCGTCGCAATCCTGGGCGCGTTGGCGGATTGTTGCGGCCCTAAAACAACAAAGTATGCGCACACAGGAAGAAGATAAATCGCGATGAGTGTTAATCCTGCAGCCAGCGACGCGCGCGGAAAATCGCGCGAAGGATTTATCATTTCTCCGGCGCTGTAGCTGACCCACTGCCAGCCTTCGTACGCCCACATCACGCCGATCATCGCCAGTCCAAATCCAGCCGCGATTCCGCCATCAAAATGTGCAGGCCACATCGAAGCGCGCGTCGCGGAATATTCGTGGCCACACGCCAATAAAATTCCGCTCATCACAACGACGCCCGCCATTTTCACCAGTGTCGACCAGTTCTGCACGTCCGCGCTTTTTCGCGTGCCCAAAACATTCAGCACGGTAAGCAGCGCAAGCATCGTCAGGCCGACAAGCTGCGCGCCCAAATGTGAAAGCGGAATAATCTCGCCGAGATACGTGCTGAACGCAACTGCGAGCGCAGCATTTGTGCCGCTGGCGATCACAAGAAATAACGCCCAGCCGTAAAGAAATGCCGGTAGCGGACCAAATGCGTCGCGAATGTAAACGTAAAGTCCTCCGGCCGCAGGGTTCATCGCACCGAGTTCGCCGTACGTCAGCGCACCAAGCAAAGAAAGCACACCGCCCGCAATCCACACCAGTAGCGCGAGTCCAACAGAAAGATGCACCTGCATCAGAATCGTGGCGGGCACCAGAAAAATTCCGGAGCCGATCACCGACCCGATGGTCAGCAAATAAATATCGCGCAGACCTAGTGTGCGAACGAGGTTGCTCATGCTGGCGCGCATCATAGCGCGATATGGCGCCTTATGACGGTATTGTGATTTGAATTTTAAGAATTAGCGGAATTAAAACCACGGCCGCGGAATAATAATCGGCACCGGCATAAATGACAGAATAAAAATCGCGAGTCCTACCGCCGACCAGACCAATCGTTTGCTATCCAGGGTGTCGTAGCGATCGATCAGCGGCGGGTGCTGATATCCAATCGCGAGCAGCAGAATCGCCCACACAATCCAACCCGGCCATTCCGTGACTGCAAGAATTCCGAGCACGCCGGCGACGATGAACGTGGTGCGTTTGTGAATGCCGGGCGCGAGCGCGTACAAAATATGTCCGCCATCTAGTTGCCCCGCGGGCAGCAAGTTCATCGCGGTAACGAATAATCCAATCCACGCTGCGCGTCCGACTGGATGCATCAACAAATCCTGGGCCGGAACGCCGGGACGCAGTAACGCGATCAACATGCGCATCAACATCGGTTCGCCAAATGCAATTTGCGCACCGTCTACAATTCCCACACCCGGAACAATTTTGGAATGTGCGACGGCGAAAATCAGCGCCGGAACTGTAAATAAAAATCCGACGACTGGGCCGGAAAGCCCCACGTCAAAAAGCGCTTTACGATTTGTGATTGCCGAACGAATGCGAATGAACGCGCCCATGGTGCCGAACAGAGAAGGAAATGGAATGAAATATGGATAACTCGCCGTCATGCGGTAATAGCGGCAAGTGAAAAAATGTCCGAGCTCGTGCGCCAATAGAATTCCCATCAGCGTGAACGCAAAGGGAAGTCCTGCCAACAGAATTCGTGGATCGCGCAGCGCCAAAAAATAAACGTGGAAGAAATCGTCGAACGACGGCATTTGTCCGCGCGCGTATGCCAAAGAAAAATCCACACCGGCGGCAAGCGTAGAAATAATTGCGACTGCGAATAAAATTAGCGAGATAACAAGCGATCTGCTTGAGTGATACGGCCGTGGCGGCTTCGGCATTTTTCGCCGTACATTTTTGCGTTCTGGTGGATCCAGCGAAAGTACTTCCACTGGAACGCGGCCGTTTCCGTTTCCATTTCCAAGGGACATGACCGAATTAGTTTAGCGTGTTTTTGGGCGGCGACAGAATTTGCTGGAGCACTGCTTAATTATTTGTTCGCCAGGGTTTTTTGAATCATCGTCACAGTCTGTTCGACGTCATTAACTGCGGTATTGACCACAATGTGTTCGCGGGTCCATCGCTCGTAGTCTCTTGACAAGACGTCTTGCCAAGTCACCCGCTTCAAGCCGGGCGTGTCAGCGGGCCTCGTTTCTATCCGGCGCCGATGTTCCCCTGCGTCGGTGCACACCAACTCGATTTCAAGAGCGCCCACGCCAGCCTGCCGCGCTACGTCAATCCACGCATCACGAGTAACGCCGAGCGGATTTACCGAGTCAGCGATCACCGTTCGGCCAACGCGAAGATTATCCAGCGCGACCGCATAGCCCACGCGATATCCCCCATCATTCATCGGCCCGGAAAAGTTTTCGGAATCCATAATTGCCTGTTCGATGGAATCGATGCGAACGTGCACGGCGCCGATCTGTCGAGCAAGTTCACGCGCAACCGTTGACTTTCCAACGCCGGGAAGACCACTGAGGATGACGAGCATTTTCGGAATTGAGACTACCTACGACGAGATTACAAATATAAACGCGAGCGAGAAGAACGATCTAAGCCCTACGCCTCAAGCTGTTGCAATTCCTTGCCCGGCTTAAATCGCACCACTCGGCCCGGAGGAATCATCACTTCTTGTCCAGTGCGCGGATTGCGGCCCATTCCGGTTTTGCGCGAGCGCACGGTGAAAACTCCGAAGCGGCGCAGCTCGATGCGATCGCCGCGGCGCATTGCGTCCTTCAGCGATTGAATCACAGTTTCCACGGCGTCTTCGGACTTGGTGTTGCTCACGCCCGTCGCGGCCACCACGGCCTTCACGATGTCGACCTTAATCACGCTGCCCTCCGCATTCTCGAGTGCGAGCTTATGCTAGTCAGCGAGTTGCGGGTTGTCAAGCGAGTCGCGGCATACTAAACTGCGTTTTCACTTTTCAAAAACTAAATTTAATTTTCGGAGACACGAATGAGCGTAATGCCCGACCACTGGATTCGCCGCATGGCGATTGAACACAAAATGATCGAGCCGTTTCAGGATCGACAGGTGCGTGAAGGCGTCATCAGCTACGGCGTCAGCTCCTATGGATACGATCTACGTGTCGCCGACGAGTTCAATATTTTCACGAATGTGAATTCCAGCATCGTCGATCCAAAACATTTTGATAAGCGCTCGTTCGTCGAATTCAAAGGTGACGTTTGCATCGTGCCGCCGAATTCTTTCGCGCTCGGCCGCTCATTGGAATATTTCCGAATTCCGCGCAACGTGCTCACGATCTGCGTTGGAAAATCCACCTACGCGCGATGCGGAATTATTGTGAACGTCACGCCATTCGAGCCGGAATGGGAAGGTTTTGTGACGCTCGAAATCAGCAACACGACTCCGCTGCCCGCAAAAATTTACGCGAACGAAGGTCTGTGTCAGGTAATTTTCCTGAAGGCCGACGAAGAGTGCGAAATTTCGTACAAAGATAAAAAAGGAAAGTACCAGTCCCAGCAGGGAATTGTGCTGCCGAGATTGTAGATTCGCTGCAGCGACCGAGCGCTACAGCTCTGTCCAAAACTTATCCATGTGGCTGGGCAGCAAGTACATCACTATGGTCAGCAAATAAAGTAGGTAGCTGCCGCGCACGGAAATAAATGACGTGAGAATCGCGAGAACGCACACGGCGGGGGCTTGTAAGATTTTTATGTCGACGCTGCGAACGAATTCTTTGTTCAGCGGAGTGACCAGTAAATTCTTTTGGCGCGTTACATACCACCATTGCAAAAACAGCAGTCCGCTGATGATCATCAGGTGCACGCCGTAAATGATCATCACTCGCTGAACATCGGCATAGCGGCCCACCAGCGCCACCGAATACGGCACGAATCCCACAAACATTAAAAACAGTAGATTCATCCATAACAGCAGACGCGTCGAGCGCTTCACAAGGTGATACATGTTGTGGTGCGCCACCCAATAAATTCCTACGAGAACGAAGCTGACGGCGTAACTATAAAATTCCGGCGCTTGATGCAGCAGGTGCGGCCAAAGTTCCTGCGGTGTTTTAACATCCGGAATGCGGATTTGGAAAACCATTAGCGTAAGAACGATTGCGAACACGCCATCGGAAAGCGCTTCGACGCGCGTGGTGGTTAGTCCGCGTTCTAATCTTTTTTCGCGCGAATCGTCTGGGACGGCCATTATTTATTGGTGTTTCTGAACCACGGTCTCCTGCGATTCCGCGACCGGATATCCCAAATCGCGCCAGCCGTTCAATCCGTTTTGCAGCGGACGAATTTTTTGGACGCCTTTGCGCCGCAGCATCAGCGCCATCTTTGCGCTGGTCACTTCGTTGGGACAGTTGCAGTACAGCACGACCTCTGCGGCCTTCGCTAATTCGTCGGACACTTCTTCGAGGTCGGCGTAGTCCAAATGTACGGCACCGGGAATCATCGCAGGTTCGGCTTCAAAATCCAGCGAGCCGCGTAGATCCACGATTACCACTTCTTCGCCTGCGTCCATCTTGCGTTTTAGTTCTTCGGGTGTGATGCGATCAATCCGCAACTGACGAATAAATTTCTGGCGCCGATAATATTTGTAGCTCAGCCAGCTGACCAGCGCGGTGACCACAATAATTACCAGGCCTGTGCCGAGTCTCAAGGCTGCTCCTGCGATACTTTCCAGTTCGGTGCGGAAAATGTAGCCCAGTCCGATAAATGTTCCGACGTAAAGGATTGCGCCGGCCGAATCGAATAGCAGAAATCGCCAGAACTTCATGCGAAAAATTCCTGCAAGTGGTTGGGCTGCGGTGTTCAGGCCCGGCACAAATTTTGCGACCAGTAAAGATTTCGCGCCGTTGCGCGCGAAAACATTTTCCGTGCGGCGAACGCAAGAATCCGGCTCCAGTGAAATTTTGCAAAGAAATTGAAGCACACGGATGCCTTTGCGCCGGCCGAGATCAAACCAAATCAGGTCGGCGGCAACTGCAGCTAGAACCGCCATCGCCAACGCGGCTGCCGCATTCATGCGGTGCATGCCGCACAGCGCGCCGGCGGCGAGCAGCACCGGAATGGAAGGCAGAGGTATGCCGATCTGCTCGACAAAAACCCAGCCGAAAATCAGCACGTAACCGTAGTGAATCAGGAATTCAAGACTGTGGCTCATCCGAATGTTTATATTACGCGAAAAACCGCCTTGAAATGTGAACTAGGAATGCGACGCGCCGGCGTCAACCGACGAAGCACCCGCTCCGCGCGTTGCAAGAATTAGCAGCCCGCCCATAATTGCCAGATTCTTCAGGAAATTAACCTGCTGCACGTCATGCAGTTGTGGCGGCGCGGCCCAGAAATTGTGATACATGATCGTGACGGGAATCAGATAAATAAATTGAATCGCGGCGGCCAGTTTTGTTTGCCAACCGATGATGATCATGATCGCGCCGCCAATTTCGATCAGAATCGAGATAGCAGTGGCAACAGTGGCAAGCGGAATTCCTTTTTCACCGAGCATGTGCGCCGTCGAATCAAAATGCATCAACATTTGTATTCCGGAAATCAGAAAAATCGCGGAAATCAGAATTCGCGCCAGTGGATCGGTCAACGCTCGCATTAGATGGATTTCTCCTCGTCACCAGCGCAGGCTTTAATCTGCGAAATGGCGCTTCGTATTTCCTTCAGATGCCCCAACAACTGGCGAAGACTCGCAGCGGGCACGTGAGCAAATTGTTTGCGATGCATTGCCTCCACCGGCTTGTCTAATTTTTTCAGAAGCTGAATTCCTTCGGCGGTGATGCACGCCTGCACTACGCGGCGATCTTTTTTCTGACGCGAACGCGCCACCAGTCCGCGCGCTTCCAGACGGTCCAGCAGACGGGTGATATCCGGATCGCGCGTGATCATTCGCGCGGCAATTTCGCCGCAGGGCAGTCCGTGATAATCGGCGTCACTTTCGCCGCCGTGCCGTGCGCCGCGCTGTTCGGCGTCTCGGTGCGCGCCACGCAAAATTCGCAGCACATTATATTGAGTGTGCGAAAACCCGGCGGTTTTCAGCGTTTCTTCAAGCGGACGCAGTAGGAGATCGGCCACGTGCTGAAGCGTCAGATAAACTTCGGCTTCGATGGGAATTGCTTGATCGCGCGATGCAGTTTTAAATTTGCGTGAGGAGTTAGTCACAGTTCTATATTAGTCGTGATAACGATTATTGGCAAATGCGGAGTTCGCGCGATCGGAGGCGGGCGGGTCGCGGACCCGCCCCTACGGTTTCGCCAGCGGCCGCAACTGGATTTCGCTCATGAAATTTGTCGGCCCCTGTGTGACAAGCGCCGCCACCGCGTGCGCTACATCTCCCGGCTGCAACAGCTTGCTGTGATCGGTTCCCTTGTGCAGCGAAAATTCCGTCGCCACTGATCCCGGGCAAACCGCGCTAACGCGAATATTATAATTCCGCAAATCTTCGGCCATGCACGCCGTCAGTCCCATCAACCCGAATTTTGACGCGCAATAAATCGCGCCTCCCGCAAAAGCGTTCTTCCCCGCAAGCGAAGCAATATTAATGATGTGCCCGGTGCGCCGCTGAATCATTTCCGGAGCCACGGCGCGGCTCATCATGAAAACGGATTTCAAATTCGTGTCGAGAGTCACGTCCCAGTCATCTTCATTCAATTCGTAGAACGGACCGAAATGCCCGATGCCCGCGTTATTCACCAGAATATCTACGGGACCGAGCGCCGCGCGCGTTTCGTTCACCATCATTAATATGTCCGCGACGTCTGTGATATCCGCCACGCGCGAGAAAACTTCCGCGCCGCGATTTTGCAGACTCACAGCGGCTTGCTGCAATTTTTTCGCGTCGCGCCCACACACAGCAAGTTTCGCGCCCATGTCTGCCAGCCGCTCGGCAATCGCCAATCCGATGCCGCGATTTCCGCCGGTGATCAGCGTGACCTGGCCGTTCAATTCATTTGTTTTTGTCATTTTAATTCGTCTCCCAAAAATCTTTGGAACCTTAAACCGTTCGCCGGTGTCAAAGAAAACGGCTCGTTCGTGCCGGGGCGGATCAAGCGTGTTCGGCCAGGCCCCGGCGCGAATCTTTTCGAGCCACCTTTACCGTTGGATGAACATCTTATCAAAATAGGGGAGTCAGGCCGGAACGTGCTTGCACCGCTTGCAACAGATACATATAATCCACGCTTTACGTGTTCGCGTATTTTTGTTTGGGCGGCGGCTGGCCAAAGTCGGATGGCTGCCATGGAACTCTGCCGAGGAGGCATTTGAAAGATGAGCCGTTTCGGAAATGTTTCTCAACGAATTTTGATGGGCGTCGCGTTGTTCGCGGGCGCAGTGATTACTTCGGGCGCCGCGTTTGCGCAGGGAGGACAACAGGCGCAGGCCCCTGCTTACAATCGCGAGGAATACGATAGGTGGATGGCGTGTCGCACCGAGAAAGTCCCTGAACAAAAAGTAAAGTGCCTGGATGAATTCTCAGCCAAGAGTCCCGGCGCTGCCGCCGCTCTTGCACCGTACATTGCCAGCGATTATATGCATGCCTATCTTGATGTGAAAGATTGGCCCAAAACGATTGAGGCCGCCGATAAACTCCTCTCATTTGGCGAGAAGATTTCCGCAGACGACCAAATCGTAGCGCGCGTGGCCCGCGCGGTCGCCTATATTTACGGCGAGGCTCAACAGCAGACGCCTGACAAGCTGAATGCCGCCCGCGAATCGGCGCGACAAGGTATCAAAGATCTCGCAGCCGAAAAGAAACCGGACGGCGCGCCGCAGGCGGATTGGGACACGCAACAGAAGCAGCGGTCCGCTTACTTTGACACAGTAATCGCAAAGACCAGTTTTGCGCTGAAGGATGCTGCTGGAACTGTTTCCGCCTACAGGACAATGGCTGAGCTGGATCCGACAGATCCGACGGCGTGGTATCAGATTGGCCTGGCGTACCGAGCGATGACTCCGCCTCACGACCTGGATGCGTTCTGGGCGTTCGCGCGATCTGTGTCTATAAAGGGCCCGAACCAACAAAAGATTCACGATTACCTGAAGCAGTTGGTTACGGTTTACCAGCAGGCTTCCTGCGACAAGCTTGTGGATGACGAAGTGAATCAGATGATCACGCTCGCAGCCGGCTCGCCGGACCGTCCCACTACCTACACCCTCTACACTTCGGACGATCTGAACAAGGCGCGCACGGACACAGCGAACTTCATTCCTTATCTGCGTGAAGGCGGCGAACACGGCAAGCTGATGTGGCTGGCCGTTTGCGGCCTGGACTATCCGGAAATTGTCACCAAGCTCATTGCCATCGACGCTCCCGAAGGCGCACCGGCTGTTCTGCACACTTTCACGGGCGTGACCGGCGATGAAACTAAAGACGGCACGGTTCCCGACATGGAAGTGAAGTTGGACGGATCGCAGCCCGAAGTGAAGCGCATCGTTCTGAACGACGAATTGCGCTTCGGCGCAACGCTAACCGCATATGATCAAACGCCGTTCATGCTTCACTGGGAAAAAGGAAAAGTAAATCCGGAAGATATTCCGGCGGAAAGCGGCAAGAAGCCTGCTCCGAAGAAGAAACCCGGAGGAGAGAAGTAGGGTCCTGCAATTTAGCAATTACATTTACAGATAAAAGCGTCCCGGTGATTGCACCGGGGCGCTTTTGTTTTAGATTCATGTAGCCCAGGGCGTTTTGCAGCCCTGGGGTTCCTCGCCGCCAACACCGCCGATGTGATTGGCAACGGGAATCCCCAGGGCTACGAGGCGTCCTGGGCTACACGGACTGAATCCCCCTGATTAATCTCGTGTGTATTGGCGCAAAAAAACTGCCCCAACAAAACAGGGCAGTTCGGACACACAATCAATTTCGCTTAGTTAATATCTACCCGCGCCTTCGGCGATGTGGCCGCGGATCCAACTTAAACACTCCGATTTTCCTGCTCAGTGTATTCCTGTGAATTCCCAGCGCACGCGCGGCGCGGGATTGATTGCCCTTCACGTGATCCAGCACCTGTTTAATGTAGCGCTTTTCAAACTCATTCACTGCTTCCGGAAATAAAATTCCGCCTTCGACCATTCGTCCGATAAGAGTTTCCAGTTGATCCTTCATGTGCAATCACGCTCCGCGAATAAATTCGGTGAATGGCCCATTTCCAGCGCTGCAATCAACGCCGGCCTACGCTTAGGGAAGCTCGTTCCCGGTGAGCCGCAAGTAGGCGTCACGGTATTTGGCCCGCGTCTGCGCGACGACTTCGGCGGGCAGCTCTGGCCCCGGAGCCTGTTTGTTCCATCCGATTTGCTCGAGGTAATCGCGGACGTATTGCTTGTCAAAAGAAGGCTGCGCTTGCCCGACTTTATAGGCATCCAGCGGCCAGAAGCGTGAAGAATCCGGCGTGAGCGCTTCGTCAATCCACAGCAGTTCATTGCCGGTTAGACCAAATTCAAATTTCGTATCCGCCAAGAGAATTCCACGCGGCTCGGCGTATGCAGCGGCGCGACGATACAATTCCAAACTAACTTCTTTCAGCCGTTCGGCGAGCGACCAACCGATTCGCGCAGCCGCTTCCACCAAAGAAATATTCTCGTCGTGTCCCGTGGTGGCTTTTGTGGACGGAGTGAAAATCGGCTCCGGCAGAATTTGTGATTCCTGCATGCCCGGCGGCAACGCGATGCCGCACACCGCGCCCGTCTTCTGATAATCCTTCCAGCCGGACCCGGCCAGATATCCGCGCACCACGCATTCGATGGGAATCGGTTCCGTCTTCCGACACAGCATCGCGCGGCCTTCTAGAATCGCTTTGGACGAATTCAGCGACACGGGAAACTCGTGCGACGAAATCACGTGATTCGGGATCACGCCGGAAAGCCGGTCAAACCAGAACATCGAAAGCTGCGTCAGCACGCGGCCTTTGTCCGGAATCGGAGTGGGCAGCACCACATCGAACGCAGACAGGCGGTCGGTGGCAACAATGAGAAGCGAATCGCCTACGTCATACAGGTCTCGCACCTTTCCGCGGTTGCGGAGGTGAGCGCCTTCAAGATTTGTTTCCCAAACAATTGGACTCATGCCAGGTGACGCCACGTTTTTGATTCCTCCCCAAGCGGAGGCGGTATTCTATCGCGGCAGCATTGGAAGTCAACCCTACCCGAAGGATATCCTGTGGAAGATTTTTTGCGGTGAAGTTTGAGATTTGGAATTTTCGCGCAGATCAAAACGGGCTCACGGAGATCCGCAGTGTGTAGCTCAGGGCTGCCAGCCGCCCTGAGCTATAAGAACCGATCCTACTGCGACGGTGGAACGACAACAGTTATCGTCGCCATATGCGTAAGGCTTCCGCTCGTCGCGATGATCGTCACCATGTAAGTTCCCGGCGGCGTTCCGACATCAAAATTTCCGTCACAAGTGGAATTATTCGCCGTTGGCGATCCGCAGCCGGAAATCGCCAGCCCTGCAACGCAAATAAAAGCCGTGCGCAAAACTCTGCTGCGTTTGCCGGCCGGCGCCAACTTCATCCAGCAAGCCAACATTACCAATACCAGAAAACTGATTCCGATTTTCGCAAGCGGGCCAGCACCGTCCGGGAAATTCACAATCTTTGTAGTAACCGGCGAGGGTTCGCAGTCGGGTGGTTGAGTGACGGCTTCCAACATTGCGGTAGAAGCAGGCTCCAAGCTATCTACCGGCACGGGGTTTGGAAATATAAAACAATCGGGCTGCTCCACAACATTTGGCAGAACCGAACAGGAGAGCGATACGTTGCCCGTAAAACCGTTTTGTCCAGTGAGCGTAATCGTGCCGTCGGCTTCGTTGTCCGACACCATGGGCGAAGCCGGACTGACGCTGATCGTGAAATCGG
>Ga0193726_1002139_pt1 | contig 13839 bp, 13 predicted proteins | sample H2c1metaG_FD_144928 | JGI IMG/M metagenome (GOLD analysis project Ga0193726, IMG submission 144928) | Soil microbial communities from a riparian zone of the East river system, Colorado, United States - H2c1 | ecosystem: Environmental > Terrestrial > Soil > Riparian zone | place: USA: East River... | reverse complement strand
GGGCGTGCTGATCGTGCCTGAGCTTGTTCAGGGCGGATTCTTCATCGGCGCCGCCGGTGGGCGCGGCACCCTGATGGCGCGCAACGGCGCCAGGGACTGGAGCCCGCCCGCCTTTTACGGCATGGGTTCGGGCAGCTTCGGGCTGCAGATCGGCGCCAAGGTGTCGGAGATGCTGTTCATCATCCGCACCGATAAAGGCCTGGCGGCCATCCTCGACCACAAGTTCAAGTTCGGCGCCGAGGGTGGCGTGACCCTGGTGGCGGTGGGCATCGGCCTGGAGGGCGCCTCGACCTCGGCCATGGGCGCCGACATCGTGGCCTTCGGCAACTCCGCCGGCCTGTTCGCCGGCGTTTCGCTCGAAGGCTCCTACCTCGACGCCGACAACGACTGGAACGCGCTTTACTACGGCCCGGGCGCCACCACGAAGGCGATCGTGCTCGACCGGCGCTTCAGCAATCCGGGCGCCGAGCCGATCCGGCAATACTTCACCAAATGGTAGGGGCGATCCTCTCGTCCTGAGCACGGGCAGCGTCCTCCCGAAAAATTGTCACGACAATGACCCGCCGAGCGGGAAGCCGTTAAGGGACAATGGTCGCGGACCGAGGTGTGGGCCGCGCGCTGTTCTGTGTCGGTCAAGGCCGTTACAGCCCCGTTGCGTTCGAACATGACCGTCAAGACACGTTCGACACCCTGACTCCGCGTCGTGGCGGATCGTGCCGTGCAAGGTCACAGAGGAGGGTTGGCAATGCTACGTCTTGCGCGCCCTATTCTGTCGTCTGCCCTGGCGCTTGCCCTGCTTGCCGCCGCCGTTCTGACTGTTGCTGTCCCCGCAGCGACTCAGACCAGGCTACAGGCCTGGCCCAGGCGGCCGCTCACCATGGTCGTCCCCTATGCACCGGGCGGTTCGACCGACCTCATTGCTCGCCTCGTTGCCCCTGGGCTTGCCGCGGCACTCGATCAACCTGTCCTGATCGAGAACATGTCGGGCGTTGGCGGCATCGCTGGCGTGTCGCGGGTCGCCAAGGCGGCGGCCGATGGCTACCAGTTTGTCGTCGGCAATGTCGGCACGCATGCCCAGAACCAGTTTCTGTTCGCCTATCCGCCGTACGACGCCGCGGTCGAGTTCGCGGTGGCCGCTCGTCTCGTCGACCAGGCCATGCTGATTGCCGTGCGCCCCGACCTTCCGGTCGCAGGCCTCGACGACTTCGTCGCCCGTCTCAAGACGAATGGCGCCAGCATGCAATACGCGTCTGCCGGCTTCGGCTCGCCGACGCATCTTGCCTGTGCACTGCTGAACTCGACGATCGGTGTGGACGTCCGACACGTTCCCTTCCGTGGCGGCAGTCCGGCGACGCGGGAACTGTTGGCCGGCAAGGTCGATTACTTCTGCTCCAACGTAGCCGCCATCAAGCCGCATATTGTGGCCAATCGGCTGAAGACGCCGGCCGTCTTGTCGCGCCTGCGTTTGCAGGTTCTGCCGGATGTCGCAACGGCTCAGGAGCAGGGCCTGAAGGATTTCGAAGCATCGAACTGGCTGGCGCTGTTCCTGCCGGCGGCGACGCCGGAAGAGATCGTGGCACGCTTGAATTCCGCGGTGATCGCAGCGCTGGCCGATCAGGACCTGCAGACGAAGCTGCGCGCTCTTGCTGCGGAGCCTGCGCCGCCCGACCAGAACACACCGGAGCGCCTCGCGGCGTTCTGGGCCGCCGAGCGTGACAAGTGGGGCAGGATCATCCGCAAGTCGAATATCCGCCTCGAATGACCGGCGATCGTGGCCATCGTCGATGACTCGCTGTGCGGCCAGCCGGGTTTCAATCCTGCGGTCCGCTGGTCGGGCCGCCGTCTAGGAGCCGCCGCCCGCCGCCGCCGCGCGCCGCGGCCGGCGCACGGCGCGCACCTTGCCGCTGGGTCCGCCGCCGCAGAAGAACCGGTCGCCGCCGTCGGACTCGAGCCCCGACACGCGGACGTCGGGCGGCATCTTGAGCTCCTCTAGGACCTCGCCCGATTTCGGATCGATCCGCCGCAGCGCGCTCTCGTCGCCTTCCCAGGTGCCGTGCCACAGCTCGCCGTCGACCCAGGTGACGCCGGTGACGAAGCGGTTGGACTCGATGGTGCGCAGGATTTTTCCGGTCTCGGGATCGATCTGGTGGATCTTGCGCGCGCGATGCTGGCCAACCCACAGCGAGCCCTCGGCCCACGCCATGCCTGAGTCGCCGCCGTCGCCGGGAGCGGGGATCGTGGCGAGCACTTGGCCGGTCTTGGGATCGATCTTCTGGATGCGCTTCTCGAAGAGCTGGAACAGGTGCCGGCCGTCGAACGCCGTTCCCGCATGCGCGTCGGCATCGATCGTGCGCACGATCATGCCGCTTTCGGGATCGAAGGCGTTGAGCCTGTCGCCGGAGGCGAACCAGACGTACTGGCCGTCGAACGTCAGGCCATGCACCTGGTCGGCCCCGGGGAAGGGTCCGTATTCGCGGAGGATCTCGGCGGGGGCTTGAATCATGTTCTTCCTCATTGCTGGGAGCGTTCACGCCCTTCCTCCCCAAGCGGAGCTTGGGGAGGTGTCGGCGTCACACGCCGACGGAGGGGTCAAGGGCAGCGGTCGTAGTGCTCATGACCCCTCCGTCCGCTTCGCGGACACCTCCCCACGCAAGCGTGGGGAGGGAAGACGATGCGCCATTGCAGTGGCGCGCTCCCAGCATTAATCACCCGGCAGCGGCGCGGGGAGTAACAAGGTCGTCGTGAATCCCGGCAGCGGCGGGGTCATCCAGCGGCGCGCCCGGCCGCGGCCGAACGATTGCACCTTGCCGGCCGCCGCCAGCGAGTCGAGCGCCCGTTGCACCGTGCGCTGGCTGGCGCCGAGCGCCAGCCCGAGCGCGGAGCTCGACCACGCTTCGCCGTCGGTCAGGAAGGCCAGCACGTCGCCATGCGGTTCCTCGACCGGCCGCGCCAGCACCACGATCTCGCGGGCGCGGCGGGTGCTGAGGGCAAAGCCGCGCGCGGTCGCGCTGACGGTTGCCAGCGGCTTGAGCTTGGCGCGCAGCCGCCCGATCTCGACCCGAAGCCGCGCGCGATGCGATTCGTCGGCGTGCCGGGCGCCGAACGCCCGGGCGAGCAGCATGGCGCGGGTCGCGTCGGCGGGCCACGCCTCGGCGAGCGCGCGGGCGAGCGCGAACAGCACCGGCCGCCCGGCGAGCGAGATCGTCACGCTCCCTTGGCGCACGACATGCCGGCAGGCGTCGACGACCAGCGCCTTCGACGCCTGCAGCGCCTCGACCTCCTCGAGCCGCAGCGGGCGCTCCTCGCCCCGCGCCAGTAGGCGCGCCGCCGGCGTCTCCAGCAGGCGCACCGCGCTCGCGACCTCCGCCGCCAGCGCCGGAATGCCGGCCTGCTGCGCGGCGTGTTCCGCCCGGGCCAGCGCCGCGCGCGCGGTCTTCGTGCGCAGCCGGCGCATCGCGATCCCCGCGACCGCCAGCTCGTGCGCCGCCCGCGACGCCGGCGGGAATGGCGCGGGATCGAGCCAGCCCAGCGTGCGCTCGGCCTCGTCGAGACGGCCGACCAGCAGCAGGCGCCGGACTTCCAGGTGGCGTGCGTGCGCGGCGTTCAGCCTGTCGCCGTGCCGCTCGAGCGTCGCCCGGGCCGCGTCGAGCGCCTTGGTGGGCCAGCCGAGCTCGCGCGAGACCAGCGCGATCTCGGCCTCGGCGACGACGCAGCGCGCGCGGGCCACCGCCTCCTTCGCGCCGAAGGCGCGCGCCGCGCGCTTCACCAGGGTTTTCGCGCGCAGGAAATCGCCGAGCTGCGCCATGGCGATGCCGCGCAGCGCCAGCGCCGGCGCGTCGTCGCGCAGGGCGACCCGGTTCAGGGCGCCGAGCGGATCACCCGCCGCCAGCGCGCGCGCCGCGGCCGTGATCAGCGAGTCCACGGGAATCCCGCCACACTTGTAACTCCCATCCCGGGCGTATCCGGCCCCAAATGCATCACGTGACCGACGACCCCTGACACAACATCGAGGAGCACACCATGACCACCGCCATTGCCAATGTCAGCCGTTCCCCCGCGAACCATCCCCTTCCGGACCATTCCGTCGTGTCGCGGCAGCAGTGGCTGGCCGAACGCAAGAAGCTGCTGGCGCGCGAGAAGGAGCTGACCCGCCTCGGCGACCAGGTCGCGGCCGAGCGCCGGGCGCTGCCGTGGGTTCGCATGGACAAGGAGTATCTCTTCGACACGCCGGCCGGCCGGCGCCCGCTGGCCGACCTGTTCGACGGCCACCACCAGCTCGTGATGGAGCATTTCATGCTCGCCCCGGGCTGGGAGCAGGGCTGCAAGAGCTGCTCCTACATGGCCGACCACACCGACGCCACGCTCGTGCACCTGGCCCACCGCGACACCGCCTTCGTTGCGGTCTCGCGCGCGCCGCTCGGCGAGATCGAGCGCTTCCGCCAGCGCATGGGCTGGAAGTTCCGGTGGGTGTCGTCGGACGGCACCGACTTCAACCGCGACTTCCACGTCACCTTCACCGCCGACGAGATGGCCAGCGGCAAGGCCGACTACAATTTCGGCGCCAAGCCCCACGGCGCGGAGTTGCCCGGCGTCAGTGCCTTCTGGAAGGACGATTCGGGTGAGGTCTTCCACACCTACTCGACCTACGGACGCGGCGTGGAGGTGATGATGCACACCTACAACCTGCTCGACCTTACGCCCAAGGGTCGCGATGAGGACGGGCTGGACTTCACCATGGCCTGGGTGCGCCACCACGACCGCTACGCGTGAACGGGATGGCGGATACGATGAGCTGCATGAACAAAGAGGGTGGCCCGAACAAGTCGGCCACCCTGGGCGCGGCCGACTGCCTGTCCCTTGCGGCCGCGCCGACCTTCGCCGTCATGGCGCTGCTCACGGCCGTTCTCGGTGGCGGCCCGCTGGACATGCTCTGCGGGGCCGCGCCGGACGCGTCACCACTGACCGGCATGATCCCGATGTACCTGCTCATGAGCGCCTTCCATGCCGCCCCCTGGCTGAAGCTGATCTCAAGAGCGCGGCAATGAGCGAGGGCATGCTTCTTTCTTTGCTGGGAGCGCGCCACTCCGTGGCGCTCATGCGGTGCCTCCAACCAACAAAAGACGCGCCATCAGAGTGGCGCGCTCCCAGCAAAGAGTCAAAACGGCACGCTCTCGAGACGGTGAGGACGGCGCCTCGCGGCCCGCGCCTCGTCTTCAGGCGATGAGGCTCCAGAACCCCCACTTGCGGCCGTGCCGCGATTTCAGGCCGGCGGCCCAGCTCTCGTGTGTCTCGAACGGCTCGAAGCTCGGGATCGACGCGGCGAGGCTCGCGCATTCCGCGAGATGCCCGGCGGCATGGCGATAGCGGCCGGCGCGGGCCTTGGTGAGAGCAAACTCGACCATCGCCCGCAGCAGGAGCGTCGCGGCGAGCGGATGCTTTTCGGCGAGTGCCTGCGCGGCCGGCGTCAGGATCTCGTAGCGATCGCCATCGAGCTCCGCGCGCCGGTCGATCACGAGGCGCGCCGCCCGGTCGAGGGCCTTCCAGGAGACGAGGAACGAAAGGCCCTTCAGCAGGTCTTTGTGGCGCCCGGCAAGGTCGAGCGCCCGCCGCTCGGCCTCGTCGTCCTCGAAATCAGGCAGGCGGTCGAGCCAGGCGCGCAGATGGCGGGCGCTGAACACGCTTTCGAAACAGGACCAGCGCGTGGCCTGGGCGTCCTCGCCGCGACCGAGCGCGTCGAGCACGTCGATCCGTGCGTCCTCCCAGGCGAAGTGCGGCCAGTGGCTTGGACCGCGCTCGGCCGCGTCGAGCGTCCGCAGCGCCTCGTCCGCGCGACCGGCGGCCAGCAGCCGCCGGGCAATCTCGGTGGCGATCCCGGACGTCTTCCGCGCGGCCTCGTCATACTGTTCGATGAAGCCGTCGACGTCGCCCTGGAGGTCCGCGATCTCGCGCAGGGCGAGGCGAATGGTGGATGCCCGGCTGCTGGACTTGACCTCGTCCGCGTAGAGCGGCCCGCCAAGGCCCCAGCCGATCACCGCGCGTTGGTCCGGCGCAGGCTTGTCGACGGGCATCCGCGACAGCTCGACAAAGCGCGCCTTGAGACGGTCGAGGCCCTTGCTCCCAAGCACCGGGGCGAGGGTCGCGATCAGTGCGTCGTATTGGCCATAGCCGTTGTCGTCGAGCGCGTCGAAGACGCGGTCGGCCAGCGCCAGCGGGTCCGGCTTCGCCTTCTCCGCCAGCGGGCCGAGATCGCGGCAGGCGGCGCCGAAGACGCCGCCGATCTCGCCATTGCTGTCGTCGCTGCGGTCGTGCACGGAATCGGCGAGCTCCATGAACCGCCACATCAGGTCGAGGGCCTCGCCGGCATCGATCTTCGCCACCTGCTCGACGATTGCGCGGCGCTGCGTCTCGAGATCGTTGGCGAGCGCCCGCACCTTGCGCCAATCGGCGAAGGAGCGCCCGCGCTCGATCTGGGCAAGCCGCTTGCGCACTTCCGCCGCTACTCGTTCCGGCGCCTCGTGCGCGGCGAGCTCGAGCCGCAGGCGGCGCTGCGTTGCCGCATCGCCTGCGGCAATCTCCAGGAGAAGCTGGGCCAGGCGCTCCGCGCCCAGCGCCTCGAGGTTCCCAGGGGTCAACGTTTTCTTGGAGGGCATCGTGATTTGCAGCGCGGGTTGCCGGGATCCTTGCGGGGCGGGAAACGACTGCGATCCCCCGACGCCAAGGATGGACGAAGAGGTGAGCTCCCGGCAATGCCATGATTTTGCGCGTGAGCTCGGAGGGGCCTTTGCTGGGAGCGCGCCACTCCAGTGGCGCCTCTTCTTATGATCGAAATCTCATGAGCGGCACTGGAGTGCCGCGCTCATGGGCGCTAACTTTGACGATATTCCAGTCAACAACCTCATCCTGAGGAGGCCGCGTAGCGGCCGTCTCGAAGGATGGGCCACGCACGAAATCGTGGAAAAGGCCGGTTCGCAGCACCTGCTCTGTTGCCCACCCTTCGAGACGCGGCCCTGCGGGCCGCTCCTCAGGGTGAGGTTCGTATGTAAGTTAGCGCCTATGAGTGCCGCGCTCCCAGCAAAGACGCCTCAGCCGGTCTGCGCCCGCTCCTGCTGGATCTTCATCCGGCAAAGCGCGATCGCCTTCTGCGCCGTGCCCGCCTGCTTGGACGACGGTTCGAGCTCGAGGAAGCGCTCCCACGCGGTGAGCGCCTCGGCGCAGCGGTCGAGCCTGGTGAGCAGCAGCGCCAGGTTGAAGTGGGCATCGGCATAGCCGGGCTCGGCCTGCACGGCGCGGCGGTACTGGGCGACGGCGAGATCGGCCTGCTGATCGTCCTCCGCCGCCTGGGCGAGGTTGTACCAGGCCTCGGCGAACGCGGGATCGCGCGCCACCGCGATCTGCCAGGCCACCTTGGCCTCGGTCGCCCGGCCCTGCGCCTGGAACACGTTGCCGAGATTGAAGGGCAGCACCGGATCGGCGACATCGGCGCGCATGGCCGTCGTGTAGAGGCTCTCGGCCGTGGCGTGATCGCCGCGTTCGTCCGCCTCTTCCGCCTCGACCAGGAGATCATCGAGGCTGCGCGCCTTCTGCTCCGGGCGCATCGGCAGGCGCATGGTGAGCTGGCCCGAGAGCTCGGCGAGCTGTCCCGCGATCTCGCGCACCAGCGCGCCCGACGGACCCTCGGTGAGCCGCGCCTCGGCGAGATGGCCGCCGCGTCGGCCGAGCGCGATCGCGGCGTCGAGCACGTCGCTGAGCGCCACGCCGCGCTTCAAGAGCCGCGCCGCCTCGCGCGCCGCCACGAGGTCGCGGTAGGCGAAGCGCTCGTCGACCGGCTCGAGCACGTCGAACAGCATCAGGCAGGAGACGAGGTTGGGCCCCAGCCCGGCGAGGCGTTCGACCTCGGCCCGTCCCAGGCTGCGCTCGACCGAAGGCGGCGGCTCGAGCAGGCCGAGCTGCCGGCGCAGCACGTTCTCGCTGATCAGCGACGCCGTCGCGGGCAGGCCGGGCGGGAGCTGCACGCGGCCGTCGTCGAGCGCCTGGCCCGCGGCCGAATGACCGAAGGCGATCGTCGTCACGCGCGCGCCGGGCCGTGTCGCGAGCTTGCCGCCATGGGCGCGCACGAGCCGGTCGAGGCGCCGGCGCGTCAGGCCTTGCAGGCGGCCGACGAGAAAGAGCGTCTGCCCATGGAGGGGATTGGCGAGAGGCAATCCCGCCTCCGGCCTCAGCGCGCCGCTTTGCGCGCCGCGGTCTTGCGCGCCGTGTTCTTGCGCGCCGGCTCGGCGGCATCCGCCGTCCGCGTGTCGGCAGCCTTCTTGCTCGGCGCGCGCGGCCGGCGGTCAACGCCCGCCTGCAGGCTCAGCTTCAGCGCGTCCATGATGTCGACGACGTTGCCGGGTTCGGCCGTCTCGGGCACCACGAAGCTCCGGCCGGCCTGCTTGGCCTGCAGCATGGCCGTGACGGCTTCCTCGTAGCGGTCGGCGAAGCTGTCGGGCTCGAAGTGCCCGGACATGCGGCCGATGATCTCCTGGGCGATGTCGAGCATCGCCGGCGCCAGCTTGCGCTCGCCGATGCCCGCGAAGTATTCGGCGTCCTGCCGCACCTCGTAGGGATAGCGCAGCGTCGTCGCCAGCATGCCGGGCCCGCGCGGCTGCAGCATCAGCAGGCGCTCGCGGCGGCTCAGCACGACGCGGCCGATGCCGGCCACCTTCTTCCGGACCATCGCCTCGCGGATCACGGCGAAGGCCTCCTCCGCCATCTTGCCGTCCGGCGCGAGATAGTAGGGGCTGTCGAGGTAGATCTCGTCGATCTCGGCGGCCGGCACAAAGGTCTCGATCTCCAGCGTCTTGGTGCTCTCGATCCGGAGCGCCTCGAGGTCGCTGTCCTCGACCATGACGTACTGGCCCTTGGCGACCTGGTAGCCTTTTACCCGGTCGGCCGTGTCGACCGGCTCGCCGCTCACCGAATCGACCAGGCTCTGCTTCAGGCGATTGCCGGTCTTGCGGTTCAGCGTATTGAACGACACCCGCTCCGACGACGACGAGGCGGTGTAGAGCGCCACCCCGCAGGAGACGAGCGACAGCTTGAGATAACCTTTCCATGAAGGACGCGGCATTGGAGGACTCCAGGAGACAAGGTAGCAATCATTCTACCTCAACCGCGCTGGCAGGCCCAAGCGTCCGAAAATCCGAGAGGGCAGCGGTGTGGACCACTACACTGCCAGATCGAGTGCTTCACCTCTTCGGTGTCCCGCCGCTCCCCGCGTGCGCCGAATCTTGGTCGGCGGCCTGCCGTACACTTCAGCAAAGACGGAGTTGAACCGTCGCAGGCTCCCGAAGCCTGCCCGCATCGCGATCTCGCTCATTGGCAGGCTGGTCTCGTCGAGGAGGCGTTTGGCTCGCTGCACGCGCGCGGTCCTTGCCACTTTTGCAGGACTGGCCTGGAGATGACGCGCGAATAGTCGCGTCAGCTGCCGTGACCCCAAGCCGAGGCGCTGGGCCAGGCGGTCCACAGTGGCTCCCTCCTGATCGAGTGCTCCCTCCTCGGCGATGAGCCGCAGCGCCCGCTCGACGGTTGCCCGGCTGCCGATCCAGGCGCTGGAAAAGGGAGCGGTTTCGGGCCGGCAGCGCAGGCATGGGCGGAAGCCGGCCGCCTCCGCCGCGGCCGCCGACGGGAAGAACGAAACGTTTGCCGACCGGGCAGGGCGTACTGGACAGACCGGACGGCAGTAGATGCCCGTCGTGTGGACGCCAGTATAGAACCGACCATCATAGGCCGCGTCTCGCGCCAAGCGCGCCTCATCGCATTCCGTAAAGTCGAGCGACATGCGCACGATCATACGCGCAGCCGCTTCCCAACCAGACGCCCTAATGACGATGGAGTCCGATTTCGGCCAGCAACAGCGGATCGGTTCCGCTACGTCTGACGGGAGGCATTCAGGGGCGATGATCGCCCGGCTTAAGGCCTCTCTAGTCACGTAACGCCAACCGAGCTCGCGGATAACCGGTTGCGAACGAGAATGTGGGAGAATCTGAGATGCGAGTACTCGTCGTTGGTGCCGGCGCTGTCGGTGGTTATTTTGGCGGCCGACTGTTGCAGGCCGGACGTGACGTAACCTTCCTGGTACGTCCTGGACGCGCCGAACAAATTAGAAAGAATGGTTTTGCAGTTCGCGTGGCGGATCAGCGCCCTGCCGAACTTGCCGTGCGCGCCATCGTCAGCGAGCAGATCGAGGCTCCCTACGATTTGGTGCTGGTAAGCTGCAAAGCCTACGATCTTGAGAGCGCCATGGACGGATTTGCTCCGGCGGTTGGTCCGCAGACAACGATCCTGCCGCTTCTCAATGGCTTACGTCACCTCGACCTCTTGTCCGAGCGGTTTGGTGCTTCGCAGGTCCTGGGCGGTCAGTGCCTTATTAGTGCGACCCTGGATGAGCGCGGTCATGCCGTGCTCCTCGGACCCGCGGCAACGCTGACGTTCGGCGAGCTGAACGGTGCCTCTTCGAAACGCACAGACGCCATCGCGACGACGATGCAGGACGCGGGCTTTGCCGCACAGGCGAGCAATACGATCCTGCTCGAGATGTGGGAAAAATGGGTCCTTCTGGCGACCTTCGCCGGTATGACGTGCCTGATGCGTGGTGCAGTAGGTGACATAGTAGCGGCGGGAGCGACAGGTTTGACGGAAGCCTTATTGGAGGAATGTCGCCAGATCGCGGCATCGCAGGACCAAATGATCCGGCCAGATGTCTTGCAGCGCATCCGCGGGCTGCTAACTGGGGCCGGTTCGAAGGCTACCGCCTCCATGCTGCGCGATGTTGAGCGGGGCACCAGGATTGAAGCTGATCATGTCCTCGGCGACCTACTGCATCGCCAGTCTGTCAGCTCTCCGTCGCTCTTGGGGATCGCGTATCTGCACTTGAAGACTTATGAAGCCAGGCGAGTGAGAGAAGGAAGCCCTTCGGCAGGTGCCTGATAGATCGGCTGCACGGGGACACTATGAGATCGTCAAGAGCATCGTCTTTCTTGCCTCCGATGATGTTGCGTTCACAACAATCCCGAGACGACGATATCTTCGGAATGCTCCTGCGCGGCGCTAAACATCAAGGAGGCGAAGCGTGGGCGCTCAAGGCGGCGGATCGGACGAGTCCGACGAGTTTTTGAGATTGGCGTCCGATTTCCGCGAGTTCGCCCCTCCTATCGTAGGGTAGTCGTGCTTCGCTGCAATGAGGCGGAGCGCCCTATGATCTCAGGTGAATTCGCGGAAACGGCGAAAAGCTACTTCGGATGGAGAGTCGTGGGCGCGGCCTTCGTGCTGGCGGTTTTCGGCTGGGGCATTGGGTTTTATGGACCTTCGGTGTTCTTGCGCACCTTGCATGACCAGCACGGTTGGACGATCGCCACCATCTCGGCCGCTATCACTGCGCATTTTCTGTTCAGCGCTCTCTTTGTCGCCTACTTGCCCGAGGCCTATGCACAGTGGGGCTTCGCGCGGGTGACGCAAGCCGGTATCGTCTGCACAGCGATCGGCGCGATGTTGTGGGGTAACGCGACTTCCACGTGGCAATTGTTTCCGATTGCGGTCGTCAGTGGCGCCGGCTCGGCGGCAACCACAAGTGCGGCGATCAACGCGATCGTCGTCCCTTGGTTCGATAGGGAGCTGCCAAAGGCGCTAAGCCGAGCGTACAACGGCGCGAGCGTTGGCGGGCTGATCTTCACGCCGCTCTGGGCGGTAGCAATTGGGAAGTTTGGTTTCGCGAACGCCGCAGTCTTAATGGGCGTCGAGACAATGGTCGTCTTGTTGCCGGTATCGGTGCGCTATCTACGGCCATCGCCCGCCCATCCGACCGCGTTACCCAGGTCGTCGCTGACAAAGACAGCGCTGCTGCGCGACCGGGGCTTTCTCGCCATATCCGCGGCCTTTACGCTCGGGCTCTTTGCCCAAGTCGGGTTGTTTGCCCATCTCGTGACGCGCCTCGCACCGGTCGCCGGCGCCGATAGCGCTGCCCTGGCGGTGAGCCTGGCGACGGTCTGCGCGGTCCTCGGCCGGTCGCTGTTCCGGCGACTGCTCGACGATGACAACCGCCGCCAAGTCGCCGCGCTCAATTTCCTGATGCAGGCTTGCGGCACTGCGCTCCTGACCTTTGCCGACGGCCCGCTGGCGCTGGTGTGCGGCTGCGTCCTGTTCGGGCTCGGCGTCGGCAATGTGGTATCGCTGGCGCCGCTCATCATTCAGAAGGAATTCGCTGCGGAAGATGTCAGCAAGGCGGTGGCGCTTACAGTGGCGATCAACCAAGCGGTGTTTGCTTTTGCCCCCTTTGTGCTCGGCGCCGTCCGCGACATCGCGACCGGCTATATCTGGTCGTTCGCGCTCGTCGCGGCGATCCAGCTCGCCTCAGGGGGGATCATTCTCATTCGCCGGCCTTAAAGCTTATGATGGGCGCCCTCGGCCCCACGATCGCAAAGTGCTCAACGGCATTTTCTTCGTGCTGCGCACGGGCACGTCGTGCTGCCGATAACGCGAGCGACAAGGGCTGACCAGAAGTCACTGACGAGTCCTGCGAATGCAAAGCTGGCGGCCATGCGCAGCAGCGACGAGCCGGCAACGCTCCAGTGAAGCCATGCGCTCCGATTATCTCCAATGAGCTGGTCCATCATCGGCGTTCCGGCAACCATTTGTGGGCCGCGCTCCGGCCAGACCCCCTTTGGGGGATGGAGTCCGATTTTGGCCAGAAACCGCAGCGTGGGTCCATTACATCCGATAGCGGCGCTCTGGACGGCGATCCGCCCGGCCTATTCACGGAGACTGAGAGTGCAGCAGCATCGAAACATCGAAGTCAGCGGCGCGACGCTCGAATGCACCTTTTACGGGTCCGGGACGCCGGTCGTATTGCTCGCGAATGCCGGCTGCAGCACCGGTTATTTTGACGAGCTGGCGCGCGTGCTCGCTGCCGGAGGGTTGCAAGCCATCTCTATCAACATGCGCGGTACTGGAGAGAGCCGCGGCTCGCTTGACGGCATCACTGTGCACGATTTGGCCGCCGACGTAGCCGGGGTTCTCGAAGCTTTGGAGTGCGGCCCGGCGCACCTCGTCGGGCACGCCTTCGGCAATCGGGTCGCTCGCTGCCTGGCGGTCGACCGGCCCTCGCTGGTGCGCAGCGTGACTCTGCTTGCAGCGGGTGGTCTCGTCGCACCCTCAACACCAATCGGCACGCACTTTGGCAACGCTACCGAAGTCAAGATGAACGGCAGCGATTGCGTCACCGTGCTGGGCGCGCGCTGGCTGTCGCCGGCGTCGGATCCGAAAATACTGGCGCAGGTCGAATGCTGGCCGGCGGTGTTTCTCGCCCACCTCGCGACCGGCCGGGGGGTGCCGCTCGAAGATTGGTGGGGCGCCGGAACAGCCCCGATCCTCGTGATCCAGGGGCTCGATGATACAGCGGCTCCGCCGGGCAATGGCCACGCGCTCCGTGAGCAATTCGGCGAGCGCGTCCGGCTTATCGACCTGCCTCGCGCAGGACACTTTCTGCTGTTGGAGCAGCCCGAAGCCGTTACCCGCGCCGTTGCCGAATTTGTCGGCGCTGGCGCTTAAGGCGCCCCCGACGTGCCGCTCCGCTACCTGCACTTGATCTCCCGGGGAACCATCATCCCAAAACGAGGGCTGTCTCGATGACCGATATCATCCTGCATCACTACGAGATCTCTCCCTATTCGGAGAAGGTTCGGCTCGGCCTTGGTCTGAAGGGCTTGACCTGGGGATCGGTGGAAATCCCCGTCATCATGCCAAAGCCCGACCTGACGGCGCTGACCGGAGGCTACCGCAAGACGCCCGTGTTGCAGATCGGCGCAG